>Ga0209400_1000579_pt1 | contig 31781 bp, 30 predicted proteins | sample M_130807_EF_Meta_FD_187313 | JGI IMG/M metagenome (GOLD analysis project Ga0209400, IMG submission 187313) | Freshwater microbial communities from Lake Montjoie, Canada to study carbon cycling - M_130807_EF_MetaG (SPAdes) (version 2) | ecosystem: Environmental > Aquatic > Freshwater > Lake... | reverse complement strand
TTTGACTGTGTCGAAGGTGTGCCATTCCCAGGAGTCTTCTTCAACGTTGGCTAGAGCTGCTGCCATACCACCTTGGGCAGCACCGGTGTGTGAACGAGTAGGGAAGAGCTTAGAGATCACTGCAGTTCTGGCATGAGGTCCAGCTTCAATCGCTGCGCGCATGCCTGCACCACCAGCACCGACAATAACGACGTCGTACTGGTAGTGGTGAACTTTAACTTCGGACACTTTTTTCCTTAAGGCTTACAAACGTTTGGAAGATAGCTTTCAACATCTGGGTCGATGCATGGATCAAAGGTAGTGATAACTAGAGTGCCAAGAATGATCAGTGCAACCGCAACAACCCAAAGCGAAACGTTGAGAGTTTTTCTAACCCAATCACGTTCTGAGTAGTCGTTGACCAAAGTTCTCATGCCGTTGGTGCCGTGAATGAGTGCAAGCCATAGCATGATGCCGTCATAGACCTGCCAGAAAGGGCTTGCCCATTTACCTGCAACGAATGCGAAGTCAATAGATTTAACGCCTCGCTCAGGTAGGACTAGGTTCACCATTAGGTGGCCCAAGATTAGGAATATAAGAATGAGACCTGATACGCGCATGAATATCCATGCACGCTTCTCCCACTGAGCACCCTTGCGGCTTCTTGGCTGGTTTGGTTGTTCAATAACGACGCTCAATTTACGCTCCAAAAGTGTGCATCAGCTGACGCGGAATCCAGGCGGCCATAAGGATTACGAAAATAGCTAGAACTACCCAGAACATCTGGTTTTGGTACTTCGAGCCTTTTTTCCAGTAGTCAATGAGAATCACTCGAATACCGTTGAAACCGTGGAACAAGATCGCTCCAACAAGGCCGATTTCGGCTATACCAACGATTGGCGTCTTATAAACGTGCATAACAGAGTTGTATGCTTCAGGGCTGACTCGCACTAGAGCGGTGTCAAGAATGTGGACTAAGAGGAAGAAATAGATGCCAACACCGGTAATTCGGTGTAAAACCCAAGACCACATGCCTATTTTGCCTCGGTACAAGGTACCAGCAGGTCTTTTAGCCACGAAACTCCTCCTTGATTGGCAGTAAAAGCCTGCCTTTGTTGCCTTAATGATAACTGACGAAACCAGCCAAAAAACTTCAAATCACTCATCTGGGTTAGGCTTTTGGGAGTATGAGTGACTCTAAAGAGCCAATGGCTCGTTTCTATTCTGTAATTCCGGCTGGTGGAATTGGTAGCAGGCTATGGCCGCTATCGCGTGCCTCCGCACCTAAGTTCCTGCACGACCTAACCGGTTCTGGACAAACGCTTCTTCAGGACACCTGGGAGAGACTCGCTCCACTTTCTGGAGCAGATCGCATCGTGGTGGTAACTGGGGTCGCTCACAAAAATGCTGTTTCTGAACAATGTTCTGACCTTATTGAAAACAACCTTTTTCTTGAACCAAGCCCTAAAGATTCAACAGCTGCTATTGCACTGGCTGCAGCAATTCTGGTTAAGCGCGAGCCAGATGTAATCATCGGTTCCTTCGCAGCCGATCACGTTATCACTGACAATAAAGAATTTGCTGACTGTGTAACAGAAGCGGTTGCAGTGGCGGCTACTGGAAAGATTGTCACTATCGGTATTGAACCAACTGAGCCTTCGGTAGGTTTTGGATACATCAAAGCCGGCGAGAAGATGGATCTACCTTTTGCAAAGCATGCTCGTGAGGTAGATAAGTTTGTTGAGAAGCCAGATATTGAGCGCGCTCGTAAATATGTCGCTTCAGGCAAGTATCTCTGGAACGCTGGAATGTTCATAGCCCCAGCTGCTCTCATTCTTGAAGTGTTAGAAGAAACTGAACCAGAACTGCATTCCAAGATCATGACTTTGGCGGATGCTTGGGGAACTGCTTCGCAAGAAAAGGTTTTCGAAGACACTTGGCCAACTCTAAAGAAGATTGCCGTTGACTACTCGGTTGCAGAACCTGCGGCTGCTAAGGGTTTGGTAGCAGTGGTCCCAGCTAAGTTTGGCTGGCACGATGTGGGTGACTTTGCTGCAATCGCTGAACTTCAATCAGGTGGTAAGCGAAACCATTTGGCGGTACTTGGTGAGGTAACTGTGCTTTCGGATAAGTCCAGTGGAATTCTAGTTTCTGAAACTGGACGACTTGTTGCTCTGATTGGACTTGATGACGTTATTGTGGTGGACACTCCAGATGCTCTTCTAGTAACCACCAAAGAGCATGCCCAAAGAGTAAAGAATCTAGTAGATTCCCTAAAAGTAACTGGCCACAGCGACGTTCTATAGAAAATGAAAACCTCTAGAAAGCTTCTGGTCGTCTCACTTTTAGTGGGGGCATTGAGCCTCACGGGTTGTGTGAGAGATGTTCCGCCAGCACCAACCCACAAAGTGAAAACGACCGCGTGCTTGATTAGCTCCGGACAAGAAGTGCCCGGATCGCCAGAGACTCAGATTGCAAATGATCTTGTTGAGGCAAAAGTCATCTATGGCCTAAATGTCCGAGAAGTGAGCATAAATAAAGGCATCACGAATTTCTCGGCATCCCTACTCAAAGCGCTACAGGGTGGCTGTGTCTTGATGATCTCGTCAAATGAGCTTTACTTGGACGCTCTTGCAAAATTTGCTGGGGAACACCCAAAAATGCTTGTGTTATTCATTGGCGGGGCTATTCCAGAAGAAAGACAGCCAACGAACTTTCGCTGGGTAGCAGATGACGCCGTTGGTGGAGCGAAATTGGCTGGTTACCTTGCTGCTGCGAAGACCGAAACAGGTGAGCTTCAGCTATTGGTTCAGCCAAGCTATTTTCAGGCTAAAGCTATAACTTCAGCATTCAGGGCCGGCGTAAAGGATTATGAGCGCAGTTCTAATAAAGACGTCCAGGTCAGATATTCGAAGATAAAGACCTCTGAAGACTTATCAGCGAAACTCGCCAACCTGGTTGCCGTCGACGTAGCGGTGATTTTCGCTGGCTTAGATGTTTGGCAGGGTTTCTCGGAGCCAACTGTCGATGCTCCATTTGTGATTGGGGCCAACCTGAAACCAGGCAGCTCTTCAGAGACTGTGCCTTTTGTTCAGGTTTCCCTTGAAAGGAATGTGAGCGGGTACATTTTCGACGCTGTGTCTAGTTTGCTCAGTAGAAAAGTCTCTAGCGAGCCAGTCTATAGACAGCCAGATGCCCTACAGCAAGGGACAAATGATCTAAGTGTGCTGATTCCAGATTCAGTTGATGGAACGTTGTTAGATGCCTTGGCTATGTATAAGCAAGAGCTAGTTTCCGGCGCAACCCGCTGAATTGTAACGGCTCGGTAAAACCTTGCCCTAGTTACAAAAAGTGTCCCTAGGTGCTAGTAGTGTTTAGGCGTGTGTGGTTGGTGATTGGCACCAGCCTAAAAAAATCAGGAGGATACAAGTGAACAAAGTTTCACGTAAGGCCGTAGCCGGAGTAGCAATGGCAGCAGCCAGCTTGCTAGTGCTATCAGGCTGTGCTTCACCAAAGCCAGGTGCTGGATTCATCGAATGTGGTGTTTCTGACGAAGGTTCATGGGCAGACAAGTCATTCAACGAATCCGTAATGGATGGAATGATGAAGGCAGAGACAGAGTTCGGTGTAACTCTTAACTCAGCAGAATCAAACTCAGCAGAAGATTTCGCTCCTAACCTAGACGCAATGGTTGCAGCTAAGTGTGACGTTATCTTCGCAGTAGGTTTCAACCTAGTTGACGCAGTAAACGCGGCAGCAGAGGCAAACCCAGACACAAACTTCGTAACAATCGATGGTTGGTCAAACGGAGCTACAAACCTTAAGCCAGTTGGTTACGCAATGGCAGAGTCTTCATACCTAGCTGGTTATGCAGCTGCGTACTACTCAAAGAGCAAGGTTGTAGGTGTTTACGGTGGTCTTCAGATCGGTGCCGTAACTGCATTCATGGATGGTTTCTACTACGGTGCTAAGGCATACGAAACTGAGACAGGCACACCAGTGACTGTAATGGGTTGGGATGCAACTACACAGAAGGGTGACTTCATTGGTGGATTCGCACCTAACGCTCCAGAAGGTAAGACAATTGCCGCAGGTATGCTTTCAGCCGGTGCTGACGTAATCGTTCCTGTCGGTGGCGACCAGTTTGGTGCTCTAAAGGCAGCTATCGATGAGTCTGGCGTAGACGCCAAGATGATCGGTGTTGACAAGAACATCAGCGTTACTAGCCCAGAATATGCACCTTTCACTCTTACCTCAATCGAGAAGAGAATGGGTTCAGCAGTTTATGACATCGTGAAGGCCCTTGCAGTTGACAAGGAAGCTTTTGCTGGTGGTGGCGACAACGCTTACACAGGTACATTGAAGAACGCGGGAACCGACATCTCAGAGACAGAGTTCTTTGACGATGCGCTAAAGACAAAGCTTGCTGAACTAAAGGCTGGCATTATCGATGGCTCAATCGACCCACTTAGCTAATCAATAGATAAGTAGTTTAGGAACTGCCGAGGCTCAGGCCTCGGCAGTTCTGTTTAAGTAAGACCTTCAATAACTTGGAGTAGATTAGGAGCAGGAATTGCGAAGGAGCTCGTACCTGTCATGAAGCTTGAACTCAAAAACATCACTAAACGCTTCGGTACCTTAGTGGCCAACGACAGCATCAGCTTGACCCTGAAACCAGGTGAAATTCTCAGCCTGCTAGGCGAAAACGGTGCTGGTAAGTCGACACTTATGAACGTCCTCTATGGACTGTTGCAACCTGATGAAGGTCAGATTCTTATCGATGATAAGGAGCAGAAGTTTGCTGGCCCAGGAGAGGCCATGGCAGCTGGAATTGGTATGGTGCATCAACACTTCATGTTGATTCCTGTTTTCACAGTCGCTGAGAATGTAGTTTTAGGCCACGAACCAACAGGCAAAGTGGGCAACCTAGATCTGAACGCTGCTCGCAAACTAGTCAAAGAGATTTCCGATCGATTTGGCTTCGACATCGACCCAGATGCCAAGATTCAGGATCTTCCGGTTGGAGCTCAGCAACGCGTTGAGATTATCAAGTCCCTTGCTAGAGATGCCAAGATACTAGTCCTCGATGAACCAACAGCAGTTCTGACTCCTCAAGAAACAGATGAACTCATGGAAATCATGAGAGGTCTAAGTAAAAACGGAACATCCATCATTTTTATTACCCACAAGCTAAGAGAAGTGCAGCAGGTCGCTGACCGAATCATCGTCATTCGTCAAGGCAAGGTTGTCTCTGAGGCTAGTCCTAAGACTTCAGCCGGTGAGCTGGCTTCATTGATGGTTGGCCGTGAAGTTGACCTTAGTACCTCAAAGAGCGCAGCCAAACTCGGAGCTGAAACACTGGTAGTCAAGGATTTGACTGTTCTGGATGATAGAAACCAGCAGATGGTGAATGGAATTAGCTTTACTGTTCAAGACGGTGAGATTCTGGCAATAGCCGGTGTTCAAGGTAATGGCCAGACCGAGTTAGCCGAAGCAATCCTAGGTTTGAGAAAAATCCACAGTGGCAGCATTCAGGTTGCTGGTAAAGATCTAACCAAGAGTAATGTGCGTCAAGTGCTTGAAGCAGGAGTTGGATATATTCCTGAAGATAGAAAGAAAGATGGTTTGGTAGGGGAGTTCACTATCGCCGAGAACCTAATGCTCGATGGTTCTTTTGGTAAGCCTTTTGCTAAAGGATCACAGATTGACTTTGCTCAACGTGATGATATTGCTGCCAAGTTAATCAAGGAATTTGACATCAGAACTCCTTCCGCCTCGACTCTAGCCAAGCAGCTTTCTGGTGGAAACCAGCAGAAGGTGGTTGTGGCCAGAGAGATGAGTCGTGACCTGAAGGTTTTAATTGCTTCTCAACCAACCCGTGGTGTTGACGTTGGATCTATCGAGTTTATTCACGAGCAGATTGTTGCGGCCAGAGATGCTGGAAAGACAGTGGTGATTATTTCTACTGAGCTGGATGAAGTTTTAGCTCTAGCGGACCGCATCGCAGTTATGTATCGAGGTCGATTTGTTGGAATCGTGGATGCTAAAACAACAAGAGAAAAACTTGGAAAAATGATGGCAGGTATTGCAGCATGAGTAAGAAAAAAGATCTCGATGCTCTAAAGCCAGAGCAGGACAAAGCAACTAGAGTTCTGCATGAAATCATGTCGGGCGACCCTGTTCGCATCGCACTTTCGATTTTGCTCGGATTTATCATCGGTGCAGTGTTCATGGTGGCCTTCGATAAGAATGTAATTAAGGCTTTTGAAGATTTTGGCTCAGACCCGAACTACGCACTTTCAACAATTTGGTGGACCATTCAAGATGGCTACGGAGCACTCTTCTCGGGTTCGATAATCAACTTCGGTGCGGATAGCTTCATAAGTGCCATCCGTCCCTTCACTGAAACCCTTAGATTTGCTGCACCACTTATCATGGCAGGACTCGGTGTTGCACTAACCTTCCGCGTGGGTTTATTCAATATCGGCGCAACCGGTCAAATGCTGGTTGGTTTAGCTGGTGCGATATTTGTTTCAACACGTTTGCAGATGCCAATCATTATTCACATGCTTGTAGCGGTTCTAGCCGCAGTTGCCTGTGCGATGCTCTGGGGAATGATTGTTGGTTTCCTGAAGGCTAGAACGGGAGCTCACGAAGTTATCGTGACGATCATGCTCAACTATGTAGCGCTCTCTTTAGTTACTTATCTTTTGAGAGAACCGAACCTTTTGCTTGAGGAAAACGGCGGTGGCACGCCAAAGTCGGATAACCCTGATGGCACGGCGAGACTCGGTTTATTGTTTGGACCAGATTTCCAGTTGCACTACGGTCTAATCTTTGCTGTGCTATCAGTTGTTTTCTACTGGTGGCTCATGGATAAATCAACCTTTGGTTTTAGATTCCGCATGGTTGGCCACAACCCATCCGCTGCGAGAGCTGCTGGAATCAAGGTAGAGAATACTTTCATTTGGGCTATGGCTATTTCAGCTGGTTTCTCTGGTTTGGCTGCAGCCAACCAAGCTCTGAGTGTTGACGGTGGACTTACTACCAGCAATGAAGCTGGAATTGGTTTCGATGCAATTACCGTTGCTCTACTAGGCGGATCCAGAACTGGTGGCGTTGTAATGGCTGGAATGCTCTTTGGCGCATTCAAGGCAGGATCGGCAACTATGCAGGTGGCTGGTGTTTCTCCAGAAGTTCTAGGAGTTGTCAAAGCTCTGATAGTTCTCTTTATTGCTGCACCTCCTATCATTCGAGCCTTCTACCGACTACCAGCTCCGGGCCCTAAGGTTTTCGAGGCTGCACAAAAAGCTAAAGCTGCAAAGGTGATCAAATAATGAAAAACATCGAAGTCACTCCAGGCATGTTCTCATCGGCCGAAACAAAGCCAAGTCTGAAAACTCCCATCACCTTAGTTGCAGCTGCTTTAGTTGTTTTAGTCTTCTTCGGCTTCTTAGGCAAAGCAGGAGACGTAAGTTTTATTTGGAGCGATAAGCGTGAAGCAATTCAGTTACCAGCATTTGTGGTGAACTCAATGTTCTTCTGCACTGTAATTGGAGCACTACTTCTGCTCATTGGTCTTGCTTCTGTTGTCTTGAACATTCGTGGCGGTAAGACACCAGTTTGGCTAATTACGTTGTATGCATTTGGTACCATGATGGCTCTTCTTGGTTGGTTGGCAACCGAAGCAACTCAAGGCGTGCAGATGATATTCATTCTGGGTAATACTTTGGTGCTAGCCATCCCACTGATCTTTGGTGGTATGGCGGGCGTCATGTCTGAGCGTGTCGGTGTTGTGAACATTGCCATTGAGGGTCAGTTGTTAACTGGTGCATTTGTCTCAGCGATACTCGGTACCATTACTGGAAACCTATACATTGGAATGATCGCAGCGATGGTAGCAGCTGGTCTACTGTCCATGGTGTTAGCATCACTTGCCATCAAGTATCTAGTGGAACAAATCATCATCGGTGTTCTGCTAAACGTTTTAGTTATCGGTGTTACCAACTTCTTATACTCAGCCTGGGTGGACGATGACAGCATCAACCGTAACTTCCCTGGCACTTTTGAGAAGTTACCTATACCTCTTCTTTCAGAGATACCGGTTCTTGGCCAAGTTCTTTTCAATAACAGAATCACTGTTTATCTAATGTTTGTTCTAGTTCCTTTGCTTTGGTACGTATTGTTTAGAACCAAGCTAGGGCTAAGAGCCCGCGCAGTTGGTGAACATCCGCTAGCCGCCGACACAGTTGGTATCAACGTTGGTAGAACCAGATTCTGGTGGGTAACTATAGGTGGGATGGTTGCCGGTCTTGGTGGTGCTTCACTAACCCTTGGAAACGTAGGGTCATTCGGTCGTGAAATGTCCGCTGGTCTTGGATTCATTGCTCTTGCGGTTGTGATCTTGGGACGTTGGCAGCCAATTTATGTAACCCTCGGAGCTTTGCTCTTTGGATTCACAATCATCCTCAAAGTCTGGGCGAACCAAGTTTCTCCAGGTATTCCAGTTGACTTCATCACAATGGTTCCTTACCTTGTGACATTGGTAGCAGTCGCAGGTTTTGCTGGCAAGGTGAAACCCCCAGCTGCATCCGGTCAACCATATGTAAAGGGCTAAGACATGAGTCAAGAGATTAACTGGGAGCTACTAAAACACTCTGCTATCCAAGCCATGCAGAAAGCATACGCGCCTTATAGCCACTTTCCAGTAGGGGCAGCTGCCCTGGTTGATGATGGTCGAATCGTTTCAGGTTGTAATGTCGAAAACGCTAGCTACGGTGTTGGGCTTTGTGCTGAGTGTGGTTTGGTTAGCAACTTGAGTATGACCGGCGGTGGAAAGCTAGTTGCCTTCTACTGCGTTGATGGAGCAGAGAATGTTCTAATGCCTTGTGGTAGATGCCGCCAACTTTTGTTTGAACACTCACAAGAGGGAATGCTGTTACAAACTGTTTCAGGAATCAAAACTATTGAACAAGTATTACCAGATGCATTTGGTCCAAGAGATCTAGCCGAAGGTTTCGGCGCTGATGAAAGAAGCTAAGGAAATACGTGTCTAAAGAATTTTCTGCAGTTGAGCTAATTGTTGCTAAGCGCGAGAAGCAAGAACTATCAACTGAGCAAATCAATTGGCTAGTCAATAACTACACCTCAGGTGTTGTTGCCGATGAGCAAATGTCAGCGATGGCAATGGCAATCCTGCTAAATGGCATGAATCGTAGAGAAATCAAGGACCTCACTTTGGCGATGATTGCTACCGGTGAAAGATTAGATTTCAGCTCGCTGACTATGCCTACTGCCGATAAGCATTCAACCGGTGGAGTGGGGGACAAGATCACGTTAATGCTGGCACCTTTGGTAGCGGTGTTTGGGGTCGCTGTCCCACAGCTATCTGGAAGAGGCCTAGGTCACACTGGTGGAACTTTAGACAAACTTGAGGCTATTCCTGGCTGGCAGGCATCACTAACCAACCAGCAAATGTTTGATCAACTTCAGCAAGTGAATGCGGTTATTTGTGCAGCTGGTGCAGGTCTTGCTCCAGCCGATAAGAAGCTTTATGCACTTCGCGATGTAACCGGCACAGTGGAAGCTATTCCACTAATTGCCAGCTCCATTATGAGCAAGAAGATCGCTGAAGGAACCTCAGCTCTAGTTCTTGATGTCAAGGTTGGCTCAGGTGCCTTTATGAAGACACTAGATAGAGCGAAAGAACTAGCTCAAGTTCTAACTCAACTAGGTGCCGATGCAGGAGTGAAGACCAGTGCTTTACTTACTGACATGTCCACACCACTGGGCCGCAAGGTAGGTAACGCACTAGAAGTAGAGGAAGCTGTTGAAGTTCTTGCTGGAGGTGGATCTCAAGACCTAATCGATATCACAGTTGCACTTGCTACAGAAATGCTTCGCCTTTCAGGTAAGAGCGATGTTGATGTTGCAGCTGCACTAAATGATGGTCGTGCCATGGATAAGTGGAACGAAATGATTAGAGCTCAACATGGGGACCCAACTGCAAAGATGCAGGTAGCCAAGCATGAGCATGTAATCGTTGCCGAATCTTCAGGCTTTGTGAATGAACTAGATGCTCTAGCTGTAGGAACAGCTTCATGGCGACTAGGAGCGGGCCGTGCTCGTAAGGAAGATCCAGTTCAGTTCGGTGCGGGAATTGTTATTCATGCTAAGCGTGGAGAGAAGATTGAAAAGGGTGCACCACTACTTACCCTTTACACAGATGAAGCAGAACGTTTTGAGCGAGCAATTGAAGCGCTTACCGGTGGAATCAAGATTGAAGAACAGGTTTCCCCAAGTTTTACCCCACTTATCCTTGACCGTATCAACGCCTAAAGAGAAATGAATCAATGTCTAATCTAAATATCCAATCACTGCCTAAAGTGTCTCTGCACGATCACCTAGATGGTGGATTGCGTCCACAAACCATCATTGAGTTAGCTGCCGAGATTGGTCATCAACTTCCTGCCGATAACGCTAAAGACTTGCGCCAATGGTTCCTAGAATCTTGTGATTCAGGTTCCTTAGAGAGATACCTAGAGACTTTTGTGCACACTTGTGCAGTTATGCAAACCAAAGAAGGCCTTATCCGAGTAGCTAGAGAGTTCGCACTAGACCTAGCAGCTGACGGTGTTATCTATGGCGAAGTTCGCTATGCACCAGAGCAGCACCTAGAGAAGGGGTTAACCCTTGAAGAAGTGGTTGAGTATGTCGAAGAGGGCCTTGGCCAGGGTAGGGCAGAAGTTGCGGCTAAGGGTGGCTATCTAGTCACCGGCCAGCTCATCACTGCCATGCGACAGAACAACAATGCTCAAGAGATTGCCGAGCTTGCTGTTGCTTTCCGTGATCGTGGCGTTGTTGGTTTCGACTATGCAGGTCCTGAGGCAGGATTTAGCCCAACTCGTCATGCTGAAGTCTTCGCTTGGCTCAATGAGCAACTGATGCCAGTAACCCTGCACGCAGGTGAAGGCGCGGGTAGGGAATCAATCAAGGATGCCATCGTTGATGGCAGAACCCTGAGATTAGGTCATGGAGTTCGAATCATTGAGGACATCTTTGTTGATGCTGAAGATGAAAACCAAAAGGCTCTGGGAGATATTGCAGCATGGGTATTGGATCGTGGCATCGCACTAGAACTAAGCCCATCATCTAACCTGCAAACAGGTGCCCTTCCTGATATCGAACAGCCGCAGATGAGCGATCACCCATTTGACATTCTTTACGGACTGGGCTTCAACGTCACTGTAAACACCGACAACCGCCTGATGAGTGGAACCACCCTCACCAGAGAGCTAGAGCTATTAAGCGAAACTTTCGGCTATGACTTAGACGATCTTGAACTATTCCAACTAAATGCAGCTAACGCAGGTTTCATGGACATGGACGTTCGAGCAGAGATCATTGAACGCATTTCAGATGCTTTTGAGGCTGCTCAATAATAATGAGCTCTGTGCTATCTGCTCTAGGCGAGGGGTCCATAAAGCTTCAGCAGTCATGCACTTCTTGGCGAGAGAGTTTTGAACTAGCTGGTGCGGGACTTGTGGAAAGCGGAAGAACACTTCCTTCATATACACAGGAGATGATTCAGGCGTTCGAAGAGCTTGGCCCTTATATGGTCATCGCTCCTGGTATTGCTTTAGCTCATGGCAGACCCTCTGCTTCAGTTCTGGAAACTGGTTTATCTTTAGTAACACTCTTAACTCCAATTGAGTTTGGTAGTCAATCTAATGATCCTGTCTCAATGGTTATTGGTTTAGCAGCCATAGATCATGACAGTCACATTGACTTGATGGCAGCACTCAGTGAATTACTAATGAGTGAAGAACAGGTAACTTTATTGCTGAATGCTACGAAAGAGGCAGTTCTCCGCTCCTACCTTAGTTAAACTGAAGGCATGAAGATTCTTTCGGTTTGTGGGATGGGCATTGGCACCTCCGTGCTACTAAAGATGAATGCTGAGAAAGTCCTTGAAGCTATGGGGATTGATGCAGAAGTTCTGGCAGCAGATATCACCAAGGCTAAAAGAGATGGTGTTGGTGCGGACATCATCCTGACCACACCTGAATTAGTAGTTTTACTTGAGGGAATGCCAGGGAAGATTGTTTCGATAGATCACGTATTTGATTTAACTGAAATCCGCCAAAAGCTCACGGCAGCTCTGCTCTAGAGAGCTAAGAAGCATTTGAGCTTCTGCCTTTGAATCTGCAACAGCTTCTAAATAACACTTCAACTTAGGCTCTGTTCCGCTAGGTCTAATAATCACTCTGCGGCCATCAGCCAAATCAAAGCGCAAGCCATCGGTTGGCATGAGTTCTGCGCTACCCAAGTTCATGTCAGTAAATACCGCTGGAAGCCCGGCCAGGGTTTGTGGCGGACTGCTTCTAATGCTCTGCATGGCCTTGCCAATAATGCTTAGGTCGCTAACTCGAATAGATATCTGTCCCGTTGCATAGAATCCGTAACGCTGACCTAGTTCATCAAGCAAATCCCAGAGCGTTCTGCCATTAGCCTTTTCTCTTCGGGCTATGTTGGCAAGCATTAGAGCAGCGCTTATACCGTCCTTGTCAGCTACCTGTTCAGGATCAACAGAGTAACCAAGTGCCTCTTCATAACCAAAGATGAGATTAGGAATCTTAGAGATCCACTTGAAGCCAGTCAAAGTGGCTTTGAACTCTAAACCATAGTGTTTAGCCACTTTAGCCAAGGCCGAACTAGAGACAATGCTGCAGGCGAGGACACCGCTGGTTGACTTACTAGCAATTTCATCAGCCAGGATTAGACCAACCTGGTCACCAGTTAGTCGCTGCCAACCATTCGGTGTTGGTAAAGCTAGTGCAACACGGTCTGCATCAGGGTCATTCGCAATAATCAAGTCAGCGTTGTAATCAGCTGCCAGTTTCATGGCTAGATTTAGAGCACCAGGTTCTTCTGGGTTAGGGAAAGCAACAGTTGGGAAATCACCGTTAGGTTGCAGTTGTTCATCTACAGTAATCAGCGCTTCTGAACCTGCTCTGGCAAACAATGGTTCAATGCTTGCCCAACCAACTCCATGCATAGGTGTGTAAACAACTTTTAGGGATTGCTTTATTACCTTGCCGGCAACTTTTAGAACAGTCTGCAAATACTCTTCACGAAGCTCAGGTCCAATGATTTGGTATTCCTCGGATTTTGCTAACGATGCAAAGGTTTGTGAATTAGCGACAGTAGCAATTTCTTCTGCAATCTGGTTATCAACTGGAGAAATAATCTGTGAACCATTGAAATCTCCACCAAGGTAAACCTTGTATCCGTTATCTCTAGGTGGATTGTGTGATGCGGTAACCATGATTCCAGCGCTCAAGTTTAGGTAACGGGTAGCGAAGGAGATCAGTGGTGTTGGGCACATTCTATCTAGAAGTAAGACTTCGATACCCATGCCGGTCAGCACTTCTGCTGAGTCTTTGGCAAACACATCGCTGTTATGACGCCCGTCATAGCCAATAACAACACTGGCCTTCGGGTTCTGCTTCAGAAGATATTTACCAAGACCCGCTGCTGTTTGAGCAACAAGGACTCTGTTCATCCGATTAGGGCCAGCACCAAGTTCCCCTCGTAGGCCTGCGGTGCCAAACTCGAGTCTGGTGTGAAATCTTGAATTGAGGCCGGCGAGGTCATCGGTATCGATTAGTTCTTGTAATTCCGCTCTGGTAACAGGATCAGGATCTTGGTTCAACCAAGCTAGTGCTTGAGACTTGAGTTTTTCTAAAGACATGTTTAGAGTTTGGCCACAATCGCAGCAAGCAGCGCACTGATGCGAGGCTCAGCTTCTTTTCCAGCTTCAAGTACTTCTTTGTGACTAAGAGGTGAATCACTTATTCCAGCGGCAAGGTTAGTTGAAAGGGATAGTCCTAGAACTTCAAGACCAGACTGACGAGCAGCGATTGCCTCTAGGGCAGTGGACATTCCAACAATGTGAGCTCCCATGTGCTTAGCCATCTGAACCTCAGCTGGTGTTTCATAGTGTGGACCACGGAATTGCATGTAAACGCCTTCATCCAAAGATGAATCTACGGTTCTAGCGATGTCTCTGAGACGAAGAGAGTAAAGGTCAGTTAGGTCCACAAAGTTAGCACCTTCGATAGGGCTAGCTGATGTGAAGTTAATGTGGTCACTAATTAGAACTGGTGTGCCAGGAAGCCAAGAGGTTTTGATGCCACCGGCACCATTAGTCAAGATAATGGTCTTTACTCCAGCAGCTGCTGCAGTTCTAACACCATGCACAACTCTTCTAACTCCATGACCTTCGTAGTAATGGGTTCTAGCTCCTAGAACTAGAGCGTGCTTACCCGAAGGTAGAAGAATTGAGCGAATAGTTGAGACATGTCCAACAACCTCTGATTTAGTAAATCCAGGGATGTCTGCCGCATCAATAGTTGAAACAGTCTCACCAATAAGGTCAGCAGCCTTTGCCCATCCAGAACCTAAGGTAAGAGCGATATCGTGTTGGGCTATGCCGGACTTGTCAGCAATTACTTTTGCTGCTTGTTCGGCTATTTGGAAAGGATCCGCCTTTGGATCATCTAAAGGATTGCTCATAGGGGAAGTCTATTCTTCAAATTCAATGAGCATAGTTCCAGCCGGAACTGTAGCTCCAACGCCAACGTGAATCTTCTTGATAACAGCATCCTTAACGGCATTCTGCGGAGATTCCATCTTCATGGCTTCAAGAACAAGTAGTTGTTGACCTGCGGTAACTTTGTCACCTTCAGCAACAGCAATCTTTACTACTGTTGCCTGCATTTGAGCAGTTAGGTGCTTACCTGAATCAGCTTGAACATTGGTGTGTGCTTTGCGCTTAGGAGCACTTGCTGCAGGCTTTGAACCGCCACTTAGGAATAGTTGTTTAGGCAGGCTAACTTCAATTCGCTTGCCATCAACTTCAACAACAACACTGTTTCTTGCTGGTGCTGCTGATCCTGGTTGGTTAGAACCTGACCATGGCTCAATGTCGTTGTTCCATTCGGTTTCAATCCAGCGAGTGTAAATACCGAACTTGCCATCTGAACCGATGAATGCAGGGTCGTTCACAATTTTTCGGTGGAAAGGAATAACTGTTGGCATTCCTTCGATGTGCAGCTCGGCAAGAGCTCTTCTAGATCTCTCTAGTGCTTCCTGTCTGGTTGCACCTGTGACGATTAGCTTTGCGATCATTGAATCAAAAGAACCAGAGATTTCAGATCCAGCCTCAACACCGGTGTCTACTCGAACACCAGGGCCACCTGGAACCTTGAATGTGTGCACAGTTCCAGGAGCTGGCATAAAGTTTCTACCGGCATCCTCACCGTTGATTCTAAATTCAAATGAGTGACCGGTAACTTTAGGGTCGCCGTATTCAAGCTTGCCGCCTTCAGCAATTCTGAACTGCTCACGAACAAGGTCAAGTCCGGTTACTTCTTCAGATACTGGGTGCTCAACTTGGAGACGAGTGTTAACTTCTAAGAATGAAATAGTGCCATCTTGGGCAACTAGGAACTCACAAGTTCCAGCTCCTTGGTAACCAACTTCTTTCAAGATTGCTTTCGATGATTCGTAGAGTCTCTCGATTTGATCATCAGTTAGGAAAGGAGCAGGTGCTTCTTCGACAAGTTTCTGATGTCTTCTCTGCAGAGAACAGTCTCTGGTTGAAACAACAACTACGTTGCCATGGGCATCGGCTAGGCACTGGGTTTCAACGTGACGCGGTTTTTCAAGATACTTTTCAACAAAGCATTCGCCTCTACCAAATGCAGCAACGGCTTCACGGGTAGCGGAGTCAAAGGCTTCTGCTATTTCTTCTTTGTTGTATACAACTTTGATTCCACGACCACCGCCACCGTAGGCAGCTTTGATGGCGATAGGCAAACCGTGCTTGGCTACGAACTCTAAAACTTCATCTGCTCCAGATACTGGGTTCAGGGTGCCAGGGGCTAGTGGTGCTCCAACTTTTTCGGCTACGTGACGTGCGGAGACTTTGTCACCGAGTTGATCGATTGCCTTAGGAGATGGTCCAATCCAAATTATTCCGGCATCGATCACAGCTTGAGCAAAGTGAGCGTTTTCAGCTAGGAAGCCATAGCCAGGGTGAATTGCATCTGCACCGGATCGCTTGGCTATCGCAATAATCTTTTCGATAACTAAATATGTTTCAGCGCTGGTAGTTCCGTTTAGTGCATATGATTCATCGGCCATGCGGGTATGCATAGCGTCACGGTCTTGGTCGGCATAGATTGAGACGCTACCGATACCGGCATCTTTAGCGGCACGGATGATACGGACGGCAATCTCACCGCGGTTAGCAACGAGGACCTTGGTTATCTTGGCTGATTTTGAGGCAGTCATAAGACTCAAGCCTACCTATTTAGAGCTCCAAAGACTTGGGTAATCGACCCCAAGCTTGATGCAAAGGTCCCTCAGGGTAGTCAAACTAAGGCCAACAACAGTGTGAGAGTCGCCCTCAATAGCCCTAATAAAGGCCCCACCAAGGCCATCTATGGTGAAAGCACCCGCTACTTTTAGGGGTTCACCAGTGCCCACATAGGCCAAAATCTCCGAATCTGAGAGGTTAGCGAAGTGAACGGTGGTGTTAGTGGCTTGGCCCTGAGCCTTTGGATTGGCTGGATTCCGGTTGTCAATTAGCCAATGACCGGTGTATAGCCTGCCGGATCGACCCCGCATGCTCTTCCAACGTTCAATTGCTACCTCAGCTTCATGAGGTTTACCAAGTGCTTCGCCATCTAAGTCAAGTGAGCTGTCACAGCCAATAATTAGGGCACCTTGGGCATCAGGGTGATTAAGTACTGCTTCTGCCTTGGCTTTAGCCAAGAGCAGGACCATGTCTTGGGTCTTGTTGATCTCACCCGAGGCGAGGCCTTGCTCGGTGAGAAGCTCCTCATCTACGCCAGGGGAGATGGTTATCGGTTCAATGCCACCGTCTCGGAGTAATCGCAGGCGAGCCGGGGAGGTTGAGGCTAAGACAAGTTTGGTCACAGGTTCAGACTATCGAAAGAGGTGTGGAACACTTGTGTAGTGAATAAATCAACTAATTGGTACGACCAAGTCCTAGAGCTCGAGATTGAGAAGGTTGCCCATGGTGGCATCTTCGTAGCTAGACACGAGGGTCGAGTTGTATTTGTTTCTCACGTTTTGCCAGGGGAAAAAGTAAAGGCAAGAGTTTATGAAGATAAAGGCGGCTCTTTTTGTAGAGCGGAACCAACAGAGATTCTGGTTGCCTCACCTGATCGAGTAAAGCACTTTTGGAAAAATGCAGAGCAAGCCGGAGGAGCAGAGTTTGGTCACATCAAACTCTCTCGCCAACGTGAGCTGAAATCAGATGTTCTTTCAGAAGCTCTGCAAAGATTTGCCGGCATCGAGATGAGAGTTCCTGTGCTTGCAGCGCCTAGGGATGATGAAAACAATGGCCTAGGTTATCGAACTCGCATTCAACTTCATGTGAATGAAGATGGTGATGTTGGGCCTTATAAGGAACGCTCCCATGAAGTAGTTAGAGTGAAGACCTTGCCTTTGGCTGTGCTGGAGATTCAAGAACTTGGGCTTCACCTAAAGAATTGGCAGGACGTTAGCAAGATTGAGATTGCTTCCTCTAGTACTGGTCAGATTCAATACACAGTAGACAAGAAACTAAAAGGTGAAGAGAAATTCATTGAACGTGCCGGCGGCAGAACCTTTAGATTATCCGCTGGAGCATTTTGGCAGGTTCACCGTGAAGCAGCTGACCTGCTGGCTAAAGAAATTGTTCTGCTAACTAAAGCACAAGGATTTGATAAGAATGCGCAGAACTATGATCTCTATGGTGGGGTAGGGCTCTTTAGTGGTGCACTAGCAGCAGCGTATGGCCTAGATATCAATATCACTACAGTCGAGGCGAGTAAGAGTGCTGCCGAGGATGCCAGAAGAAACCTGATTGATATCAAAGGTGCTAAGTCTGTGGCAACACCGGTGGAAAGATTCCTAGATGAGTTAGCTTCCCATGGAAAACTAAAGCCAAACAGCACGGTGATAATTGATCCTCCAAGATCAGGAGCGGGCAAGCACGTAATCGAAAGATTGCTAACTATTTCTCCAGATCACCTGATCTACGTTGCCTGTGACCCTATTGCTGTTGCTAGAGATTTAGCTCCACTTACTGCTGGTGGATACAAGATTGCTAGCATCAAGGCTTTTGATCTTTTCCCACACACCCATCACTTTGAAACCGTGGTCAGTTTAGTTCGATGATTGCAACGCACGAGCCCATCACCATAGCAATCGTGGATGACCACGATTCAGTGAGGCTTGGCGTTAAGGCTGGAGCTCAAGAGGCTGGCTATGAAGTGGTTGAGCACGCCGATTCAGTTCAAGCGCTGCTGGCCAAATTAAAGGCTCCACCAAAGGTAGTAGTTCTTGATTTGTCTTTGGCTGATGGTTCTACGCCTGCAACCAATGTGAAGAAACTTGTTGAGTTTGGTTCTAAAGTACTCATTTATTCAATTGCCGATAATAAAGACAAAGTTAATGAAGCCTTGAGAGAGGGAGCTGAAGGTGTAGTCTCCAAAAGCCAAGACATGTCTACCTTGTTTGAGGCCATCAGGCTAAGTGCCAATGGCATAACAATTAACACAACTGAAACAGTTGCTGCAATCGATAATGACATTTCGTTTAGAGCCAACCTTTCAGAACGTGAATTACAGGTTGTAAGACTTTACGCATCTGGGATGACGCTAAAGAGTGTGGCCTATGAGCTCAAGCTAAGTAAATACACGGTTAAAGAACACATCGATCGGGCAAGAGATAAGTATTCAAAAGTTGGTAGGCCTGTTACTGGTAAATCTGAACTACTAATCCGTTTGATCGAAGACGGATTATTTGGGGAAGACCTCATCTAATGAAAACACCAGCTACTATCGCAACCGCCAGAGTCGACAAGCTCTTGGGCAGAACTCTCGTCGCAGGAGCAGTAGCACTCAATCTTGAGAGTGGTTTAAACTTCTACGGGCAATTGCAGTATTTGAATCAACCACTGGCCTGGCTACTTATTTCAATTCTTTGGGCAACAACTTTGAGCATGGTCTATACGTTTTGGTTTGGCAGTGCGAACTATCTATACATGAAGATCCACGCACTTTACATGCCGGTTTTGATTCTGAGCTGGCCTTTTGTTCTGGTTCAGGAAGTTCCTCAGGATGGTACCTTCTATCCATGGATTTGGTGGGGAGTCGATACCGGTTGGGTCGCTGTTGCACTTGCGTTCAAGTGGCGCACAGCGCTTGTTTACTACATCAGCTGTATCACTTTCATGCAGGTAATTTTCTCGCTGCCAATGGGTGGCTCTCACGAAGATCTAACTTTGGTTACAGACAGTATCTACACATCATTGACTAACGCATGTCTATCAATCATTGCTCTAATGATTCGCTACTCAGCCAAAAGATCAGACGCAGCCAACTCTGAGGCTATTCAAGCAGAAGTGCTGAGAGCTGAGGCCGAAGGGCGAGCTCGAGAGAAGCTTCGAATAGATGGTCTAATTCACGACAGTGTGCTGACCGCCCTAATAAACGCTGCCCAGGCAAAGAGCGATGAAGAGGCAAAGAAGAGTTCAGAACTAGCGGCCACAGCCCTGAATAAACTCTCAGAAATTCAACGTGGCGACTCGAGTCAATCAAGTCTTTATTGTGGCGAGCTATTTGATTCCATAATCCTTGCAGCCGAACGCATCAATCCCGAAATAAAGATCAAAAAGAACTGTGCTGTGAGCATTCCAGTTGATTCTGAAATAGCATCTGCTCTGACTGAAGCAACCATTCAGGCCGTGCATAACTCGGTACTTCATGCCGGGGCTAAGGCAACAAGAGAACTCAGTCTGAAATCAAATAGCTCTGGCCTAAAGATAGTTATCAAGGATGATGGGGTTGGCTTTCGAGTAAGTCAGGTTAGCAGGGGAAGACTTGGCATCAAGACATCGATAATTGCTCGCATGGAATCAGTAGCTGGATCTGCCCATGTTATTTCCTCGCCAGGCCAAGGAACCACCGTTGTATTGGAGTGGAATAAGAAATGATTTCACTGAACCGAATTGTTATCTCATTACTGCCTTTCATCTATGCGATGTATTTGCCAATCCAATCAATTTTTGTTCCTGGCTTTAGTACAAGAAGTTTAGAAATAGCAGCATTGGCTGTTTATGTTTATGTGGCTACATCCACATTTATCTTCTTTAGAGGGCTTCGATTACCTCGCTGGCAAGCATGGGTAAATCTTGCAGCGGCTGGATTGATTCCTGGTTTGGTAATTCTGCAAAGAAACGAAATAGATAATCAAAGCATTGGTGCATGGATGGTCATGGGCACCGCAATTGTGCTAACAGCAACTGCAGTAAGGCAGCAGGCGCGAATAGCGCTAATTGGTTTAGGTGTCTTACTAGCAATACTGATTGTTGAGTACGGTTTACAAGGATTGACCGCATCTGGTTTGGCTGGAGCGCTGGTATTCGTTTTGGCAGGGCTCGGAGTCTCAAGAGGTATTGCCAGAACAACTAGAGAAACTGAAGAGTTTAGAGCGATTGAACTTGAGTCCATGACAAAAATCGCCGAACTAGATGCTGCAGCTAAAGAGCGTCAACAAAGGTTGGCTCAAGTTCTTGGAACCGCTGTTCCATTGCTTTCTGTTATCAAAGATGCGCAAGTGCCTTTAGATGATGATATAAAACAGTCAGCAAAACTTGTTGAAGCGAATCTGAGAGATAACTTGAGGGGTAGAGATCTTCTTAATCCTGCAATGAATAAAGAGGTTCAAAGACTTAGAAACCTAGGGTGTGAAGTTTTGATTCTTGACGAGGGAGGAACTTCCCTCTTAACTCAGGCTGAACGTGATCAGTTATTGCAGAAAGCCGTTGATGCTTTACAGATTGTGCAAAGTGGTCGAGTCACGATTCGGAGTCCTAAAGCAGAGGAATTCAAGCTAACTGTCGTTGCAACAATTCCTGGACAGGCACAACCAGTAGTTTCAAAAAGGCTTTAAACCCCAACGGGCCTTCACTGCTTCTTTCGAAGAGCTAGGCCCGTCCCCTGGTAGCAATTACTTAGACCCCTTAGATCTACTTGCAATCGCCTAATGAAAAAACTATTTCCATCGGTCTAAATATCTTGGAAATACGGCCTAGTTTTAAGTCCCCACTTAAGGGGACAGGAGCTTAAAGAGTAGAGCCCCCCTTCTCGAAAGAAGAGGGGCTCTGGAACGGTACTCGCTATCCCAGCAATGCTGTCTCTAGTGTATCTAATCCAATGCTTCCTAGGTTCAAAGCTTTCATGTGGAATTCCTTGATGTTGAAGTTCGCTCCCTGACGGGCCTTGTATTCATCGCGGATGTTCTCCCAGATACGCTGACCAATCTTGTATGAAGGGGCCTGTCCTGGCCAACCGAAGTAACGGTGTACTTCGAAGTTGATGAACTGCTCGCTCATGTTTACGTTCTGGCTCATGAAATCAAGGGCATAGTCAAAGTCCCACTTGCCAGTGCCATCCAGTCTTGGCTTGCCTAGGTGAACACCAATGTCTAGAACAACACGGGCTGCACGCATGCGCTGACCATCTAGCATTCCTAGGCGGTCACCTGGATCATCTAGGAAGCCAAGCTCCTGCATCAGACGCTCTGCGTATAGCGCCCAACCTTCACCGTGGCCTGAAGACCATGAGGCTAGACGACGCCATGAGTTTAGTTCTGCCTTGTTGTATACCTTTTGAGCAATCTGCAGGTGGTGACCTGGCACACCCTCGTGGTAAACGGTTGTAGTTTCTCTCCAGGTGTCGAACTCGGTCACACCAACTGGAACTGACCACCACATTCTGCCCGGTCTTGAGAAGTCATCGGTAGGGGAGGTGTAGTAGATACCACCGTGCTGAGTTGGAGCAATCATGCACTCAAGCTTTCTAAGCGGCTCAGCAATGTCGAAGTGTGTTCCACTTAGCTTCTCGATTGCCGCATCTGAAAGTTTCTGCATCCAGCGCTGAAGTTCATCAGTGCCGTGCAGCTTTCTTGAAGGATCGTTGTCTAGAACTTCGATAGCTTCCTTGACTGATGCGCCTGGCTTGATCTCGTTTGCAACAGCGTTCTGTTCAGCGATAACACGAGCAAGTTCTTCTTTACCCCACTCGTAAGTTTCATCCAGGTCAACTTTCTTACCTAGGAATCTTCTGCTTAGAAGAGAGTAACGCTCGCGACCAATGGCATCTTCAGGGTTACCTGCCGGAAGCAGTTCATTCTTGAAGAAGTCAACTAACTTTGCATATCCCGCAGTTGCTTCTTCAGCAGAAGATACGAGCTCAGCCTTTAGCGATGCTGGCAGATCTCCGTTTTCAGGCTTTGCGTTCTTGGCAAACTTTCTAAAGAATCCATCTTCAGTTAAGAGTTGTTCTGCCTGAGTAATTGCTAGGACAACCTGTCGAGTGGCAGGAGTGTCTTTAGCTTCAATACCTTCACGAAGAGTTGCGATGTATCCATCAACAGCGCCTTCAACTGCCTTCATACGCTTAGAGATGTTTGACCAGTTCTCTTCGGTAGCAGTTGGAGTTAGGTCGAAGATATCTCTAATACCTTGGGCGTTAGATGCGATTGGGTTTAGATCTCTGTGACCCATACCTGAGTCATAAATCTCACCACTGAGTTTTAGTGTTGAGGTCATTGCCAGCTTGGTAACTTTGTCCACATCATCGCGAACTTCAGTTGCCTCAACTTTGGCAAGCATTTCTTTTTCAAGTTTGTTGTGGTGAGCAGCAGCTTCAGGGCTGGTGTCCTCAAGTCTGTCCTCGCCAACTTTGAAACCTGCGTAGGTAGCAAATTCTGGGCTTAGATCGACAAGGGTTTTTACCCAGTCTTCAGCTAATAGGTCTAGCTTGGATGGTTCACGGGTCATCTTGGTACCTTTCGGGTATGCGAAATTACTAAGGATAAATCTAGTCCTGTTTAGGTGGAGTTAATCGAGTCCAGGTCGATATTGTGCTCGCCACTGGCCGAAGCCAGGAGTTAGGTCATTCCTGAAGATGGAGGTGTTCCTATTCCAAGAAGATGCGGGTTTCTTTACCTTCTTCTTACCTTCGGTAATCTGCTCCGCGTGAGCTGCCTCCAGGATGGCCACAACAGCAGCCAACTCTTCAGGACTAGGGTTACCGGCGATAACCTTTATGGCTTCACCAATAGGCTCAGGGCTCATCACAGTGGGATGTTTCCATGCTTCTTAGGAGGTGTGGTGGCACGCTTTGTCTTTAGTGCAGCTAAGGCCTTGATAACGCTGATACGAGTAGCGGCAGGCTCAATGATGCCATCTAGCTCACCACGTTCAGCAGCAAGGTATGGGCTAGCCACGTTGTATGTGTACTCGGCAGCTAGTTGGGCTCTTACCTGCTTGACATCTTCACCTGCGTCTTCAGCGGCTTTGATCTTGTCACGGAACAATATGTTTACAGCACCTTGTCCACCCATTACGGCGATCTCTGCCGTTGGCCAAGCCAGGTTGATATCCGCTCCTAGTTGCTTAGAGCCCATAACAATGTATGCACCGCCATAAGCCTTACGAGTGATAACTGTTACTAGGGGAACGGTTGCCTCTGCATATGCATAAAGTAATTTAGCTCCGCGTCTGATAACTCCAGCCCATTCCTGATCTGCACCAGGCAGGTATCCTGGAACATCAACAAGGGTTAGCACTGGAATTGAGAATGCGTCAGCGAATCTAACAAAGCGAGCTGCCTTCTCAGCAGCATCAATATTTAGCGTTCCAGCTAGAGCACTCGGCTGGTTGGCAACGATAGCTATTGACTGACCTGCGACTCTAGCAAAACCAATCAGGATGTTAGGAGCAAACAGTGGTTGCACCTCTAAGAACTGGTTGTCATCAACAATGGATTCAATCACCTTAATCATCGAATAAGGCTGGTTAGGGGAGTCAGGAATGATTGTGTTTAGTTCACGATCAGCATCGGTAATCTCAAGAGCATCTTCGCTTTCATAGTGAACAGGCTCACTTAGATTGTTTTCCGGCAGGAAGCTCAAAAGAGTTCTTGCGTAGTCCAGTGCATCATCTTCGTCGCTGGCTAGGTAGTGCGCAACACCAGAGGTCTTATTGTGAGCGAGGGCTCCACCAAGTTCCTCCATTTCAACTACTTCACCGGTTACTGTCTTGATTACATCAGGGCCGGTGACAAACATGTTCGAAGTCTTATCAACCATGATGACAAAGTCAGTCAGGGCAGGACCATACACGGCACCGCCGGCGGCAGGACCCATGATGATAGAAATCTGAGGGATAACTCCAGATGCCATGGTGTGACGTTTGAAGATTTCACCGTACTTACCTAAAGCGATCACACCCTCTTGAATACGAGCACCACCTGAATCAAGAATTCCAATAAGCGGAACACCGGTTGCGATAGCTAAATCCATGATCTTGATGATCTTGTTACCAGCAGCCTCACCTAGAGATCCACCGAAGATAGTGAAGTCCTGAGAGAACAATGCCACTTGGCGGCCACCAATGGTTCCGATACCGGTAACCACTGAGTCACCATAAGGTCGGTTCTTGTCCATGCCGAAAGCTGTTGAACGGTGTCTGACAAATTCGTCCATTTCAACGAACGAACCCTCATCAAGCAGAAGTTCAATGCGCTCACGCGCAGTCTTCTTACCCTTAGCGTGCTGCTTAGCAATGGCTGCCTCGCCACTGGCATAGACGGCCTCGTGATAGCGGTTACGTAGATCTTCGATCTTGCCTGCAGTAGTGGATAGGTCAGGCGTATTCTTCTCGGTCAAAGCTTTTCTCCAATTAAGGTTGGGCAGAGGTTCTCTTAGCTCAAATGCAACTCTATCCAAGAGGTGTCGGTTGGAGGGTCTAACCTTAAGGCTATGGAATTAAAATTGAGTAGCGAATTTGCCTCAAGAATCGAATATTTGCCTGTTACAGGCTCTACAAACACTGATTTGCTTGCCCTTGCCACAACAAATCCAGAAATATGGACTGATTTCTCAGTTCTCCTTACCGACAATCAAACTGCTGGAAGGGGCAGGTTAGACAGGCAGTGGGAGGCCAAGCCGGGAGCTGGTTTAGCTGTGTCAGTTTTACTGAGGCCAAAAGGCTTTGGGATTGAAAACTTTGGTTGGCTACCCCTATTAGCAGGCCTTGCCATGACTAATGCGGTGGCTAGCTTGATAGAAGATTCCCCTGTTTCGTTGAAATGGCCAAATGATGTGCTGGTGGCTGGTGAAAAAATCTCTGGTCTATTAGCTGAGGTGCTACCTGATGGCAAAGGGGTGATTATCGGTGCGGGGCTAAATCTTAGTCAGACCAAGGACGAACTGCCGATTGCTACTGCCACATCGCTCTCCCTGCATGGAGTTAGAAACTTTGAACTCGATGACATCCTGGTGAGATACCTTGCCGCCTTCAGAAATATGTATCAAGACTTTAGTGCAAGCAAAGGTGACCCTGAATCCTCCGGACTAAGAAAAGCAGTTCAGGATGCATCGTCAACTATTGGTTCGGCGGTAAGAGTCTTGTTACCAGATGGCTCAGAATTTTCTGGCAAAGCAGTTGGCTTGGATGTAAGCGGCAGGCTATTGGTCGCGCTCTCTGATCCGTTGGAGATTCGTGCCGTTGCCGCGGGAGACATTCAACACTTGCGACAATAGGACTGTGTCTACCAGCCAAGAATCATTCCAAGAGCAGAATTTTGTGCTGCTTAGAAAACATGGTTCTGCACTCATAATTCCGGTAGTTCTTCTATTTTTAGATGCAGCTGTGTTTTTCTTCGTTGACTGGCGTATGAATGAAGCTTGGCAACATCAAACTCTTCTCGGCTTGGTATTAGTTTTTGGGCTACTGTTCTGGTTCCTGCCTTCAGTCAGATTCTTCACAAATAGGTATGAGCTAACTAGCACCCGAGTGGTTATTCACTCTGGAATTTTTGGAACACGTGTTGAAGAAGTCCCTTGGGGTGAAATAACAGGTGTGAGCGTAACTCGAGGAGTCTTTGCTTGGTTTCAAAGGGCAGGAGATCTTCATTTGCATCGAGAATTTGGAAAAGATGTAGTTCTCAAGAGAGTTCCGCGGGCTAAAAAGTTAGCAAAAGATTTTGAAAGTTATTTAGCTTCGAGGTCTAGAAGTTTAGGCAAAGGTAATCAACGTTGAGTAAATCTATCGGTGTCATTGGTGGTGGCCAGTTAGCTCGCATGATGATAGAGCCAGCAAGAAGAATCGGGCTAGATATCAAAGTCTTAGCAGAAACAGAGAACTCGCCTGCAAGCTTGGCCACAACAATCATCGGGGATTACAAAGATGTAGAGCTAGTTCGCAAATTTGCTCAAACAGTAGATGCGCTCACTTTTGATCATGAACATGTCCCACTCCAGGTCCTAGAGACTTTGGAAGCGGAAGGCTTCAAATTCGAACCATCATCAAAAGCTTTGCGCTTTGCTCAAAACAAACTTGATATGCGAGCGAGGCTTTCAGAGCTGGGTATACCTTCGCCAGCATGGGCGCCAATCAACTCTGCTCAAGATTTAGATGAATTTATTGACTCGCACGGCGGAGTTGCAATTTTGAAGACGCCAACCGGGGGTTACGACGGTAAAGGTGTTCGTGTGGTGCGATCCAGCGCTGAAGCGGCAGATTGGCTAGCTGGAGGAATACCTTTGCTAGCAGAAGAGAAGGTTAGCTTCGTTCGCGAACTTGCTCAGCTCTCTGCTAGAAACAGGCTAGGTGAATGGTCCAGTTGGCCATTAGTTGAGACCATTCAGAAAAATGGAGTTTGTGCAGAAGTGCTCTCTCCTGCAGCAAATGCTGACTTTGCTTTGGCCGCTGAGATTGCTAGAACCATTGCGGAGGGACTAGATGTCACGGGAGTACTTGCGGTTGAACTTTTTGAGACTTCCGATGGCAGGCTTTTGGTAAATGAGTTAGCCATGCGGCCGCATAACTCAGGTCACTTCAGCATTGAAGGGTCACAAACTAGTCAGTTTGAACAGCATGTTCGAGCTGTCATGAACATGCCACTGGGCAATACCGAACCTACGCAAGCATACTCAGTGATGTTGAATCTTTTAGGGCAGAACGATGTTGATAGTTTTCAGATAAAAGAGAATTTGATGCTCGGCGGGGCATTCGTGCACACCTATGGAAAGAGCTCAAGGCTTGGAAGAAAAATGGGGCATATCACCGCAATCTCCAATGATTCCTTGGCGGCTGCTCATGAAATTGCTTCTCGAGCCTTGATCGAGTTGCAAGCCTAACCAGTTTTCGGGCTTGGCGAATCTAAAATCAAGAAGTGGCCATCTAAAGCTACTGAGCAAATCTATTGAGGAGAATCCCATGGTTCAAGCACTTGTTGGTGTTGTAATGGGCTCAGATAGTGACTGGGTAGTTATGAGCGATGCGGCTCAAGCGCTAAAAGAGTTTGGCATTGAGTATGAGGTGGAGGTTCTCTCTGCTCACAGAACTCCTGATTTGATGATGGAGTGGGGCAAGGCAGCTGCCGGACGTGGAATCAAGGTAATCATTGCTGGAGCTGGTGGATCTGCACATCTACCGGGGATGATAGCTTCAGTCACCACCCTGCCTGTTGTTGGTGTGCCGGTTAAATTGAAGAGCTTAGACGGAATGGATTCCTTGCTTTCAATTGTTCAGATGCCAGCGGGAATTCCGGTAGCAACAGTTTCTATTGATGGGGCTAGGAATGCTGGGATTCTGGCAGCAAGAATCATTGGAGCATTTGATGCCAAGGTAGCTAAGGCTTTAGAAGTTTTTAGTGCGGACCTTGCAGATCAGGTTGCCGCAAAAAACAAGAACCTCAAGTCCAAGTTATGAGCCCAAGAAATAAATCAAGCGAACTAAACACTCCCTTTCGTGATGTCGATAGAGCTGATTCCAGACAACTGATAAAACGCAGCTGGTGGATTTTTGCACTGAATTTTGTTGTGCCAGGCTCTGTTCAGGTAGTTGCCGGCAACAAGAAATTTGGACGTGTCGGAATAATATTCACTTTGGCTTTTTGGGCCTTTGTTTTGTTTGCAGTGCTGTGTGCATTGGTTTCTAAAGTTGCACTGTTTACCCTGCTTACTTCTGCTGCAGTAGCGACTCCTGTTGGGGTTCTGCTAATTGTCTACGCAGCGCTTATTTTTATATCAACTCTGGATGCCTTGCGGTTGATGTATTTGCACAAAGTAACTTCGAAATTCAAGTTTGTGGCAGCAGTATTTCTGATCATCACCGGACTTTTCAACACTTATCTCACTGGGTTTATTGGGTCAACAGCGCTTACTGCCACTAATTTTTCTACGACGATTTTCAAAAACAGCGGAAGCCTTGAAACTAGTAAGGGCCGATACAACATACTGCTTTTAGGTGGGGACTCTGGATCTAATCGATTCGGCTTACGTCCAGACAGTGTTTCTGTAATCAGTATCAGTTCGGAATCAGGTGTTGCGGTGAACATTGGTTTGCCTAGAAACCTCAGTCGCATCAGGTTTATGCCCGAATCTCCAATCCACTCCGTTTATCCAAACGGTTTCTATGGCGACTGCGGTGGACCATGTTTTCTAAACGCAATTTACAAAGACACTATGGATAACCACAAGAGTCTTTACCCTGGCATCGGCAAGAAAGCCTCCACTGCTGGAATTGAAGCGACCAAGTCAGCAGTTGAGTGGGTCACCGGCCTCAAGATTGATGCTTATGTTTTGATTAATATGAAATCCTTCGTAGGCCTAGTTGACGCTTTAGGTGGAATAACTGTCAACGTGAAGAAAGCTTTACCTATCGGCGGACAGCAGGAATGTATGCCAGCGGATAATGAGCACGAATCAATCTGTCCCGATGCGATGGGTTGGATTGAAAAAGGTCGACAACACATGGACGGGCGAACTGCCCTTTGGTATACCAGGTCAAGACACAACACCAACGACTATGACCGGATGAAACGTCAACGCGAAGTAGAGAGGCTGGTCCTCAAGAAAATAGACTTACAGACTTTGCTGTTGAGACTTAACTCTGTTGCAGGTGCTGGGGCCAAACTAATCAAGACAGATATTCCAAATGGTTCGCTACCAACGTTGTTGGATTTGGCTCTCAAGGCAAAATCTGCAGGACTAAAAAACCTTCAGCTTTCGTATCCAACTATTCAGGCAGACAACCCAGATTTTTGGTTGATGAGACAGCTAATCGCCCAGAAGCTCAAAAAGTATAAATAGCTTTCTCAGTTTCGCAGAAGAGATTTAACAGGGTTAAAAGTTAGTCTGGATAGATGAAGAATCTACGTATTTTAGTTTTTACGGCAATACTCACTAGCGTCCTCACAGGCTGCTCAGTTCTATATCCGAACTGGGGAAAGCCAACCGAATCACCGACAGCAACTAACACCAAGACTCAGACGCCTGGCCCAACCCCCACAGTGACCGAGACAGAAACTCCTGATCCTTCAAAGGGTGTAGCCAACGTTGAAATCATGGACGCTTATGTCGATGATGCGAATGGAGTCCTGCAGGTGGTTGCCCAGGTAACCAACTTCAGTGAGGAAGGTGGAACCTGCACCGCTACCTTCGAAGGTAGCGGCAAGAAGGCATCCGTCAGCGTAACTGCGGAATCTAATGCCGCCAACACTCAGTGCAGAACCATGGAAATAGCCCTAGGTGGCTTACCTAAGGGCACTGGACAGGTAATAGTTACCTATGATTCTGTTGCTCATGCTGGTACTTCAACCCCTAGCTCGGTAACTATTCCGTGATTCCTAGCCGGTTTGCCAAATGCCTCGCCGCGGTGCTTGTTGCGCTGTTGGCTGGCCTTGGCCTGACCGCCATCCAACCTGCCGTTGCACTGGATGGAAAGAAATTTGATCCTGGACTAATTATTAGTGACAGTGTGTTTTTCGATTTTGGAACGATGACCGCGGAAGATATTCAACGCTTTCTCGACTCTCAGGTTCCGGTCTGCGGTTCAAGCCCAACCGGAATGCCCTGTCTGAAGAACTACAAAACCGATACCCCTGAAAAAACTGCTGATGTTGGCAAGTGCGCGTACATGCCAGCGCAAACAAACATTTCAGCGGCACAAATTATTTACAACATATCAAGAGCTTGCGGTATTAATCCCAGAGTACTTTTAGTGACTTTGCAAAAAGAGCAAGGGTTAGTTCAAGCAAGAATTCCTTCGCCATATATGTATCGTGCAGCGATGGGCTATGGCTGTCCAGACAGCGATCCTGGGATTTGTGGCAAAGTGTGGACAGGGCTTTTCAATCAGTTGTATAAAGCTGCCGGTCAGTTCCAATGGTATGGAGATCCAAATGGTTCATTTACATATCTAAAACCCGGACGCACAGTTTCTGTCTCTTACCACCCGAGTGCTTCAAGAAATTGTGGCAAGGCATCTTTCACTTTGAAAAGCCAGGCAACGGCCAACCTTTACTACTACACACCATTTGTTCCTAATGCCGCCGCACTCGCTAATTTGCGCGGCACTGGAGACAACTGCTCATCGTATGGAAACAGAAATTTCTGGAGATTCTATTGGGATTGGTTCGGTAGTCCAATTGGTGGAGGATTCTTACTAAAGAGTTCAACCAGTGACCCATATTTCATCTCTAATGACATCAAGTATCCAATTGCTGATCCAGAACTCGTTAAAGAACTCGGTCCACTGGGTCCACTTGGTGAAATTTCCAAAGAGTATCTAGACTCCTTCCCAACTGGTATTCCGCTGACCAGAATCATTAAGACCGCACCGGTGAATAATGTGAGCACATACTTCTTTATTAGTGGCGGTAAAAAGTACCTCATAGCTAACTGCGATCAAGCGACCAACCTAGGGTTGGATTGCCAAGCCGCTGTCACTCTAACTCAGGTGCAACTGGATGCCCTACCAACAGGAGCTTTCAGGCCGGACATAACTGGAGTAGCTAAAACTGCTGCAGTGGCGCCTGCGCTACCTTCATATTTCCTAATTAGCGCAACTAAAAAATACCCGGTTGATTGTGCTAAGTCACACCTACTGGGCTTTACCTGCTCTACTGCAACTGAACGCACCTCCCAAGAGTTAGATGCCTTGCAGACAGTACGCATATCCGCAGCTGCATTAGGAATATCTTCGATGCTGAACTTGGCAGACGGGTCAAGAGTTTTTATCAAGAACGGGCAGAAGAGGGAAGTGTTGGACGATGCCTCTCTCACAGCTGAAGGCATTGGTGCAACTGCGCCGTCTCCACTCAAGCTTTCTGATTTTGGATACCTTCCTTGGGGGCCGCCTATAGCAAATGATTCCAGTCTTTTCGTGAATCGAGATCTAGGCAGGGAAGGTGTATTGGTTGGTGGCCAGTTTTATGACATTGATTTAGCAACTAATAGAGACATCGATTTCAGTAAGTGGTTCACCAGGAGTTCTGGAACTCTAGGTGCACTGGGCTTGAGTGGTTTACCCAAGGTAAAGCCACTAGCTAGCTTGGTGGTTGATGACAAAGAGCAACGCTGGTTATTGAATAGAACTGGAAAGACAAAAATTGTCAGCAAAGCTAGCTGGGTTGATAAGGCAGTAGGCATTTCTTCCGCTCTGGCGGATAAGTTGCCAACTAACGAATCTGTCATAACTGAAGCAAACTTCATGAAAGCGGACACTCAAAAAACCACTTACTTGCTAAGCGAAGGAGTGCTTAGGGCTACCTTCAACCAGTCGGACATGGATGTTTTTAGTGCCAGCCTTGATTCGGGGGAAGTAATCCCTGTCAGTGTTTCTGGACTGAGCTTTATCCCGAAGA
>Ga0209400_1000578_pt1 | contig 31786 bp, 30 predicted proteins | sample M_130807_EF_Meta_FD_187313 | JGI IMG/M metagenome (GOLD analysis project Ga0209400, IMG submission 187313) | Freshwater microbial communities from Lake Montjoie, Canada to study carbon cycling - M_130807_EF_MetaG (SPAdes) (version 2) | ecosystem: Environmental > Aquatic > Freshwater > Lake... | reverse complement strand
GGCGAGTGGTTCGGCGTGGGCCTGGGCGCCGGCATGGAGAAACAGGGCTACCTGCCCGAAGCACACAACGACTTCCTGATTGCGGTGATCGGGGAAGAGCTCGGATTCGTCGGCGTGGTGGCGGTGCTGCTGGTGTTTGCCTGGCTCACCCGTCAGGCCTTTATCGTCGGCCGTCAGGCGATCGCCCTCGACCGCGTCTATTCGGCGTTGGTGGCGCAAGGCATCGGCGTCTGGCTGGGCACGCAGACGCTGGTGCACGCCGGAGTCAGCATGGGCGCCCTGCCGACCAAAGGCCTCACGCTGCCACTGATGAGCTATGGCGGTAGCGCGTTGATCACCATGTGCCTGACGCTGGCGATCCTGTTGCGGGTCGACTTTGAGAACCGCCTGTTGATGCGGGGCAAGCCGATATGAGCACGCCCTTCATGATCATGGCGGGCGGCACCGGCGGACACGTGTTCCCGGCCATCGCCGTGGCCAATGCCCTGCGCGAGCGCGGTCACGAGGTGGTTTGGCTGGGCACACGCGGCGGGATGGAGCAGCGCCTGGTCGCCGAGGCCGGTTATCCCGGCGTATGGGTCACTCTGGGTGGCTTGCGTGGCAAGAACCGCCTGACCACCGCACTCTTCCCGTTCAAGCTGCTTCTGGCCTGCCTGCAGGCACTGTGGGGCATCGTGCGCCATCGACCGCGGGCGATGGTCGGCTTCGGTGGCTACGCCGCGTTCCCCGGCGCGCTGATGGGCAAACTGCTCGGCCGCAAACTGGTCATCCACGAACAAAATGCCGTCGCCGGCCTGACCAACCGCGTGCTGGCGCGCTGGGCCGACCGCGTCTTGACCGGTTTCCCGGGCGCCTTCGAGGCCCTGAGCAGTTCCGCGCTGGCGCAGCGATTCGCGCCGCCGTCGCGCAGTGAGTGGGTCGGTAACCCGGTGCGCGCATCCATCCTCAGTCTCGGTGACCCGGCCGAGCGCTTCGTCGAGCGTGGCAACAGCCGTCTGCGCATCCTGGTGGTGGGCGGCAGCCTCGGCGCCAAAGCGATCAACGACGTTCTGCCGGCTGCGCTGGCCCGCATCCCCAAGGCCGAGCGCCCGTTCGTCTTCCATCAAGCCGGCGAAAAGCACATCGATGCCCTGCGCACGGCCTACGACGAGGCCGGAGTGATGGCTTCATGCACACCGTTCATCAAGGACATGGCGATGCAGTACGCGATGGCCGATCTGGTCATCTGCCGGGCCGGCGCGCTGACCGTCGCCGAGCTTGCTGCGGTGGGCGTCGGCGCCTTGCTGATCCCCTTCCCGCACGCGGTGGACGACCACCAGACCGCGAACGCCCGAGTGCTGGTGGACGCTGGAGCGGCCCGACTGCTCCCGCAGCAGAGCCTCACTGCCGAGGGCCTCGCCGGCCTGCTGCAATCCCTCGAACGCAAGGAACTCGCCGCCATGGCAGAGCGCGCTCGCAGCGTCGCCAAGCCCGATGCCACAGCGGTGGTGGCGCAAATCTGCCTTGAAACTGCGGGGCTCGCTGCATGAGACACCGCATCCGCCACATTCACTTTGTCGGCATCGGCGGCACTGGCATGAACGGCATCGCCGAAGTGCTGCTTAACCTCGGCTACACGGTGAGCGGCTCCGACCTCGCCGACAGCGCAGTCACCCGACGCCTGAGCAGCCTTGGCGCACGCATCGTCAAAGGCCACGAGGCGACCAACATCGCCAGTGCCGATGCCGTGGTGGTGTCCACTGCGGTGACCAGCGAGAACCCCGAGGTCGCAGCGGCCCACGCTGCCCGCATCCCGGTGGTGCCGCGCGCGCTGATGCTCGCCGAGCTGATGCGCCTGCGCCAAGGCATCGCGGTCGCCGGCACACACGGCAAAACCACCACCACCAGCCTCATCGCCTCGGTGCTCGCTGCCGGCGGGCTAGACCCGACCTTCGTCATCGGCGGCAGGCTCAACGCCGCCAATGCCAACGCCAAACTCGGCCAAGGTGACTTCATCGTCGCCGAGGCCGACGAGTCGGATGCCAGCTTTTTGCACCTGACGCCGGTCATCAGCGTGATCACCAACGTCGACCAAGACCACATGGAGACCTACGGCCACGACTTCGGCCGACTCAAGCAGACCTTCATCGACTTCCTGCAGCGCCTGCCCTTCTACGGGGTGGCTGTGGCCTGCATCGACGACCCGGTGGTGGCCGAAATCCTGCCGATGGTCAGCAAGACAGTCGTCCCTTACGGCTTTAGCGAGGCCGCCGCGATCCGCGCCGTCGATGTGCGCCACGACCACGGTCGGATGCGCTTCACCGCCACACGTCGCAACGGCTCGCCGCTCACCTCGCTCGACATCACCCTCAACTTGCCGGGCGAGCACAACGTCCGCAACGCGCTGGCGGCGATCGCCGTCGGCACCGAACTCGACATCCCGGATGCCTCGATCGTCCATGCGCTGGCCGAATTCCAAGGAGTCGGACGGCGTTTCGCGCGCCACGGCGACATCAGCCTGCCCTCTGGCGGCGCGTTCACTCTGGTCGACGACTACGGTCACCACCCGGTGGAGATGGCCGCCACACTAGGAGCCGCGCGTGGCGCCTTCCCCGGACGCCGCATCGCGCTGGCCTTTCAGCCACACCGCTACACCCGCACCCGGGATCTGTTCGAGGACTTCGTGCGCGTGCTGGGCGACGCCGACGCGGTGCTGCTCACCGAGGTCTACGCCGCCGGTGAGGCGCCCATCGTCGCCGCCGACGGCCGCGCACTCGCCCGTGCCCTGCGGGTGCAGGGTCGGGTCGAGCCGATCTTTGTCGAACACGTCGCCGAGTTGCCGCAAGCCGCGCTGCACCACTTGCGCGACGGCGATGTGCTCATCACCATGGGCGCCGGATCGATCGGCCAAGTGCCGGCGCAGCTCGTCGAGGGAGCGCCCGCATGAGCGGCCGCAGCGACGCCCAGCGCTTCGGCAAGGTCGCCGTACTGTTTGGCGGTCGCTCGGCTGAACGTGACATCTCGCTGATGAGCGGCAGCGCCGTGCTCGCCGCGCTGCAGTCGCAAGGGGTCGACGCGCACAAGTTCGACCCCGCCGAGAAGCCGCTCACCGCCCTGCTCGACGAGGGCTACGCGCGCGTCTTCATCGCGCTGCACGGCCGTTTCGGTGAAGACGGCACGCTGCAGGGCGCACTCGAGGCGTTCGGCATCCCCTACACCGGCTCCGGCGTGCTCGGCTCGGCACTCGCCATGGACAAGTGGCGCACCAAACTGGTCTGGCAGCAGTCGGGCATCCCGGTCGCCGATGGCCTGCAACTCACCCCGGACATGACGCCGCAGCAGGTCATCGACCGCCTCGGGCCGGACATGATGGTGAAGGCCGCGCGCGAGGGCTCGTCGATTGGCATCACCAAGATCATCGGCGGCGATGCTGCGGCCGTGCGTGCCGCCTGGGACGAGGCGCTGCGCCACGACCACATCGTGCTGGCCGAACGCTTCGTCAAAGGTGGCGAATACACCTGCGCAGTGCTCGGCGAGCGCGCATTGCCGATGGTCCGCATCGAGCCGCCGCAGGGCAACTATGACTACCAGAACAAGTATTTCACCGACGACACCCAGTACTTCTGCCCGGCCGGTCTAGACGCTGGGCTGGAAGCACACATCCAGGCGCTGACTCTGCGCGCCTTCCACGCGCTGGGCTGCCAAGGTTGGGGCCGTGCCGACATCATCATCACGCCGACCGGCGAGCCGGTCTTCCTCGAAATGAACACCAGCCCGGGCATGACCGGACACTCGCTGGTGCCGATGGCGGCCAAGGCTGCTGGCATCCCCTTCGAGCAACTGGTGGTCGAGATCTTGGAGGGCAGCCATGTCGGATGAGCGGCTATGGGACAGCCCCGACCAGCTCGACCAGATCAGCCTCGGACTGTTCGCGCTGAGCGTGGCGCTGCTGGTCTACACCGCCTTGTTCTGGCTGGTGCATCGACCGATGTTTGCCATCAATCTGGTCAAGGTGGCCCACGCCCCGCAGCACGTCACCACGCGTCAGATCGAGGACGTCGTGCGGCGCGAACTCGTTGGTAATTTCTTCACCCTCAATCTGGACCAGTCGCGCGCAGCGTTCGCCAAGCTGCCCTGGGTGCGACAGGCGACCTTACAACGACGCTGGCCCGCCACCCTCGAGGTCGACATCGTCGAACAGGAGGCCGTGGCCGTGTGGGGTGACGGCGGCCTCGTCAACCGCGACGGCGACGTGTTCCAGGGCGCCACCGACGCTGAGCTGCCGCTTCTCAACGGGCCGGAAGGGAGCAGCCGCTTGGTGGCCAGTCGCTTTGCGGCCGTACGCGAGCGCTTGGCCACCGTTGGCTTGACGCCGCGTTCACTCGAATTGTCGGCGCGCCACGCCTGGACTGTTGAGCTCGAGCAAGGCGCACGGATCGCCTTGGGTCGTGCCAACGACCTGGCCCCTCTGGAGAGTTTTCTCGGCGTCTACCCTCAGCAACTCGCCGGACTGATGCCCCGCGTCACCCAGATTGATTTGCGCTACCGCAACGGCTTCGCTCTGCGCAGCCGCGACGGCAAACCCCTGCAACTACCCGCAACGGCCACCGGCGCCCCGCGCGCCACCTGACACAAGCCATGAAACCGGTTATCAACACCCAGCACATCGTCGGCCTCGACATCGGCACCTCCAAGATCGTGGTGGTAGTCGCCACCATTAACGCCGAGGATCAACTCGAGATCATCGGCTTCGGCAGCGCCGCCTCGAAGGGTCTGCGCCGGGGCGTGGTGGTGAACATCGAAGCCACCGTGACCGCGATCCAGGCCGCCCTCGCCGAAGCCGAACTGATGGCCAACTGCAAGATCAGCAAGGTCTGGACGGGTATCGCCGGTAGCCACATCAAGAGCTTCAACTCGCACGGCATGGTCGCCATCCGGGATCGCGAGGTCAGCGCACTCGACGTCGAAAACGTCTTGCGGACTGCCCGCGCCGTCAGCATCCCCGCCGACCAGCAAGTGCTACACACGCTCACACAGGAATACATCATCGACGACCAGGGCGACGTCAAGGAGCCGATCGGGATGAGCGGTGTGCGCCTCGAGGTCAAGGTGCACATGGTGACCGGAGCCGTGAGCGCCGCCGAGAACATCATCAAGTGCGTGCGCCGCTGCGGACTCGAGGTGGAAGAGCTGGTGCTTCAGCCGATCGCTTCGGCGATCTCGGTTCTCGACGAGGACGAGCGCGAATTGGGTGTGGTGATGGTCGACATCGGCGGTGGTACCACCGATGTGGCGGTCTACGCCGGCGGCGCCATCCGTCACACGGCGGTGATCCCGATCGCCGGCGACCAAATCACCAACGACATCGCGATGGCGCTGCGCACGCCCACCAAAGACGCCGAAGAGCTGAAACAGCAGCATGGCTGCGCACTGCGTCAACTGGCTGACAGCAGCATCGCCATCGAAGTGCCCGGCGTCGGCGATCGCTCGCCCCGTCAATCGTCACGCCAAACCCTGGCCAATGTCATCGAACCGCGGGTCGAAGAACTGTTCACCTTGGTGCAAAACGAGTTGTCGCGCTCCGGCTTCGCCGATGGGCTGTCATCCGGCGTGGTGTTGACCGGCGGCAGCGCATCGATGCCCGGCATGGTCGAGCTTGGCGAGGAGGTCTTCCACATGCCGGTGCGGGTGGGTACGCCCTCGTACCGCGGGGGACTCGAAGAGTTCATGCGCCATCCGCGTTTTGCCACCGCTATTGGGCTGGTTCAGACCGGATTCGACGCGTACCAGAAAAGCAAATTTGAACGTCTCAAGGCCGGGCCACTGCGCTCGGTCTTGGGGCGCGTTCGCACTTGGGTGCAAGGCAATTTCTAGAGGAGGTCACAGCATCATGTTCGAGGTCATGGAAGCGCCCCGTCAGGGCGCCATCATCAAAGTCATTGGAGTGGGTGGTTGCGGCGGCAATGCAATCGACCACATGATCAACCGCGGTGTGCAAGGCGTCGAGTTCATTTGCGCCAACACCGACCAGAAGGCGCTGCTGCGCACCCTGGCGCCGACGCAAATCGGCATCGGCGCGCAACTCACCAAGGGCTTGGGCGCGGGGGCACGTCCGGAGATCGGACGCGGCGCCGCACTCGAGGACCGCGAACGCATCGTCGAGGCCGTTGCCGGCGCCGACATGCTGTTTATCACCGCTGGCATGGGCGGCGGCACCGGCACCGGCGCCGCGCCGGTGGTCGCACAGATCGCCCGTGAGTTGGGCATCCTCACCGTAGCGGTGGTCACCAAGCCGTTCCAGTTCGAGGGCAAGCGCTTGAACGCGGCGCTCGAGGGCATCGCCGAGCTGTCGCAGCATGTCGACTCGGTGATTGTGATCCCCAACGAAAAGCTGATGCAGGAGCTCGGCGGTGACATCTCCCTGGTCGATGCTTTCGCTGCCGCCAACGACGTGCTGCACGGCGCCGTCGCCGGCATCGCCGAAGTCATCAACTCGCCGGGCATGATCGGCGTCGACTTCGCCGACGTGAAGACCGTGATGGGCGAGATGGGCATGGCGATGATGGGCTCGGCCATGGCCAGCGGCGTCGACCGCGCCCGCATCGCTGCCGAATCGGCTGTCGCCAGCCCGCTGCTCGAGGACATCGAACTGCGTGGTGCGCGTGGCGTGCTGGTCAACATTACCGCCGACATGCGCCTTAAGCTGTCCGAGATCGACCAGATCATGGCCACCATCCGCGCCTACACCGCCGAGGACGCCACGGTGATCTTCGGGACGGCAATCGACGAGAGCATGGGCGATGGTCTGCGCGTGACCGTCGTGGCAACCGGCCTGGGCAAGCCGCAGGCCGCGCGTCAGGGCAAGCCCGCACTGGAGGTGATCGATAGCGGCGGCTTCATTCCGGCCCGCACCGGCACCGACGACGCCGTGGGCTTTTTGCCGGACAGCGTTGGCGAGCCTGATGTGTTCCGAGGTGGCCGATCGGGCCGCGCCTTGCGTCAAACCAGCGGCGAGCAGAACTTCGACCAACTGGCCGACATCCCCGCCTTCCTGCGCCGCCAGGCCGACTGAAGCGGGACACTCGGGTGTTGCGATGCAGCAATTTTACCGGCGAATGACCTCGCGCCGTTACAATTGCGGCATCGCGCATCCATGAACGTCACGGGACTCTGACATGCTGTTCCAACGCACCCTTGCCCAGACCATTCGCGCCACCGGCGTCGGTCTACACTCGGGCAACAAAGTGGAGCTGACCCTGCGTCCGGCCCCGGCTGACCACGGCATCGTCTTTCGTCGCGTCGACCTCGATCCGCCAGTCAGCTTCAAAGCCGACGCCCGGCTGGTGCACGACACCCGCATGTGCACCGCACTCGAGTGCGATGGCGCGCGGGTCGGTACGGTCGAGCACCTGCTCAGCGCCATCGCCGGCCTCGGCATCGACAACCTGCTGATCGACCTCACTGCGTCCGAAGTGCCGATCATGGACGGCAGCGCCGCACCCTTCGTGTTTCTGCTGCAATCGGCGGGTGTCCTTGAGCAGGACGCGCGCAAGCGTTTTATCCGCGTCGTCAAACCGATCGAGCTGCACGACGGCGACAAGTGGGTCCGCTTAGAGCCGCACAGCGGGTTTCGCATCACGCTGTCCATCGATTTCGCGCACCCGGCCACACGCGGCAGCGCGGGCTCGGTGAGCATCGACTTCGCCGATCAGTCCTACGTGCGGGACGTCAGCCGCGCTCGTACGTTTGGTTTCATGCACGAGGTCGAGGCGCTGCGCGCCAACGGTTTGGCGCTTGGCGGCAGTCTCGATAACGCCATCGTCATGGATGAGTTCCGTGTGCTGAACCACGATGGCTTACGCACGCCGAACGAACTGGTGACGCACAAGGTGCTCGACGCCATCGGCGACCTATATCTGGCCGGATACCCGATCATCGGCGCCTTCACCGGCCACAAATCCGGTCACGCCCTAAACAACCGTCTGGTTAGGGCTCTACTAGACGATCCGTCGAGCTTCGAATGGGCGAGCTTCGACCGCCCCGAAGACCTTCCCGGCGCCTTCACGCCCCTACCGGTTCAGGAGCTCGCTGCGGCCTAAGCCGCCGCGCTACGCTCAAGCGGGATCTGCACTGCTCGCGAGTCGCCGCACGGCATCGCGTAAAGGCCCATCCGGCATTCGCGCGGCCACAGCTTCGAGCGACTGCCGCGCCTTGTCCGGCAATGGCCGCCGCGGTGGCGGCGCGGGTACCGCCCGCAGGCGATGGTGCGGCGATGCCACCTTGATCTTTAGCGACTCCGCGACCAATCCTCGCTCGACCAATCCCCGGCGAACCCGCGCCTGCACCTGCCGCAGGCGGGTGGCCACCGCTGGCGAGTCGGCACGCAACCACACCACACCCTCGCGGATCTGCATCACGTCGACCGCCGCCAGGATGTCCAGCGGCACCAGATCAAGCAGCGCTTCGCGATAGGGTTGACGCGAGACCCGCGTGCGCACGTCAACCGGCAAGTCGGCATCAGCCAGCACATGACCAATGGAACGCAGACTGGACGGTCGGGCAGCAGACATGGGCAAAGTGTACGCTGCGCAGCGCGCCGCCCTGCACCATAATCAGGGCATCCAGCCCATACCGACATTGTTCGCCTCGGGCACATCCAACCACGCTCACGCATATGGCCCTCGACCCCACCGCTCTCGACGCCCTTCGCCAAGCCCTGCTTCGCTTTGAAGCCGGCACGCTGCCGGTCGACGACTTTTGTCTGGCGTGGCGCCGCGCGCTGCTATCGCTGGGCCCGCAACTTCCGCCACCGGTGCTTACCGCCGCCGACGATCTGCTGATGCGCATGGAGAGTGCACGCTGGTTCAGCGGCGAGGCCTGTGGCTTCTCAGGCAAAGATTTGGCGCTGGCACTGCGACAGTGGCTAACGCTGGTCGAGCAGGCGGGCTCGTCGGCATGAAACCGGTCTGCATCGTCCGGTTTGCCGCCACCGAAGGGCCGGCTTGGTTCGCTGATTGGTTGGATAGCCAGGGGATCCCACGCACGGAAATCCGGATCGACCGTGGCGATGCCGTCCCCGCCGATGCCAGCGAATTTTCGGGCCTGGCGATGATGGGCGGACCGATGAGTGTGAACGACCCGCTGCCGTGGATAGAGCCCATGCTCGGGCTAATCCGCGACGCCGACGCCCGTAATGTCCCGGTCATTGGCCATTGCCTGGGCGGACAGCTGATGAGCCGCGCATTCGGCGGAACGGTGTCGCGCAACCGCATGGGCAACGTCCCAACTCAAGAGATCGGCTGGTCGAGCGTGAACCCCACGGACACGCCCGAGGCCCGCGACTGGTTTGGTGATGCCGAACAACTGACGGTGTTCCAGTGGCACGGCGAGACCTTCAGCATTCCGCCGGGCGCCGTCCGACTAGCAAGCAATGAACTGTGCGCCAATCAGGCCTTCGTCCGAGGCCCGCATCTGGCGATGCAGTTTCACGTCGAGATGGACGAGCCGACCATCGCCAGCTGGTGTGACAACGGCGCGACCGAGATTGCCGATGCCCACGCCCGCGGCGATACGCTAGCGGTGCAGGCGCCATCTGCCATTCTGACCCTCACTGGCGAGCGACTGCCGCAGATGCGACGTGACGTCAGCGAGCGGGTGTATCGGCGCTGGGCGCAGGGCTTGGAGGCTCGTGTGGCGCCAGCAGCTTGACACGAACAGTCATGCCCACCTTCACCGGTCCATCCCGCAGCACTCGAGCTGTAACGCCACCGTGCCCTCGCATGGCGTTGTAGCCACCCGAACCGAGTGCCGCCTCCATGGCGGAGCACGGTTCACAGGGCCCGGACACTTCGAGCAAAGCACCCTCACCTGATCGTGGGTCGAGAATCTCGACTCCCATACGCAGGTCGCGCAGTGGCGAGCGCAAGGCCATCAAATTGAGGCCTGAGACCACCAGATTTCGGCGCAACATGGTCGCATCCACGGATGATCGCCCCAGAACCGCCGCCACAACCGCAAGGTGCTCACGCTGAATCAGCGTCACCTGCCGTTTGCGAGACGGGTTTGGCAATTTTGCAAGGCTCCCGCGATCACCCAACAGGCCGAGCCCGACTATGGCCGTTGTCTCGTCAACCGCAACAGCGGGCATACCCCTCCCGGGTCGCACAATAATGGTTTCCAGAAGACCGTCCTGAGGGAAATTTGCCAACAGGTCCCGCAAACCCACCAATTTCAGACTCCCCTAAAAAAACGACCCGGTTGAACCGGGTCGATAATCCAGCAACTCGCCCGAGGGCTGGAAAGAATTAGCCGTAAACCGCCATTCGACTGGCGACAATGACAACCAGCACCCCGGCCACCAAGACCAAGTACGGCAGGACGCCGGCTCGTTTGGTGCCGTCGTCGTCGGCAATGTGCATGTCCTCCACCATATCGGCAGGGAACATCCCTTTATCCTGCACATAGTGCCGGTACAGGAATACGGGGATGATCAACGCGGCAAACACCAAACCTGCGGTGAGGGTTCCGGCGCCGTAGATGTCTGCCCCCATGCCCATAAGAGCCAAGTTGACGAAGCCAAGAACCGCACCGATGCCAAGAATGAGCGTGGGAGCTCGGAACGGACGAGCCCAGCTTGGGCGGTCGATTCGATGGATCCAACCGGCATTGAGGTTGAGGAAATTGAAAATGATGTAGCCAACATTGGACGCGGCCAATACAAACACATAGTCCGAAAGCAGTAGGAGGATCAGGTTAAAACCCAGATCGGTCCACATCGCCCGAGTCGGCGCCCCATGCTCGTTGACATGCGAAAGATAGCGCGGCAACCAACCGTCGACCGACGCTTGGTAGAGCGTCCGGGAAGATCCCGACATGGAGGTCATGATCGAAAGCAGCACTGCCAATACCAACATGACGACCAGAATGTTGGCAACCAGCTCGCCGCCCCCCACCATGTGGGACATTGCGTTGGCGACGCCCATGCCGCTGTAGATGTCTGGGGCCAACATGCCGTCGTATATCGCCGGAGCCGTTACGACCCCCGCAGCGTCCACCACGGCAGGCGTCACCAGCTTGCCGAGACCGAGGTGGCCTTGGAAGGCGAGCGGGACCAGCGTAAAGACAACGATGCACAGCAAGCCGGAAAACAGGATCGCTTTGAAGGTGTCACGCTTCGGGTCGCGGAACTCCCGGGTGTAACAGACAGCCGTCTCGAAGCCGTAGGTCGACCATGCCGCAATGAAGAGTCCCCCGGCCATTAGCGTGATACCGGCCATGTTCCACTCGCCGTCGACTACCAAACCGGCTGCGTCGCGGGCGATCGGCGCCATCGGTGAGAAATGCGAGGAGGGCATATCGCCGCTGATGAGTGGCACCAGAGCGATCAACATGAGCGGGATCAGCGCAGTAACACCCAAAATCATGGTCGTGCGCGCAGAGCGCAGAATCCCGCCATGCTGGATAGCGAACACCCCTAGCAGCAACACTGCCCCCAGCACAAAGGTGGCGTTGATTCTGAGCAGCAGGCCCGCCTTGATGAAACTGAGGTCTAGCAGTGTGATCTGCCAAGTGTTGATCGCCGCATCGGCCGGGAACAAAGCTCCGAGGATGTATCCACCGGCCAAACCGGATCCGATGGCCAATACCGGCGACCACGCGAACCAGTTGCACCATACCGAGATTGGCGCGATGAACTTGCTGTACCGCACCCAGGCCACCGCCCCATAGACCGAGGCGCCACCCGACTTGTGAGGAAACAAGCCGGCGATCTCAGCGTACGTGAACGCCTGAATAAAGCCGAAACCGATCGAGAGCGCCCACACCAGCCAAGAAGGCTTTCCTACCGTAGCCGCGATTGCTCCGATGGAGAAGAGAACCAACGCTGGAACGCCACTGGCAACCCAGAAAGCGCCAGTCCAGTCGATCTTTCTTTGCAGCGAGTTGGATTCACCCGTTCGCTGGGAGCTTGCAATTGACGCCGTACTCATCGAACTCCCCTTCGTTAAAAAATCGGGCTAAAAAAATGGCGGCCGAGGCCGCCACCTTTCCGCAGACAGAATCAAAAAGTCCGCTTAACGAACAGCAGGTAGTTTTTGTCAATGAGACTCTTGGGGACTTTATTGAGATCTGCGCCGTAGTCGATGAACGAGGCTGGATTCGCGGCCACGTCAATGTAGGCTGCACCGACCTGCCAGCCACCCTCGAAGGCCTTCGTCAAACCGACTTTATAGTCGGTGAAGCCGGCGGTCTTCGCGGGGTTCTCAACCGTCTGACGCCCCGCGTGAAGATTGAGTGTCCAGCTGGGTAGGAACTCGTAGTTGATGTTTCCCTCGAGATAATTGGAACCATCCGTGTTGTTCAAGCCGAAATAGTCCGTCACCGCACGCGAGTACTTAACCTGCACGAACTTCCAGGAACCGGCGGCGTAAAGCTCCGTCGTGTTCAAGGTCTTGCCCTGAGAGCCCGGCGAAAAACCGTTGGCAGATGCGAAATGCTTGCTGCCCGGGAAAATGAACTGCAACACGCCGACATCGATTCCGAAGTCTCCAAACGTCTTGGCGAACCCCCCGTAGACGTCGATTTCTACGTTTGCGTTGGGGATGGCTCCCTCATAGACATTGCTCCCCCACACCCCTGCGTAAAAACCACTGCTGTGCGCGACGTCAGCGCCACCCTGCACAGCAGGCAAGCCGCGGGTGTACCCCACGCCTCTGAAGAAATACTGATTAAAAACGCCAATGTTGGTTGTGATGGTCCAAGCAGGCGCCTCGACAGGCGCCGCGCCCTCAGCGGCCATCGCCGGCTGGGCGGCAAGAATGATTCCGGTTGCAGCCAAGGCAATCGACGAGATGAACACTTTTCCGAGCATTATCAGTACTCCTTTGCGAATCGAAACGACGGCTTAGCTGAGCAAACAATTTACGACGGTATTATTTCGCGCTCGAACACAGCGTTGGCAATCACATAAAAGTATTACCCCCAAAGAGGTAGTTAGGTGCCTACCCCAAAAGGGTTAACTCCTCGTGGCAATTGCCCACGCTGTGAGCGTCAGGGCAACTTTGCCTAAGTGAACGGCGGTCTATGTGAGCGCTGAGTGTGTGTGCACAGGAGATATCGATGAGCAAACGAGTCGCCATCATCGGCGCAGGCCCTAGCGGTCTCGCCCAACTGAGGGCCTTTCAATCGGCAGCGAGCAAAGGGGCGGATGTTCCCGAGCTGGTGTGCTTCGAGAAGCAAGCAGACTGGGGCGGACTCTGGAACTACACCTGGCGAACCGGGTTGGACGAACACGGAGAACCGGTACACGGCAGCATGTATCGCTATCTTTGGTCGAACGGACCCAAGGAATGCTTGGAATTTGCCGATTACTCATTCGATGAACACTTCGGCCGCCCGATGGGCTCTTATCCACCACGCGAAGTGCTGTTCGACTACATCAAGGGACGCGTCGAAAAAGCGGGCGTCCGAAAATTCATCCGGTTCAACACCACAGCCCGCAACATCGCTTTTGATGCGGCCACTGAACAGTTCAATGTCACGGTCCACAGCTTTGATGACAACCGGACCTACACCGAAACGTTCGACTACGTGGTGGTGGCCAGCGGTCACTTCTCGATTCCCAACGTGCCCGAATTCCCCGGTTTCTCGCACTTCGGCGGGCGGGTCCTGCATGCGCACGACTTTCGCGACGCACTCGAATTCAAGGACAAGGACGTTCTGATCGTTGGGGCCAGCTATTCGGCTGAGGACATCGGCTCACAGTGCTACAAATACGGAGCGCGCAGCATCACCAGTTGTTACCGCACCAACCCCATGGGCTACGACTGGCCGGCCAACTGGGAAGAAAAGCCCAACATGACCCACGTCGAGGGCAAACGGGTGTTCTTCCAAGACGGCAGTAGCAAGGAGATCGACGCGATCATCCTCTGCACCGGATATCTGCACCACTTTCCATTCATCGACGAGAGCCTGCGCCTCAAAACCAACAATCGCCTCTGGCCGCTAAATCTTTATAAAGGCATCTTCTGGGAGCAGAACCCGAAGATGATGTACATCGGCATGCAGGACCAGTGGTACAGCTTCAATATGTTCGACGCGCAGGCTTGGTATGCGCGCGACGTCGTGCTGGGGCGCATCCAACTGCCCGACTACGACGCCATGCACGCTGAGGATTTACGGTGGCGGGAGGAAGAACTCAAGCTTGAGACCGCCCAGGAAATGTATGAGTACCAAGGCGAATACATTCGGCAACTGATCGAGGCCACCGACTACCCGACGTTTGATATCGCGGCGGTCAACGAGACCTTCCTGCAATGGAAGCATGACAAGGCCGAAGACATCATGGGTTATCGCAACAAGTCTTACCGCTCGGTGATGACCGGGTCCATGGCCATACCGCACCACACGCCGTGGCTCGAGGCATTGGATGATTCATTAGAGGCTTACCTGAACCCAACCGCCAAAAAGGCTTGACGTGCGCACCAGCGATGGGTGGCTGCGCCACGTCGCGCTTGGAGACAGCGAGGTTCGCCTTGAACTCTCTGCCGGCGACCGGCTAAGACTCTTCGATCCGGAGGGTGGCCAACCCGGTATCGTGCTGTTATCCGTTGATGGCCCTCCACCGGACGGGCTCGCCTGGTCGAGTCCCTCTCCAGCGGAGGTTTCAGACGCGGCAGCCTGGCTGACGAACGACCCCAGTTGCGCACTGTTCAGAGCGGAAGTCTTCGGCACCGCGTCGGTAGCCGGCAGTCAACTGGAGTTCTCTTGTGCCCACCCGGGCCGCTTGATCCTGAGAACCCCGAGCCTGCCGATGGCGCCTGACGGTCAAGAAACGGCGACTCCGCTGGTTGCGGAAGTGTTTCGTGAACGACCATTAAAGGGTGAGGCACCGCCACCGTTGGCCGAACCGCTGCTCGACCTTCGAATCGCGGCCGGGACAGCCGCCGCCTACCAGGTCCGTGCCGGCGACTACATTCAGGTCATCGACGTCGACGGACGGCAGTGCTCGGATTTTCTGGCCTTCCACGCCACCGACCTCGAGCGGGGCGTCGAGTACGGCATCGACCCCACCACCACCCGCACGCTGATGGGTACGGCCAACCCCGGCCCCGGGCTGCACTCCAAGTATTACGACGGGCAGCAGCGACCGTTGGTCGAGATCGTGCGCGACACGGTCGGGCGCCATGACACCTTCATGCTCGCTTGCAGCGCTAAATACTACGAAGACATGGGTTACCCGGGGCACGCCAACTGCAGTGACAACTTCAACCGCGCGCTTGCCGGGCACGGCATCGCGGCTCGCACGGGCTGGCCGGCCATCAACTTCTTCTACAACACGCTGTATCAGGCCGATGACACCATCACGCTCGACGAGCCGTGGTCGCGCCCCGGCGACTATGTGCTGCTACGGGCACTCACTGACTTGGTCTGCGCATCCTCGTCTTGCACCGACGATATCGACCCTGCCAACGGCTGGAATCCGACCGACATCCATGTGCGCACCTACCCGGCCGCATGCAACTTCAGCAAAGGGATGGCCTTTCGCATGAGCCCCGACTCAGAACCCCGCATCACCCGCGAGACCGGCTTTCACGCCGCAACCGCCGCACTTTCGCGGCGGATGGTGGAATACCGCGGCTTTTGGTTACCCGAGTCGTTTTCGGGCAATGGCCCGATCGATGAATACTGGGCCTGCCGCGAACGCGCCGTACTCATCGATCTCTCGGCCCTGCGGAAATTCGAGGTCACCGGGCCTGATGCAGAGGCGCTGGTACAGGCCGCAGTGACCCGCGACATTCGCAAGCTCGCCGTAGGCCAAGTGGTCTACACCGCGTTCTGCCATGAGCACGGCGGCATGCTCGACGATGGCACCGTATTCCGCCTCTGCCAGAATAATTTCCGCGTGGTGTGCGGTGACGAATACGTTGGTACTTGGCTGCGCCAACTCGGGCAGCGCCTCGGCCTCCAGGTCTGGGTGCGCGGCTCCACCGACCAGCTCCACAACGTCTCGCTGCAGGGCCCAAAGTCGCGCGAGATCCTGCGCACGGTACTCACCACGCTGCCACATCAGGCCTCGGCTGATGAACTCAAATGGTTCCGCTTCACTGTCGGCAAGATTGATAGCCGTGCCGTGGTGGTGTCGCGCACCGGCTATACCGGCGAGCTCGGCTTCGAGGTGTGGTGCCACCCGAACGACGCGGTGGCCATCTGGAACACGCTCATGACAGCTGGCGAGCCGCACGGCATCGCGCCAATGGGCCTTTCCGCCCTCGACATGGTTCGCATCGAAGCCGGTCTGGTATTTGCCGGCTACGACTTCTGCGACCAGACAGACCCCTTCGAGGCTGGCATCGGCTTCGCTGTGGCCGCCGACAAGAGCGCTGATTACATGGGCAAGACGGCGCTCGATCGCCGCAAGGCCCAGCCGATGCGTGTGCTGGTCGGGCTCGACATCGAGGGGCATGAGTGCATCCATCACGGCGACCCGGTCTACATCGGCCGCGCCAAGATCGGCGAAGTGACCAGCGCAACGCGCTCGCCGGTGCTCGATCGCAACATCGCACTCGCCCGCCTGGATGTCAGCGCCGGCGCTCTAGGCACAAGTGTCGAGATCGGCAAACTTGACGGCCTGCAAAAACGTATCCCGGCGCGGGTGGTGCGCTTCCCGCACTACGATCCTGACAAGTCCAGGGTGAGGGCGTGAACCTTACTCCCTAGGGGGTAATCCCTGAAGACAATTGCTCCATGCAATCCCGCTCCAGACAATCCATCAGCTACCGCACCGAGGGCATCGCGCGGACTCAACAGGAGGAAGACCATGCAACGTAATTCGATCCTCAACGAACGGCACCGCCAGTTGGGCTCTAAGCTCGACGGCGATACTTGGAACAACATGCCGATTCCGTGGAGCTATCACACCAATCCGCATGACGAAGTCGTAGTCACCCGCACTCGAGCCGGTCTGTATGACGTCTCTGCACTCAACATCGTCAACGTCAGCGGACCCGATGCAGAGTCGGTGATCGACCATCTGGTGTCGATTGATGTGACCCGCCTCAAACCTGGTAGCGCCCGTCTTGCCGCAGAGGTGAACGAGGCCGGCGCGCTGGTCGACGACATTATGGTGATTCGCGACGCAGCTGACCGCTTCCGTCTATCGCATGGCAGTGGAGCCACGCCCTCAACGCTTGCCAAACTGGCCGCTGGACGCAACGTCAAGGTCGAGTCTGACCAAGACGTGCATATCCTATCGCTGCAGGGTCCGCTTTCGGCCAAGGTGCTGCAGCCCCATTCCAGTAGCGATCTATCAAAGATCGCTTACTTCCAACACGCTGACTCGACGCTGTTCGGCAAGACCGTGGTGATCGGCCGCGGCGGCTACTCAGGCGAGCTTGGCTACGAAGTCTGGTGCAAGGCTGCCGATGCTGTTTTTCTGTGGGATGCGATCCTGGACGCCGGCAAAGCTGATGGCGTGATCGCCTGCTCTTGGAACACCCTGGACCTAACGCGGGTCGAGGCGGCGCTGCTATTTTTCCCCTTCGAGATGCCCGAAGGCGACACCACGCCTTGGGAAGTCAACATGGACTGGGCCATCGACCTCGACAAGCCGGGCGACTACATTGGCAAAGCCGCAGTGCTGGCCAGCAAGGGCAAGGAGCGTGTCAAGCAGGCCGGCATGCTGGTCCGCCATGACGCCGCCGTCGAGGCTGGCGCACTGATCTTTAAGGGTGACTCGCAAGTTGGGGTGGTAACCACCGCCTCCTATAGTCGTCTGCTGATGCAGTCGCTGGCCATGGTTCACCTCAAGCCGGAAGTCTCTGGCTTCGGCAACACGCTCACGATCCGGAGCAAGTCGGGCAACTTCACGGCAGTGGTGGTGCCCACCCCGTTCTACGATCCGATGCGTCGTCGTACCCACGGCTGAGCTATGACAGCGGCCCCCTCCATCAAGAGCCAGCCGGTCTATCACGCCATCGATTGGGACCAGACCGGTGTCGAGCACCTGCTGTTCATCGCCGCAGACGATCCCGCGACGCTCGATCGGCTGCTTGCTAACCGGCCGCCTGGTGGGCTCACCTTGGTGGTCGCGGCAGCGGAGGCTGCAGAACGATTGGGTGTCGCTGGCGTCACTGCGCGCATGGTGATCGAGCAAAACGCGACTTCAGCGTTGCATGCGCTTGAATCCTTACTGCAGCAGGCGACCATGGGGCTAAGGCTTTACCTCGTAGGACCGGAAGACGCCATCTGGCAAGCCGCTGCTGTGGCCACCCGCTACGGCATGTCCTCCGCCGAGATCCGGCTCTACCAAACCGGTACCAAGGCACGCCCGGTCTTCTGCGTACACTGCCGCGCAATGACACGGGGTGTCAGGACCAATCTGGCTGACTGCAGCGGATGCGGCCGGACGCTCTTTGTTCGGGACCATTTTTCGCGCCGCCTGGGGGCGTACATGGGCTTTCAGATTGATGCCGAGATTCCCGGTGAAAAACCCCCAGTGGAGACCGTCTACCCGTGAACATGCAACTCGACATGCGCTTGTCGCGGATTATCGAGCTGGCGCCGGGTATTCGCGAATTCTGGCTCTGCCGCGAGGATGGCGGCGAACTGCCAACCTACTCCGGTGGTAGCCACGTGGTGCTCTCGCTGCCCCTGCCAGGAGGTATTCAGCGCAACCCGTACTCGCTGCTGGGAGACCCAGCCGACTGCAACAAGTGGCGCATCGCCGTGCGGCGGCAGGAGCAATCTCGCGGCGGCTCAGTCTGGCTCCACGACAGTGCGCAAGAGGGCCAAGCACTCAAAGTATCGATGCCTGCCAACCTGTTCCCCATGGCACGACTGGGCCGGCACCACGTGCTCATTGCTGGTGGCATCGGGGTGACGCCTATGCTCTCGCACGCGCGCGAACTCGCCCGCCTCGGCGAAAGCTTCGAGGTGCACTACGCGCATCGAGCGCCAGAGTTCGGCGTACTCGCCGACGAGCTAAGGACCCTCGCGGGACCGGATCTTCACTGCTACGTCGAATCCCGCGGCGAAACCATCGACTTCAGCAAGCTTTTGGCTCGACGCCCGCTCGGCACTCACGCCTATCTGTGCGGACCACAGGGCATGGTCGAGGCCTATCACCGCATCGCATCGGAGATGGGGTGGCCCGATACTCACGTGCACAGCGAGCGTTTCCTCGCACCGCCCCCGGGTGCGCCGTTTACGGTCCGGCTAGCGAAAACTGGAAAGGCTATCGAGGTTCGGCGCGAGCAGAGCATGCTCGAGGCTATCGAGTCCTCTGGCGTGCAACCGCCGTTTCTCTGCCGCGGAGGCGCCTGCGGCCAGTGCGAGATGGAGGTGCTGGACTGCGACTCCAGCCTGCTGCACAACGACCTTTTCCTCAGCCAAGCCGACCGCGACTCCGGACGCAAGATCATGCCCTGCGTGTCACGCGTCACCGGCGGCTGTATCACTGTCAATCTCTAGCCGCACCTACAGACGAGGCGCACGATGGGCATTGCATTCCGCGACGAGACCTTCCGCGACACCTTCACCTACCGCAACTCGGATGAGGGTATACGGCGCTTTCCATTTCCGTTCGGGCTCGACCAATACATGTACTCGGTAAACATCGAGCCACACACCGCCGGCAAGCCAGACTCTGTCTATCAGTATGCCTTCGATATCGATGAGCATTACATCGCCGAATGTCGCGACCGCGCCATCACCCTGGAGAAGGATCCCGGCCGCTGCATCTCGCTGCCACACATGATGGACTCCGAGTGGGACGTGCTCGAGTTAATCATGACCTCGCTCTCGCGGGACTACCCGGAGCACTTCGCGCTGCACCGCGACGGCGAGCAGTGGACCTGGACCAACCGCCCCCTGGGCATTGAGCAGGCGTTCGTGTTTGGCAACGCCCAGACCCTGCCATATCCGCCATTCGAATACATCACCCGGCAGACGCAGGGTGACTTCGTCATCATGGACCACCGCGACGGCGACCTTTGGGCCGACGCCGGCATGATCACCTCGCAGGCCGACTGGTCGTTGGCTTTCGACGTCGGCATGAGCTTTAAAGAATGGCATGGCCCGGTTCCCCGTGCACATGAGATTGGCGTGTTTGACCGCGCGCTTAAGTACCTGTTGATGCTGCAACTGGGCAACCCGGTGAGGCGGCTCAACTGGACCATGACGGTCAACCCGCGCCTCGATACTGCGCCCGAGACCTACCCCGATTGGGGCCCAGACCGCACCAGCGTGACGCTCGACAACGTGGCTGAGAAGGTTCATCTCCGCGTCGAGTTGCAGGCCTTGTTCCGGCTACCTCGCAGCAACGGCATCCTGTTCTCGATCCGCTGCTATATGGCCAGCGTCGGCGACCTCGCTCGCTACCCGAAGTGGGCGCGGCGCTTGCACCGCGTTCTCCGCGACTTGCCGCAAGATCTCGCCGAATACAAGGGCCTGGTTCGCTACAAACCGGCGGTAGTCGAGTGGTTGTCGCGGCTTGACGACGGCGTTCCGGTGCCGCCAGGTACCGATCCCGAGTAGGGCGAAATAGCCATCTCGTCAATCGCCGGCGAATTCACTACGACCCGGGCCGATGGCCGCTGCTTGGCTAGCCCCCCGACGAGCAGCGGCCAGTAGCGACTCAGCATTCGTGTGCTTGTGTTCCCCAGTGACGATACCGATCGATACTTCGGGGACCACGTGTAGCTCGCCCACTTGAATCGGCTCGGACAAAGCCGTGGCCAAATGCTGCGAAAGCCGGGAGACGGCCGAGACGACTCCTCGCGCGCCGGAGACCAAGCGGGTCGACTGACTTGAACGGAAGTCGGTGACCAACACCCCGAAACACCAATCGCCGAGGTACGTCACCGCAATTCCGGGGTTCAACGCCGGCTGGAAGCGTCTCGCAATCTGATCGATGACCGCATCAATCACAGATTCATCAAGACCCGCCAGATGCTTACGCAGCAGGCTGACATCGACCCAGAGGACAGCGAACCGGAAGCTTCGCAGTTGCGCCTGATGAAGCGTCCAATCCAAAAGTGCATCGAACACCGCACGGCTGGTCATGCCATTTCGGGCATCGAACCAAGCACGCTTATGAGCCCGGTCCTCGGTACTGCTGCGGGCGGTCATATCGGTGATGAACCCCTCGATCCAAATGAGCTCTCCCTGGGCGGAAAAGACGCCTCGACCCTGTTCCCAGACCCATACCGTCTGTCCGGCAGCATCCACGATCCGATATGAGATGCGATAAGGCTTACGCTGGGCAATAGCCGCCTGCGCCTGTATCCACACAAAATCCCGGTCTTCAACATGGATCAGGCTTGCGAAAGAGATCTGTCGATCGCCGACCAATTCCCAAGCCTCGTAGCCCGTCAAGTCGAAACAACCGTCGCTTACGAATTCCATGGTCCAGTCAGGGTCGTTTTGACCGCGGTAAACCATGCCCGGCACGTTGGCCAACAAGGTGTTGACATATCGTCTCGACGAACCGAGATCGTCCAAACGTCGGCGGTTCGACACTTCGACCAACGTTCCCACCGCGCCATGCAACTCACCGGCCGGGAAGGCACAAGGCTGAGCGCGCACGGTCACCCCGGAGACTTTTCCGGCAACATGGACCATTCGGACTTCCAATTGCAGTCGATCGGCGCCCCCGGAAATGAGGCCAGCCAATCCCGTCGCCACAGCGTCACGATCATCGGGGTGAAAAACAGCTGTCATCGATCGCCCCCGACAATCGGCCACTGTCCGACCAGTCAGGCGCTCCCAGGCGCGATTCGCCCAAGCCAATCGGCCCTCGATGTCGACCTTAAACAACACAAGATCCAGCTGGTCGATAACCGCGCCAACCGATTCGCTGGAGATTTCCGGAACCCGTACCGCTGTGACATCCGACTGGAACTGCACCAAGATTCCGCCGGAATCGCTGTCCAGCGGAGAGAAGATGGTGTGAACGCGGATCACCTCTCCGCCAGCCCGGAGCAGGCGCAGCAACACCTCTCCGCCACCAGCGCTCTCGGCGGTCGCAGCGCCCAAGTGCGCCGCCAGCCGTTCATGATCGCCCGGATGCAAAAGATTGCTAAACGGCAGGCCGATGATTTCATCTGCTCGATCAGGCAGGGCGACCAAGTCCAGGAAAGCACGGTTGGCAAACACAACAGCCGGCCCCCGCAGAATCAACGACGCCGAATTCATTGCCCGGCACAGCTCTTTCGACCAAGCCGGATGGACCGGAATGGTGGGCCGGCGGAAGGGCTTGGCCATAACCCGCATCCGGTTGATTCCCAACACAACGCCACAGAGGCTCGCCACAAGCAAGGGAATCGCAAAAAACCCCTCTTGGCCGTACCATGACAACATGACGGCTGCAAACAACAGTGACAAGGCGGAGGCCGAAAACAGAAACAGGGTCATGCTCGGAATTCTCCCGCAAAAGGCGCTCGGCAAGCAGCCGCTGTACACCGGGCTCCTGTCGGTCATCGCTGGCGGAGCAATCGCCACACTGTTGGCTCTCGCCGGCAGTTTCGCCGTCCAAGATCAATTCAGCCATCTGCTAGCCGAACTCACCGCGAGTTGCGCTGCAGCACCGACAAGTCCGCCGTGCTCGCTGATCGATCGCCTCGATCGCGAATTGCTGGAGCGGACCTCAGCGATGCTTCTTCTTCAGATTCTGTGCGCTGTGCTGATATTGGTTGGTCTTTCAGCCATCGCCTTTCAAGGGCACCGGCTGCTGATCCGAAGGCTGGCATCCGCGCTCCAGCCGGCAAGCCGCTTGGCCGCACAAGAGCCGGTCGATGGCGACGAGTTCGATCGGATGGCCGGCGCCATCGCCATGCTTGCTGCGAGGCAGAGTGGCCTCGAGGCCGAGGTGGCGTGGCAGAAAAAGATGGGCGAGGAACAGGTTCGACGCCGTACGTTCACCTTGCATTCGGTGCAGGAAATCATCGATATTTTTTCGTGCAGCGAGGCCTCCGAATGGGCCTTGCTCGAAGCCATGGGTCTGGTCGAACGCACACTATCGGCCAGGTCAGTGGCAATCGTTCTCGAAGCAGCCTCCCGTCAGGTTCTTGGAAGCAGCGAGACTTTATGCACCCGGCAGACACCCCGCTTGAGCAGCATTCCGCTCGAGAGTATGGGCGGAGGAGAGATGTTCGCGCGCCTTTTGCCGCAGGGCTCGAACGATTCGGGCCAGGCCTTGGTGGTCAGCATGCAATGCCGAGCCCGCCCGGTGGGGACGCTGCTGATCGAACTGTACCCGGGCGCGCAAGCCGATGAGACGCACTTGCGACTTGCAGAACTGTTCGCCCGCATCGCTGCCATCGCCATCGCCGGACTCAGTGACAGTGTCGAGGAGCGGCGAGGCGCCCTGCTAGAAGAACGCTCGGCAATTGCCGCGGAACTACACGACTCTCTCGCACAGTCGTTGGCCTTCATGAAGATTCAGGTCGCTCGACTGCAAAACAGCGTGGGCGAACATGCGCCTGACGGCGAAAGTGCGCGAATCGCCGCGGAATTGCGTACCGGAATCTCTGCGGCCTATGGGGAGGTCCGCGAACTCATAGCTGCCTTCCGTACTCGCATCAGCGACGCCGGCCTGATCGCATCGTTAGAAGAAGCGATTCATGCTGTCGAGGCGCGTTACGGCATCGCGATTCAACTTGAGCACGAATTGGGCAGGTGCCGACTCGATGTCAACGAGCAATTCCATATCCTGCAGCTCGTCCGCGAGTCGCTGTCGAATGTGGTGAGACATTCGGGTGCCCGGTGGGCTCGAGTGTCGTTAAGTTATGGCCCGGGGCATCAAATCGAGGTGGTCGTAGAAGATGACGGGCGGGGCATGGAAGCACCGCTGGAGTCGACGGACCACTACGGCCTCAGCATCATGCAGGAGCGTTCCGCCCTATTGGGCGGCCAACTCACCGTAGGCCAGAGGGGGGGCGGCGGCACCCGTCTGCAACTCCTGTTCTCACCCAAGCGGCTTCCGGCAGAGGCCTCGTTCGAGACCGCAGCATGAGCGTACGGATACTGCTGATCGATGACCACCCCTTGTTTCGCAAGGGCGTGGCCCAGCTGGTATCCGCTGAAGCCGAGCTTGAGCTGGTCGGTGAAGCCAATGGCGGTCCTGAGGGTATTGAATTGGCGCAGAAACTGGTGCCCGACATCATCCTGATCGACCTCAACATGAAAGGCATGAACGGCATCCAGACCGTCACTAATATCCGTGCCACCGGCTTGCGCAGCCGCTGCATCATGCTCACCGTATCCAATGACGAACGAGACGTCTTGGCGGCCATGAAGGCCGGCGCAGATGGGTACTTGCTCAAGGACATGGAACCCGAAGACCTTGTAAAAAGCATCCGCCACGCAGCGCAAGGTAACGTCGTACTGGACTGGAACATCGCCAGCATCCTTACCCAGGCGCTCAATGCACCGCAGGCCCCTGTAAGACCCAGTCTCACTGAGCGGGAGGGGCAGATCCTCGCGCATCTCGCCGAGGGCAGAAGCAACAAGGAAATCGCAAGATTGCTTGAGATCTCTGATGCGACGGTGAAAGTACACATCAAGAACCTGCTGCGAAAACTCAACATGAAGAGTCGGCTCGAAGCAGCTGTGTGGGCCCTGCATAACACCTGATGATGCGGGCGGGGGCTTAGCTCCGCTCGTGTTGCCCGATCGCGGCCCTCCGATATCGCGCCCACAGGTAAGCATCCATGACCATGATGGCGTAGATAAAGAAACCACCGGCGTGACGCCCTATAAATGAATGCTCAGGGGTCGTCAGATGCCAGCTGACCACGCCTAAGGTCAGGGCGAAGAACAGCATCACCCACGCGCGCACCAACATGCCGTTGAGCACCTGGCCCATACCCGGAAGGACGATGGCTACCGCTAGTATCAGCAGCGGCGACAGTGGTCTCGCCAGCACCTCAGGCGGCCTCCCCTATGTCTTGGCTCACTGCTTCTGACAAGGCCGTTGCCACATCCAACCAGTAGCGCAGCCACTCGGCCGGGATTTGCTCCACCTCTGGCAACATGGACCGTAACACCATGTAGTGACTCCTTTCGACGCCGCAGAGTCGCACCACCAGTCGCACCCCTCGCGGGCTCACCACCACTTCCTTAAGATCGCTGCTGACACCCGCTTCGCCAAGAGCCGCGCGCATAGCCCCCAGGGGCGGCTCCCAACCAGATGGACTCACTCTCGCCATATGGTGCTGCGGCCACTCCGGTCCCAGATGGATACGCTCAGGCAACTGGTCAATAGTGGAGAAGAACTCAATGTTGGCTGGTCGGAACAATAGGTCGACACTGCCCTTGAGCGTCAGTCGCCGGTCGAGTGTGACGACCAGCCACAGAGAGGGCACCTTACGGTAGCCAACGTGGTCGAGTAGAGGCTGCAGGAGAACGCGTACGCCCTCGTAGTCACCGCGCAGAAGGGGATAGTCGCTGCCCGGATGCGCCAACTCGGACTTCGAAAAAACCTCTCGACAGGCGGCAAAAATACCGGCCCGGCGGGCGGCGAAGCCCGCCTGGATCCGGCGCTGCCAGAGCCAGCCGACAGCCAGACCGGCAAGACCGACAGCAATGCCGGCCCCGGTCAGTGCAGCCACCACTCAATAGCCCCGCGGTCGCGGCCAAGGCATGGTGAACTGGTCACCCCGACGCACATACTGGTAGCGCCGCAGCACGAACCACACCGAAATCAGGATGTAGAACGCCATGATCGATAGCAGGGTGGTGCCGTACCCCAAGTACGTTGCGAAGTAAGTGGCCGCACATAGCAAACCGAGCAAAATACAAGGCACTGGATGAAACGGATGCACGTAACCCCGGTGGATACTGCCCAGTGGCCAGAGCTTGCGAAACCTGACGATGTTGAACGACATGAACGTATAGCCGAGCAAGCCAGACAGGATTGAGAAGGTGATGACCTGGTCCAGCAGTCCGGTGAAAGCGAATGAAACCGCAATCGGGATGAGGAACAGGATCGCCCGATAGGGCGTGCGATAGCGCGGATGCACGGCGCCGAACCATTGCGGCATGTAGCGATCGCGAGCCATCGAGAACCACGCACGCGAGGCGTCGTTGATGCACCCGTTAGCAGACGCCACCGCTGAGAAGATGGTGCCGATAAACAGGATCACCTCCAACTCGAGGCTGCCAGTCAAACGGCCAGCGTCATAAAGCGGCGTTACCGCTTGGCCCAGATACTCCCAGGGCATGAGGCCAGCACAGATGTACCAAGTCAGTGTCGCGGCGATCAGCAGGGTAATCATGCCACCCATGGTGCCCAGTGGAATCGAGCGGCCTGGCGAGCGCACCTCCTCGGCCGCTTGGCAGGTACCTTCGATGCCGAGGTAGTACCACATACCGAACTGCAAGGCCGCCAGCACACCGATCCAGCCATAGGGCAGATCAGTCAACAACTCGCTATGTCGCAGAATCGACTCGCCGCCACCGACGCCCGACACCGAGAAGAACAGCAGGATGATGGCGACAAAGGCAAAGGCGGTGATGACGAAGTTAACCGTCAGCGTCATGAAGACCCCGCGATAGTTAAGCCATGCCAGCACCGCTATGGTGAGCACCACAAATGGCCTGGTATCTAGCGCAGCACCATACTGCCCCGCCACCGTCTTTAGCAGGTCGCCCACGACCAGCGCATCGGCGGCTTCCAGCATGGTGTAGGCCATAACCAGATAGAGCCCGACGTTGAAAGCCATCAAGGGTCCGACGATATGTTTCGCCTGCGTGTACTGCCCGCCTGCGGCAGCCACTGTCGAAGTGACCTCGGAGTCGATCATGGCAACGCAGGTATAGAGCAAGCCAACAATCCAGCAGGCGATGAGCGAGCCGTACGCGCCGCCCTTGCCGACCGAGAAGTTCCAGCCCATGTACTCACCCACCAAAACGATGCCGACACCTAGCGCCCACACGTGGATAGGGCCAAGCACTTTAAGGAGAGCGTTCTTTTGCGGCGCGGAGGCCGTCATGGCAGTTGCACTCATGTTCGGGCTCCTATTCTTCGCCTTCACGCGAACTCAGCAGGAAGTCTTCGCCATATTGCGAGCTGGTGAAGCGTGCGTCCGCAAGCATCCAGCCGAACAGTACGACAGAGATGATCCAGGCGGCGTACTCCAGAGCGGTCCAGAAATCCATATCAGTTCCCCTTGGCCGAGCCGAAGCGCTCGCGGATGACCTCGCGATACTCGCGGTCCGACGTGCGCAACACGAAAACGAAATACCCGACGAGCACCGCAACGGTAAGCAGCAGGCTCAAGGGTTCGATGGTGTAGTCGAAGCGGTTGGCGACCATGGGTGCCGCGGCGTCGACCTTGACGCCCAACTTGTCCCATTGCTCGACCATCGCGGGCGTCTGGTTCAGGGACTCCCAAGTTGGCGCCGGCTTGTCACCAGCCTCTGCCGCGGCCGGGGCGGCTTTGAACATTAGCGGTGCCATCAGGCTGGCAAAGACCAGTACCAAAACGACCAAAGTGTCGAAAAACTGCCCGGCTGCGCTCTGCACCGGCGGTTCGTAGGGCTTGCTCATCAGGGGGCTCCCGGATCGGTGTCGACGTGCGCCGGACGCAACGACAAGTCGTGCAAGCGCTGACGGTTCTGGTCAAGGTGATGCAGATCTTGGCCATAGATGTAGTCGCGGTCTTCGCGGTAGTGCCTGAGCATTGCGAACACCGAGCTGGTGTTGAACAACAATAAAAGCGCGGCGGCGATGAGCAGAACGAGTCCAACCGGCGTTGCGAAAAAGCCGTGAGGAACCGCCACGTAGGTGTAGATCAAGGTCACCCAGAGAGCCGCAAGAATGAGCAGGGCGCTCCAGCGGTCTCGGGAATGCATCACCTCAGCCCGGGCAGCTAGCGCCGGTCCGAGCTTCTGGTTTTTGTTTCCGTCCATCCAAGCCTCCTCCAGAGTATTTTTATGTGATGGATAAAACTCGTTGACTAATGATTCGGTTACTTGGTATCTGCTCGGGTCTCCTCTAAGAGTGAATTGGGCCGTTGTAAACGCCATTCAACGAACCGATATGCCTTAACGATATCGGATTTTGGAACCATTTAGAAACGCGCTACCGTCCCGGCACCCAGCTGGTTCCAGCCAGCGGGACCCCAGCCATCGCTGCCGCCTCGATGGTGAGCGCCACCAGATCCTCACGCTCGAGGTGGTGGACATTCTGTTTGCCGCAGGCGCGTGCGATGGTGGTGAGTTCCATGTTCAGCGTCTTTAGATAGTTGCGTACGCGTCGCGCACCGACGTCCGGGTGCAAACGCTGCTCAAGCACCTCGTCTTGAGTGGTCACGCCCACCGGGCACTTGCCAGTGTGGCAGTGGTGGCAAAAACCGGGCGCCGTGCCCAAAGCGTCGTAGGACTCCAGTGCCGAGTGGTGCTGCCCATCCTGCACATACGTTTCGGCATTGCAGCCCAGCGCAAACAGGATGCCCTGTCCGAGCGCGACTGCATCTGCGCCCATGGCCAGCGCCTTGGCAACGTCGGCGCCGGTACGAATGCCGCCGGAGACGATCAGCTGCACCTGGCCCTTCATATTGAGATCTTCCAGTGCATCGACCGCCTGCCGCACCGCAGCCAGCGTCGGGATGCCGACGTGCTCGATGAAACAGGTCTGCGTGGCGGCAGTGCCACCCTGCATACCATCAACCACGACCACATCGGCGCCCGAATGCACAGCCAGCTTGACGTCGTTGAACACACGAGTGGCGCCAACCTTGACGTAGATCGGCTTTTCCCAGTCGGTCAGCTCGCGCAATTCTTGGATTTTGATGGCCAAATCGTCCGGGCCAGTCCAGTCGGGATGGCGGCAGGCCGAACGCTGGTCGACGCCCTCGGGCAGGGTGCGCATCTTCGCTACGCGCGGGTTCACTTTCTGACCAAGCAACATACCGCCACCACCGGGCTTGGCGCCCTGACCGATCACAACCTCGATAGCGTCGGCGCGGCGCACATCGTCCGGATTGAAGCCGTAACGGGAGGGCAGGCACTGGTAGACCAGCGTCTTCGACGAGCCCCGCTCCTCTTGGGTCATCCCACCGTCGCCCGTCGTGGTGCTGGTGCCCATCTCGCTGGCAGCACGTCCCAAGGACTCTTTCACATTCGCCGACAAAGCACCAAAGCTCATGCCGGCGATGGTGATCGGGATATCGAGCTCGACCGGTTTTTTCGCAAAGCGGGTGCCCAAGAGGGTCTTGGTCACGCATTTTTCACGATAGCCCTCGAGCGGGTACCGCGACAGTGAGCCGGCGAGGAACAACAGGTCGTCGAAGTGCGGCAGCTTGCGCTTGGCGCCCAGGCCACGGATCTCGTAAAGACCGTGCGCGGCCGCGTTTTGGATGTAGTCGATGACGCTGCGGTCGAAGGTTGCGGATTCTTCTTGCGACACCCGCTTAAAGGCGATCGGTTTCATGTCCACGGCTCAGTACTCCTGATTGGCGTCGGCGTTCCAGTGGTACAGCGAACGCGACGAGGCGATGCGTTTGAACGATTTCGGGTCGTGGTCAATGCCGGCTGCGGCCAGCAAATCTCCGAGGGTCTTTAGGTCAGCGTCCGTCATCGGCTCAAAGCGGGCGTCCGCACCCAGTGACTTGGCCTCGCCGCGCAAGTAGATGACTGCCTCGTACAGCGAGTCGCCCAAGGCGTCGCCGGCGTCGCCGCAAATGACCATGCGCCCGGCCTGGGCCATGAAGGCCGAGAAGCTGCCGACCGAGCCACCAACGACGATGTCGCCGCCCTTAAGCGAGATGCCGCAACGCAGCCCGGCATCGCCGTCGATCACCAGCAGTCCGCCGTGCGCAGTCGCACCGGCGCCGTTGGAGGCAAAGCCCTTGACGTGCACCTTGCCGCTCATCATGTTCTCGGCGACACCGGTGCCCGCGCTGCCATGCACGATGACGCTGGCTTGCTTGTTCATGCCGCCGGCGTAATACCCGGCATGGCCGTGGATCTCGACGGTCACCGGTTGGTCCAGACCCACCGCGATGTTGTGTGCACCGTCCGGATTCTTGACATCAACATGGCTTTGGTCGCCCCCAGGCAGTCGGTGCAGGTAGCCATTGACCTCGCGCAGGGGTGTCGAGGCCAGATCGAACGTTACGCGTTCCATACGTACATCTCCTCTGGCGCCGGCTCAAACACCTTGGCGTGCTTGACGCCTGGCAGATGCGCCAATGAACGGAATTCACTGGCGATGGCGACATAGTCGTCGGTCTCCGCGACCACCGCCGGCTTGCAGGCAAACGGGTCGCGGATCAGTGCAAGCTTGTCCGGCGTCCCCATGAGGAAGGTGTAGAAGCCATCGAGTTCCTCGAAACCTTTTTGCAGGGCAGTCTCAAGATCGTCGCCCTCGCGCAGGCGCCACTCGAGGAAGCGACAGGCTGCCTCGGTGTCGTTGTCGGTGTCGAAGTGGATGCCGAAAGGCTCCAACTTGCGGCGCACCCCATACGGGTTCGACAGCGAGCCGTTGTGCACCAGGCAGAAGTCCTCGCCGGCGGTGAACGGGTGCGCGCGGTCGGGCGTCACCGCCGACTCGGTGGCCATGCGCGTGTGGCCGACCAGATGCGAACCGGTCAGCGACGCAAAACCGTAACGCTCCGCGACCTGCGTCGGCGTGCCGATGTCCTTGTAGAGGTCGATGGTCTGACCGGTGGAGAGGATGTGCAGGCGCGGGTGGTGTTCACGCAGCCACTTCTTGATCATATCGGGCGACACGCCGAAGGTCAGCACGGCATGGTTGTGCTTGACCTCAATCTGGGCATCCACGCTCAGATGCTCCTTGAGCGCGTGGGTGAGTCCATGCCAATTGAAGTCGGCGCCGTCGTCGGTGAGGCCCGAGTACAGGCTCAACTTGCGCGCCGAGCCTTCCAGCGGCTCGCCGAACACTGCCAAACCAGCCGAATCGGGGCCGCGCTCAGTCATGCCGATCAGCATCGGCACCATCAGTTGCCCCAGTTGCTGCTTGAGCGCCGGTGTCTTCACCAGCAGCCCGACAATTCCACACATGCTTATCTCTCCGTCGATTCGATCGAAATGGCTGGGCTCAGAAGAACTGCAGATAGTTCTCGACTTCCCAGTCGGACACATGGCGCATGTACTCCACCCACTCCATGCGCTTGAGATTGACGAATTCCGGCGCGAGGTCGCCCAAGGCCCCCATCACGACACCGTCCTTCTCCAAAGCGTCGAGTGCCTCCTTAAGGTTCTGCGGCAGCACCCTGATGCCGCGCCGCTTGAGCTGCGCCAGGCTCATGTCATACAGGCTGTCGACCACCGGCTCGCCCGGGTCGAGCTTCCGCTCGACGCCATCGAGGCCGGCAGCGATCACCGCCGCGGTGGCGAGATACGGATTTGCCGATCCGTCCGGCAGCCGCAGTTCGATGCGGCTGCCTGGGCCACGGATCATGCCGGTGCGGTTGTTGTTGCCGTAGCAGATGTAGGCCGGCGCCCAGGTGGCACCGGTCAGCGAACGCCCCACCACCAGCCGCTTGTAGCTGTTGACGGTCGGACAACAGATGGCCGCCAAGGCCGGCGCATGGGCCAGCAGACCAGCGGCGAACTGGTAGCCCAGTTCAGAGAGGCCCAGACCGCGCTTGTCGGACTTGTCTTCGAACAGGTTCTTCTTACCGTCGCCGATGCTCATGTGCATGTGCAGGCCGTTGCCCGGGCGGTTGCTGAAGGGCTTGGGCATGAACGAGCAAATCAAACCCATATCGGAGGCAATCTCGGCCGCACCCATCTTGAAGAAGGTGAAGTGATCACAGGAGGTCAGCGCATCGGCGTAGGTGTA
>Ga0209400_1000577_pt1 | contig 31826 bp, 25 predicted proteins | sample M_130807_EF_Meta_FD_187313 | JGI IMG/M metagenome (GOLD analysis project Ga0209400, IMG submission 187313) | Freshwater microbial communities from Lake Montjoie, Canada to study carbon cycling - M_130807_EF_MetaG (SPAdes) (version 2) | ecosystem: Environmental > Aquatic > Freshwater > Lake... | reverse complement strand
CTAAGGACTCCTTGCATTCCGAGCCCGATGCAGATAGAAAGAACGGCGTTACGGTGTCCTGAATTATGAGTCAACGACCCCACCCTTCCGGATCTGATCCGGTGTCATTTACTTTTGAGTCAACACGATGATTCACGACGTTTCGATTTGCGCCGTGTGATTTTTCTGTCGCGGGGCGGAGTTTGTGTGGTTTTGAAGAGATTCGCAAGAGAAAGGGCTGGCTTGGAACGTGAGCATGCACAGGAGGAACGTAGGCGGGACGCCGACTGATTCCGCCGGGACGGCGGCGCTCCCCACCCGAGACGGCGGCGCGCGCAATATCGTTCATTTCTTCTCCGGGACTGCCGTGTTCTGGCCGAAGAGTTTTTTCATGTAGTCGGGGGTCAGAACCGAGGGGGTGATGATCGGGTCTTTGTCGGGAGCGTAGAGTACATTGACGGGAATCGCGGTGCGCTGGAGTTCCTCGAGCTTCTCCTCGATGGCGGTGTTCGGTTTGGTTTTGTCGGCTCGCATGGCGACAATGCCGCGTTCTTTCATCAGGGCGATGACTTCTTTGCTGTAGGCATTGTGCTTGTTGACCTGACAAGTGGCGCACCATTTGGCGGTGAAGTCCACATAGACCGGTTTGCCTTCGGCTAACAACTCATCCACCCGTTGCTGCGACCAGGTTTCCCACTGGACACCTTCTTCGATGTGCCCGGCATAGAACACTCCTCCGCTCGCAAGAATCACGGCGGCTGCCGCAGCGATGCCGCGCGTGCGGCCTTTATGGGCAAAGGTGTTCCATCGACCGTAAATCCAGCAAGCGAATGCCACGAGGGTGAGTCCGATGACCGGATTGAGCATGTTGTCGAAGTCGATCAATGCCGCATAAACCCAGAGCAGGTAGCCGACCGTCCCGAACAGCAGGAACGACATGCCTTGTTTGAATGTCTCCATCCAGGGACCGGGGCGTGGCAGGTGGTCGACCAGTTCGGGGAAAATGGACATCAGCAAATACGGCAGCGAGAGCCCCAGGGCCATCACCGTGAAGGCGGCAAAGAACTGAGGTGGTGGCAGCGCGATGGCCGCGCCGATGGCCGCGCCGAGAAACGGACCCGAGCAGGGAGTCGCGACCACGGTGGCGAGGAAGCCGGAAAAAAACGTGCCGGCGATGCCTTGTTTGCTTTGCAGCTTGCCGCCGATCCCGGTGGCCGATGTGCCGAACTCAAAAACGCCGAACAAGTTCAGGGCCATGAAGAACATCAGCATCATCAATGAGAGCACGACCCATTTGTTCTGCAATTGATAGCCCCAGCCGAAGTCATCGCCACCCGCGGCGGAACGGGCGACGAAAAGGATGCCGCTGAGGATCCAGAAGCTGATCACCACTCCCGCCGCGAAGGCCAGGCCGTGCAGGATGATTTTTTTCCGGTCCTGGCCCGACTGCTGGGCGAAGCCGAGAATCTTGATGCCGATCACCGGAAACACGCAGGGCATCAGGTTGAGGACCAGGCCACCGAGAAACATTCCTAACAAAACAGGAAAAAACTTGCCGAGGGGCAGGGGAGGTGTCGGTGCCTTGGTGATCTTCACCGGCGGCACAATCACCGCATGCTCGCCGCCGTCACCCGTATAATGGAGAATGCCCGAAAGCGTGTCGCTGGCTTCCACCTTGACGCCGCTGAAGAGCTCCTTGCGGGTTTTCAGTTTGATGACATAATCATCTCCGTCGGCAACGGCTTCTTGCGAGGCGAGGGGAACGATCATTTTCTGGTTGGCGATGAAATGCGCCTTGCCGGGCTTCCACGCTCCCTTGATTCGCAGTTGCAGGCCTGCACCACTTTTTTCGGCGCTGAATACCAGACCTGTTGTCTTCGGGTGGCTGTTGCGGGCTTTGGCAAACGCATCTTTGTTTGCCGTATCGATTTCCCCCTGCGCCGACACCGGAAGTTCCATGGTCAACAGGGCTTTTTCTCCTTTGCACGATTCCTTGCAGATCTGCCATTTCGCATCGGCGGTGATCTTCACCGTCTCGCCGGGTTTGATGTCCGCGGGGGCGGTGATTTCGGTGATCAGAAATGCCTGGTCGTTCGAATAGGTATAGGCCTTTTCCGGATTCGCCTCATCGAGTTGGAATGGCGGATCGGTGACGTGAGGGGCGGGCCATTGGATCGGTCCGGCGGCGAAACCCGCAGGCAGTGTCCATGCAATCTCCGGGCTTTCTTCAATGCCGCCGGGATTGAGATAATACGAGTGCCAGCCGTCCGGATGGGAAAGAGCGAGAGCCACGGAAAATTTCTGGCCCGGTGCGATGGACTTGTATTCGCTGACCAGGGCGGATTGGGAAGCGGTGGCTTCCGCTTTGGCTCCGGCGATGCCGTCGACTTGCGCCAGCGCGGTGAAAGGCAGGAGAAAAATGGCTAGAATGGATCGCATCGACATGATTCCCTCTGAGCGTTGCCGCGGGCAGGTTCTGTCTGGTAATAAATCAACAAACGGCGTCGGCGGCGGCTCTCTCAGCAAAGATGCTTTGTGCCACGCGCTGCATGAAATCTCCATAGCTGATCATTTCCATGCTGCCGTCGTGATGTTCGATGATCGCGGTCAGGCTCTCCACCCAGTCGCCGGAGTTGAGATAGTGGATGTCATCGACCCGTTTGTCGGCCGGCGTGTGGATGTGCCCGCAGATGATGCCCTCGCAGTCGCGCTGGTGCGCGAGTTTTTGCAACTGCACCTCGTACTTGTCGATGAACGACACTGCCGATTTCACCTTGCCCTTGATGGCCTTGCTGACGGAATAATGCTCCTTGCCCATGAACGAGCGCCACTTGTTGTAGACCCGGTTGAGGGACAACAGGGTGTCGTAGCCAAAGGCACCGAGCATGGCCAGCCAGCGGTGGTTGGTGGCGACGCTGTCAAAACCGTCGCCGTGGATGACGAGATAACGTTTGTTTTGGGCGGTCGTGTGGATGTGTTCCTTTTCAAGGCGGATGGAACCGAAGGCAAGCGGCAGAAAGCGTTCGAGGATGTCGTCGTGATTGCCGCGCAAGTAAATCACCTCGGTGTTTTCCTTTTCCATTTTCTTCAGGATCGTGCGGATTACCCGGCTGTGAATGGTTTGCCACTTGGTGCCGCGCTTCAGAGCCCAGCCGTCGATGATGTCGCCGTTGAGCACGAGTTTTTTGCAACTGACGTGTTTCAGAAAGCAGATGACTTCTTCGGCCTTGCTTTCGGGCGTGCCGAGATGGATGTCCGAAAGGAACACCGTGCGGCATTCATATTTTTTCGGTTTGAGTTTTTTGCCCTGGGCATCGAGCATTGGTTGTCTCAGCCGCGCTGATTCGGCCAGTATGCCCTCGAAGCGGTTGATGATGTGGTCCCAGGAGAGGTCGAGGATCGAATCACGGGCGGTTTCGCGCATGACTGCCAGGGCTTCGATTTCCGCCGCACGCAGTGCCTGGGCCAGCCATTCCTGTTCGTTGCCTTTGTCGGCCTTGATGCCGTTGATGTCCTTTTGAATGTGTTGAGCGGCGGCGGCATAGTCGTAGGCCACCGTTACAAGTCCGCTGGCCATGGCTTCGAGCACGACGTTGCCGAACGTTTCGGTTTCGCTGGGAAAGAGAAAAACGTCAGCCGATGCATAATGGCGCGCCAGGTCTTCATTGCGGCGCATGCCGGCGAAGTGAATCCAGGGATATTGCTTTTCGAGAGCGGCGCGCAATGGCCCATCGCCCACGATCACGAAACGGGCCTCCGGCATTTTTTCGCGGATCGCCACAAACGCGCGGATCGCCAGCGGGATGTTTTTTTCCGCGGCGATTCGTCCGACAAGAATGAACACGGGAGCGTTGGCGGCGGCACCCCATTCCGCACGAAGGTCGTCGTCGCGGTGATCGGGATGAAAAAGGTCGGTGTCCACCCCGCGTCCGAGCAGGTGGGCGTGCTGGATGCCTTCATTTTCGAGCATTTTGATTACCTCCATGCTCGGTGCCATCGTCGCACTGGCCCGGCTGTGGATGTGGCGCAGATAACTCATCGCCGCCGGCTGGAGGCTCTTGAGTTTGTATTGCTCCATGTATTGATGGAAGTTGGTGTGAAATCCGGTGGTCACCGGAATTCCCAATCCGTTGGCCACACTCACGGCGGAAATTCCCAGCGGGCTTTCGGTCGCGACGTAAATGACATCCGGGCGCTTCTTGATCCAGCGTTTGCGCAGTTTGAACGGACCCGGCAAACCGATGCGCACTTCCTTGTATCCCGGCAGCGCGATGGCGCCGATGCTGGTTCCTTTGGTCTTCCTATCGCCGGAACAGATGATGCTCACACGATGGCCGCTGTTGATCAGCCCGTCGCTCAATCTTCCCAGAGTCATGGCCACTCCGTTGATGTCCGGTGCAAACGTGTCGGTAATGATGTCCACTCGCATGATGTTATTTGTTTAACTTGTCTTAATTATTACAGGAATTTTCCCAAGCGATAAGACTTTGCGTGTGACATAATTGTCACGAAATTCATCTGTTGTTTGGACTAGGGAATATGCCCGAGACGTTGCATTGCGTAGGTCCCGGAAAGAATGTCCCGCCACCAGCCGCGGTTGTTGAGATACCAATTGATCGTGTCGCGCAGGCCTGCATTAAGATTGTTTTGCGGGTGCCATCCCAGTGTCTGGCGGATGTGGGATGAATCGATCGCGTAGCGTTGGTCGTGCCCGGGACGGTCCACGACGTGGGTGATCGCGACGGCATGGGATTGCCGATCCAGGCGAGGTTGCGTTTCATCCATGGCCTCGCAGAGTTTCAGAAGCAGCTCGCGGTTGCTGATTTCGCGTCCACTGCCGACTAGATAGGTTCCGCCGATGTCGCCACATTGCAGAATCATCTGCAGCGCGCGGCAATGATCCGTTACATGCAGCCAGTCGCGGATTTGCCTGCCGTCGCCATAGAGCGGGATGTCCTGGCCGTGAAGCATTTTCAGGATGGCGAGGGGGATGAGTTTTTCCGGGAATTGACGGGGACCGTAGTTGTTGGAGCAGTTGGTGACGATGGCGGGAAATCCGTAGGTGTGATGCCAGGAGCGGACCAGGTGATCGGCGGACGCCTTGGTCGCCGAGTAAGGAGAGCGCGGGGCATAGCTTGTGGATTCGGTGAACGGCGGGTCGTGCGCCGACAGCGAACCGTGAACCTCATCGGTGGAAACGTGCAGGAATCGGAAAATGTTCCGTTCTTTTTCAGAAAGGCCCTGCCAGTACTGATGAGCCGCATCAAGCAGTGAGAACGTGCCGCAAACATTGGTTTGCACGAAGGCTGCGGGGCCGTCGATGGATCGATCGACGTGGGTTTCGGCGGCGAGATGGATCACCGCATCGGGATGAAAGCGCTGGAAGACATCCGACAGCATGGTGGGGTCGGCAATGTCTCCGTGGACGAAATGATGGCGCGGATGGTGCAGATGCGAACCCAGCGATGCGGGATTTCCGGCATAGGTAAGCTTGTCGAGATTGATCACCCGGCAACCGCTCTGCTCAAGCAGGTGAATGACCAGATTGGAGCCGATGAACCCGGCTCCTCCGGTGACAAGGATGTTTTGCCGGGTTTCGTTCATGGCAATCTAACGTATTGCGCCTCAAGGGCCCCTTGGAAGCAGACGCTTGTGGTTGGATCGGTCCGGCGCATCGACAGCGTGAACATGCTCGATACTCTGGCAGCTTTGTTGCAACAGCGCGACAAAAAAACGTTGTTTTTCCGATTCTTTGATTGGCAAGCAATCCAAACTACTGTATGGAGATTTCAGCAGAATGGCTGGCAGGAACAAGAACACCAAGCGCAATGTTTGGCGCATGGAGGCGCAGACTCGGGTCCTGAAGACTACGAACAAGTTGATTGTTGCCGTGATTTTCATTGCCATCGCGGTGGTTTTTTTCGCCACCTATCTGCCCGAAAAGCGCAAGTTGGAAAAATTGCAGCATGATTTGGAAATGGCCAAAAATCGCGAAGCCGATGTCGAGGGCCGCCTGGATTATTTGAAGATCAAATTGACCGCGCTGAAGGAAGACCCGGCGTTTCTAGAAATTCAGGCGAGGGATCGCCTGCCTTTCTATCGTCCTGGTGAAACCATTTTCCAGATCGAGCGATGAAGGCCACGGAAATCGGCTGGCGCGACGATGTGGAGCGGGTGTTGATCGATGAGAAGATCATTGAAAAGCGGCTCGATGCGATGGCGGTCGAAATCGACCAGCAGTTCCCCGCAGGTCCGATCCTTGCCATTGTGCTGTTGAAGGGAGCTTTTGTTTTCGCGGCTGATTTGTTGCGGCGCATACCCCGACCACTGGAAATCGAGTGCCTGAATGTTTCCAGTTATCACGGCGGCACCGAAAGCAGTGGAACGGTGAAATTCCTCGACCACGCTTTGCCCGAGGTGAGAGGTCGGCATGTGTTGCTGTTGGACGACATTCTCGATACCGGACGCACCCTGAAAGCGGTGGCGGACCGGTTGTTCGAGGAAGGCTGTGCGGCGGTGCACACCGGGGTTTTATTGGCGAAGGACAAGAAGCGTGCCGAGCAAGTGCAGGCCGACTATGTGGGGTTTGAAATCGGCGACGAGTTTGTTGTCGGATATGGTCTCGATTACAAAGGGCGCTATCGCAATCTGCCTTTTGTCGGCGTGCTCAAGCCGGTGGACTGATTCACGGTTCTGAATCAAGCAAAAAAATACCCCGCCTTCGCGAAAAGGCGGGGTCTAACTGATCTAACAGGATTACTCGAAAGTCGGGGTCTTGTGACGGGTGAAATAACCATTGCCCGTGTACATCGTCGGACTGTAGTCAGGCAGAGGTCCGGCATCGGGAGCGAGCGGTACGTTCTTGCCGAGCGTGGCATCCTCCGCCTGCGAGTAGGCGATGCTCACCGGGGTGCCCACCGTGACCAGTCGGTAGAATTTCGGAGTCACGTTCTCATGGATGCGGATGCAACCGTGGCTCGAAGGATAAGGTTTCACCCAGCCGGTGTGAAAGCCGTAGTTGCTCTTGAATTCGCACCAATACGGCATTGGTGTGCCTTTGAACGACCAGCCCGAGGGGATGCCGCTGGTGGTCACCTTTTTGGCGCTGCTGCCTTTGTAGGCCCAGCCGTGGCTGTTGGCGCGTTTGTGCTGGTCCTTGTTGAAAATCCGGAAGCTGCCGGTTGGTGTGGGTGCGTTGCGGGTGCCGACGGTGCAGGGAGTGACCAGCAAGGGGGTGGAGCCCTCCATCACATAGATCATCTGTTTGCTGAGGGAAACCTTCACGCGGACCGCCGATGGGTTGCTGGGCAGTTTCGCAGGGCGGTCGTACGACTGGTAGGCAGCGAGGCCGCCGCCCAGTGACATGTTGTTGCAGGAAGGCAGCATGCAGGCGGCCAGGCCGACTCCGATCAATGTTACGATTCTTTTCATGTGGGATAATTCAGGATTTTGTTCGTGGTGTTATTGAGCGCTCTCCCAGGAATCAACCCGGTTGTTTTTGAATAAAACGGTGGCTTTGCGATAAGGCACATAGGCGACTTCGGGAGAAACGGAAAGACTGCTGTAGCCGGCCCTGCGGCCGTAATAGCCGGTCCCGTAGCCATAGCCCATGCCGACGCTGTTGCTGTAAACCGGCTTGGAGCCTTCATAATCCCAGCGCTCGGTAGCCGCGTTGTTTTGCAGACCTTGATAGCGCCGGGAGGGCGGACCCCAGGCCATGAAGACGGCATCGGGCGACATCCCTCGCGCCAGTTCTCCTCGTTTGACGAGTTCCTGATGGTGGGGTGGCAGCGAATTGTAGACACCGATGTTGTTCTCGATCCGCTGTTGCGGCGTGACCGGTGCGCAGGAATTAAACAACAGCAATGCCGAAGCACCGATAAGCAGGAACGTTTTCATTGAGAACGATTTAACAGACCGGGGCCGATAAGGCAATCGTGCAATTGCAAAAAAAAACGAAAAGTTTTCACGATATCCGCTTGCATTCCTGCGACCATCACCCGCAATGTCTGTGCGCAGCCATTTTACCTCATACCATGTCAGACCTGTTAGAAGAAGACGATTTGAAAGCCGCTTTGAAAAAGTGCCCGGAGTGGGAGTACGAAAAGAAAGCCATCACCCGGGTTGTGGAGTTCGAAGAGTTCAATGACGCGATCGATTTTGTGAACGGCGTTGCCGAGATTGTCGAGGAAGCGCAGCATCATCCGGAGATCATCATCCGGCACATCAGGGTGATTCTCAAACTCACCACCCACGATGCCGGCGGAGTTACCGACGCGGACATCGAGCTGGCGCAGCGGATCGACAATTTGATCGATTGATTCCACGGCGCGGCTGGAATTCCCGGTGTTTCCGGGGAAATTGGTCATCTTGAGATACCGTCGGCCGTGATGGTCGATGCCGCCTACATAGCCGCGTCCGACAATGATGCTGACGGGTGTTTGCAGGGGTTGGCTGCGGTGATGCAGGGTGCTTTGTCGTTTTCGAATGTCGCGCCGACCGCGCATGGCAGCCTTGTTCATCCGAATGCGGATCCCCGGATTTGTTTTTCTGCACTTGCATGCGCAGCCATGGTGTGGAAGCATTGGTCAGAAATACGAGTATGAAGATTGTGTCGTTGATTTTATTTCTTTCGTTCGCGCCATCGTTGCGGGCCGACCCACTCGGCAAGGCGGAAATCGAAGGCCTGCTGAAGGAGCTGGAAACAGTGCAGGACGGAGCCCATCATCAGATGGACAAGCGCTACAAGACGGCTCTGGACGACTTTCAATCGGCCATGCAGAGCGAGGATGCCGCCCTCGCTTTATACCTGAAGTGCGTCGAGAAAACCGATTTCACTGATCTGCAAAAAAAGGCGCAGGAGTTCCGCGATTGGAAGCGCAGCAATGATGATCGCATGAAAAACCCGGCATTTCGCCAGGCGTTGCGACATCAATTGAGCTGGCTCGCGCTGACCCTGCGTGCCGCGGCCAGGCCCGAGGAGTCGGGCAAGTTGTCTCCCGAGGTGTTGGCGGCGATGAGTTCGCTATTTGCCAATGCGCATCAGCTCCTTGGCCAGGGACGCCTGCTGACTTCCCCGGTGACCGACTCGGTTTTTTTCAAGGCCTACGAGATTGGTGAGCTGCCGCTGAAGACCTGGCCGACCTCACCGTTGCAGGTCGGAGAAATCTACGATGTTTGCATCATGCCCGGCTTGCGCAAACCGGATAAGACCAAGGATCTTGCCGCCGCCTGGGACGAGCGGATCAGATACGAGACGGCCCGCGTGGAATTCCTTTCCAAACCTGCGCCCTCATCGACTCCGAGTGCGAAAGAGCTGCGCACACCGGAAATGATTGAGTTCATCGAGCAGACCCTGCCGGACTTGAAATGGAAAAAGGAGGTCGACTTGTATCAGACCGGCGATCAGCGGGCCGCGGCAGTGAGGATGTTGAGTTACATCAAGGCCAATCTCGCGCATCGCAAGGCTGTCGAGTGGATCGATGAATTCAAGAGCCTGGTCAATCCCGAAAAAACCCCGCCATCGCCAGTCAAGTGACGCTTTTTTCCCCGGGCGGGCGCCGCGCGGGGAATGTGAGAATCCCGACGGGGCGGGTTCTCCGGGACTGTGAATGAATTACAACGACGTGAGGGTCGCTTTGATCGCATCAAAGTCGGGCAGGTCCTTGGGATGCTCCTGCACTTCCGCATAGACAATCGTTCCCGATTTGTCGATCAGGAATGCCGAACGCTTGGCGACTCCACCCATGATCAGATTCGCCTCGGGAAGGAACTGCTCGTAGGCAACGCCGTAAGCCTGGGCGACTTGGTGTTCGTAATCGCTCAACAGGGGAATCGTGATGCCCTCCTTTTCGGCCCATGCCGCCTGGGCAAAGGGATTGTCGCCGCTAATGCCGATCACTTTCGCATCGAGGGCTACGTATTCGGCAATGCCATTCGAAATGTCACAAAATTCCGTCGTGCAAGTACCGGTGAATGCCATGGGCACAAACAGCAACAGAATGTTGGATTTGCCGATGTGTTCGGACAGCGTGAACAATTTCGGGCCTTCGGCTGTTTTGGTGACGAGTGTGAAATCAGCTGCTTTATCTCCTACTTTGATTGACATAGATGTTGTTTGGTTGTTCAAGGGGCGGGCAATGCTACCGCAATCCTGCGGTCGGTCAACCCCGGGCGGACAATATGTTTGAATTTTCACAAATGGGACTTCGACTCGGGGGACCGAGCGGGATTTCCGAATTGATGGACGACCTCGGTCATGCGCTTGCGGCCGGTGGTGGCCAGATCAGGATGCTGGGAGGCGGTCAACCGGCGCACATTCCGGAGATGGACGTCCGCTGGCGCCAGCGGATGCAGGAGATGATGGCTCATGCGGATGACATGGAAAAAGTCCTCGGCAATTATGATCCGCCGCGCGGCAATGCGGCATTCCTGCAAGCCCTGGCGGAGATGTTGCGCCGCGAACTGGGGTGGCAGGTCACTGCGGAAAACTGCGCCGTGACGGCTGGTGGCCAGACCGCCTTTTTCTTTTTGTTTCATCTGCTCGCGGGTGAAATGGCGGACGGCCGCCGCAAAAAAATCCTGCTGCCGCTGGTGCCTGAATACATCGGCTACGCCAATCAATCGGTGCGCGGGGAATTGTTCCAGGCCCATCTTCCGAGAATCGAACACACCGGTCCTAACGAATTCAAATACAGGATCGATTTCGACACCCTGGTGGTCGGCGACGACATCGCGGCGATTTGCGTGTCGCGTCCGACCAATCCAACCGGCAATGTGCTGACCGACGATGAGATTTTCCGTCTCACCGGGCTGGCTGCGGAGAAGGGCATTCCGTTGATCATCGACAATGCCTACGGGGCGCCGTTTCCCAACATCATTTTCACGGAAACAAAACCGGTGTGGAATCAAGACATGATTCTCACCCTCAGTCTATCGAAACTCGGATTGCCCGGCACGAGGACTGGCATCGTCGTGGCGCATCCGCAAGTGGCCGCTGCCATCGCCAACATGTCCGCAATCGTCGGTCTCGCCAACCCGGGCATCGGCCAGGCCATCGTGCTGCCGATGCTGCAATCGGGTGAAATTCTCCGCCTTTCGAACGACGTCGTGCGGCCGTTTTACATCGAAAAATCCCGGTTGGCCCGGCAATGGGTGCGGGAGGTATTTGCGAGCCGTTTTGACTACCATGTGCACCGCAGCGAGGGCGCCCTGTTCCTGTGGTTGTGGTTTCCCGGATTGCCGATCACTTCACGCGAGCTTTATGCGCGATTGAAAAACCGCGGTGTTTTGATCATCTCCGGCGACTATTTCTTCTTTGGATTGGATGAGAATATCGACTGGCGACACCGCCACGAGTGCCTGCGCATGACCTTCACCATGCCGGAAAACATTGTTCATGAGGGGATTCAAGTCATTGCCGACGAAGTGGAGCGCGCCTGGCGGGAAAAGGACGGATGAACGTTGGTTGTTTTTCCCTGTAATATCGAATGATGACCTCAATGAAATCGCTTCGCATACAGGAAAATTTCAGGAAAAGCAACGACGATGGTGGAAAGGAGGCGGGGATTTGAAGCTGGATTTGCTGCATGATTTTTTCGAAACCTCAGCCCGTCGCTGGCCGGATCATTGTGCCGTGGATGTTCCTCCCGGCAATGGCAGGCCGGAACGATTGTTGGTGACTTATGCCGAGCTCAACAATGCCGCTAACAGGTTGGCATGTAAAATGCGGGCATCGATCGTCGGGGAATGCGTGGTTGCGATTCTTTTGCCTCGCAACAGCTCGCAGCTTTACGCCGCGCAACTGGCGGTGCTGAAAGCCGGTGCGGCCTACACTTGTTTGGATCCTTCGTTCCCGGATGAACGCATCGTGGATGTGCTCGAAGATGCGGACGCTGCGGTGTTGTTGACCGACAGCACGGGTGCTGCGAGGGTGCGGAGTTTTTGTCGGGATGCACAGCGGGTGATCGATGTGGGCTCGACCGCTCAAGCAACGGTCATCCCCGATGCGGACGAAGCATTTCATCCCGCATGGTTGACTCCTCACAACCTCGCGTATGTCATTTATACTTCGGGAACAACCGGGCGTCCCAAGGGGGTGATGATCGAGCATCGCAGCATCGTCAATCTGGTCGCCTCCGACCTTGAAACCTTTCGTCTATCGCCAACGGATCGTGTGGCCCAGGGGTCTTCGGCGGCTTACGATTCTTCGGTTGAAGAAACCTGGCTTGCTTTTGCCGCCGGTGCGACCCTCGTGGTGATGGACGATGATGCGGCTCGCTCCGGTCCCGACTTGATCGAGTGGCTGGCCGATGAATGCATTTCTGTTTTCTGTCCACCGCCCACCCTCTTGCGTGCCACTGGCTGCGAAGACCCGCAGAGCGAACTGCCGGATTTGCGATTGCTCTACGTCGGTGGTGAGGCGTTGCCGCGCGATCTCGCGGACCTCTGGTCACGGGGTCGCACGATGGTCAATGGCTATGGTCCGACCGAATGCACTGTCACTTGTTTGCGCGACAGTATTCTCGAAGGTCAGCCGATCACCATAGGCATTCCGGTCGACGGAGTATGCGCCCGTGTTTTGAACGAAGCTCTGGACGAGCTTGCTCCGGGCGAGCAGGGCGAACTCTGCCTCGGCGGCGTTGCGTTGGCGCGGGGATACTGGAAAAGTCCCGGACTCACGGCGGAGAAATTCATCGCACATCCGCGCTTCGGACGCCTCTATCGAACCGGTGATCTGGTGCATTGTGATGCGACGGGACAATTCGTGTATCATGGCAGGATGGATTCGCAGATCAAGCTGCGCGGATATCGCATCGAACTCGGCGAGATCGAGGCGCGATTGATCGAGTGTCCCGGTGTGCGGGCGGCTGCCTGTCGACTGGGCGAGCATGGCGGGTCGGCCGTTCTGGAGGCTTACGTGGTGCCCGTGGATTCCTCCGCTCCTCCGGCTGCCGACGATATCAAGGTCGCTCTAACAAAAGTGTTGCCGGATTACATGGTTCCCCGGCGAATTTGTTTTCTGGAGGAATTGCCAGTGACGATTGGAGGCAAGTTGAATCGCGCGGCGCTGCCGGCGTGGAGCGGCCCCGCACTCCTTCCGGATGCAGCTCAGGCTCGTCCTCGCAATGACATGGAGGCGCGGATTGAAGCCGCCTTTGCGCGCGTGCTGCGTTGCAACGAGGGGGTGTCCATTCACGCGGATTTTTTCCATGATCTCGGCGGCGACTCGCTCGGTGCGGCACTCTTGGTGACCACGTTGCGCGACGACCCGTTGACGGCTTGGGTCACGGCTCGCGACATTTATTCGGCCCGCAATGTAGCGGAACTCGCCGGGCGGGCGCAGGCTTTCGGCGCACCGGATCAGGCCAGGGCAAGTGAGGAATCCGATCGTTCGCAGGCACGGCCCTTGCTGGTGACAACGCTCCAGGCACTTTGGTTGCTGGGGCTTCTTGTTGCGGGTTCGGCCAGCAGTTGGCTTGTCGGTTTTCATTTCCTCCCCCGGCTTGCAGGTAAAGTCGGGCTGATCCCGCTTGTATTGCTCACGCCATTGCTCGGCATCATTTTTTTTGCAATCTACAGTCCGCTCTCGGTTGTGACGGCGGTGGTGGTCAAACGCCTGCTGATCGGTCGCTATCGCGCCATGCGGGCTCCGGTCTGTGGTGGGTTTTATCTGCGCAACTGGGTCGTGCAACAAACCGTGCGGATGATCCCGTGGCGGATGATCGAGGGCACAACCTATCAACTCGCCGTGTTGAGAGCCCTGGGTGCGAGGATCGGTCAGCGTGTGTACATCCAGCGTGGCGTCGACCTGTCGCGCGGCGGCTGGGATTTGCTGGAAATCGGTGACGATGTTACCATCGGTCGGGATGCGGCATTGCGCTTGGTGATTTTGGAAAATGGGGAAATCGTCGTCGGGCCGGTGACCCTGGGCGACGGCGCAACCGTGGATACCCGCGCCGGTGTGGCGGGTCATGCCGCGATGGAAGCGGACTCGTTTTTGAGCGCCTTGTCATCTCTGTCGGCGGGGGCGACGGTTCCCCGCGGGGAGCGATGGGACGGCATTCCGGCAAAAGCAATAGGGCGCGTGCCTGAAACTCCATCGCCGGATAAGGACTCGCGGAATCTATCGCCCCGCCAGCATGGCGTGTTGCTGATGCTGTCGCGAGCCGGCATCGGTTTGTTGTTTGCCCTTCCGTCCCAACTGATGTTTGTTCTCGCCTGTCTCATTTTTCATCAGGGTTGGGATGAACTTTCGGCTTGCCTGGAGTTCTCTGCTGCGGGTTGGGCTGCGTGTCTGGTCGGTATGGTCTTGGTCGTAATGGCCGTGCCGACGACACTGGTATGGATGGCATTTGTGCTGAGGATGCTGGGCAAGGTGCGGGAGGGCGTGATCAGTCGATGGAGCCTCGCCTACATTCGCGTGCTGTTGAAAATCGCCACTTTGGAAAGTGCCGGAAAATGGCTCAGCGGCACACTGTTCTGGCCCCTGTGGCTGCGTCTGGCGGGAATGAAAATCGGCGGGGCTTGTGAGGTCAGCACGATCACCGACGTTGTGCCGGAACTGATCGAAATCGGTGCGGAAACATTTTTTGCCGACGGCATCTATCTCGGCGGGCCGATTGTCCAGAAGGGCACGGTGAGGTTGGCGCGAACCCGGTTGGGCAAGAATACCTTTTTGGGGAATCATGTTGTGATCACGGCGGGACAGCAGTTGCCCGATGACATTTTGCTCGGCATCTGCACCCCCGCGGATGACAAATCGATCCGGCCCGGAAGTTCCTGGTTCGGTCACCCGCCCTTTGAATTGCCGCGTCGCGAGGTGGTGGAGATGGACCGACGGCTGACCCACAATCCCTCCGCCATCCGTTACGCCAACCGGGTGTTTTGGGAACTGCTGCGCTTCACCCTTCCGGTCGTGCCTTTATTGGTCTCGCTGGTCTGGTTGCGCGTACTGCTATCCGCCGCGACGGCATTTCCGCCAGCGCTATTCCTGCTTGTCATCGTGCCGCTGGTGAGTTTTTCCGCCATGGCATTGCTCTGCATTTTCATTCTTGCGATGAAATGGATGTTGCTGGGTCGGGTGCGGCCCGGACAGCATGCGCTTTGGTCCTGTTGGTGCAGCCGTTGGGATTTCCTCTACGTTGCCTGGGGCCAGCTCGCGATGCCGTTGTTGGAGAAGTTGGAAGGAACCCTGCTGCTGACATGCTATCTGCGGGCCGTCGGTATGAAGATCGGCAAACGAGTCGTGCTCGGTCCGGGTTTCGCACAGGTGATTGACCCGGACATGATCGAGATCGGCGATGACGCGACAGTGAATGCGAAGTTTCAAGCGCACACCTTCGAGGACCGCGTGTTGAAGATCGACCGGGTGATCATCGGCAGGGGCGCAACCATGGGGAGTGCCACGGTGCCGCTTTACGGCGCGAAAATTGGTGAAAGGACCCATGTCGCCGAGCACAGCGTGATCATGAAACGGGAACACCTGTCTCCCGGCTTGAAATACGAAGGCGCTCCGACCAGGTCGCGAAATCAATGAATTCTCTTTCGCCTCAGCGGGTTTCCGTGAAATGGATGCCCAGCGAATCCTCCAGTTCGCGGATTTTGTTTCTTTCCCGCGGGTCGAGCAATACCAGTGACACTCCGGTTTTTCCGGCACGGGCGGTGCGACCGCTACGATGGGTGTAGTACTCGATTTGCTCCGGCAATTGGTGGTGAACGACGAATGCCAGGTCCTCGACATCGATGCCGCGGGCCGCGACGTCCGTGGCGACGAGAAACTGCACGCGTTCTTTTTTGAAGGAGCGCATCACCTTGTCGCGGTCTTTTTGCATGATGTCGCCGTGCAGAAGATCCACCTTGAATCCGCGGGTGCCCAGTTGCTGGGCGATTTTGTTGGCGGTCTCGCGGGTCCGACAGAAGATCAAGCCACGATGGGTACCCTGATTTTTCAGAAATTCCACCAGGCGTTCCAGTTTTTCATCTTTGCCGCAAACGAGAAACTCGTGTTTGATGTTGCGATTGACCACGTGAACGCGGTCGACCTTGAGCAGCGGAGCATTGGCGGCCATGTGTTCGCGGGTAAGCTGCTCGATGCCCGGCGGGATGGTTGCCGAGAACAACCAGGTGCTGCGGCGCTGCCTGACTTGTTGGAAAATCTCCTGCAGTTCTTTTTTGAATCCCATGCTGAGGATTTCATCGGCCTCGTCGAGCACCAGATACCGCACCGATGACAGGCTCAAGGCCCGGCGTTTCAGCAGGTCGATCAGGCGTCCCGGAGTGACAACAATGATGTGGGTCGGGCGCTGCAGGGCTTGCACCTGTTTGTCGATGTTGTCACCGCCGCAGAGTACTTCGATGAAGATTTTCGCGGAAAATTTCGTGAAGCGGAAAAGTTGCTTGCCGATCTGTTTCGCGAGTTCGCGGGTCGGCACCACGATCAATCCCTGGATTTCTTTTTTCGCCGGGTCGATTTTCGCCAGCAGCGGCAGGCCGAACGCCGCAGTTTTTCCCGTGCCGGTTTGTGCTTGGGCGATCAGGTCGGTGTCTTTTTCTAACAAAAAAGGTATCGCGTTCGTCTGGATCGCGGTGGGTGTGATGATGCCCATCTCGCCCAGTGCCTGGCAAAACTCGCTGGCAACACCCAGTTCGGAAAAGGTTTTCAAAATAGGTGGTTGATGATCAAGCGGGTTATTTTTTCTGCCGGGCGGATGCTTTCAGGCGCAGTGCGTTGAGGGCGATGAATCCCGTCGCATCATCCTGGTTGTAGGCCTGCTCCTGTCCGCCTTCCATGGTGGCGATCGCTTCGGAATAGAGCGAGTAGGGCGAGCGGCGGCCCGCATTCATGATGTTGCCCTTGTAGAGTTTCACGCGCACTTCGCCGGAAACCTTCTGCTGGGTGTGGGTGACGAGAGCCTGGATGGCCTCGCGCTCGGGGGCGAACCAGAATCCGTTGTAAACGAGCTGCGCATACTTGGGGATCAGCGAGTCGCGGGTGAACATGGCTTCGCGATCCATCGTGAGCGCTTCCAGATCGCGATGGGCCGCCAGCAGTATGGCACCGCCCGGGGTTTCATAAACACCGCGCGATTTCATGCCGACGAAGCGGTTCTCGACGATGTCAATCCGGCCCACGCCGTGCCTGCCGCCGATGCTGTTGAGAATCCGCATGATGCCGTAGGGAGTGAAGAGGCTGTAGCCATCGCATCCGCCTGTGGATTTCACATCGCCCAGCAGAGCCAGCGTGTTTGTCAGGTCGGCGCTGCGGATGCCGATCGCATTGCCTTTTTCAAAAAGGATTTCCACGTATTCCGCACGGTCCGGCGCGTCCTCGGGGGAACAGGAGAGAACATACATCTCGCGGTCCGCTTCGGTGGTGGCATCGTACCAAGGGTCCTCCAACATGCCGGCCTCGAATGAAATGTGCAGCAGATTGCGATCCATCGAATAGGGTTTTTTCATCGATGCCTTGATCGGAATGTTGTTGGCCTCCGCATAGGCGATCATCTCGGCGCGTCCGGGGAAGTCCTTGCGGAATGAGGCGTCGCGCCAGGGAGCGATGCATTTGATGTCGGGCGAAAGAGCCGCCATCGAAAGCTCGAAGCGCACCTGGTCGTTGCCCTTGCCGGTGGCACCGTGGGCGATGGCATCCGCGCCTTCCGCGAGGGCGGCATCGATCATTCCCTTGGCGATGCAGGGACGGGCGATCGACGTGCCGAGCATGTATCGTCCTTCATAAATCGCCCCGGCCTGCAGCATCGGGAAGATGTAATCGCGGGCGAATTCCTCCTTGAGATCGCCGATGTAACATTTGCTCGCACCCGTGGTGAGGGCTTTTTGTTCCAGCCCGTCCAGCTCCTCCGCTTGTCCGACATCGGCACAATAGGCGATGATTTCAGCGGAATACTTTTCCTTCAACCATTTCAGAAGAACGGAGGTGTCAAGTCCTCCGGAATAGGCGACGACGATTTTCATACCGGGCGAAGCAAGCAGTTAACCGACCCATGCGCAAGAGCGAAAAGCCGTCGGAAGGAGAAAGAGAGCGTCTTCGATGGCATCGTCGCGAAGTCTCAAAATCATCGATCTCACAAGCATTCATGGCAATATTGTGACAAAAATACCTTCTTTTTGGTCTCGACAAGCAGGGGAATCGGCCTATTTTCGCCGCCCACCAAACAAACGAAACATGAAACTATCCCTGATTCCAGGCGTGCTGATGCTCGCAACGACAGTGGCCATCTGCGCCGAAGAAACAGCCAAGCCCGCCGCCAAGAAGCCGGATGCGGCGAAGAAACCCGCCGCCACCGCGACGACAAAGCCTGTGGAGGCGTCCAAGGCCGCTGAAAAGCCAGCTGCGGAAGAAGCCGCCGCACCCGCTGCCCCGGCACTTGCACCCGAGCTGGTCAAGAAGAACACCTCGTATGGATTCGGTTTTCAAAACGGTCGCCAGTTTGCCTCGCAGGTGGGACGTTACGGGATCGGCCTCTCCGATATTGAAACGGCTGAGTTCATGAAGGGATTCATCGCCGCAATGAGCGAAAAAGCACCCGAGGTGCCTGAAGCGGACATCCAGGCGGCGATGCAGGCGCTTGGCACCCAATTGGAAGCGCGCGAAAAAGAACTCGCCACCAAAAATGCGGCGGCGGGCAAGGATTTCCTTGCGGAAAATGGCAAGCGCAAAGAGGTGACCACCACCAAGAGCGGGCTCCAGTACGAAGTTCTCGCCAAGGGTTCGGACAAAAAATATGTCCCCGGCAAGGAGGGCGAAGAGGAGGGCAAGCAGTTCATGGTCAATTATCGCGGCACCTTGATTGATGGCGCGGAGTTCGACAAATCGCCTGAGGGCAAGCCGGTGCCGATGACCTTGAATGTGGTTCCCGGTTTCAAAGAGGCTCTCACCACCATGCCGATCGGCGCCAAGTGGAAACTGTTCATCCCCGCGGCCCTTGGTTATGGCGAACAGCGCCGCAGTGAAAAGCTGGGACCTAACAGCACATTGATTTTTGAATTGGAACTGTTGTCGATTGAAGACGCTCCCGCCTCACCTCAGGGCGGCGGATTTCCGATTCCGGCCCCTGGTGGAGAACAAGGTGCCGGGGATCAATAAACTTCCTCCTTGCGAATTTCCAGCCTCCGCATTCCGATGCGGGGGCTTTTTTGTCGGCACATTCCTGACTGCCCAGAGTTTCTTCTTTATCCCGTCGCCGTTATCGGGTGTAATCCGTTCCCGCCCATGAGTAATCCGTTTCGAGAAGATCTGGTTTCGCGCACGCGCCCCGAAGCCTGCACCGTTGTGATTTTCGGTGCCACGGGAGATTTGGCCCACCGCAAGCTGGTGCCCGCCCTGTACAACCTGACCGTCAGCGGCGAAATGCCTCCCGGTGTGAAAATCATCGGCTTTGCCCGCCGCGAAAAAACGGACCAGGAATTCCGCGACGGTCTGGAAGAGATCAACCGCAAGGTCTCGCGCACCGGACACGACGACGAGATCTGGAAATCATTCGCCCCTAACATTTTTTATCATCAAAGCGAGTTCACCGATGCCGACGGCTATCGTCGCCTGGCGGAAAAACTCGATGCCATCGACCGCGACCGCGGCGGCAAGGGCAACCGCTTGTTCTACATCGCCAGTGCGCCGGAGTTTTTCGACGACATCCTCACCCAGTTGAAAGCCGCGGGTTTGAATCTTGCCAAGGATTCCTGCTGGTCGCGCGTGATTGTGGAAAAACCATTCGGCACCGATCTTGCCACCGCCCAGCATTTGAACCAGGTGGTCAATGACACCTTTCATGAGAAGGACACCTATCGGATCGATCACTACCTCGGCAAGGAAACCGCGCAAAACCTGATGGTGCTGCGCTTCGCCAATGCGATCTTCGAACCACTTTGGAACAGTCGCTACATTGAGCAAATTCAAATCACCTGCTCGGAAAACCTCGGCATGGAGGGCGGGCGCGGCGGTTATTATGACAAGTCCGGCGCTCTCCGCGACATGGTGCAGAATCATCTCCTGCAACTGCTCAGCCTGGTGGCGATGGAGCCGCCCACCGACCTGAGCGCCGACGGCGTGCGCGATGAAAAAGTCAAGGTCATCCGCTCCCTGCGCAAATGGGACACTCCTGAAAAGGTGCTGAAAAATGTTGTGAGAGCGCAATACGTCAAAGGCAGCGTCGATGGCAAATCGGTGCCCGGCTACCGCGAGGAGGATCGTGTGGATCCCGAATCGATGACGGAATCCTATGTTGCGTTGCGCATCATGATCGACACCTGGCGTTGGAGCGGCGTACCGTTTTACATCCGCATGGGCAAGCAGTTGCCGAAAAAAGCCTCGGAGATTTCGGTGCATTTCAAATCACCGCCCGGCGTGTTGTTCAATGCCCTGCCCACCGGTGTTCCCGGCGGCAATGTGCTGGCGATCCGCATTCAGCCCGACGAGGGGATTTCACTGCGCATGGTGTCAAAAATCCCCGGCACCAGCCTGCGGCTCGAACCGGTGAAGATGGATTTCCAATACAGCACCAGCTTCGGCAAGGCGAGCCCCGAGGCATACGAGCGGCTGTTGCTCGATGCGATCGCCGGCGATGCCACGCTTTTCGCCCGGCGCGACGAAGTGGAAGAGGCGTGGAAATTCATCGATTGCATCGAACACGCCTGGCAGCAGCAGGAAACGAGCATGCCGATGGCGGAATATGTGGCGGGAACCTGGGGGCCCAAAGAGGCGGACGACCTGTTGCACGAGGACGGCAACAGTTGGCGCAGACTGTGAAATTTTTCCAAGTATGAACACGCTATCGATGGATCCGGAACTTGGCCAGGAGGTCGCCGTGGAGGGCATCCACACCGCCTTGAGGCAGTTGTGGGCTCAGGATGAGGCGCGCACCAATGCCTGTCTGATCAACTTCGCGGTGTATTCCGAACAGCCCGGTTCGCTGCGGAAAAATTCCGAAATCGTTAGGGTGCTCACCCGCGAGCATGCCTGCCGCGCTCTGCTGATCGAAATGGACCGTGGGGCCACGCAGGCATCGATCCGCGCCTGGATCACGGCGCACTGCCATCTCAGCGAGGGTCGCAAGTCGGTCTGTTGCGAACAGATCTCCTTCGCCCTCACCGGAGTGTCGCGCGGCCGATTGCGCAACACCGTGTTTGCCCATCTCAGCAGTGACCTGCCCTTGATCCTCTGGTGGCAGGGCGAGCTTTCACCGATTTTTGAAGAACGCCTCTATTCGGTGATCGACCGATTTGTTTTTGACAGTGCGGACTGGGAAAATCCCTCCGAGTCCTTCCGGCTGGTGGATCAGGCGATTTCCGAAAGTTCACACCCGCTGGTCATCCAGGATCTGGCCTGGACGCGCAGCTATCATTTTCGGCTGGCAGTGGCGTCGCTCTTCGACGACCCGCTCGCCCAACAACAGATCGGTGCGATCCGTTTGGTGGAAATCACCTGTCACCCGCGACACCGGAATTCCGCCCTGCAATTGCTCGCATGGCTCGCCGTTCTCGCCGGCTGGCGAACCGGACTGGAGCTGCATCTGGCCATTTCCAAAAAACATGGCAACAAGCAGGGATTTTCTTTCGAACAGAAAAACGGTGCGGTCGTCGAGGCGACATTGACTTTCGATGAAAACTCCGCACCGGTCGGCTTGCTGCACATCGCCGGAGGCAGTCTGGACATCAAGGTGGATCGGGAAAAGGCATCGACCCACATTCACATGCGTCTGGCCATGGGCGATCATGTGACTGACACCCTGGCCCCGGCTGGCTGCGATGACTGCGCCCTGCTGATTGGCGAGCAGTTGGCTCGCGGTGGAAAAAACTCGCTGTTTTTGAAAATCCTGCCGATGTTCCGCGAAATGCTGGATTGAGCGCGACGGATTATTTCACCTGCGAAGCGCTTTCGGCGATGTCCGCCGCTGGCAGCAGCACGCTGGAGCCACCGACGTTTTCCGTGGAGTTTTTCGAGGTAAGCCGGTTGATGCCGATGCCGAGGAATTTCCCCTGGTCGTTGAACACCGGCATGCCCGTGGCGGGAGCGGTGATTTTGCCAAACAGGCGCGGTTTTTTGATCACGGAAATGATTTCACCGGTGGCAACCATCGGTTCGCGGTTCAGATCTTTGCCCAGTCGACCCAGCACAATGATGTCATCCAACAGAGCCATCGGCGCGGAATCCGCCGCATTGACCGGGGTGAAATTGTCGGCTTTTTTCTCGGGCTTGAAGAAGATCAGATCGAGATCGGCGTCCTTGAGCGCGACTTTCGCATCCACTTCACTACCGTCGGGCATGATGATCTTGACTTCCTTCATCTCCGACTTGGCGCTGAGTTTCACCATGCCTTGTTGCGTATTGACCGTGCGGCCATCCATCGTCGCGGCGAGGTCGACGGTGCTGAGTGGTGCGACCATCAGACCTTCCTTGTTGAGAACGGTGCCGATGACTTCGATTTTTTTCTCGTCCTTTTGAGTCGGGTTGCTGCCGGCGGTGACTTCGATGTTGACGACGACACTGATGAACAGGGTCGAGTCCTTGTGAGCCGTGGCAAGGGCGGCGGCTTTTTCCTTGAGCGGACCGGTGGAGGCGGCGAGGGGAAGTGCGAGGAGGCTGAGTGCGACAAGTGCTTTCATAATGTGGTCGATGGTTGTGGGTTCACCAGGATGGTTCGAGTTCGATGTGGCGGGTGGTGATGCCCCGGTGCACGAAGAATGTGATGTGGGTTGGTTTGCGGTGATTGATGTCGTCCAGCTGTTTTTTCAGCGTTTCGATCGAGTCGGTGCTCTGGCCTTCGATGGACAGCAGAATGTCGTTGTTGAGCAGTCCGCCCAATGCCGCCCATCCGGCGTTGGCCACACTGGTGACCAGGATTCCCTTTTCCGCGTCGGCCAGTTTCTCGCGCAAGCGGTCATCGCTGCCGAGATCGCGGGCATTGAATTCAAGGGTTTCGCATTTGTATTCCTTCAATTCGGAGTTGCCCTGCGGGGCGCGTTCCAACGTCGCCTTGATGGCGAGGGTTTCCGCGTTCCTGCGCACTTCGAGGGAAACTTCCGACTTTACGCTGTGCTGGCGGACCAATTCGTCAAAAACATCGATGTCCTCGGGTCGCGATGCGTTGATCACCTCACCATCGAGCTTCATCAGCAAATCGCCTTGTTCCAGTCCGGCTTGTTCCGCCGTGCTCCCCGGATGAACGCGGGTCACCCGCACGCCTTTCAGACCTTTGATGCCGAGCGCTTCGGCCAGTTCGTTCGAAATCACCTGGGTCGAGACCCCGAGCCAGGCTTTGCGTGCGACGTCCGGGTTGTCATCGGCCTTCTCGGAACCGATTTTGATGACGCTCAGATAGCTGTCCCCGTCGTGTTCATACGTGACCAGCGCCGGAACCGGTTTGTCCGCATCCCTGGTGATTTCTTCGGTGATTTTTTCGAGGTCCGACAGGCCATGCACCGGTTGATCGTTGATTTTCAGAATGAGGTCGCCGGCGACCGGAGCTGGTTTGGCCGCCGCCGTCGGTCCTCCGGCGCGGACGCTTTGAATCTGGGCGGCATCGTTGTTTTCGCGATGCATGCCTTTTGCCATCAGCTTGCTAAGATCCCTCGCGGTGATGCCCCAGGAAAGCAGTTCCCTTTCCCTAGGCTGCACGGCTTCCCGTTCCTCGGTCCGCACCTTCCAGGATTGTTCTTTGCCCTCATGACGGCCTTTGATTTCCAGCGTGCTGCCGACAGGTGATTCCAGGATCATGCGGTTGAAAATCGGAATGTCCTCCGGGGCGCGGGATGCCGGAACGGCCTGGTCGTTGATCGAGAAAATGATGTCGCCGGGTTTGATGCCCGCCTTGTCCGCGGGGGAATCGGCGATCGTGCCGGCGACCAGAATTCCCGACGGCGAGCGATCGGTTTTCAAAAGGGGTTGCACCGAGAGGCCGATCGAGGAGCGCTTGACCGCACCGTCCTTGATCAAAAGCTGTGCGACCTTGCTGGCAAGATTCGAAGGGATGGCGCCGCCGATGGAGCCGATGCCCACTTCGTTGACACCGATGATTTCACCTTTCAGATTGACGAGTGGGCCTCCGGAATTTCCTGGAAAAATCACGGCATCGTGACCGATCCAGCGGACCAGTTCACCGACTGTCTCTCCATCCAAGGAAAGGCCTCCGCCGGGTGCGATCATTTCCGTGTTGGCGACGACCCCTTTGGTGACGGATTGCGACAGTCCGGCGGGGCAACCCATCGCCAGCACGACATCGCCGACTTTCACATCGTCGGAATTCCCGAATGTCGCAACCGGAAGTTTCACGTTGGGATCGCGCAGGTCGTTGCGATCCAGTTTGAGAATCGCGAGATCCGATAGTGCATCGGTGCCGATCAAGGTGGCACGGCACTCCTGGCGATCCGCGAGCCGAACGGTCAGGCGCGTCGCCCGTCCTGCGACGTGGTGATTGGTGAGAATGTAGCCATTCGGGTCGATGATCGCACCGGACCCCGAGCCGCGGTTTTTCTGCATGCGTCCGCCGCCACCGGATTCCGAGACGACATGGATCCTCACCAGCGCGGGGTAAACCGCGTCGACAGCCGGTTGCACGTCGGACGACTGTTGTGCATGGTCGGGGAGGATGCCTGCACAAAAGCACGACATGACAAGCAGCATTTGTTTCATTTGTGCGTTGTAAAAGGTGAGAGACTGCCGTAACAACGACACCGACCGGTGGCTTTGTTTGAAAATCCCTGGCATGCTGGGGCGATGAAAAAAATCAGGGAGCGATCCTCAGATTATCGATCGCGGAGCGCAGGTCATCGAGAGTGACCGCTTCGCTGACATGGGCACTGCCGGCGCGCTCGAGCAAAACAAAGCGGATGACTCCGGCGGAGAATTTTTTGTCGCGTGAGATCTTTCCGAGAATGGTTTCCGTGCTGAGGGTCGCGGACAACACCAGCGGAAGATGGAATTTTTCCAGCAGCGACAGGATCTGATCCGCATCCTCTTTGCCAAGAGTCGAGCGCAACTGCGAGAGTTGCAAGGCCGCGCGCATGCCCAGGGAGATCGCCTCGCCATGGAGCATTTCGCCGTAGGGCAGACCGGCTTCGATGCCGTGTCCGATGGTGTGACCGAAGTTCAACAAGGCACGGATGCCTAGAGTCTCGTGCTCGTCCGCTTCGACGATCCGTGCTTTGATCGCGATGTTGCGGGCGATCAGTTCGGACGGGACATCACGGCTGGAGGGATCCAGCCTTGCGAGATCGCCGAGCATCGCGGCATCGCGGATCGCGGCGTGTTTGATCGCCTCGGCGAATCCCTCGTGGTATTCGCGGTCGGGCAGCGTTGCCAGCGTCAGCGGATCGATCAACACGAGCCGTGGTTGATGAAAGGCGCCGATCAGGTTTTTTCCCTCGGGAATGTTCACGCCTGTTTTGCCGCCGACGGAGGAATCGACCATCGAGACAATGGTCGTGGGCACCTGCACGAAGGGGATGCCGCGATAAAAAACCGCCGCGACGAAACCGGCGAGATCGCCGACGACGCCGCCACCAAGGGCGATGACAAAAGACTTGCGGTCATGCCCGGCACTGGCGAGTGATGAACAGAGATCGTTGGCGCAGGCGAGCGACTTCGAGGATTCGCCAGCGGGTATGCTGTGCAGTGTCGAGGTGATGCCAGCCGCTTCAAGAGCTGCGATCAGAGTTGTTGCGTGAAAGGGTGCGACGTTCTGATCCGAAATGATCGCGGCCTTTCCCTGCAATCCGGCGCGAACGATGTGTTCACCGGCAGCAGAGACAATTCCCTTTGCAATGACAACCGAATAGGACCGATCCGCCAAGTCGACATGAACTTCGTGCACGCGGCCAGAGTGCGACAATTTTCCCGCGCTGTGAAGAAAGAATATCCATCGCGCGATGCGGAAATGCTGTTGATTTTATCGATGCGGAATCGGACAATCGACCGGTGAGTGTTTCAGCGACAGTTCTTGCGGATGTGGAACAGGTTTTTGAGGGGAATTTTTCCCGCCAACTTGAACTCGGAGCTTCTGTTAGTGTCTGGTGGCGTGGAAAGGAAATCCTGAATCGCGCCGCGGGCTTCCGTGATCGGGAAAAATCTCAGGTCTGGAACGAAGAGACCCTGGTTCCCGTTTATTCGGCGACCAAAGGTCCGGCCAGCGCCTCGCTGTTGCTGGCGCTCTATCGTCACGGACTGGATGAGAACACACCGGTGGGCGAGGTGTGGAGCGGTTTTCCGCTTCCCGCCGCCACCTTTGCGGAAATGATGTCGCATCAATGTGGTTTGGCCGCGCTCGCTCAGCCGGCGAGCATTTGGGATCACGACGCGGTGGTTCGCGCTGTGGAGAGGCAACTGCCAGCCTGGAGTCCGGGGCAGGGGATTGGCTATCATCCGCGCACTTTCGGTTTTTTGTTGGATGAATGTGTTAGACGCTTGACGGGGATGCCGTTGGGTCAATGGTGGCGTCGGGAATTGGCCGAACCGATGGGCTGGGATTTTTGGATTGGTTTGCCGAAATGCCAATGGCATCGGGTCGCGCAACTGGTGCCGGGTCGCGCGGAAAAGGACCATGCGGATCAGGCGTTTTACCGGGATTACATGAGCGAGGGCACGATGACGCGTCGGGCATTTTTGTCTCCCTCGGGCTTGCATGCGGTTCAGGACATGAACACAGCTCAGGCCTGGTCGGCGGGCTTTGCGGCGATGGGAGGCGTGGGCACGGCACGATCACTGGCGCAGTTCTATCAAGCCGCCATCGGCGCGTTTGACAGTCCTCTCGGCGCCGGAATTTGTCGTGCCCTGGCGACCCTGCAAATCCAGGGCGAGGACCGGGTGTTGCTGCGGACGCTGGCTTTCACCTGCGGCTGTCAACAGGACCCGCTGGATGGAGAGGGAAAAAAATCGCGCGCTTTGTATGGACCGAATCCAGGAGCATTCGGACACCCCGGCGCGGGCGGCAGTCATGCGTTTGCCGATCCGCTCACCGGCCTGAGTTTCAGTTACGTGATGAATCAAATGACCCTCAGCGTCATGCCCGGTCCGCGCAGCAACGACATGGTGTCGGCACTCTATCGGGATTGAATCCCTCAATTGCTTTCCTTGAACAAATCCAGCGCCAGCAACAGGGCGGTTTTTCGATCTAACAAGAAAAGATCCCGCTCGCCGGATAGGCGGCCGTAAAAATATTCGCTCTGTCCTTCCGATGAAACGGGGGTGATTTCCAAGACGTGTTTTCGGAGATCGCCCTGTTCTCCGAACTCGTTGAGCGATCGGGAAAGGATGCTGATTTTCATGAGCGGATTGGCAAGGGTTTCCAGTGCATGCTGGTCGTCGGGCTCCAGCCAGCTGTTGACGCGGAGATCACCCAGTGTCTCGAGCACCTTGTTGGCCCGCGCGAGATTGAGGTCGGCGCTTGCTTCCTTGTCGTCCGCCTCAGCCTGCCAGCTTTCCTTGATGTAGTTGTAATGGAGGGTCAGCGAGGGGCTGTTGACAAGGGTCCGTTCAAGACCCACGAAGTCGATCGGCGCGATCGCCAGCAGGCGGGTGTCCTTCCATTGTTTCTTGCGCAGCGGCAGGCTTTCGAGGAAGCCGTCGGCCAGCTTGACAACGGTATGAATGGAGTCGGGATGATTGAGATAAGCGGTGGTGACGCCTTCCTTGGTCCTGCCGATTTTCAGGAGCAATACGGAGTCGTCCTGAAATACGAACTGTAGGGTCAGCAGAGGTGAATTGAGCCCGTAAGTGACAAGATCCTTCGCCTCGTCGGTCAGGAACGCGCTGTCGGTGAGAAAGCCCGCGACTTTCGATTCGGTCACGGTTTTCAAAAATTGATAGAGTGTCAGTTCATTGAGCGGGCTGCTGTCATTGTTGTTGATGTGCAGTCTCCAAGTGCCGCGCGGCGGACGGGAAATGAGCACGGGCGAGGCGTTCGGGGTGATGATGTTCACGGCTTGCAGCTTTCCCGGTTTGAACGACGTGAGATTTTGCGAACGCAGTTCGTTGTAGTTCTTCAAGGGCAGTTCGGAAAGGGAGACGATGTCTTCGTGAGGGCGCAACGGCAGTTCGAAAACCGTATTGGGTCGGTCGGACACCGTGGCATACACCGTGGTGGCCTTGTCGTCCGCCGGAGGATAAACTTCCAGTGTGACCGGAGCGTCCTGGCCGACGGATTGAATTTCGATGGTGAGGTAGTTTGTTTCGCCGTTTGTCGGCAGGGTCACCTGGGTGCGATCAAAAACGCGCAATGCCCGCAGGGAGAAAAGACCTTTTTCGATCAAGTTCTTGACCGCGCTGGTTTCGGTGGCGAGCTTCTGCGGTTTGGTGATGCGCCATGGCACCGTCTGTCCCAATCCTTCCAAAACGAATTCCGAGCTCGCCGACTTGATGTGGATTTTCTGCAGTTGCGACGGTGCAAACAGAAATGGCTGGTGGTCGCGGAAGTAGCGGAATCCGTCCTTGAAGATCGCCCGGATGTCGCCGGTACAGGCATAGGTGTGTGTCTTGCGGTTCGGGTCGCGCGGCTGCATGAACACCGTGGGAACCGCCTCGCCGGATTCGGGATCGCTGGCAATCCAGGCGGTGCGACGACCCAGAGTGTACTTGGCGAGGGGATCACCGGCCTGGTTTCCCAGCCTGACGCTGACCATGCCATTCGTCAGTCCGGCCTGGGTGCTGTCGATTTTTTCGTTAGGAATGACGTCGGCCGCCCTGGTTGACAGGGTGAAATCGATCAATGTTTTCGCCCAGCGTGGATCCATCCGGTCCTTCACCGGTGAGGTCATCATCCATGCACCTGAGGAGCGTGAGAAATTCACCTTGGCATCGTTGGAGCTGAGGCTGATTTCGGTCACGTCCTCCGCAGTGAAACCGGAGTAGAGATTTTCGCCGATCGGGGTGGGCGGTGTGCCGAAAATGCCGTTGAGGTTCCCTTTGGAGATGAGTATGCCACCCAGCACCAGCATGATGATGGCCAGGGAACATTGCACGATGGTGGTGGTGAGGGAGCGCACAGAGGGATCGGGAGGTTACACTCGTCGGGCATTCCAGACGAACAGCGAAAGCAGCAGAACCGCGGCGGGCAGGTAGAAAAGGTTGATGCGGTTGATGAACGATGCCTGGGTCGTCAGCAGCGGCAGTTTGTAGGTGCCGATGGTGCGCGGTCCGGTGCCGGTCATTTCCTCGCGACCGACCAACCAGTTCGAGCAGGCATTGAAAAAATCGATGTTCTCATTGCGCAGCGAATTGGGTTCCAGGAAGTTGGCGTTCGAGAAGACGATCATGCGCGATGATTTTTCCGCAAAGCGGTCATCGGCCGCCGCACCCCGGATCACCGCGGCGGCAAGGGTGAGCGGTCCCTTGATGTCCTCGACTTCGCTGTAGGTGGGGACCGAGGCGCTTTTGTTCGTTTCCCCCCAGTATTGGGGCAGGGATTCGAGGAGTTTGATCGGGACAATCCTCCTGTTGTTGAGGTCCTCGGCACCCTCGCGCACTTCCAATGAGGAACTCAGCCCGTCAAAGCTGGTTGTTTTGTTCCAAAAATCCCGGGTGAATTCGAAGCCCGAAGTGAAGGTGGCATCGACGCGAAACACCGCGTTTTTCCCTTTGTTGGTGACGATCTGATCGCGGCGCGGTGTCACGCCGTGGTCGCGCAGGAAGGAACGCAGGTTGTCGGGCGTTTGCTGGGCCCGGAGAATCACCATGATGTTGCTGGCCGGTCGATTCCAATATTCCACCAGCATGGCGAGTTCTTCCTTGGTGAAATCATAGCGCGGCGCGGCGATGATCAGACCGGCGGCATCAGCGGGAATCTCCTTCAGCTCGGCCATTTTCACGGGCAGGGGAACGAGGTTTTGCGACAACAGCGAGTCGCGCATCACCGCCCAGGCCCCGCTGTTCAGGTCGGTCTGGAAGTCGCTTTTGTCGGCGAGAAAATAAAGCAGCCGCGGTTTGCCTTCAAGAGCGCACAGCAAGCCGGTGGTCAATACATCCTCGCCCTGAAAGGCGCTCATGCGCCGTGCCGATTTCCCCTCGCCGTTTTCATAGAGCAGCATGTGCTCGCGGGTGACGATGCGGATTTTCGCCGAGTCCTCCTTGCTGACCTGCGCTTTGGTGTCTTCGCGGGCATCGATGATCACGAGGTCGTCGCGGTTGATAACGCCCGAATTGGCGGCGAGGTTGTAGGTTTCCGCCACCTGTTGGGCGCGGTCGACATTGCGCACGGGATCGAATTTCTCGACAATGATCTTGCCGCCGGACATCCGCGCGTATTCCTCGATCAGGACGTTCACCCTCTCGGTTATCGGGGTCGAGCGGCGGAAGGCGATGATTATTTTCACCGGCGTTTTGCGCGATTGCAAGGGCTCCGATTTCAACAGTCCGCTCGTCCAGTGCGAGAGGCTGTAGTTTTCGCCACGACTGAGATCCTTTTTGGCATAGTAATAACTGCCCAGATAATTGGCGGCGATCACGGTCACCACCAGTGCGAGGATTTGCACGATGGAAAGCGTACCGATGTTCCAACGGTTCAGAGCGCGCGGTTTGGTTTCGACTGGTTTCGGATCGGACATGGGTCAATAAAACAGATTAACGGCGCCAGCGGCGGAAGTCGAGCACGTGAAATGTCAGTGCCAGGATGAGAACCGTCAGGCTCAGATAGAGAACGACGACCCGCGTGTCGAGCAGACCGCTGCAAAAATAATGCAGGTGCTGTTTGGAAGAAATGTAGTTGAAAAGGGCCGCGCCGGCGAAATTCTCGCCCCAGATGGTGGTGACGAACCCAAGAAAATAATTGAGCAACAACAAGCCCAGCGTGACGATCGCGGCGACGATTGAATTCGATGTCAGCGACGATGCCAGGCAGCCGATGGCGAGAAAAAACGCACCCATCAGAAACAGGATCGCATAGGTGCCGATGAGCGATCCATTGTTCCATGCGGGCGGCAGATCGGTTGTCCATGTGTAAAACTGGAATTGGAAATAACTGGGCACCCATAACAGGCAATAGAACGTCAGCACCGCGCAGTATTTCGACAAAACCACCTGCCAGGTTTTTACCGGCGCCGTCAGCAGGGTCTCCAGGGTGCCGGAGCGCTGCTCGTCGGCAAACAATTTCATCGTCAACAGCGGGAAGATGACCATGAAATAAAACCAGAATACCGGGGTGTGCATCGACACATAAACCAGGCTGTTCGCCATCGGTGTGTCGCTGAACGCCTTCATCGCGGTGGAAAGGGAGATTCCGTGCATGATGATCACGAAGGCGATCACAATCCAGCCGAGAGGGTTTAGCAAATACGAGCGCAATTCCTTGCGATACAAAATAGAAAAAACACGCATGAACGGCGGCACCCTAGCGCAGAAGAACTGGGCTGACAAGCCTTCATCCGCTCGTCGGTCGGCTCGTGGATGAATCCACCTGTCGAGTAGGTAAAACGTTCAAACAGATCGAAAAACGATCCGCATCCGGTGCATGCCACCACCGTCTCCCGTCTCCCGCGTCAAAGGTCGCAGATGTCGAACCCGAGACGCTCGCAGCAGGAAGGTGGAAATATCGACGAAAGATCAACAAAAAATCAAAAATCGTAACTCGTCAATCCCTCCGGTCGCCCACTTCCCCTCCCGCAAGCCAACACCAGCAAAGGTCCAGAACCAGCCCGGTCAAAAAGCCCATGCGCCTGACCTCAAAAACCACGCCCAAAATTCAGCCGTAAATATGAGATAGGGACAGACAAATTATCAAAATTCTTCTTGCCAATAGAGAAGATTGAGATAGCTTGGGGGCGTGCGGCGTTCGAGATGGTTGGTCCCTTGGAAAAAATCGTTGGTGAAACCGGCGATTTACCACTGCATTTCGCGGGTCGTGGAT
>Ga0209400_1000574_pt1 | contig 31839 bp, 25 predicted proteins | sample M_130807_EF_Meta_FD_187313 | JGI IMG/M metagenome (GOLD analysis project Ga0209400, IMG submission 187313) | Freshwater microbial communities from Lake Montjoie, Canada to study carbon cycling - M_130807_EF_MetaG (SPAdes) (version 2) | ecosystem: Environmental > Aquatic > Freshwater > Lake... | reverse complement strand
CCTTTTTAGGGTCAACCAATACAAATTTAATTTGTGAAGGATGTTTTTTGTACAACAGTGAAACCAGCAAAGTATTCAATCCAACCGATTTACCTTGACCTGTAGCACCTGCCATGAGCAAGTGGGGCATTTTGGCCAAATCAGTCACAAAAACTTCGTTCGAAATGGTTTTCCCGAAGGCAACGGGTAAGTCCATATCGGCATTCACAAATTTTGGAGATGCCAAAACAGAGCGGATTGATACCATGGCTGGGCTCAAGTTAGGTACCTCTATCCCAATGGTACCTTTGCCAGGAATTGGGGCGATAATTCGAATCCCCAATGCAGCCAAACTCAAAGCGATATCATCTTCAAGGTTTTTGATTTTTGCAATTCTCACGCCATCTTGAGGTACAATTTCGTAGAGGGTAACTGTTGGGCCAATGGTTGCCGATATTTTTTTGATGCCAATTCCATAATTCTTGAGTGTGTCTTCAATCATTCTGGTTTTTTCGCTCAATTCGGCACTTTCTACTTTTGCTTTGTTATCGCCATAATCATTCAATAAGTCTAAATGAGGGTAGGTATAATGGCTAAATTCCAAGGTGGGATCGTAAGGTTCGTCTATGCCAAAATGGGTTCTGTGTTCGGGGTCTTCTAGCAATTCTTCTTCATCTATTTCTTGAACTTCTAAAACCAAGCCACTCTCTGTTGTAAAGGCAGCAGGTTCCGTTTCAGGTTCAATTGTCTTTGGAATTTCAATGGGTTCAATTGGACTTGGCGCCTCAATTTCTGTATTTTCAACTTCTTCCATTGGAGGAATTTCAGCAGCAATTTCTTCTTGTTCTTCTTCTATGATCTTGAGCTCAATATCTTCACCAATAGCTTCGGTATCAGCTATCGTGTTTTCAATTGTCTCATTGGTTTGATAATTATCTGCAGAAGCAATATTGGGTACAATTGAATTTGCCAAAGGAGCAGCATCTTGAGTTTCAGTTTCGCTTAATTCAGGTGCTATTTTTTGTTCAGCTTTGTAAAAATCGATATTGAATACAGCGACTAAAAACACCAGCGCATACAAAACAATGGCCAACAAGGTGCCCGTAGCCCCCATTAAAACTGAAAGGTATTTTGCTCCAAAATAGCCAAAAGAGCCCCCCAATAAAGGGAAGTCTGGAAATACAAAACCACTTGCAATCGCAAACCAGATACCTGCAAAAAAACTATAACGAAGTGTTTTTCCTACTGGAATTGGTTCAGTTTGGGTAGCCAAAACAAGGCCCAATGCAAACAAAATCAATACCATCGCAAAAGAGGCAAGGCCAAAACCTTTGTAAATAAGCAAATAGCCAATCCAAGCCCCCATCAAGCCCAAAAGGTTATTGCTAATTTCAGGTTGATTGATCAACAAATTGCCCCAAGAACTTCCTTTGATGAGGCTTTGGTCTGATTGCCATGTACTAAAAAAAGAAATACCTGAGAGCAACACCACCACCGACAAGAAAATAAATACCAAGCCAATTGATTTTACAATTCGTTCGTTTTTTAAAAAACGAAAAGGCTTGATTGCTCTTTTTTCTTCAGGTGTAGTTGGTTCTGTATGAGAAGTGGTTTTTGCCTCTACTTCCTCAGTTCCATCAAAGTCAGTGATTATCACCTTATTTTCTGTGTTCTTTTTTGCCATTTCAGTTCATACGAAGCTAGCATAAAATCTACCTTATCTGTTTTTTTTTCTGAACCTATTCACATCAAAAATGTCACTTATCTACTTAAAAAAACATTTTAGGCGTTCTTCATTGTTTTGCGTTATTTTCGAACAAATTTTTACAGATGAACGAATACCTGTCAATACTCTTAGAAATGTGCAAGTACATCTTGCCCTCACTGTTGGTTTTTTATGTTTCAAACAGGCAGTTTAAATTGTTTTTTGAAGCGGAGCACCGAAATAGAATATTAGCCAATAAAAGTGAACAATCTAAAACCTTGTTGCCCATTCAATTACAAGCTTACGAAAGATGTATATTATTGCTAGAAAGGGTAAGTCTAGACCAGTTGGTGGTGAGGGTATTCAGACCAGAACTTTCAGTGAATCAACTCAAACTAGCCTTGGTTCAAGAATTACAGGCTGAATTCAATCACAATGTATCTCAGCAATTGTATATTTCTTCACAATCATGGCAATTGATGCAACAGATCAAACAAGAGCTTTTGGGCTTGATCAATATCACGGCTAAAGAATTAGATGAAAATGGTTCAGGTTTTGATTTGAGCAGAAACATCATCGAAAAAGTAAGTTTATTGTCTGAAGACCCCACCCAAAGAGGCTTGAAATTTTTGAAAAAAGAATTTGAACTGATTTATACGTAATCGCCAAAGAATGGAAAAGAAATTTATAACAGATGCAGGTATTGAAATGAAAACTGTTTATACCGAAGCCATCAATAGAAACGAAATGCCTGGTGAGTTCCCTTATACCAGAGGGGTTCAGCCAGATATGTACCGAGGAAAATTATGGACCATGAGACAGTATGCGGGTTTCAGTACTGCAGAAGAAAGCAATAAGCGATACAAGTATTTGTTAGCAAATGGTACCATGGGTTTAAGTGTCGCCTTTGATTTGCCCACACAAATTGGGTATGACAGTGACCATTTGATGGCAGAAGGAGAAGTTGGAAAAGTGGGTGTAGCTATTGACAGTTTAAAAGACATTGAAATACTTTTTGATGGCATCAAACTACAAGACATCACCACCAGTATGACCATCAATGCAACGGCTTCAACATTGTTGTCTTTTTATATTGCTTTGGCCAGAAAACAAGGCGCCGATATCAAGAAAATTTCTGGAACTATTCAAAATGATATCTTAAAAGAGTATGCAGCAAGGGGTACTTATATTTATCCTCCTCAGCCCAGCATGAAACTGATTACAGATATTTTTGAATATTGTAGCAAAGAAGTGCCCAAATGGAATACCATTTCAATCAGTGGTTACCATATCAGGGAAGCGGGTTCAACTGCTGTTCAAGAAATAGCTTTTACCTTAGCCAACGCAAAAGCTTATGCGAAAGCAGCTATTGAAAAAGGCATGGACATCAACGTGTTTGGACAACGCTTGTCTTTTTTCTTCAATGCCCATAACCATTTCTTTGAAGAGGTTGCCAAATTTAGGGCAGCTAGAAGAATGTGGGCTCAAATAGCCAAAGAACTTGGGGCTACAAATCCTAAAGCCATGATGTTGCGATTTCATACCCAAACAGGAGGTTCAACTTTGCAGGCACAACAACCCGAAAACAATATTGTACGTGTTACTCTACAAGCATTGTCGGCAGTGATGGGTGGTACTCAAAGCTTGCATACCAATGGTTTTGATGAAGCCTTGAGTTTGCCAACTGAAGCAGCTGCAAGAACCGCACTCAGAACCCAACAAATTATAGCCTACGAAAGTGGAGTTGTTGATTCTGTAGACCCAATGGCAGGTTCTTATTTAGTTGAAAGTTTAACTGATGAAATTGAGCAAAAAGCATGGGACTATATTCGACAAATAGATGAAATGGGTGGCTCTGTGAAAGCCATCGAATCAGGGTTTATGCAAAGAGAGATTGCAGATGCCAGTTACCGCTACCAAAAAGCCATCGAAAACGGAAGCAAGACAATTGTAGGGGTCAATAAATTTACAGTTGATGCTGAAGAGCAGGCCCCATCTTTTAAAATTGATGACAATATTCGAGTTGCACAAATTCAAAAACTCAATCAATTGAAGCAGGACAGAAATTCAGTGCTTGTTCAAGAAAAATTGCTAAACTTACATGCAGCCGCAACAGAAGGAAGGAATGTCATGCCATTTATAATTGAAGCAGTTGATGCCTATGCAACACTTGGTGAAGTGGCAGACTTGTTTAGAAATATTTATGGAGAATACAGGGCATAGCCAATTGCGTTTAAAAAGTAGGTTTCGCAATTACCTGGTGCGGGTATTCTTTTTATTTTGCATTACTTTAACTGCTTGTCACCAAGCCTTTCATGTCAGTCAAACCAAAGTACCTTCAAGTCCTTTGTATGTCAATAAAAATAGTGGAGTTGACAGCGCCATGTTGGCAAAAATTTTACCTTACAAACTCAAATTGGACAGTCAAATGAATGAGGTCATCGTTCAAAATGAGCTTGAATTAAAAAAAGAACTTCCTGAGGGTAGTTTGGGTAATTTTCTTGCCGATCAACTGATGAATTATGCACATACAAGTATGGCCATACAACCTGATTTTTGTGTGTTCAATCATGGAGGCTTGCGTTTACCCGCTATTTATCCAGGTCCAGTATATTTAAGAACCCTATACGAATTGCAACCTTTCGAAAATCAATTGGCTACTGTTCAAATAAAGGGCAAAGACTTAAATCAAGTTTTTGATCTTATCAAAGAATGGGGTGGGGCGCCTATCAGTGGACTCCAATTGGTATTTCAGTCAGGTAGCTTGAAAACAGCTACAGTTCAAGGGAAAGACATACAAGCAGAAAAAGTATATACAATTTTAACCAGTGATTATTTGGCCAACGGTGGAGACCATGCCGATGTGTTTAAACGGGTGAACGAGAAAGTCTTTTACCATGAAAAATTAAGAGATGCCCTCATTCTCAATTTAAGAACCATGGCAAAAAAAGGGCAAAGCATACAATCTAAAAAAGATGGCAGAATTCAATTCATTCAATAGAAGGTCTTTCATAAAAAGTACGTCTTACCTTATTGGTTTTGGAGCTATCGCTTCCTCTCCATTTTCTGCTATTGGCGCTACAGACAATAGAAAATACTTAACAGTTTTACATACCAATGATTGGCACAGCAGAATTGACCCATTCCCAGATACAGATAAAAACAATGCGGGTAAGGGTGGAGCGGCAGCCAGGGCAGCTTTGATAAAAAAAATTAGAGCTGAAGTTGAACATGTATTGTTGTTAGATGCAGGTGATATTTTTCAGGGTACTCCCTATTTTAATTTTTATGAGGGGGCATTAGAGTACAAACTCATGACAAACATGGGCTATGATATAGTAACACTGGGGAATCACGACTTTGACAATGGCGTAAATGGAATCCTGAAGCAATTGCCTCATGCTGGCTTTCAAATTGTCAATTCAAATTATGATTTCAGTAAATCAGCTCTGAATGGAAAGGTATATCCTTATCATATAATTCGAAAACAAGGTATAAAAATTGGGGTCTTCGGATTGGGTATTGATTTAAAAGGATTGGTTCCTGATGCAAATTTTGAAAACATCAGTTATTCCCACCCAATAGCAGTTGCTGAAAAAACGGCCCAGTATTTAAGGCATCATAAAAATTGTGATTTGGTCATTTGTTTATCACATTTAGGTTACGAATACAAAAACAACCAAGTGAGCGATTTGGTATTGGCCAATTCAAAGGCAGATATCGACTTAATTATAGGTGGACATACCCATACTTTTTTAAAAGAGCCAATCTTGGTAAAGAACCAATTGGGTAAAAATGTATTGGTTAACCAAGTGGGTTGGGCTGGAATGCAGTTGGGAAGAATTGATTTTGAGTTCGAGAAAAATAGATGGAATCACAATTCAAAGTCTTCTAGTTCTATTGAAATAAACAAATAAAAATAGAGTAAAAGTATTTTTTGCTATTTCTATTAGGTGAAAAAAATTGATAGCAAATGACGATAAAATTTCAATCCGGCACCATAGGAACTTTTCCTCAAAAAAAAAATTTATTTACCCCCAAAATAAAATGATGTTAAAAATCAGTGCATAAATTTATTTCTGAAAACATTTGTACATTTTTATGTGAATAAAGTTTGTGTATGTGAACTTTTTTAATCATTTTCACGAACGTATTTATCATGGAAAAAGTTATGACAGAAAAGAGCTTCGAAAGTGTTTGGAACAATATTTTGAAATTGATACAGGACAATGTACCTACACAAAGTTTCAGAACTTGGTTCGAGCCTATCAAACCCATTCGATTAGACAATAAAGTATTGACCATTCAAGTTCCTTCTCAATTTTTTTATGAGTGGCTTGAAGAGCACTATGTCAATTTATTGAAAAAAACCCTGAAACAAGAATTAGGTGTTGGCGCAAGGTTGGAATATAATATCATTGTGGAAAATGGTACAGGAACATCAAGTCCTTATGTGGTTCATTTACCAGGAAGCAGTTCACAAAAAACGGAAACGCAACAAGCTGGTCAAGGATTGAATTTGAATCCTGGAATTAAAAACCCTTTTATCATCCCGGGCATCAAAAAAATCAATATCGATAGCAACCTCAATTCCTCTCTTACATTTGACAATTTCATTGAAGGAGATTGTAACAGATTGGCAAGAAGTGCAGGTTTGGCAGTTGCAAATAAACCAGGTGGAACCTCTTTCAACCCTTTGATGATTTTCTCAGAAACAGGTTTGGGGAAAACACATTTGGTACATGCTATTGGAAACTTGATCAAACTCAATAACAAAAATAAAATTGTATTGTATGTGCCTGTTGAGAAATTCATCAACCAATTTGTAGATGCCATCAGAAACAATTCAAGCCAAGATTTTGTCAACTTTTACCAGCAAGTAGATGTATTGATTGTTGACGATGTTCAATTTTTAGAAAACAAGCAAAAAACCCAGGAAATATTCTTTACAATATTCAATCATTTACACCAACAAGGTAAACAAATCATCTTGTCAAGTGACAGAGCGCCTAAAGATTTAAAAGGAATGGATGAGCGTTTGTTGAGCCGTTTCAAATGGGGTTTGTCAGCAGATTTGCAAGTGCCAGATTTCGAAACCAGATTGGCCATCTTAGAACACATGATGTACAATGATGGCATCAACTTGAACCGAGAGGTGGTTGAATATGTATCTCATAACATCAATACCAATGTTAGAGAATTACAAGGTGCGTTGGTGAGTTTATTGGCGCAGGCTAGCCTAAATAAGAAAGAGGTGAATTTAGATTTAGCAAAGCAGATCTTGAAAAACTTTGTAAAGAACAATACCAGAGAAATTTCCATCGAGTATATTCAAAAATTGGTTTGTGATTATTTTACCATCCCAGTAGAACAAGTAAAATCTAAAACCAGAAAAAGAGAGATAGTTCAAGCCAGACAAATTTCAATGTACTATGCAAAAGATTTAACCAAATCTTCATTGAAAACCATTGGCATGCACTTTGGAGGCAGAGACCACTCTACAGTTATTCATGCTTGTCAAACGGTGAATGACTTAATGGAAACAGACAAAAAGTTCAAAGCAGATATAGATGAAATTGGCAAACGCATTAAAATGAATTTGGTATAATCAAACTACATGAATCAAATAAATCCTCAATTTTAGAGTGGGGATTTTTTTTGGAAATACCTCGTGAACACTTATTGAATTTTGTTATCGTAGGTATTGCAAAAATCATCACTCATGTTGATAACATCTACCACTGGTATTGGTCGTTGTTCGTTTGCATCTTGACCCTGCTTTGGTAGAAGCATTACATTGAACCTTTTGAGCATGTTCTAGGTGTTCAGTTTCAATCCTGTTTCTTTCATGAATTTGTTTTGATGAATGCTGTTCTTCCCAGTTCCAACAAGGCAAACAAATTGTATTTTCTAAATTTGTTTCAATTTCATCTGGTAATTTGTCAAAAAAATCAATGCCACTCAACTGCTCCAAACTGTCAATAGAAATACTAAAATGTGGTAAGGGCAAATGAGAAGACTCGTTAGGAAGTAAAAATGCAATTGCATTTAGTTCATTCGCTTCAATACTTAAAATGGCTTTGTAATAGGACTTAGGTACGCTTACCTTGTTTTCGCCAATTGTAGGTAAATGCTCGGTTAAAATGGGCCCTGTTACAATATACAATTCCTGATCAGTACTTGCCCAATTGCGCACCTGCGACTCCAGTTGCTTCCAAATACCTCTGTTAAAACTAGGTACTTGTGGGCTCATATTGCTATAATAAAAAGATTCGACCATTGATTTTTCTGACCAAGCCATATCAGCAGCAGGAGCCAAATGCCCTCTATCATAGCCTGAATGCAAATAATCATGGTCATTGGCTGATCCTGTTTTAACAGCGGCATCAGATACAAATTCATTGCTTCTGTTTACCCTTTTCATTGTTTTGGCTTTGTTCAATTCATAGGCTACCCAATTGGCTTGTTCATGTCTTTCATTGTAACTGAGCGTATAGGCTATGTGTTGTATGATTTGATCATGATTTTTTGAAACAGGAATTTCTAAATCTTGAACACTAATTTGAGTCAGATAGCTGATGGATGTTGAAGCGCCATTCAATACGTAAGTTTGTGCATTGATTTGAGCAACACTCTGCAAGCAGATCCAAAAGCTGCATATAAATCTTAAAATAATGGGGTAAGAAGAATGAGCGTATCGAAACATGGCTTTGTTTTAAACTCAAGATAAAATATTTGTCTCGAATTGCAAGTTGTCAGTAATTGATTAACAGCCGCCCTTTCTGGGAATACGTTTGTAAATGATTTTACCAGCATGCTCCAAATAGTCGCAAGTAATAATAGGATAGGCGTATTTAGGTGCATGCGAAACATTCCTGCTTTTTATCACAATTTGATCATGAACTTTTAGTCCTTTGACTTGAGCTGCTGTCTGCTTGATCTCTGCTATGCTACTGCTCATAAAACGAAGTAGATATTCAGCCCCATTTATTTGCACCCTCATCCCATAGCCCAATTTTGCATCTGTAGGAAGTGAAAGTGCAATTACTTCAGCTTCCATTTTTGAAAATGTACTGATGGCTTTTTTTATTTTTTCTTCGCTTGCATAAACCTTTTTACCCGCAGCAGATTGTTGCCATTCCGCATATTTTTTTCCTTCTGCACTAGCCTGCCATTTTTTCAATTCAGCTTGGTTTTCTGCTGCTGTTTTATCAGTTGAGTTTGATGCATTGATAGAATCCTTTGCAGATACCAAACCCCAAAATAAAACTTGTAGTATACAGCTAATTAAGATGTTTTGCTTCATGATTGAAAGGTAAGATAAATTGATTGTTTTTTGACGATTTAAAGGGATAAAAAATAGTACATGAACAATATCAACGAAGAAGATGCCCTTGATAGTATATAAACAAAAAAAACCGAGCAATTACTTACTCGGTTTTTGTAGTTCCAGCAGGACGAATTTTATGTATGCTAATTAGCACATTATGTGTATTTTATATTACACTAATTTGGGTTTGGCAAACATTTGGCAAACAAAATAGTGTTTTCCATTACTTATACATTTGGGAATTTCCTTTAAAGCAAAACCAGAATTATATGTAAACCTACTTTAATGAATACTACTTGAATAAAAAAATAGCCTATCCCTTTCGAAATAAGCTATTTAAATTTTATACTAGAAGTTGATTTTAGTTTCCGCTTCTTTCTTTTGCGAGTTTATCCATTTCTGAATTGAATATCTCTTCAAATTTCTTTTTGTCGTAATCTTGAGCTAATTTTTGATTATTGGAAATTCTGTTATGTAAACCATTGAATACTTCTTTCTTGTCAGCTTCTAATGCAATGTAATAAGTGAATGAATTGTCTGGGTTTTGGAATAGTTTTTTACCCTTCACTTGAACGTTAGACATTTCTTGGTTGGTAACCTCACGTGCCAATTCCTCAAACTTATTGTTTACTTCTGTTTTATCGATAGTTCTTTGAATGGTATATTGATCAGTTGTTTTTTTGATAGTAGTTGAAATCAAACTTGCTAATTGTGATTTGCTGTTTTGAAAAGCAATTTTTTCAGCAGTTACTCTGTCAGGGCTTGTTCCGCTTGAAACAGCTCTAAAATAATCTTTGTCATTAAGGTATTCAGAAGAGCTGAATGGTTCTGTAATTTCTACTGCACCTGTAACTTTTTGAATAGTCGCTTTTTTTGATTTACAAGAGATTATCAAAGTTGAGCAGATCAGTAATAAGATAGCAACACTTTTTGTGTAATTGTTGATGTTTTTCATTGGCTTATAATTTATACAAATTTAAAAATCATTATTAAAATACCTAATAATTTGAAATGAACTAAAATGGTTTTTTCAATGCTATTTAAACTTCCAATTCGTCCATTTTTCACTGATATCAGAACTAATTAACCATTCAGGGTCTTGTGGTTTGATACTTCTTGTAGATTCAAGCGAAACATTTGTTTTTACATAGTTAAATAAGTCTGGATATTTTATGTCTCCTTTGCTTTCTTGTAGTTTTTTCAAAATGAAATAAGTGAAGAGACCATGTTTTTGTTCTCTGTATGGTAATGCAGTTTGGTCACCGCTACTTGCACTGAATACAATCATATTTCCATTTATTTCAAAAGATTTAGGCTTAATTCTGGCAGTTCTTGCTGCTAATAGCCCACTTTTTCTACCATCTCCAGTAAAACAAGCATCTAAAAACAAGCTGATTTTCTTGGCATTTGTTTTAGACAATTCAGCAGTTACATCAGAAAGTTTTAATGCCGAATTTAAATCGCTAACACTTACATCTACAGGCATCAAATAAGCAGTTTTGTTGATTTCATCAGGATATCCGTGCCCAGCATAATAAAATACAATTTCATTTTCTGAAGGATTAACTCTTTTGAAAATTTCGACAAGGGTATTAATTCTTTGTTTGATTTCACTTGCCGTAGCATTAGTAATTAGGAAAACATTTTTGCTGTCAAAACCTAAAGTTCTAACTAAGTATTCTTTAAATATGGTTGCATCTGAAATGGCAAATTCAACATCAGACTCAGAACTTAGGTTATTCTGCCTAGTTGAGTAATCTTCATTTCCAATTACGATTGCATATTTATTGGTGTTTTTTTCTGGAGAAAGCGGAATGTTGATGTCAACATCAGATGTAAGTAAAGCAGGCTTTATGTTTGTATTGATACTCACATCCCCATAAAAGTTTGCTCTCAATTTGTTCAGTTCTTGGTTAATGGAAACTGAAATGTCTTTGTTTTTAGCATATCGCTTCCATGATTCTGAAAGTTCAATGTTGATTGGAATGATACTGTCTTTGTATTCATTGTTCGTTAAAAAGTCAAAGTAGAGAGTTTGGTGTTCTCCAGACTTTAAAATAGGTAAACTGTATTTAGAGTTGTTTAGACTGTATACATTTAATGGGTATATAAATTTAACCTCAATGTCTTTTGCATCTCCATATCCAGTATTTTGAATATTGACTTCCATTGTCATTTTCTCACCTTTTTTTGCTCTTCCTCCCTTTTCGGTACTAATTTTATAATCAACCACTTCAAGCATAGGTGAAATGAATTTTTTAGTATTGATATTCAGTTCAATTGGGTCTAATCCAAAACCGTTTTCTTCAATTATTTTTAAATTGAACGAAGCCCTGCTTGTTTGAAGGTCGAGGTTTGTTTTAATGGGTATTTCAACTCTCTTAGCTTCGCCTTTTTTAATTTTTCCAACTTCAAAGAATGATGGATAAGTAATGCCTTCAGATTTTTGAATTTCAGACAAGTTAATTATTACACCATAAGCATCTCCATTTCCATTGTTTTCAATATCAAAACCAATGTTTACTTGTTCCATTGCATTTAAAATGGTTACTACATCATTGTTTTTATTGGTAATGGTAATTTCTTTTTGATTGACGGCTAAACTGGGTGGGAAAAACTTACCTTTTATTTCAAGGTATTTTTCGGGGCTAGTTCCAGTTACGGTTTGATTGGTATAATTATAATAATACCTACTTTGAGCAGTAGTTACACTTTGGTTTTGTTTTAACTTTTGTGCTTTTTTATAGGTTCTATACAGGTTAATTCCCCATACTGCAACGGCAGTACCAGCCAATGAATATGCATACACTTGTTGAGAAGCTGCATTGTTAAAATAAGTATTGGATGCACTGGGGTTTGTAGAGTTTACATAGCTTGAATAATTGTTCCATGCACTGTTATTTAAATAAATTGAACCCGCTATGGCACCATAGCCAAGTAAACCTTTAAGTACATGCAAATCTTTGTTGTCTAGGCCATATTCGCCTAAGCCAGGAAAAAGGGCAGAACGCAACAAATGACGACCAACGGGAATGTATAAAGCTGGTTTGGCTTCAACTACAGCATAAATACTTTCACTTAGGGTAATATTGTCTATTTTAACTTGCCAAGCCGCAACCTTGCCATTGCCAGGACTAATATTTTTACCTACATCACCAGTAAATGTATAAGCACTTACTTGTTCTCTGGGCGAGTTATTGAAATAAGAGTTAGTTTTTTCTATAATTGGTGGCACATATTTATTTCGATATATTTTTATCTCTATATCATACAATGAATTTGGCATTGAACTATTTAGGTCATAGTTAATGAGCACTTGGTCGCCATTGTATCTAATATTTACATTGTTGATGCTAACTGCTGCACTTGTACTGAAATATACAAACAACAGGATAATGGTAATAATAAATTGTTTCATAGCTTAGAATGTTTTGGATATTACTTGACCATACTTGACTGTATTGTTTACAATAACATAGGCTCTGCCATAAACTGTTGTACCAATGGAGAAAGGAACATTACAAGTAAACTGACCATTTTTTGCATTAGTTAATTTTACTTTTTGGTCATTTATAGTTGGTAGGGCAGTATTGGTTGAATAGCAGAATCCATATTCTTGAATTGGGTCAACTCCAATATTTTTAAAAGCTCCCCAAAAGACAATTTCATTTCCATTTGCGCTCAAGGAGTCAGTTTGAATTTTTAAAGAAGGGATATTAAATGTTCTTTCTGAAGAATAGTAGGTAGTCCCATCAGTTAAAATGGCATAAGATTTTAAATGATAAGTTGTATCTAAAATAGGAGATGAGATTAAACCATAAATACTGTTTACACCAATTGTTAATTGGCCATTTTGAGTTTTAAAATCATTAAAAGTAGGATTGATTTTAAACGACCAGCAGAACCCATAGTTGTTTACTTTCAAACTGCCAAAACCATTGATTGAACTTTTAAAATGAATTTCTTTTGAATTGACAATTAAAACAGAATCTATATTCAAGAGAGGGACTTGTGGCTTGGTGGTAATTGTTTTATTTTGCCCATAAACAACCACATTTCCACTTTTTGCAAATGCCCTTATGAAAAAGCTTTTATTCGCTTCTATGTTTTCAATTTTAGTGCTGAATTCACCAAGTTGAGCTTTATCTCCAACAAAAATGACCCTGTCATTTAGAGTAGGGTTAGGGTTTGCTCCAATACAAAAACCATAAGAACTGGTTCCAGATTCTGCTAGGTCTATAAAATTCCCTTTGGTATTTAATTCATTGTTGTTAAATGTAACTTCAGTCGTCTCTATTTTTGTGATGCGAATGATGTCAAAACGACCACAGGAAGTGATTATCAAAGTGAAAATTATAATGAAAATTGCTTTATTTATGAAATTCATTTTATTTTCTCTATTAGAATTGATGTGTTTATTCTTTTATCTGGAGTGTAATATGTTGGAAATATTCCATAAGAAATGTTGCATCCATAAAATTGTAATTGAAAAAAAAAGTCATTGTTAACAATGATATAACCGTCTAATTTACTTGAAACAAGAACTTGATAACCAATTTTAGAATCCAGCTCTCCAATAATGGAATTAAGAGTGTCATTAATATTACAGAATCTAGTCTGTATACAACCAGCATTCTGTCCTCCAGTACCTGTTACAAAAGCATTAATTTTGTATATACCTTGGCTTAATTTTATTGAATCTCCAATTCTTGAAATAGAATTACCAAACAGCAATTTTGTTTTATTGTAATGGGCATTGTACCATTTGTTTTGAACAGGCCCATAACGACCATCCCATTCATCATCAACAAAATATGCAAATTCTTTTATTGGACTATTGTCATAAAGTTGATTGAGTAATTGAAAAGAGTTTCCATCATATATAATACTTAGTATTTTATCTTTTGTCAGTTCGTTTTTTAATATTGTATCTATAATATTCTTGAATAATGATTTAGATCCTAAATTATCAATATTAATTGTTACATGACCTGTATTAGTATTGGGAATTGTGAAATTTACTATTAGTCCTTTAGTATATTGAGTTAATGCAGGAGTTAGATTTAGAACATAATTACCGTTACCACTTGCACTTGCAAATAGCAAACTGCTATTTTGAGCGTTTTTTGTGCTTGGTAATGAAATATTTCCCCCATTTTTACTAAGTGAAACTAAATTTTCATTTTGTGTCAATACTTGAATTTCATTTGTAGTGTCTGCATCAATGTTTACTTGATTCCCTTTACTTAAAATTAGTTTATTTTGAATTAGATTTAACGTCTGAATTTCATTCAAGGTGTCTGCATCAATATTAACTTGGTTACTTTTACTCAGATTTAATTTGTTTTGATTGACGCTTAATGTTTGTATTTCATTGGTTGAATCTGAATCAAAATCCTTCGGTAGTTTTACAAAATTAGATTTACTTATTTTGAGCGTATCATTGACTAAACTTAAATTTTGAATTTCATTGGTAGGGTCAGCATCTAAATCAACAACACTACTTAATACGATACTATTTCCCCTTGTTATTGATAATGTATTGCCATTTAGAACCAGTTGTTGGCTGTCTTTCTCAAATTTTGTCAAATCAATTGAACCTCCATTTTTATTGAGTTGTAGATTATTCCCTGTTAAAGAGATATTTTGAATTTCATTCAAAGAGTCTTTGTCAAAATCATTGGCAGCATTTGCACTTTTGGCAGCATATAAGGCAAATGGAACAGAAAGTAATTGACTGGTTCCTAAAAAAGTAAAATTAATTCCATTGTTGATGTCAAGCTCTGTTTTAAGAAAATAAGTTGAAGCACCCCAATCTATGGTGTTGAAATTTCCTGAGACAGTATTTCCAGCGCCAACTAATAAATTGGCTACTCCAAAATCGTTGGTGGCAATATGATGTACCTCAGAATACACCTCAGCACCGTTTGTACTATTTGCCAATAAACTTAATTTAATGGCAACCAATTTGTTTGCAATTACTTGCCCATTGTTATCTCTTACAACGGCTTGGTATTTGAAGTTGTTTGGTGTTTGTGCAACAACAAAACCAATTGCAACTACAAAGCTTAATATGAAGGAGTATATTTTTTTCATTTTATGAATTATATATTAGGTCCTAGTCTTTTCTAAATAAATATCTTGTTTTACCAATATTTAAATAGTATAACAAGCCGCCATAGCCATAATCCCAAAAAAATAGTTTATCATCAAAAGTTCTAGTTGGATTTGAAAAATTATAATTAGTGCCGTATTGTGTTGTTACAGGTAATGAAAGTATTAAATTAAAATCTAATGAAGTGGTAAATTCATAAAACATATTGTTTTTACCATCTCCAACACCTAAAAAAAATGCTGAATTCTTATTGTTTCCTAGAAATCGGCTTACTGAAATAAAATTGGTCGTTCTTTCAGGAAGAGCAATCCAATTATTTGTAGTCATGTTGTAACATGATACGTTACAAATAATTAAGTTTCCAATGTTAAAAAAAAGACCACTTTGATTAATAAATGCGGCATTAGATGGTATGTTTAAATTTATGATAGCAGTATCATTATTTTTAATTTTATAAAATTGATCGAAACCTGTATTAGATCCATTTAAAAAATATACATCATTATTCCAAGTGAACATATTTGGGTAATATGGCTTTGTTGTATTTATAGAATCTATTTTAATAATAGAATCTTTATCAATTATATATTTATAGTTTTCATAAATATAAATAGGACCAACTGCTGGATTAAAATTATCTATTTGAACTCTTTGAAGAAAAATAATATTATTATTTTGATTAACCATTTTAGAGTAATTCATTTGAAAAAAATCTATTCCCAAATTGTTTTTAGAATAACGTTTAATTTTATTATTCCAAATTGTTGATTTTGATGTTAGGTCGTAACTTCCGAAGTTACTTCCATCAAACAGGAAAATTTTTTGCCCAATTTTAATTCCATTTTGAATCATTGGAATGTTTAAATTAGATATGTAGCTTTTAGTTTTAATATCACATGCTCTATTGTTAAAATAAATTGAATCATTTGTTATGCAAATAGGGCATGTAGAAGAACTATCAAACCAATCTAAACTTAAATCTTTTTTAATAATATCTACTAAAGTATAACCTTGTTTAGGTTCATTATTTTCAGATAGAATTATTGTTCCTTTTGGAACAAGTCCACCCAATGAATCATTACTTAATTTGTTTGATTTGTCAGCTTTATTAGCATAAGGCGCTACAAGAAATTGAAAATTTACTCCATCGTATATAATAGAGACCATTTGATTGGTTCTTATGTCACCAGAGTCTAGAGGGATTGATATGTTTTTGAGAAGAGATTTATTTCCTAATCCATTGATGTTTATTAATACAGGACCAGTATTGTTATTGACAGCTTTAAAGTTGACAATCATCCCAGGTTGGTAAGATGATAGGTTTCCTGACATGGTTAAATTGATTGTATTGGCTCCTGAGGCTTGAGCATATTGAAGTTTACTCATTTGTACGGTATTAATTGAAGGGATCGGTGCCGTATTAATTTGTTTTGAAAGTTTAAGGGTGTCGTTTACAAAAGTCAAGGTTTGAATTTCATTCAAGGTGTCTGCATCTATATTAACTTGGTTACTTTTACTAAGAATTAGCTTGTTTTGACTTATGCTTAGTGTTTGTATTTCATTGCTTGAATCAGAGTCATTGTCTTTTGGCAGCTTTACAAAATTTGCCTTGCTAATTTTAAGTGTATCGTTTATTAAACTTAAATTTTGAATCTCATTTGTTGGGTCAGCATCTAAATCTACCACACCACTTAAAACTACACTATTCCCTTTTGTTATAGAAAGTGTATTTCCATTAAGAACCAATTGTTGACTGTCTTTGTCGTATTTTGATAAGTCAATATTTCCTCCATTTTTACTTAATTGAAGGCTGTGGTTATTTAAACTTAGAGTTTGAATTTCATTAACAGAGTCAATGTCATTTAATAAAATTGAATTTCCCCGTGATATAGATAATGTGTTTTTACTTAGTGTCAAGCTTTGACTATCTGCATCATTGGTGTACTTGCTCAAATCAATGCTTCCTCCATTTTTATTGAGTTGTAAATTGTTTCCAGTTAGAGAAATATTTTGTATTTCATTCAAAGAGTCTTTATCAAAATCATTGGCAGCATTTGCACTTTTGGCTGCATACAAGGCAAATGGAACCGAAAGTAATTGACTCGTTCCTAAAAAAGTAAAATTTGAACCATTGTTTAGGTCAAGCTCTGTTTTAAGGAAATAAGTTGAAGCTCCCCAATCAATGGTGTTGAAATTTCCTAAGACATTATTTCCAGCGCCAACTAATAAATTGGCCACTCCAAAATCATTGGTGGCAATATTATGAACCTCAGCATATACCTCAGCACCGTTTGTACTATTTGCCAATAAACTCAATTTAATGGCTACCAATTTATTGGCAATTACTTGTCCATTGTTATCCCTTACAACCGCTTGGTATTTGAATGTGTTTGGCGTTGTTTGAGCTAAGCAATGATGAATTGAAAGCAGTATGATATAAAGTAAAAAAGATTTTAGTTTCATTCTGTTTTATTAATTCTGAGTGATCCAATTTTTTTATCATTGTTATATACTACCAAAATGTAGATACCATCACTGATATCTTTAGTTTGTATATGTTTATCTTCTGATATTTTATTCTGATGAAATACCAGTTTCCCTAGTATATCATAAATTTCAATCCTTAGGTTTGAGTGTTTAATAGAGCTGAGTAACTGAAAACCCTCATTAAATGGATTGGGGAACACGCTTATTTCTTTTGTTATTTGCGAGGGCTGATCTTGAATTCCACTTCTGAACTTATTTGAGCCTTGAAGAAAGCCAAGCGTTAAAACTCCATAACTTTCTGTAAATGTTTCTCCAATTGTCCACTCAATACTCCCTTTTTCAGATTTAAAATAATCGCCAGCATTACAAACCAGAGTAGATGATAAATTTTGTGCGGCTAATTGGCAGGACAGAAATAAGCTAAATATGAATAATATGCGCATCCCTTATTTTTTAATGGTTAAGATGGTACTTTGAAGTTCAATGTTTCTGTTAAATGCCCTGCTTTTCTGTAACCAATTATAAAAGCTATTACTTGGTAATGAAATAGGCATTTGAATATTGGAATCTTTTGATTCGTTTCTATTTAAATTTGGTTTTGTAAAGTCTTCAACGGAATAAAGAACAATTAGTTGGTTTTGCTCAATACTTTCATTGGTAAATAGTTCTATTTGGTCAGTATTTTTGTTGTTAACTTGATTAGAGAAGAAATAATATTCTTGGTCAGCTTTTACATTGTATGAGTTTAAAGTAGGGGTGTTTGAATAAGGCAATAACCTTTGAACTTCTTTGTTGTCATCAAGGTATATGCTAATAAACCCATCTCTAGGTGCTTTAAAATAAACGAATAAAGATTGACCATTGTTGAATACCTCAGTTGAGCATTTTAGGTTTTCACAGCTTAAAGTATATGATTCAGGTGTGAATGGTGTTTTATTTAGTTCTCTGACCTTTCCTTTTATTGTGATTTTGACCCATCTAGCACCTTCACTTTCATAAAAAGATTGTTTTTCATCAATGGTTTGAATCCATTCCCCGTTCACTAAAATATTAGATATTGAAGAAAAAACTTGATCACTTTTTTGTTTACTGCCAGTATTCGTATTCTTTACGTACAATGAATTTCCTTCCGAAACAAAAGAACCAAATGCATTTTCAATCGCATTAATTTTAGCCTTTTCTTTGGCTTTGTTAACAGCCTGCTCTTCTGTGATGTTTTTCTCAATCCTAAAGTCTGCTTCGCCTTCAGTTATTTTTATAGTTTGGGCATGCATTTGTGAGCAAATTAGAATCAAAAACGTGAATAGTATTTTTGAAGTTAATTTCATAGGCTATTTACAAAAGTAATTAAGATTATTAAAATTGCAATTGCTGATATTCTTAAGTATTTGTTTAATAGGCAAATAGTTAAATTTATTATATGTTAAGTTTATAAATTCTCAAATAGTGTTTTTATTGCAAGATTTTAGTAACCCAAAAACACCCTAGCGAATATTTGCTTTACAAGAAAGAAATTTCGCTAATTTAACATTTTTTGAGCACATTTTCAAGTTTTCAGCTCTTAAAAATTGTATAAAAATGGGTCTTTTACTTACTATACCTACTATTCAATTTTGAAATAGTAGGTATAGTAAGATAAACAGCTATTTATTTTCTTTTTACAAAATATCCTTTTACAGGAAAACCTAAACTTTCACTTACAATCTGAGTTTTATTGAATTTAAGATTGACAAGTGCTTTTCCTACTTGGTTTTTCTTCAATTGAATACCTGAAACTTTTAATAGTTCCTCTGTAATTTCAGTGGCAGTCATGAATATTCCAGATTCATTATCTGCCGATTTAAAATACTTTACAATCAACTCATGCTCTGGACTTAACTCTTTAAAATTGTTATTGTAAATCTCATTTTGTTCAATTTCCATTTTGGTTAATTTGTAATCAAACCCTGATTTGTAGAGTTCATAGGCACTAAACCAAATGGCATTTACATCAATATGCTCTTTGTAGGCAAAATTGAACTGGTCTATTAGTTTAAAGCACAACCACCTTACATTTCCTGTTTCATCAGATAAAAAATCGGTTCTGTTGGTGCTACCTACAAAATTTGCAATCCTTTTTAAATTAGATGTGTTTTTATCGTAGTGCAGTCTAACCTTTATGAAATCTTTACTAATTAAACTTTTGAGTTGATTGATTTCAAAGCCTTTTAACCCTGCTAATTCATCAATGTTTATGATAAAGTTAGTGCCTAAGCTAATTAGACCATCTTTGTCATTTGAGAGTGTTTCTGTGTAATATTCATCCAGAATTGGAGGGCATAACCAATTTAAGAAATGGGTTTTACCAGTATTTTGGTTTTCACTAATCAAAATGAAAGCTTGTTTATTGATGACCTTTCTATTCAAAGTGCAAGCAATAGACCTGACCAACATCTTTTTAAAATGCAGTTTAAAGCGTTCATCATCGTCAGTATAGACGTATTTACACAGTTCGTCAATAATATCCCTATCCCCAATATAATACCTCCAGTAACTATTATTTTCAGGGTCGTCAAAAGAATTAAAATAAGATTCAATAGGATTGTACTTTGGAACAAAATCACTTTTAAGAAGGCTAATTAAATCGGAATGAGAGAATCTGTAACCTTTTTGTTTGAGGTTTCTGTATACCTCATCCGTGTTTACATTCTTCCAATCTTCAACAATATTGGCTCTTTTAGATTGTAAGTTTAACGAAATGGAATTGAATCTAAACTCAAAGTTTTCCCTCAAATAAGCTTCAACCTTGATCCATTCATTCATTTTGTTCTTTTTAGGATTTGAATCCTGTTGTTTATTTCTTCTAGGTAAAATCATGGTTACATTTTTAAAAGGTTTTGAATTTCAACAACAGGGTAATACACCTTACTTCCAAGTTTTCTGAATGTAAGTGTTCCTGATTTTCTCATGTTGTAGAACCAAGTAGCTTTTCTTCCTAAAAGCTTCATCGCTTCTTTTTCTGAAATAAAATCAGGTAAGATGGAAATAGGATTTGATACAATTGATTTCTGATTTTTCAAATCAATTAGAATTTGCATGATCTCATCAAGCAAACTTTTTGGGAGCATCACAAAACTAGTTTGCTCCTCATGGTTAAAATTTTTAATTTTCATGGGAGCAAAACAGAAAAAAACGCAAATCTTAAAAATTCACTTTACGTAAAGTGAATTTGCTAAGTTGCTCAATATGAGCTTAAAATATTTTCAATTTTTTTCATCAATCGTGTTTTTTTTTCATTTTCTATTCCTCCTGAAGTAGATTGAATCGATTTAATTGTACGCTCAATTGATTTGTATGAATTGTCCGTTAACTCTCCTAAAGCATTAGCCAGAACAGTTGGATTGGACCTGATTAATTTCTCATTTGCCAAAGCACATAACAAATATGACAGTTCTTTCATTGATAGGGTATTACTTTGGTCAAATTCACCGTACAGTAAAAGGTTTTCAATGTGTTCAATAGCTTCTTCCAATTTTAAGAATACTTCAATTAGTTCCATTGGAATTTGAGATCCTAAGCCATTTTGGTAAAAATGATTGGTTCTAAAATAGAATTCTGATTTGGTTGAGAAATAGAAAGTATCCATTATTTTTTGTGTAAACACTTTGCTTGTAGATTTCAACCCATCCTCTTCAATATTTAACAAAATTGTGTTTAGATAGACTAGCCCAATTGTTACACCATAATTACACAAACAATGGATTTCACTTAGAGTCAATAAATTTTTATCAATTATTTTATTACACATTTCAGAAGCAAATGATTGAATATCAAATTGCTCAATTTCTTCTTCTTTTGCCTTTTTAGATTTAGCCATTGTTTATATTTTTAAATGCGGTTAATACTTGATTTGATATTGTTTTAATAGAAGACTTGGCATAGATCTGTGTTGTTCTGATATTTTCATGTCCTAATATCTTCTGAACAATTTCAAGGCCAACTCCATTGTTTAAGAGTAATGTACCACAGGTATGCCTAGCTATGTGGTGTGTTAGTTTAATGTCTATCCCAGATAAATCGGCAATGGTTTTTAAGTACATATTGAGCTTTTGGTTAGTTATTTGTGGCAACACTTTCCCTAAAATCAAAGCATTAGAGTATTTGTATTTATCAATGATCATACAAGCAAATTCACTTAGAGGTATTTGTACTAATTCCCCCGTTTTGTTTTGTTTTCTACGAATGAATTTTAAGCCATCTGTTTCAATGATGTCTTTTACTTTTAAATCTTGGGCATCAGAGAATCTAAGTCCAGTATAGCAACTGAATACAAAAATGTCCCTAACCCTATCTAAACTGGCATTGTGTGATAAATCAAAATGCTGAAGTATGAGCAATTGTTCTATCGTTAAATGCTCTCTTGAGGTCTTCACCTTTTTTAATTTAAAGTTTTCGTATACATTTAGTTCAATCAAACCTTGAGAGATGGCACTTTTGAGGGTGGTTTTGAATTTCTTATGAAAATTGGTGTTAACGGTATTTCTAGATAGATTCTTTTTGTTGATCAAGAAAGAATCAAAATTTTTAATGAATGACAGATCAATGAGCGAAATGTAATAGTCATTCTTGTTGTAATACTCTTTAATAAATTCCTCTAGGTATTTTAAGCAAGTCTTGTAATGATTGTAGGAGGCTCTGCCAATGGTTTTTCTTGAATTTTCTAATTCCATTCTGTGTCTAAAAAACACAAGAATGGTATCAACGATAAATTCACGACCAAATACATAATCAGCAATTTCTTTTACCGAAATTGGTTTTGGATTCTTTTGCAGATCGTACTCTAGTTCCTGCAATTTGGACTTCAAGTCCAGTATTTTCGCATTGGCAGCAGGATTGTCTTTGGCTATTTCTTTTGTTTGATCCCAGTTTTTGGCAAACAAATCATAACCAATTGCTCTTTTTGTAGACTTTCTATCTGCGGTTATTTGCAAATAGACAGGAGCTTTCATCTCAGTGTTTTCAGCACTTCGAAGGTAGAAACGGTGTGTAATTTTCATTTGGCAAACATTTTTTTGATTTGGCAAACATTTGGCAAACAAATGCCGTTCCAAAGCGTAAAAAAATGAACCAAAATGAAAAGAAAAAAGCCTCAGAAGTTTGATTCTGAGGCTTTTAATTTTTTTGTGAATTGTTTCTCGTAGTTCCAGCAGGACTCGAACCTGCGGCCTACGGTTTAGAAAACCGTTGCTCTATCCAGCTGAGCTATGGAACCATTTCCTTGAATTGTTTACCAATTTTCGGGGATGCAAATAAACAAAAAAAAATTGAACCACGAAAAAAAAAACAAGTTTTGAAAAGCTTATTTATTTGAAATGCCTTTTAATCAGGCGTTTCAGTTCAATTTCTCAAAAGGCTGAGTTTGCTATATTTTAAGCATTCAGCGTTTTTAGGGTTTATTTTCCACCCAATTTGCCTACCATCTCTTCCAAGATTGGTTGCAATTGCACCGCGTTTTTATACCCAATCATCAATTCTGATTTCTTGGTTTTTGGGTTCATAAAAACGGTAGCAGGGTATCCATTGATTTGGTAATTGCCAATCACACCAGCCAATTCTTGGCCATTGTAATTTTTACCCTCGTATTTGTAAGAACCAGGTGCTTCAGGGTTGAACTTAATGGCAACAAAAGATTTGCCCACAAATTCGATGATTTCACTTTTCTCGTAGGCATCGCGGTCCATGCGTTTGCACCATCCACACCAGTCGGTGTAAACATCAACCAGCATCAGTTTCTTTTTCTTTTTGGCCATTTCGTAACCTGAATTAAAATCCATCCAAGAAATGCCACCCGCTTCTTTCATTGACATAGAAATCAATAGGAGAGAAGCAATTAAAGTTATTTTAAGTTGTTTCATATTGTCTTATTTTGAGTCGGCCATTGATACAATTCTACCTACATTGCTGTAAGTACCATTTGCTAATTTTTCTCTAATTTCTACGAAGGCTTTGATAGTTCTTTCCACTTGTTCTAAAGTATGTACAGCAGTAGGAATCAAACGCAACAAAATCATACCTTTCGGAATCACAGGGTACACCACTACCGAGCAGAAAATGCCATAATTTTCACGCAAATCATGTACCACCGCAGTCGATTCACCTACAGATCCATGCATCATCACAGGTGTTACACAAGAATTGGTTCTTCCTAAATCAAAACCAACCGCTTTCAAGCCATTTTGCAAAGCATCAACAATGTTCCATAAATTGGCCTTGTATTCGGGGTGTTTTCTAATCAAGTCCAATCTTTTCAAAGCTCCCCAAACAATCGGCATAGGCACCGACTTGGCATAAATTTGAGAACGCAAATTGTATCTCAAGAATTTCACTACTTTTTTATCCGCAGCAACAAAACCGCCAATCAAAGCCATCGATTTGGCGAAAGTGCCAAAGTAAATATCAATTCCATCTTGGCAATTTTGCTCTTCACCTGTTCCAGCACCTGTTTTACCAAGGGTTCCAAAACCATGTGCATCGTCCACAAAAAGCCTAAACGAATAGCTAGATTTCAATTTGATGATATCAGCCAAGCGGCCTTGCGCACCTGTCATGCCAAATACACCTTCGGTAATGACCAAAATAGCACCACCCGATTCTGCAGTTAATTTAGTGGCTCTTTCCAATTGTTTCTCCAAGCTTTCCATGTTGTTGTGCTCGTAAACAAATCTTTTACCCATGTGTAAGCGAACGCCATCAACTATGCAAGCATGCGATTCTGCATCATACACAATGACATCATGTCTGTCAACCAAAGCATCAATGGTTGAAACCATTCCTTGGTAACCATAATTCAAAAGGACTGCATCTTCTTTTTGTTCGAAGGCAGCCAATTCACGGTCCAATTGTTCGTGATAAACACTGTTTCCACTCATCATTCTGGCACCCATCGGATAAGCCAAACCAAATTTTTCGGTAGCTTCAGTATCCGCTTTTCTCACTTCAGGATGGTTAGCCAAACCCAAATAGTTGTTCAAGCTCCAATTGAGCATGGTTTTCCCTTTGAAATCCATGATAGGCCCAATTTCACCTTCTAATCTTGGAAACATATAATAGCCATAGGCATCATCTGCATACTGCCCTAATGGGCCAGCTTTTTTCTCTATTTTGTCAAATAAATCCATTGCTAAAATTAATCTTTGAACAAAAATAAGTGCTTCAACGCATTAACATAGCACGAAGGCTTATTTTTTTTATCAATTAATTCACAATTAAGTAACTTGAAGAAAGTCCTGAATCAAAGCCATTGCAATTGAAACTTATAGGTAGGCGAAAAAAGCTCTTGTCCCATTTGCTTTGCAGTACCTATTTTCAAGCCAAGTTTCAAATGCTTCTTTAGGCTTAATTTTACTACTATTGAACCGGCATAGCCAGTACCATAAAACACTTGCATGCCTGATTGGCCCCTTAAATCGTGTTCGTGCACATAAACAGGTATTTGTTGGTTGTGGTGGTTTTCAAACTCACTCAATTGTAGATGCATTTGCAAACCCTTGCTTTTGAAATTAAAAGATTGATACATTAAAAAACTCTTGGCCTTATTGATTTGATGTAAATCATTGCTTTGGAATTTGCCATTGATGCTAAAATGAGCAGAAATTTCAGTGGAATAATTCAAGCTCAACTGCTGCTTTGTTTGCGTAAATAATGCTTCAATTTCCTTCGATTTATTCAATAGGTATCGGTATTGCAGGCTCATTTGTGTTTTTGAATTGCTCAGGTAATTTGTTTGTAAACTCAATTTTGATTGCTCGTCTAGATTGTTCAAAGTGCTGTTCAGCCAAGTGCTTTCAAAAACATCTATATAGGCTTTGAAAGTCCATTTTTTTGTGGGTGCATAACACAAACTTTGGAACAAGCCCTTCTGATTTTTACTTGGGAAAGCCAGTGGACCCGCTGCCAATGGGTTCGAATAAAAAGGGCTATAGGCTCTAACTGAACAGCCCCAATCTAACATTTTTCCCAAGCTTTTCATCAACGCAAAATACAATGCATAATCCCCAAATTCGTCAATTGAAATTGCAGCAGTGTAAATATTTTGATCTCGGTGAAGAATGAGATCAATGCCAAAATTTGAATAATTGCTGAGGTCTCTTACAACCCATTTACTGGGTGTATTTTTTGAATTGATTTTTGCAGCAGATTGTTTGAGTTGAAAATAGCTGAAACCCCATTGTAGCTGTTTTGTTTGGGTTTGTATATACGTACCCCAATATACTTGGTTCAATGTTTTTTGATTGGCAATTTCACTAGGGGTTCTGTGGTAGCCACTGTTCGATTCGCTTACAATAAAATCTTGTGTATTGATTGAATCACTCGCAATTTTTGCATCTGTCTTTTTTGAAGAAATAAAAGGATAAATAGTCCAATTTCTAAATTGAAATTGGAAGGCAATGCCCCGCATAAAATTGGCTTCATTGAATGAAACATGTTTATTCAAGACCGTATTCAATTGAATGGTTTGAATGGGGTCGGAACTCATGCGAATTTGGTAACCCATGCCCAAGCTCAATCCTTGTCCGGTATGCATTTCAAAGTCTCCAATGACCAATTGTTTGATGCATTTATTTCCATTATAGGCCAAATAAAATGATGGGTAATCAAACAAACCATTCGCTAAATTTTTCCATGCTTCGCCAGCATCTTTTTCTAAGGTAAAACCCAATTGTAATTTTGAATTGATTTGAACCAAGGCCTTTACTCTTTGTTGCCAAGCATCACCTATATAAGTTTTATTTTGGTTGTTTTTTAAAACTTGAGTATTCATCAACTGAAATGGGCTATTTGTTTTAGTCATTCCTAATTTATTACTAGAGACTTTAACAAACTGTGCAATCCATGTTGCATCTTCAAATGAAATTCCTTCTACAGCGCCCAATTCAGCCGTATGTAAAAATTCTCCGTACAATTGCTTATGATTCATTATCAAGTTAACATGGCGTATATTCATCAACGGAATTGCAAGTAACTCATCAACACTTGCCTCATTTAAATCTATTGGATTCTCTCTTTTTTCAAGCACCAAGATCATCAATTGTTCAAAGTTCTCGTTGTTGTTTGCGCTTTCATTTGTATTAATAACATAAGCAGAAATGGCTTGATCTGTCCAAAACTTTTGAGCAAATACCAATTGACTTTGCACAATCAAAATCAATCCAACATAGTGTTTAAGCTTGCTCATTGGTTTTTATGAGTTGAATAGAGGTACTTGCTCAAGCCTAATAAATAGCCCAATCCCAAGGCTTGGTTGTATTTTGCTTCTACATTCAATTGTAGCTGATATAAGCTCAAGTTCAATCCCATGGCAATCGATTTTGTGCCAGTTTGATAAGTCATACTGGTACTAAATTGAGGCTTGAATTGGAGTAAATACCCAATAGAGAATAAGCTTTGGCTTTGGTTTAAATACTTTGTCATGGCTAAATTTATTGAAAGCCTATCCTTCGTTTTCAGGTTCAATACATGGATATATTCTTGATGAAGTTCCAAATGGTTCTCCTTTTCTGAAATACCAAAAATGCCTAGTTTGTTGATGTAAATTATTGATGGATGCAGTTGAAGGCAAATACCAATTGCTGTTCCTACAATGTATTGGTCTTTGTAATTAGAAATACGAGATTGTGCCAGATGGCATTCAGTTCCTACGTAAAGTTTATCGGTCAATTTGAGTTGGATGCCCAGGAGCCCTGCTTGCAAATTGAAATCAGTATTCCCGAACTGAGCCAAACTCAATTTTATTCTTGTTTTTTTGTACGCTCCCATCATTCCAATTGCATGGTTTTGAATACTCGGATTGAATTCATTCACACTGCTATTGATACCAATCACTTTTGCATTTGAATCAAGCAAAAGGGCAGGGAATTGTAAATGCATGCCCAATGTTTGAGTATGCAAATTCCAAGTAGGACAATGCATGTAAGTTAAAGAAGGGCCATAGCCAATATCCTGAGCCATAACAGGTGCGGAAATCATACTCAAAATGAGCAGGGGGTGAAATTTCATGCCACTAAACTATGTTTTGATTGATTATTTACAATCTTAGCTTCCGTTAAGTTGCTGTTAATCAAATAGGTAGTTTTCCTTAATATTCCAATGATAGAAAAATCAAATCAATTCCTATTTTTGCAGGCTTATTAAAGATTAAAATAAATTTAAAACTATACACACATGAGTAATTATTTAATTTACATTGTTCCCCTTCTTGGGATTATTGGATTGCTGGTAATGGCGGTGAAGAGCGCTTGGGTTTCTAAGCAAGATGCCGGCGACAAAAACATGCAAGAATTGGCTGGTTACATTGCAGATGGCGCCATGGCATTCTTAAAAGCAGAATGGAAAGTATTGAGCATTTTCGTAGTTATTGCAGCAGCTTTGTTGGCATATTCTGGAACCATCCATGAAGTGAATGGCAAAGCAATTCATTCAAGTTGGATAATTTCAATCTCATTCATTATAGGTGCCGTATTCTCAGCTACTGCTGGTTATATAGGCATGAAAGTGGCAACCAAAGCCAACGTGCGTACTACACAAGCTGCAAGAACTAGTTTAAAACAAGCCTTGAAAGTTTCATTTACAGGTGGTACTGTGATGGGATTAGGAGTTGCAGGTTTAGCTGTTTTAGGTTTGGGCGGTTTGTTCATTGCTTTCTTAAGCATCTTCGCAGATTTAGGTGAAGATACAGTTAAAACGGCCATTGAAGTATTGACAGGTTTCTCTTTAGGTGCTGAATCAATTGCCTTGTTTGCCAGAGTGGGCGGAGGTATTTATACCAAAGCTGCTGACGTAGGTGCAGATTTAGTAGGTAAAGTTGAAGCAGGAATTCCGGAAGATGATGTGCGTAATCCTGCTACCATTGCAGATAACGTTGGTGACAACGTGGGTGATGTGGCTGGTATGGGTGCCGATTTATTCGGTTCTTATGTAGCAACCATCTTGGCTACCATGGTATTGGGTCAAGAAGTAACGGTTACTGATAATTTCAATGGCATGTCTCCAATTTTGTTGCCAATGGTAATTTGCGGTTTGGGTATCATTTTCTCAATCGTGGGTACTTGGTTTGTAACCATTAAAGATGAAAAATCAAATGTGCAAAATGCCTTGAACATGGGCAACTGGGCTTCAATGGCATTGACAGTTTTGGCTTCTTATTTCATAGTTAATTGGATGTTACCAGAAGGTGATATCGTTTTAAGAGGTGTAACATTTACAAAAGCAGGGGTATTCGGTGCAATCTTGGTAGGTACTGTTGTAGGTGCCATCATGAGTATCGTTACTGAATATTATACAGCAATGGGTAAAGCACCTGTTTTATCAATCATTCAACAATCATCAACAGGTCATGCTACCAATATCATTGGTGGTTTATCAGTAGGGATGAAATCTACAGTGATTCCAATTTTAACTTTGGCTGCTGGTATCATGGGTTCCTACTACTGCGCAGGTTTATATGGTGTGGCTATTGCTGCTGCCGGGATGATGGCAACAACTGCTATGCAATTGGCAATTGATGCTTTTGGTCCTATTGCTGACAATGCGGGTGGTATTGCTGAAATGAGTCAATTGCCTCCTGAAGTTCGTGAGCGTACAGATAATTTAGATGCAGTAGGTAATACAACAGCGGCTACAGGTAAAGGTTTTGCCATTGCTTCAGCTGCATTAACTTCATTGGCATTGTTTGCTGCTTTCGTAGGTATTGCAGGCATCGATGCAATTGATATTTACAAAGCACCTGTTTTGGCTGGTTTGTTTGTTGGTGGTATGATTCCATTTATTTTCTCAGCATTGTGTATTCAAGCTGTAGGAAGAGCTGCAATGGACATGGTACAAGAAGTGCGCCGTCAGTTCAAAGAAATTCCAGGGATCATGGAGTACAAAGCAAAACCAGAATACGAAAAATGTGTAGCTATTTCTACTTCTGCTTCTATTCGTGAAATGTTATTGCCAGGTGCTATTGCTTTAATTACACCTGTAATTGTAGGATTTATTTTTGGTCCTGAGGTTTTGGGTGGTTTATTGGCTGGTGTTACTGTGAGTGGTGTATTGATGGGTATTTTCCAATCAAATGCTGGGGGTGCTTGGGACAATGCGAAGAAATCATTTGAAAAAGGAGTAGTTATCAATGGCGAAACTTATTATAAAAAATCTGAGCCACACAAAGCATCAGTAACTGGTGATACAGTAGGTGATCCTTTCAAAGATACTTCAGGTCCATCAATGAATATCTTAATTAAATTGATGTCTATTGTATCCTTAGTAATTGCTCCTTACATAGCTGTAAATGGCGGTTCAACAGATAATGCAGGTATGGTAAACGGTGCTAAAACAGAATGCTGCGCTGGAATGGACTCAAAAATGGATATGGGAAAATGTGACATGCAAAAATGCATGAACATGACCCAAGAAGAATGTGCAGCTTATTGCGATAGCATGATGTGTACATCTGAACAAAAAGAACTTTGCAAAAAGCATGCAATTGGTGGCGAGTGTCACAAAGATGCAGCGAACACAGAAGAACACAAATGTGAAGGTGACGAAGCATGCAAATCAAAATGTAAAAAAGACTAAATAAACGAAAGGCTGTCTTAGGGCAGCCTTTTTTTTGATACCTATATGAACAACAAAGAATGGTTTGCGGAATGGTTTGATTCGCCATATTACCATGTGCTGTACAAAGACAGAAACCATGAAGAAGCGGCTAATTTTATTAGCAAACTCATGGCTTATTTGTCTCCTGAAACCCAAGTTCAAATTTTAGATTTGGCTTGTGGCAAAGGCCGTCATTCAGTGTATTTGAACCAATTGGGTTATCATGTGAATGGAGTTGATTTATCTGTTCAAAGTATTGCTTATGCCAAGCAATTTGAAAATGAGCGGCTCCAATTTGAAGTCAAAGACTTAAGAAATTTAGGCTTTGAACAACATTTTGACATTGCACTCAATCTATTTACGAGTTTTGGCTATTTTGATTCTATTGAAGTAAACATAGAAGTGCTAAAAGGGATTCATCAATCTTTACAGCCCAAAGGGACATTACTGATTGATTTTTTCAATGCCCAAAAAGTGATTGAACTCTTGGTTCCTTATGAGCTCAAAACCATTGACGGAATCGATTTTCAGATCACTAAAAAAGTAGAAAACCAATCCATCATCAAAGACATCACATTTTTAGACAAGGGTCAGACTTACCAATACCAAGAAAAGGTGCAAGCGCTTTCGTATGCAGATTTTATAATGATGTTGGCGGCAAGTGGTTTCGATATCAAACAAACATGGGGCGATTACCAATTAAATGGTTTTGATGAAAATATATCTCAAAGGTTGATTATTTTAGCAGAGAAGAAAGATGCTTGAGCAAATATTAAATTTAGACCGTAGTTTTTTTATTGCAATCAACAATGGAATGGCCAACCCTATATTAGACTGGCTTTGTCCTTATTTGCGTAAGCAAGAAACCTGGTATTTTTTTTACCCAATACTTCTTTATTTTTTATACAAAAAAACGGGTCCTAAATCTGTTTGGTTTTTACTCAGTATTGCACTCATGATTTTTTGTTCCGACCAATTCAGTGCCCATTTGGTTAAAAATACTTTTCAAAGAATCAGGCCTTGTTCTGCATCCAATTTACAAGGCATCACCAGGCATTTAATTGAAAGTTGCAGGGGCTATAGTTTTATTTCTGCGCATGCCTGTAACCATTTTGCCATTGCTGTGTTTTTTGCAAAAGTATTGCAGTTATCTAAATGGCATTGGTTTTTACTTTTATTTTGGGCCAGTTCAATTGCTTTCTCACAGGTATATGTGGGCGTACACTATCCTTTAGATGTTATTGTGGGCGCTTGTTGTGGCATTTTATTTGGAACAGCATTTGGTAAATATACCCTTAAATACACGCTTAAATAATGGGATTTAGTTTATTGATATTGGTATTAGGCCCTTTGATTGGTGGAATGATTGCATTCTATAGTACGCTTTTGTATGAGAAGCAACTCAAATTGTTTCTGTCATTTGCTGGTGCCTATTTGCTTTCGGTTACACTTACTCAATTGATTCCTGAGGCCTTTCAAACATTCGAAACCAACAAAGGCTTGTTTGTATTACTGGGTTTTTTGTTTCAGGTTTTTTTAGAACGTTTTTCAGAAGGGGTAGAGCATGGGCACTTGCATCTGAATAAACATTTAAAAAACAAAGTC
>Ga0209400_1000573_pt1 | contig 31853 bp, 38 predicted proteins | sample M_130807_EF_Meta_FD_187313 | JGI IMG/M metagenome (GOLD analysis project Ga0209400, IMG submission 187313) | Freshwater microbial communities from Lake Montjoie, Canada to study carbon cycling - M_130807_EF_MetaG (SPAdes) (version 2) | ecosystem: Environmental > Aquatic > Freshwater > Lake... | reverse complement strand
TTGGTGCTGGCGTCGTGGCTTCGATCATCGAGTAAGCTTTCAACCTCATGTGTTGAATCAAGGGGCGCCCATGTGGCGCCCCTTTTGTTTTTGAAAAGCATGAGTCGTTTGAATCGGTTGAGTGGCCAACCTCAAGTTCTGATTCAGGATGAGGATGCTGGCTGCGCCGTCATTGCGAGGAGGCCCGTAGGGCTGACGCGGCAACCCAGAGCGGCCGCTTGAGGCTTCTGGGTTGCTTCGCTTGCGCCGCGCAATGACGCGGGAAACCTTGCAAAAGAAAACCCCGCCGGCTTGTTATCGCCTTGCGGGGTGTGCCCCTCGCGGGGTCTTGAGGCTGAACGGCATGCCGCCAGCAATCAACTCCAATGTGGGCCCGGGCGCGTTAAAGTCAAGTGACCAATAGCGAGCCCGTTCAGTACGCCCTCCATAATTTGATCGAAAACACCATCTTCAATTTTGATGGTCAGATATTTCCGGCCATTGGGTCCTCGGGGCGTCCGAAAGAGATCAAGCCTCTCGTATGCAACGGTGGCGAGCATGTCGCATTTGGCCCACCAGATTGTTTGCGCAAAGGGCATTGGAAGTGCATCTTGAAACTCAATGCGTATGCAATAGCGCGTCGCATATTTGGGTTCAGTGCCCGAGAGTGGCACAACGGTACAAAGTCCGTCACGATGCGCTAGACGAGGTGTGACAACAATGGCAGGTCGGCGTTTGACCATTTCTGGTGGTTTGAACCCTCCAGCCCCATAGTCGCAAAGCAGGACGGTCTTCCTACCGACCGGAAATTGAAGTCCCATAATTTGCTCGTTTTGAAATGAATAAAAGGAATTTGATAGCCTCGCCCGACGATGGTCAGGCTGTCAAACGAGCCTTTGGTGCAAATCCCCTTGCAATCAGCCTCGCCCTTTGGCATGAGAAACCTTGTCGGGCGCGAGCCTGATCCTGAGAGAGCTAGGGGCTTAGCTCAGCTGGTTAGAGCGACGGTCTCCAAAACCGTAGGTCGAGAGTTCGAATCCCTCAGCCCCTGCCATCTTCTTCCTTCAACCGATGTTGTGCGAAAAACCCCTTGCCGGGGTCGCCTCGCTTTGGCTATAAGCCTCTTTCATAAGTGGCGCGCGGCCTTGACGGTCCCGCGCCGCGACTGTTTTAGGCAGTCCACTTCGTCACCCCGGCGAAGGGGCTTGCAAACCGGGTAAGCGCTATGGCCAATCCGTTTGAATACATCCAGCAGGTGCGCGCCGAGGCCTCCAAGGTCACTTGGCCCTCGCGCCGTGAGACGTTGATCACGACCGGTCTCGTGGTCCTTATGGTGCTGGTCGCCAGCATTTTCTTCGTTTCCGTTGATCAGGGCATCCGCCTTCTGATCAGCTTTGTGATGTCGTTGGGACACTGATCCATGGCTACGCGCTGGTACATCGTTCACGCTTATTCGAACTTCGAAAAGAAGGTCGCAGATTCGATCCGCGAATATGCCGCCCAGCGCGGTCTTGCTGATAAGTTCGATGAAATTCTCGTGCCGACCGAGCAGGTCGTCGAAGTGCGCCGTGGCCGCAAGGTCAATTCGGAACGCAAATTCTTCCCCGGCTATGTGCTGGTGAAATGCGATCTGACGGATGACGTCTACCATCTGATCAAGAACACCCCGAAAGTCACGGGCTTCTTGGGTGCTGACAAAAAGCCTATGCCGATTTCGGATGCCGAAGCCGACCGCATCAAGGGTCAGGTGCAGGAGGGTGTCGAGCATCCCAAGCCGTCGATCCATTTCGAGATCGGCGAGACAGTGCGCGTGGCCGATGGCCCGTTTGCTTCGTTCAACGGCATTGTCGAAGAAGTGGACGAAGACCGTTCACGCGTGAAGGTCGCCGTTTCGATCTTCGGTCGCGCAACGCCCGTCGAGCTTGAATATAGCCAGGTCGAGAAGGTCTGAAGCTTCTCTCGATACCTTATTTTAAAAAGGCGGCCCTCGGGTCGCCTTTTTCTTGAGCTTCCCCCTTCCCATTCCCGACGCCCCCCTGTATAGGACGCGCTTCGCCGTGGGAGGCGTGCCCGGTTTTGCCGCCGGGAGTTCACGCCCGACCACGAACTGCAACCGCCCGGCAACGGACCCTTCGGGGCCCGCTGAAGGGTGTTTTTTGGAGCAGCCACAATGGCAAAGAAGATTGCCGGCTATGTGAAGCTTCAGGTTCCGGCTGGTGCCGCGAATCCGTCGCCTCCGATCGGCCCCGCGCTGGGTCAGCGCGGCCTGAACATCATGGAATTCTGCAAGGCGTTCAACGCCAAGACTGCCAATATGGAAAAGGGGACTCCGATCCCCGTGATCATTACGGCTTTCCAGGATCGCTCCTTCACTTTCGAGATGAAGCAGCCTCCGGTGACCTTCTGGCTCAAGAAGGCCGCCAATCTGAAGCTCGGCAAGAAGCCGGCGTCAGGTGCCAAGACCCCCGGTCGCGGCTTCGTCGGCAAAGTGACGAAGGCGCAGCTTCGCGAGATCGCCGAAAAGAAAATGGTCGATCTGAATTGCCACACGGTCGAGTCAGCAATGGCGATGATCGAAGGCTCCGCCCGTTCGATGGGCCTTGAGGTCGTGGGGTAATCAATCATGTCACATATTGGAAAGCGCGTCGTTAAAGGACGTGACGGCATCGAGCGCACGAAGCTCTACGGTGTCGATACCGCGGTGAAGCTCGTGAAAGAGCGCGCCAATGCGAAATTCGACGAAACCGTCGAAATCGCGATGAATCTGGGTGTTGACCCCAAGCATGCCGACCAGATGGTCCGCGGCGTCGTGAACCTACCCCATGGCACGGGTCGCGTTCTGCGCGTCGCCGTCTTCGCTCGTGGCGCCAAGGCTGACGAAGCCAAGGCCGCTGGTGCGGATATCGTGGGTGCGGAAGAGCTCGTCACCATCGTTCAGGGCGGCACGATCGATTTCGATCGCTGCATCGCGACCCCGGACATGATGCCGCTCGTTGGCCGTCTGGGTAAGGTGCTTGGGCCCCGTGGCATGATGCCGAACCCCAAGGTTGGCACCGTGACCATGGATGTGAAGTCAGCTGTGGCTGCCTCCAAGGGCGGTGCGGTTGAGTTCCGTGTCGAAAAGGCCGGTATCATTCAGGGTTCGGTCGGCAAGGCCTCCTTCGGTGAAGCCCAGCTCATCGACAACATCAAGGCTTTCGTGGATGCGGTGGCCAAGGCCAAGCCGCAGGGCTCGAAGGGCACCTACATTCAGCGCGTGGCCCTGTCGTCGACGATGGGTCCTGGCGTGAAGGTGGACCCGTCCTCGGTTGCTCCGTCAGCCAACGGCTAAGTCTCTGAATTAGCGCGGCCACGCCTTGGGTTGTGACCTAGAGTGTGTCCGCGTCAGAAAGTCTGCCGAAAGTCGTTTAAGCCTCTTGGCTTTCCGGCTTGAAGCGGTTAGATAGGCGGTTGGGGTTGGCGAGCTGAGCGACCCCAAGCCAACATTGAGATTCCTTCATACCGGTTTTGTGGCCAGGCCTTTGGCCGCGCAAAGACGGGGTGGAGGTGGAAAAAGCCGGCGGACCCGGGGAGAGATCCTTGTGCCCAACCGGCTTTGTCCTGTCCGAGACTGCCGGCGTTCGTGCATGCGAACTTAATGACCGATTTTTCGGGAGCCAGCATAGACGGGGAAGACCAGTTTCTACCCACGATGTATGTCATCGTGATGAAGTTTGGTTCGAACCTTCTGTCCGGTAGCGATCAGCCTCGCTCCGGGGACAGGCACTCGTTGCCGGTGTCATCCGATACCGGCTTGTGCAACCGGCGAAATGAAAATTTCGCCAACCGGAGAGAGCAAAGTGGACAGGTCTGAAAAATCAGAACTCGTCGCGGAGTTGAACGGCGTCTTCAAGAAGACATCGGTCGTCGTCGTGGCCCACTATTCTGGTCTGACCGTTGCCCAGTTGCAGAATCTGCGTAAGCAGATGCGCGAAGCTGGCGCTTCCGTTCAGGTCGCCAAGAACCGTCTTGCGAAAATCGCTCTTGAAGGCACGGATGTCGCCTCCATCGGTTCCCTTCTGAAGGGACCGACCCTGATCGCCTATTCGGATGATCCGGTTGCGGCACCCAAGGTCGTCTCCGCTTTCGCAAAGGACCACGACAAGCTCGTGATCCTAGGCGGCGCCATGGGCACGACCGCCCTGAATCCTGCAGGCGTCAAGTCGCTCGCGACTATGCCTTCACTCGACGAGTTGCGTGGCACGCTGATCGGCCTTCTCCAGGCCCCGGCGACCAAGATTGCGCAGCTCTCCACCGCGCCTGCTGCAAAGCTCGCACGCGTGTTCGGGGCCTATGCCAACAAAGATGCTGCCTAAGACAGGCGCTTCGCAGACACACACGAACCAAACACTTAAGTTTCAAGGAAGTTGAACAATGGCAAATCTTGAAAAGATCGTCGATGAACTCTCGGCCCTGACGGTGCTGGAAGCTGCTGAGCTCGCCAAGATGCTCGAAGAAAAGTGGGGCGTCTCGGCCGCTGCTGCTGTGGCTGTTGCTGCGGCTCCGGCAGCTGGCGGTGGCGCTGCTGCTGCTGAAGAACAGACCGAATTTACGGTTGTTCTTGCTGCAGCCGGCGACAAGAAAATCGAGGTCATTAAGGAAGTCCGTGGCATCACGGGTCTCGGCCTTAAGGAAGCTAAGGACCTCGTTGAAGGCGCTCCCAAGCCCGTCAAGGAAGGCGTTGGCAAGGACGAAGCTAACAAGATCAAGGAAACCCTCGAAAAAGTGGGTGCCAAGGTCGAGCTCAAGTAATTGGCGTTGGGCCGCATGAAGCGGACCCGCCACTAAAAGACGATGGTCCCGGGGGCGTTTCGCTGCCGGGACCTTCACACGTTCCGGATGAGCCTTATCGAAGGCTTCAAAATGGAGCGTTTGCGGCGGTAGCGCCGCACAAGTTTCGGGCCTGACGGCCCAATGGTCGCGCCCCTTCTGGGCGCGGGCGGCGTGAGGCCCACCACCCGGGCCCGCTTGTCTGATGTATTGAGGTGCGAGGAGCGACATGGCGCAGACGTTCACCGGCCGTAAGCGTGTCCGCAAATTTTTCGGTCACATTCGCGAAGTGGCACAGATGCCGAACCTTATCGAGGTTCAGAAGGCGTCCTATGACCAGTTCTTGATGGTCGACGAGCCCGTTGGTGGCCGTCCGGACGAAGGTTTGCAGTCCGTTTTCAAGTCTGTCTTCCCGATTTCGGATTTTTCCAACACCTCGCTTCTCGAATTCGTAAAATACGAATTCGAACAGCCCAAATATGACGTGGACGAGTGCCGCCAGCGCGGCATGACCTTCGCTGCGCCATTGAAGGTGACGCTGCGCCTGATCGTGTTTGATGTGGATCCGGATACGGGTGCGAAGTCCGTCAAGGACATCAAGGAGCAGGACGTCTACATGGGCGACATGCCCTTCATGACGTCGAACGGCACCTTCGTTGTCAACGGCACGGAACGCGTCATCGTTTCGCAGATGCATCGCTCGCCTGGCGTGTTCTTCGATCACGACAAGGGCAAGTCGCATTCTTCAGGCAAGCTTTTGTTTGCCGCGCGCATCATTCCTTATCGCGGTTCGTGGCTCGATATCGAGTTCGACGCGAAGGACATCGTCTTTGCGCGTATCGATCGTCGCCGCAAGATTCCTGTTACCTCGCTCTTGTTCGCGCTTGGCATGGATGGCGAAGAAATTCTGTCGACCTTCTTCAAGCAGATTTCCTACAAGCGCGTGAAAGGCGGCTGGCGCGTCCCCTATGATGCCGAGCGCATGAAGGGCTTCAAAGCCTCCGTCGATCTCATTGACGCTGATACGGGTGATGTTGTTGTCGAATCCGGCAAGAAGTTGACGGCACGCGCTGCACGTCAGCTTGCGGAAAAGGGCTTGAAGGCTCTGCTGTCGACCGACGAAGATCTGCATGGTCAGTATATCGCGCAGGATCTCTATGATCCCACGACCGGTGAAATCTTTGCCGAAGCTGGCGAAGAAATTTCGGCGAAGTCGCTGCAGCATCTCATCGACCTAGGCTTCGAAGAATTGCCGCTGCTCGACATCGACCACATCAACATTGGTCCCTACATCCGCAACACGCTCTCTGCCGACAAGAACTCTTCGCGTGAAGAAGCTCTGTTCGACATTTACCGCGTGATGCGTCCGGGTGAACCGCCGACGATTGAAACAGCGGAATCCATGTTCCACTCGCTGTTCTTCGATTCCGAGCGCTATGATCTCTCGGCTGTTGGCCGCGTGAAAATGAACATGCGCATGGATCTCGATGCGCCCGATACAATGCGCGTTCTGCGCCGCGACGATATTCTCGCCGTGGTACGAGCGCTCGTTGATCTGCGCGATGGTCGCGGCGAAATCGACGACATTGACCATCTCGGCAATCGTCGCGTGCGCTCGGTCGGCGAGCTGATGGAAAATCAGTATCGTCTCGGCCTGCTGCGCATGGAACGCGCGATCAAGGAGCGTATGTCCTCTGTCGATATTGACACGGTCATGCCGCAGGATCTGATCAATGCGAAGCCGGCCGCTGCTGCTGTGCGCGAATTCTTCGGTTCGTCGCAGCTCTCGCAGTTTATGGACCAGACCAATCCGCTGTCGGAAATCACCCACAAGCGTCGCCTTTCGGCGCTTGGTCCGGGCGGTTTGACGCGCGAACGCGCGGGCTTCGAAGTCCGCGACGTGCATCCGACGCATTACGGCCGTATCTGCCCGATTGAAACGCCGGAAGGCCCAAACATCGGTCTGATCAATTCGCTCGCGACTTTCGCGCGCGTCAATAAATACGGCTTCATCGAAGCGCCATATCGTCGCGTGCATGACGGCAAGGTGTCGGAAGAGGTGATCTATCTCTCCGCGATGGAAGAATCCAAGCACTATGTCGCGCAGGCCAATGCCGTCATGGATGCCAACAAAATGCTCACGGAAGAGCTGATCATCTGCCGTCATGCCGGCGATGTGATGATGATACCGCGTGAGCGCGTTGACTTCATGGACGTCTCACCCAAGCAGCTCGTGTCGGTCGCCGCCGCGCTCATTCCGTTCCTTGAGAACGATGACGCGAACCGCGCACTCATGGGCTCGAACATGCAGCGTCAGGCTGTGCCGCTCGTGAAGGCTGATGCGCCTTTCGTGGGCACGGGCATGGAAGCTGTTGTGGCACGTGACTCAGGTGCTGCCATTGCCGCACGTCGTACAGGTTATATCGACCAGATCGATGCTACACGTATCGTTGTGCGCGCGACGGAAGAACTCGATGCCGGCAAGCCTGGCGTCGACATCTATCGTCTGATGAAGTTCCAGCGTTCGAACCAGTCAACCTGCATCAACCAGAAGCCTCTGGTGAAGGTCGGTGACTTCGTGCGCAAGGGTGACATTATCGCTGACGGTCCTTCGACCGATCTCGGCGATCTTGCGCTCGGCCGTAACGTGCTCGTCGCGTTCATGCCGTGGAATGGCTACAACTTCGAAGATTCGATCCTGCTCAATGAGCGCATCGTGAAGGATGACGTGTTCACCTCCATCCACATCGACGAGTTCGAAGTGATGGCGCGTGACACGAAGCTTGGTCCGGAAGAAATCACGCGCGACATTCCGAATGTGTCGGAAGAAGCGCTGAAGAATCTCGACGAAGCCGGCATCGTCTACATCGGCGCTGAAGTGCAGGCGGGTGACATTCTCGTTGGCAAGATCACGCCAAAGGGCGAAAGCCCGATGACGCCGGAAGAAAAGCTCCTGCGCGCCATCTTCGGTGAAAAGGCCTCTGACGTTCGCGATACGTCGCTGCGCGTGCCTCCGGGCGTGCAGGGCACGATCGTGGAAGTGCGTGTGTTCAACCGTCACGGCGTTGACAAGGATGAGCGTGCACAGGCGATTGAGCGTGAAGAAATCGAGCGTCTCGCCAAGGACCGCGACGACGAACTCGCGATTCTGGATCGTAACGTCTACACGCGCTTGCAGAACATGCTGTCGGGCAAGCCGGCGATTGCTGGTCCGAAGGGCTTCAAGAAAGACACCGTCCTGAATAAGGAAGGCATCGAGGAATATCCTCGTTCGCAATGGTGGGCTTTCGCGATCGAAGACGACAAGATCATGTCCGAGATCGAAGCTATGCGTAAGCAATACGACGAAGCGAAGAAGGGCCTTGAAAGCCGCTTCCTCGACAAGGTCGAAAAGCTGCAGCGTGGTGATGAATTGCCGCCAGGCGTGATGAAGATGGTCAAAGTCTTCGTCGCTGTGAAGCGCAAGATTCAGCCGGGCGATAAGATGGCCGGCCGTCACGGTAACAAGGGTGTCGTGTCGAAGATTGTGCCGCAGGAAGATATGCCGTTCCTCGCAGACGGTACGCCTGTCGACATCGTCTTGAACCCGCTCGGCGTGCCTTCGCGCATGAACGTCGGCCAGATTCTGGAAACGCATCTGGGCTGGGCATGTGCTGGTCTTGGCAAGCAGGTCGGCGAGACGGTGAATGCTTATCTGCGCAATGGCGATGCAAAGCCGCTGCGTAACAAGCTCATCGACATTTATGGCTCGGACGAAGTCGTCAAAGATCTCGACGATGCTTCGCTCGCTGAAATGGGTGAAAACCTGCGTCGCGGCGTGCCGATTGCCACACCTGTCTTCGACGGCGCGCATGAGCCTGACATTGTCGAAATGCTGATCAAGGCGGGTCTCGATCCGTCAGGTCAGTCGACGCTTTATGATGGACGCACCGGCGATACGTTCGACCGCAAAGTGACTGTCGGCTACATCTACATGCTGAAGCTGCATCACCTTGTCGACGACAAGATCCATGCCCGTTCGATTGGTCCGTACTCGCTCGTCACGCAGCAGCCGCTGGGTGGTAAGGCGCAGTTCGGCGGCCAGCGCTTCGGCGAAATGGAAGTCTGGGCACTCGAGGCCTATGGCGCTGCTTACACGCTGCAGGAAATGCTGACTGTGAAGTCGGATGACGTGGCGGGCCGCACCAAGGTTTACGAAGCCATCGTACGCGGTGACGACACGTTTGAATCCGGCATTCCGGAAAGCTTCAACGTGCTTGTCAAAGAAATGCGTTCGCTCGGTCTCAACGTCGAACTCACTTCGACGAAGAAGATTGAAAATCCGCCGGCGGAAGCCGCGGAGTAAGGGAATATCCGGGAGCGTGGCAACGCGCTCCCGTTTCGAACAACGTTTTTATCCGGCAGGGCCGTTTGCAATTTTGCAAGGCCCGAGCTTCAGGAGATGGGTATGAATCAAGAGGTCATGAATCTCTTCAATCCGGTGGCCGCCCCGCAGGCGTTCGACCAGATCCAGATTGCCATCGCGAGCCCCGAAAAGATCCTGTCGTGGTCTTTCGGCGAGATCAAAAAGCCAGAGACGATCAACTATCGTACGTTCAAGCCTGAACGCGATGGTCTCTTCTGCGCGCGCATCTTTGGCCCGATCAAGGATTACGAATGCTTGTGCGGCAAGTACAAGCGCATGAAGTACAAGGGCGTCATCTGCGAAAAGTGCGGCGTTGAAGTGACGCTGTCGCGCGTTCGCCGTGAGCGCATGGGCCACATTTCGCTGGCCGCACCTGTTGCCCATATCTGGTTCTTGAAGTCGCTGCCCTCGCGCATTGGCCTTCTGCTCGATATGACGCTGAAAGATCTCGAGCGCATTCTCTATTTCGAATCCTACATCGTTCTCGATGCGGGTCTGACACCGATGAAGGATCGTCAGCTCCTGTCGGAAGACGATTATCTGCGCGCACAGGACGAATACGGCCAGGACTCCTTCACCGCTCTCATCGGCGCTGAAGCGATCCGCGAAATCCTGCGCAATATGGATCTTGAAACGATTGCAGCCCAGCTGCGCGTTGAAATTGCCGAAGCGACGACGGAACTGAAGCCGAAGAAGCTCGCCAAGCGCCTCAAGATCATTGAAGCTTTCATGCAGTCGGGCAACAAGCCCGAATGGATGATCCTGACCGAAGTGCCGGTGATCCCGCCGGATCTGCGTCCGCTCGTGCCGCTCGATGGTGGCCGTTTCGCGACGTCGGATCTGAACGATCTTTATCGTCGCGTGATCAACCGCAACAATCGTTTGAAACGCCTCATTGAACTGCGTGCGCCTGACATCATCATCCGCAACGAAAAGCGCATGCTTCAGGAAGCGGTGGATGCTCTGTTCGACAACGGCCGTCGTGGTCGCGTCATCACGGGTGCCAACAAGCGTCCGCTGAAGTCGCTCGCTGACATGCTCAAGGGCAAGCAGGGTCGCTTCCGCCAGAACTTGCTCGGCAAGCGCGTCGACTATTCCGGCCGCTCCGTCATCGTGGTCGGCCCTGAACTGAAACTGCACCAGTGCGGCCTGCCGAAGAAGATGGCTCTCGAACTGTTCAAGCCGTTCATCTATTCGCGTCTTGACGCGAAGGGCCTTTCGGCCACGGTGAAGCAGGCGAAGAAGCTCGTCGAAAAAGAAAAGCCGGAAGTTTGGGACATCCTCGATGAGGTCATCCGCGAACACCCGGTGATGCTGAACCGCGCGCCGACGCTGCATCGTCTTGGCATTCAGGCTTTCGAGCCCGTGCTGATCGAAGGCAAGGCTATTCAGCTGCATCCGCTCGTTTGCGCCGCGTTCAACGCGGACTTCGACGGTGACCAGATGGCCGTGCACGTTCCGCTGTCGCTCGAAGCGCAGCTCGAAGCGCGCGTGCTCATGATGTCGACCAACAACATTCTGCATCCCGCCAACGGTCAGCCGATCATTGTGCCGTCGCAGGATATTGTTCTGGGTCTCTATTACGTCTCGCTGATGCGCGATGGTGATATCGGTCAGGGCATGGCTTTCTCGAGCCAGTCCGAAATCGAACACGCTTTGCACACCAAGTCGATCACGCTGCATACCAAGATCAAGGGTCGTGCTTGGACCTATGATGAAAACGGCAATCGCGTTTCGAAGATTTTCGAAACGACGCCGGGCCGCATGATCCTCGGCCAGCTGTTGCCAGAGCACAACAAGGTGCCTTTCGACGTCGTGAACAAGCTCATGACGAAGAAAGAAATCTCGAACATGATCGACACCGTCTACCGCAACTGCGGTCAGAAGGAGACGGTCATTTTCTGCGATCGCATCATGGCGCTCGGTTTCCGTGAAGCCTTCAAGGCTGGCATTTCCTTCGGCAAGGACGACATGGTCGTGCCGGAAACAAAGACGCGCATTGTCGATGAGACACGCACGCTCGCGAAGGAATATGAGCAGCAATATAATGACGGCCTGATCACACAGGGCGAAAAGTACAACAAGGTCGTTGATGCTTGGGCCAAGTGCACAGACAAGCTCGCCGAAGAAATGATGCTGCGCATCTCCACCGTGAAGAAGGATGCGGGCGGCAAGGATTTGCCGATCAATTCGATCTACATGATGGCCCATTCTGGTGCGCGTGGTTCGCCGGCGCAGATGAAGCAGCTTGCTGCTATGCGCGGCCTGATGGCCAAGCCGTCTGGTGAAATCATCGAGACGCCGATCATTTCGAACTTCAAGGAAGGTCTGACCGTTCTTGAATATTTCAACTCGACCCACGGCGCCCGTAAGGGTCTCGCCGATACGGCGTTGAAGACAGCTAACTCGGGTTATCTCACACGTCGTCTTGTCGACGTGGCGCAGGATTCGATCATCACCACGGTCGATTGCGGCTCAACCGGCGGCATTCGCATGCGTGCGATCATTGACGCGGGTCAGATCGTTGCCTCGCTGGCGACGCGTATTCTGGGCCGCACCACGGCTGAAGATCTCAAGGAACTCGATGGCACGATGATCGTGGCTGCGGGCGAGATGATTCAGGAATGGCATATCGACCGCATCAATGCGGCTGGCATCCAGGAAGTGAAGATCCGCTCGGTGCTCACCTGTGAGGCTGAGAACGGTGTCTGCGGCAGCTGCTACGGCCGTGACCTTGCGCGCGGCACGCCTGTCAATATGGGTGAAGCCGTTGGCGTCATCGCGGCGCAGTCGATCGGTGAACCGGGCACGCAGCTCACCATGCGCACCTTCCACATCGGCGGCGCAGCCCAGATTGCTGACCAATCCTTCATCGAAAGCAATTTCGATGGCACGGTGAAGCTCCGCAATCCGCAAATTGCCAAAAACTCTGACGGCGACGTCATGGTCATGGCGCGTAACGTCGCGATTGTCATCGTCGGTGCTGACGGGACCGAGCGCGCCGTTCACCGCGTGCAATATGGCTCACGCCTGAAGGTTGTCGAAGGCGACAAGGTCAAGCGCGGTCAGCGTCTGGCGGAATGGGACCCCTATACACGTCCGATCATGACGGAAGTGGATGGCGTTGTTGGTTTCGAAGATCTCATCGAAAACCAGTCGATGTCGGAAGCTATCGACGAAGCAACCGGCATTGCCAAGCGCGTGGTCACTGATTGGCGCTTGAACCAGCGTTCAGCCAGCTTGCGTCCTGCCATCGTCATCAAGGATGAAGAAGGCAAGGTTGCCAAGCTCGCGCGTGGCGGTGAAGCCCGCTACACGCTGCCTGTCGAATCCATCGTCACCTTCGATCCGGGCACAACCATCAAGGCGGGCGATGTTGTTGCTCGTATCTCGATGGAATCGGCCAAGACCCGTGACATCACCGGCGGTCTGCCGCGTGTTGCGGAATTGTTCGAAGCTCGTCGTCCGAAAGATCACGCGATCATCGCGGAAATTTCCGGCACGGTGCATTTCGGCCGCGACTACAAGAACAAGCAGCGCATCACGATCAAGCCGCATGAAGAAGGTGCGGAAGAGGTCGAATATCTGATCCCGAAGGGCAAGCACATCCATCTGCAAGATGGCGACGTTGTCGAAAAGGGCGATTACATTGTCGACGGCAATCCGGCGCCGCATGACATTCTGGCCATCAAGGGCGTGGAAGAGCTTGCTGCTTACCTCGTCAATGAAATCCAGGAAGTCTACCGTCTGCAGGGCGTGAACATTAACGACAAGCACATCGAAGTGATTGTTCGTCAGATGCTCCAGAAGGTCGACATTACTGATCCAGGCGATACGGACTTCCTTGCCAATGAGCAGGTCGACCGCGTTGAAATGGATGAGGCGAATGAGAAGGTGCTCGCCAATGGTGGCAAGCCTGCAACCGGCACGCCGGTTCTGCTGGGCATCACCAAGGCATCTTTGCAGACGCGCTCCTTCATCTCGGCAGCGTCCTTCCAGGAAACAACCCGCGTCCTCACGGAAGCGGCTGTCAATGGCAAGGTCGATACGCTCGAAGGCCTCAAGGAAAACGTCATCGTTGGCCGCTTGATCCCGGCTGGCACGGGTGCGGCTATGTCGAAGCTGCGTCGCATCGCGACAACGCGCGACGAGATGATTTTGGCGCAGAAGGCGCAATCATCGCAGGCACCGATGACACCGCAATTACCAGCCGCCGAATAAGGCTGTCGTGCAAACGCAAAAAATCAGGGCCACTCGCTAGAGTGGCCCTTTTTTATTGTTGCATCTTTGTGCGCCGTCATTGCGAGCGAAGCGAAACAACCCAGAGGCTCCATGTGTGGCTTTCTGGATTGCCACGTCGCCTGCGGCTCCTCGCAATGACGGGGCCTTTATTTTTGCGGCCACAACATGCGCGCTGCCAACAGCCCTACCAACATCCCCGCAATTTGCGCTGCGATAAAAGGCAGGATGCCTGATGGCGCAATGCCTGCAAATGTATCGGTCAGAGAACGCGCAATCGTCACGGCCGGATTTGCAAAGGATGTTGAAGCGGTGAACCAATAAGCTGCCGTGATGTAAAGTCCTACAGCCACAGGCGTGAAACTCGGCGCGCGTCGCACTGTGCCTAGAATGGTGAGCATCAGACCAAAGGTTGCGATGAATTCCGAAAACATTTGCGCTGAGCCGAGACGCAATTTCGTCGACACTTGCAGCACAGACATATCGAACATGAGATGCGTGCAGAAAACGCCAATAATGGCACCACAGATTTGCGCTAGCGTATAAGTGGGCACATCTTTCCATGCGAGATCACCCAGCATGGCTGCGCCCAAAATCACCGCCGGATTCATATGTGCGCCGGAGACGGGACCAAAGATGGTGATAAGCACGACAAGGCCTGCACCTGTCGCAATCGTATTGCCGAGCAGTGCAATCGCGTCATTTCCACCCGAAAGCGCCGCACCCATTATGCCCGAGCCCACGACAATGGCGAGCAATAGCGCAGTCGACAGCATTTCCGAGAAAAGCCTGCGGAGCAGGGGCTCTTTCACTTTGTGGTGCCTTCGAGCTTACCAATCTCTTTTAACTTGCCGCTGAGAGACATGGCGTCGAGCTTTGCAATCGGCAGCGCCACAAAAGCCGAAATGCGGTTTTTCATGAAACGAAAAGCTTCGTTGAATGCGCGCTCTTTTTCTATGTCTGTGCCCTCAACCGCTGCAGGATCTTCAATGCCCCAATGCGCGGTCATTGGTGTGCCGGGCCAATAGGGACAAGCTTCGCCTGCAGCGGAATCGCAAACAGTGAAAACGAAATCCATCTTTGGAGCATCGGCGCCCGCAAATTCATCCCATGATTTCGAGCGATAGCCATCTGCAGGATATCCCTGTGCAGCAAGCACCTTTAGTGCAAATGGATTGACCACACCTTTGGGTTGGCTGCCTGCAGAAAAAGCATTGAAATGATCAGCGCCGAGCTTGCGCAAAATGCCTTCCGCCAAAACAGAGCGCGCCGTATTGCCGGTGCACAGAAACAGGACATTGAATTTGTGCGTGATCATAGGCAGGTCGCTTTCGTGCAGCAGGAGATATCGTCGAGAATGGGAGCGCAGATGTCTGGGCGTCCATCGCAGCAATCTTTCAGAAGAAAGCCGATAAGTGCGCGCAACTCGTCGACGCGGGCTCGATAGATAATGGTGCGGCTGTGCCGCTCTCCGCGCACGAGCCCTGCACGCGTCATCACATTGAGATGGGACGAGAGTGTGTTGGCAGGCACGGCCAAGCTTTTGGCGAGCTCGCCCGCGCTGATGCCCTTGGGCTCGGCGCGAACAAGCAGGCGGAAGACCTCGAGCCGGGTGGGCTGGGCGAGGGCGGCAAAGGAGAGGATGGCTTGTTCTGATTCCATATTTCCAGACTTATCGAAATAATATGGCATGTAAAGCACGTGCAATATGTGCTCCCACCTTTTTTGTCTGGTGCTGGTACCTGCAGCTGATGCGGCTTCAGCTGCAGGTTTGCAGTGCGTGACCGGATTCGGGGATGCACGCCTAGAAAATACCCAGATAGGGACTAGACGAGGGGCCTCAGCCATCGCCTTAGCGCCTCCGTGAGCCAGGTCATGGCGGTTTCAGGTTCAACTTTATTGGCCGCCAGATTTGGTTGGCGGCTGGCATCCGTAGAGTAAGCCATTGATTATAGGAGAGTATGTAGATACCCTGTTTAGGTCATCCCAAGCCATTTGGCGGGTTTCTCGCAGCCTGCGTGGCGTTTGAGAAACATGAGTCAAATCAGTCGCTTTTTTATGTTTTTCGGGGGTTGACGGGGCAGGACTTGCCCAGTAGGTTCCGCCCACTTCGACAGGCCGTAAGGATTCACTTTCGCGTGCGCCTCGCATGCGACCCAAGAAACCTTAAACGCTGTTGTTCAATCTGCGACCTTAGACGTCATAAAGGGCTAAGCCCTTGAATCTGAGGCAAGATCGCGGTTCTCCGTGATCCTCTGCACATCGCAGCGCCTAAGACCGGCAACGGTCGAAGGCGCGTTTTCGTTTTGCGCGACCGTGTGTCTCGAAAGAGGCAAGCGGGCGCGAAAAGGAGAGAGCCGGAAGTCAAATTCCTCTTTCTTCTCCGCCATTTGGTCCACTGCTCGCTTTTAGAGGGCGATTGATGCCGACGATCAGCCAGTTGATCCGCAAACCGCGGCAACAAAAGACATATCGCGAAAAAGCCCGCCACTTGCAGGCTTGCCCGCAGAAGCGCGGCGTTTGCACCCGCGTTTATACGACGACCCCGAAGAAGCCGAACTCGGCTCTTCGTAAGGTCGCCAAGGTGCGTTTGACCAATGGCTTTGAAGTCATCGGCTACATCCCGGGCGAAGGCCATAACTTGCAAGAGCATTCCGTGGTCATGATCCGCGGCGGCCGCGTCAAGGATCTTCCCGGTGTGCGTTATCACATCCTGCGCGGCGTGCTCGACACGCAAGGCGTCAAGGATCGTAAGCAGCGCCGTTCGAAATACGGCGCGAAGCGTCCGAAGTAAGAGGAGAGACACATGTCCCGCCGCCACAGCGCTGAAAAGCGTCAAGTTATTCCGGACGCGAAGTACCACGACATCGTTCTTGCGAAGTTCATGAATTCAATCATGTACGACGGCAAGAAGTCGGCTGCTGAAGCCATTGTCTACGGTGCATTCGACATCATCGAAGGCAAGCTGAAGTCGGATCCGATGCCGATCTTCAAGTCGGCACTCGAAAACGTTGCGCCGGCCATCGAAGTGCGTTCACGCCGCGTTGGCGGTGCGACGTATCAGGTTCCGGTTGAAGTTCGCACCGAACGCCGTCAGGCGCTCGCCATTCGCTGGATCATTTCAGCGGCGCGCGATCGCAACGACAAGACCATGGTTGACCGTCTCTCGTCCGAGTTGATGGATGCTGCCAATAACCGCGGCAATGCCGTGAAGAAGCGCGAAGACACGCACCGCATGGCGGAAGCGAACCGCGCCTTCGCTCACTACCGTTGGTAATAGGAACAACGCGCGGTCACTGACGCGCAGAGGAATAGAACGATGGCTCGCCAATACGCTCTTGAGGACTACCGTAACTTCGGCATCATGGCCCACATCGATGCGGGCAAGACGACGACGACGGAACGCATCCTCTATTACACCGGCAAGTCGCACAAGATCGGCGAAGTGCACGACGGCGCTGCAACCATGGACTTCATGGAGCAGGAGCAGGAGCGTGGCATCACGATCACTTCCGCTGCGACGACCGCGATTTGGAACAACAAGCGCCTCAACATCATCGACACCCCCGGCCATGTCGACTTCACCATTGAAGTTGAACGTTCGCTCCGCGTGCTCGACGGTGCAGTTTGCGTGCTCGACTCCAACCAGGGTGTCGAGCCCCAGACCGAAACGGTTTGGCGCCAGGGCGACAAGTACAAGGTTCCGCGTATCGTTTTCGCCAATAAGATGGACAAGGTCGGCGCGGACTTCTTCCGCTGCCTCGACGACATCAAGAAGCGTCTCGGTGCTAAGCCGGTTGCGATCCAGCTGCCGATCGGTTCGGAATCGAACTTCAAGGGCCTCATCGATCTCGTCCGCATGAAGGCGGTCGTCTGGAAAGAAGAGTCGCTCGGCGCGAAATTCGATGATGAAGAAATTCCGGCTGAACTTCTCGAGCAGGCGAAAGAATATCGCTTGATGATGGTGGAAGCCGCCGTCGAACTCGACGATGAAGCTATGTCCCAATATCTCGATGGCAACGAGCCGTCAGAAGAAACGCTGAAGAAGTGCATCCGTAAGGCTGTCATCACCGGCGCTTTCTATCCCGTGCTCTGCGGCTCGGCGTTCAAGAACAAGGGCGTTCAGCCGCTCCTCGACGCCGTTGTTGATTACCTCCCGTCGCCCATCGATCGTGGTGCGATTAAGGGCATCGACTACAAGACCGGCGAAGAAACCGATCGTAAGCCTGGCGATGATCAGCCGCTCTCGCTGCTCGCTTTCAAAATCATGGACGATCCGTTCGGCGTTCTCACCTTCGCCCGCGTTTACTCGGGCAAGTTCGAGAAGGGCGTTGCTCTGCTCAACTCCTCGCGTGAGAAGCAGGAACGTGTCGGCCGCATGGTTCTCATGCACGCCAACAACCGCGAAGAAATTTCCGAATGCTATTCGGGCGACATTGTTGCGCTTGTTGGCATGAAGGATACGCGCACCGGCGATACGCTTTGCGATCCGCTGAAGCCCGTCATTCTTGAAAAGATGGAATTCCCTGAGCCCGTCATCGAAATGGCTGTTGAGCCGAAGTCGAAGGGCGATCAGGAAAAGATGGCGACAGCTCTCGTCAAGCTCGCTGCTGAAGATCCGTCCTTCCGCGTTTCGACCGATCAGGAATCGGGCCAGACGATCATCAAGGGCATGGGCGAATTGCATCTCGACATTAAGGTCGACATTCTTAAGCGCACCCACAAGGTCGAAGTGAATGTCGGCGCGCCGCAGGTCGCTTATCGCGAAAAGATCTCCAAGAAGGTGATTGAAGATTACACGCACAAGAAGCAGTCGGGTGGTACCGGCCAGTTCGCGCGCGTGAAGTTCGAAGTCGAGCCGAATGAACCAGGCAAGGGCTTTGAATTTGAATCGAAGATCGTCGGCGGCGCTGTGCCGAAAGAATATATCCCCGGCGTTGAAAAGGGCCTCAACTCGGTTCTGGGCGCAGGCGTTCTCGCCGGTTTCCCGGTTGTCGACTTGAAAGTGTCGCTGATCGACGGCGCGTTCCACGAAGTCGACTCGTCGGCTCTCGCATTCGAAATTGCGTCGCGCGCCGCTCTTCGCGAAGCGCTGCGTAAGGGCAGTTCGGTTCTGCTCGAGCCCGTGATGAAGGTCGAAGTGGTGACACCGGAAGAATACACCGGTTCTGTCATCGGCGACTTGAATTCGCGTCGCGGTCAGATCCAGGGTCAAGACATGCGCGGCAATGCGAACGTCGTTTCGGCGATGGTTCCGCTGGCGAATATGTTCGGTTACGTCAACAACCTGCGTTCCTTCAGCCAGGGTCGCGCGAGCTATTCGATGGTCTTCGACCATTACTCGGAAGTTCCGCGCAACGAAGCTGAAAAGATCCAGGCCAAATACGCCTGATCAAACGCACAGATTTAAACAGATTTTGAAGGAGCACGGCCATGGCCAAGGAAAAGTTCTCTCGCACGAAGCCGCATTGCAACATCGGCACGATCGGTCACGTTGACCACGGCAAGACCTCGCTGACAGCAGCGATCACCAAGGTTTTGGCGGAATCCGGTGGCGCTTCGTTCACCGCTTACGACCAGATCGACAAGGCGCCGGAAGAAAAGGCTCGCGGCATCACCATTTCGACGGCACACGTCGAATATGAAACCAAGAACCGCCACTACGCCCACGTCGATTGCCCCGGCCACGCTGACTATGTGAAGAACATGATCACCGGTGCGGCGCAGATGGACGGCGCGATCCTGGTTGTGTCAGCTGCTGACGGCCCGATGCCCCAGACCCGCGAACACATCCTGCTCGCTCGCCAGGTCGGCGTGCCGGCTCTCGTTGTCTTCCTGAACAAGGTCGACATGGTTGACGATCCGGAACTGCTCGAGCTCGTCGAACTCGAAGTTCGCGAATTGCTCTCGAAGTATGAATTCCCGGGCGATGACATTCCGATCACCAAGGGCTCGGCTCTTTGCGCGCTCGAAGATCGTTTGCCAGAAATCGGTCATGACGCTGTCTTGAAGCTCATGGATACGGTTGATGCTTACATTCCCCAGCCAGAGCGTCCGATTGACCAGCCCTTCTTGATGCCGGTTGAAGACGTGTTCTCGATCTCGGGTCGCGGCACGGTTGTTACGGGTCGTGTTGAGCGCGGCATCGTCAAGGTTGGCGAAGAAATCGAAATCGTTGGCCTGAAGGCAACGATCAAGACGATCGTCACCGGCGTCGAAATGTTCCGCAAGCTGCTCGATCAGGGTCAGGCTGGCGACAACGTGGGTTGCTTGTTGCGTGGCACGAAGCGCGAAGACGTGGAGCGTGGCCAGGTGCTGTGCAAGCCGGCTTCTGTGAAGCCGCACACGAAGTTCATGGCTGAAGCCTATATTCTGACGAAGGATGAAGGTGGCCGTCATACGCCGTTCTTCACCAACTATCGTCCGCAGTTCTACTTCCGCACGACGGACGTGACGGGCATCGTGACTTTGCCGGAAGGCACGGAAATGGTGATGCCTGGCGATAACGTGACGATGGAAGTCGCGTTGATCGTTCCGATCGCGATGGAAGAAAAGCTGCGCTTCGCGATCCGCGAAGGTGGCCGCACGGTTGGCGCGGGCGTTGTCGCGTCCATCATCGAGTAATCAGGTCTTGAGGTTCCGGGCGGCGCGCGTTAAGCGGCGCGCGCCCCTCGAACAGAGGATGAATTCATGAACGGCCAGAACATCCGCATCCGCCTCAAGGCGTTCGATCATCGCATCCTTGATGCGTCGACGAAGGAAATCGTCTCGACGGCGAAGCGGACGGGCGCGCAGGTGCGCGGTCCGATCCCGCTGCCGACGCAGATTGAAAAGTTCACGGTGAACCGTTCGCCGCACATCGACAAGAAGTCGCGCGAACAGTTCGAAATCCGTACCCACAAGCGTGTTCTCGACATCGTCGATCCCACGCCGCAGACAGTCGATGCTTTGATGAAGCTCGACCTCGCTGCCGGCGTCGACGTCGAAATCAAGCTTTAATGTAACCGGGCACCTCTTCTTTGAACGTGCCTAAGTAGGAAGAAACAATGCGGTCAGGTGTCATCGCACAGAAGGTCGGCATGACCCGCGTCTTTACGGACGCTGGTGAACATGTTCCGGTCACCGTCCTCAAGCTCGATGGGTGCCAAGTTGTGGCTCATCGTACGCAGGACAAAAACGGCTATACCGCCATGCAGCTCGGCATTGGCCGCGCGAAGGTGAAGAACGTCTCGAAGGCTGAACGCGGTCGCTTTGCGGTTGCGCAGGTCGAACCGAAGATGAAGCTCGCTGAATTCCGCGTTCCGGAAGACAAGCTCATCCCGGTTGGCGCTGAAATCACCGCGGATCACTTTGTTGCCGGCCAGTTCGTCGATGTCACAGGCACGACGACAGGTAAGGGCTTTGCTGGTCCGATGAAGCGTTGGAACTTCGGCGGTCTGCGTGCGACCCACGGTGTGTCGGTCTCGCACCGTTCGCATGGTTCGACCGGTGGCCGTCAGGACCCAGGCAAGACCTTCAAGAACAAGAAGATGGCCGGTCACATGGGTGTGGACCGCGTGACGACACTGAACCTGCGCGTTGTGCAGACAGACGTCGAGCGTGGCCTCATCCTCGTCGAAGGCGCAGTCCCCGGCACAGCTGGCGGCTATATCTTCGTGCGCGATGCCATCAAGAAGGCGCTCCCCAAGGATGTGCCGCTTCCCGGAAAGTTCCGTATTGCCGGTGGTGATGCGGAAGTGGCTGCACCTGTTGCAGCTGAAGAACAGCAGGAGGGCTAAGCCGTGAAGTTCGACGTCACGTCTTTTGACGGCAAGTCCGCCGGTTCGATCGATCTCAACGACGAGATCTTCGGTCTGGAACCTCGCCAGGATCTCATTGCCCGCATGGTGCGCTATCAGCTCGCCAAGCGTCGCGCTGGTACGCATGCGGTGAAAAACCGTGCGGAAATCGCGCGTACGGGCAAGAAAATGTACAAGCAGAAGGGCACCGGCGGCGCTCGTCACGGCTCGGCACGCGTGCCGCAGTTCCGTGGTGGTGGTCGCGCCTTTGGTCCGGTCGTGCGCTCGCATGCACATGATCTGCCCAAGAAGGTGCGCGCTTTGGCTCTGCGCCATGCGCTCTCTGCCAAGCTCAAGGATGGTGGCATTGTGATCTGGGATAAGGCCCAGCTCGACGCCGCCAAGACCAAGGTGCTGAAGGACCAGTTCGCCAAGGCGGGTATGCTCTCGGCTCTGATCATTGATGGTTCGGACGTGCAGGACAATTTTGCTCTTGCCGCTCGCAACATCCCCCACATCGACGTGCTGCCGATCGAAGGCATCAACGTCTATGACATTCTTCGCCGCGAGAAGCTCGTGCTGACCAAGGCGGCCGTTGATGCGCTGGAGGCGCGATTCAAATGAGCCAGGCGCGGAACCAAGACGCACGTCATTACGACGTGATCGTTGCCCCGGTCATCACCGAAAAGGCCACCTTTGCTTCCGAGCAGAACAAGGTCGTTTTCAAGGTTGCGAAGACCGCGACAAAGCCGCAGATCAAGGCCGCTGTCGAACGTCTGTTCGATGTGAAGGTCGAGAGCGTCAACACGCTCGTCCGCAAAGGTAAGAACAAGGTGTTCCGCGGCGTGCGCGGCACTCAGTCTGACGTCAAAAAAGCGGTCGTGACCCTCGCCGAGGGCCACAAGATCGACGTGACGACCGGTCTGTAAGAGGGGTTCGGAACAATGGCACTGAAGACATTCAAGCCGGTCACTCCGGGCCTTCGCCAGCTGGTGATCGTCGACCGTAGCGAGCTCTACAAGGGCAAGCCGGTCAAGACGCTGACAGAAGGCAAGCACTCGTCGGGTGGTCGTAACAACAATGGCCGCATCACGGTTCGTTTCCGTGGTGGTGGTCACAAGCGCACCTATCGTCTCATCGACTTCAAGCGTCGCAAGCTTGATATGGCCGCCAAGGTCGAGCGTTTGGAATATGATCCGAACCGCTCAGCCTTCATCGCGCTCATCAAGTATGCGGATGGTGAATTGTCCTACATCCTCGCTCCGCAGCGTTTGTCTGTCGGCGACGAAGTGATCGCGGGCAACCAGGTCGACGTGAAGCCCGGCAATGCAATGCCGCTGTCGAACATTCCGGTTGGCACGATCGTGCACAACGTCGAAATGAAGATCGGCAAGGGCGGCGCCATGGCACGCTCGGCTGGCACTTACGCGCAGATCGTGGGTCGTGACCAAGGTTACGTCATCATGCGTCTGAACTCGGGTGAGCAGCGTCTCATTCACGGCCAGTGCTTCGCATCAATCGGCGCTGTGTCGAACCCTGATCACATGAACACCTCGCTGGGTAAGGCTGGTCGTTCACGTTGGCTCGGCCGCATGCCGCATAACCGCGGCGTCACCATGAACCCTGTCGACCATCCGCACGGCGGTGGTGAAGGCCGCACCTCGGGTGGCCGTCATCCGGTCACACCATGGGGCAAGCCGACCAAGGGCAAGAAGACACGCTCTAACAAGTCGACGACGAAGTTCATCGTGACCTCGCGTCACAAGAGCAAGAAGAAGGGCTAATCCATGGCACGTTCGATCTGGAAGGGCCCGTTCGTCGACGGTTATCTGCTGAAGAAAGCAGAGACCTCGCGCGCTTCGGGACGCTCGGAAGTCATTAAGATCTGGAGCCGCCGCTCCACGATCCTGCCGCAGTTCGTGGGTCTCACGTTCGGCGTCTACAACGGTCAGAAGCATGTTCCGGTCAATGTGACCGAAGACATGATCGGCCATAAGTTCGGCGAATTCTCTCCGACGCGCACCTACCATGGTCATGCGGCGGACAAGAAGGCGAAGAGGGGCTAAAATGTCGAAGACAAAAACTCCCCGCGCATTGAAGGACAATGAAGCCAAGTGTGTTGCGCGCATGTTGCGTGTCAGCCCGCAGAAGCTCAACCTTCTCGCCCAGCTCATTCGCGGCAAGAAGGTCGAGACGGCTCTCGCCGACCTCGAGTTCTCGCGCAAGCGCATTTCGGTTGAAGTGCGCAAGGCGCTGCAGAGCGCCATTGCCAATGCTGAAAACAACCACAGCCTGGACGTCGATGATCTCGTCGTCGCGGAAGCCCATGTTGGCAAGGCGCTTGTCATGAAGCGTTTCAGCCCGCGTGCTCGCGGTCGCGCCGGTCGGATCGAGAAGCCTTTCTCGAATCTGACGATTGTCGTGCGCGAAGTGCAAGCTGCCGCTGCCAAGGCCTGAGGAGAGAACGATGGGTCAGAAAGTTAATCCGATCGGGCTTCGCCTCGGCATCAACCGTACCTGGGATTCCCGCTGGTACGCTGGCAAGGGCGAATATGCCAAGCTGCTCCATGAAGACCTCGCGATCCGCGCGGCTCTCATGAAGGCGCTGAAGCAGGCTGCCGTTTCCAAGATCATCATCGAGCGTCCGCACAAGAAGTGCCGCGTCACGATCCAGTCGGCTCGTCCGGGTGTGGTCATCGGCAAGAAGGGCGCGGACATCGATAAAATCCGCAAGCTCGTCGCCAAGCTGACGGCCTCGGAAGTCGTCATCAACATCGTCGAAATTCGCAAGCCCGAAATCGACGCGACGCTGGTGGCAGACTCGATTGCTCAGCAGCTCGAGCGCCGCGTGGCTTTCCGTCGCGCCATGAAGCGTGCGGTTCAGTCCGCTATGCGTCTGGGCGCCGAAGGCATCCGTATCAACTGCTCGGGTCGACTGGGTGGTGCGGAAATCGCCCGTCTTGAATGGTACCGCGAAGGTCGCGTGCCGCTGCATACGCTGCGCGCTGACGTTGACTATGGTGTTGGTACGGCCCACACGGCCTACGGCACTTGCGGCATCAAGGTCTGGATCTTCAAGGGCGAAATCCTTGAGCACGATCCGATGGCCCAGGACAAGAAATTGGCCGAAGCTGATCATTCTGGCAGTGGTAACGAGCGCCGTCCGCGCCGTGACCGCGACGCCGCCTGAGGCAACGGACCTAACAGACAAGAGCCAAGATCATGTTGCAACCTAAGCGCACGAAGTTCCGCAAAGCCTTCAAGGGTCGCATTAAAGGCGCCTCGAAGGGCGGTTTTGAGTTGAACTTCGGTCAGTTCGGCCTTAAGGCCATGGAGCCGGACCGTATCACTGCCCGGCAGATCGAAGCGGCCCGCCGCGCCATGACGCGTCATATGAAGCGCGCTGGCCGTGTGTGGATCCGGGTGTTCCCGGATGTGCCGGTTTCGAAGAAGCCGACCGAAGTCCGAATGGGTAAGGGCAAGGGCGCTCCCGAATTGTGGGCAGCTCGCGTCGCTCCCGGTCGTATTATGTTTGAAATCGACGGCGTGCCTGTCGATGTCGCGCGTGAAGCGATGATCCTGGCGGCTGCCAAGCTGCCGATCAAGACGCGTTTCATCCAGCGCATCGCCGAGTAAGAGGGGACTGAACAGATGAAGTCGAAGCAGCGCCTCTCGGACATCAAGTCAATGACCGAAGATCAGCTCGGGGACGAAGTCCTCAAGCTGAAGAAGGAACAGTTCAACCTGCGCTTCCAGCGCGCCACGGGCCAGCTCGAGAACACCTCGCGCGTCCGCATCGTGCGTCGTGAAATTGCGCAGGCCAAGACGATCGCCGCGCAGAAGCGCGACGCCGCCAAGAAGTAAGGGCCAAGCAATGCCGAAGCGTATTCTCCAAGGCGTCGTTGTCAGCGACAAGCAGGAAAAGACCGTCGTCGTGAAGGTCGAACGTCGTTTCACCCATCCTCTTCTGAAGAAGACGGTGCGTCGTTCGAAGAACTATCACGCGCACGACGAGAACAAGTCTTTCAAGGTCGGTGACCAGGTTTCGATTGAAGAAACCAAGCCGATTTCGAAGTTGAAGCGTTGGATTGTGGTCGGCGGCGAAGCCAATTAAAAGCCGATACCAATTCGAGTAGATGAGCGAGGGGGCTCTCACGAGCCCCTTCAGACGTAGTCCGGACCAGATAGCAAGACGCTAAAGGCCGGAAACCGATCTGAGAAGAAAGGCGCATGCCATGATTCAGATGCAGACCAACCTCGACGTGGCCGATAATTCAGGCGCACGCCGCGTGATGTGCATCAAGGTGCTCGGCGGTTCCAAGCGGAAATACGCCGGAGTTGGCGACATTATTGTCGTTTCCATCAAAGAAGCCATTCCGCGCGGCCGCGTGAAGAAGGGCGATGTCATGAAGGCTGTTGTTGTTCGCACAGCCAAGGACATTCGTCGTTCCGACGGTTCCGTGATCCGTTTCGATTCCAATGCGGCCGTTCTGATCAACAATCAGAAAGAGCCTGTTGGCACCCGTATCTTCGGGCCGGTTCCGCGCGAGCTTCGCGCCAAGAACCACATGAAGATCATTTCGCTCGCGCCGGAGGTTTTGTAATGGCTGCGAAGATTAAGAAGGGCGACAAAGTCGTCGTTCTCGCTGGCCGCGACAAGGGTCGTTCCGGCGAAGTGCTGCAGGTTATACCTGCCGAGGGTCGCGCTGTCGTGCGTGGCGTCAACCTCGTGAAGCGTCACACCCGCCAGACTGCGCAGACAGAAGGTGGCATCATCTCGAAAGAGGCGACCATCGACCTGTCGAACCTCGCTATTGCCGATCCCAAGGATGGCAAGGCGTCGCGCGTCGGCTTCAAAGTTCTCGACGACGGCCGCAAGGTTCGTGTCGCCAAGCGTTCCGGAGAGATGATCGATGGCTGAGATCCAATCAGGCAAGGTCGCCAAGACCAAGGCCGTCAAAGCCGCTCCGTCGGCTGATCTGGCCACCGCCGCTCAGCTCGTTGTGCCGCGCGACTATATTCCTCGCATGCGCAAGCATTACGAAGAAGTCGTTCGTCCTGCGATGATCGAGCAGTTCGGTTACAAGAACCCCATGGAAGTTCCGAACATCGAAAAGATCGTTCTGAACATGGGTGTGGGCGAAGCCGTCAACGACACCAAGAAGGTGACGATTGCTGCCGGCGATCTCGCATTGATTGCTGGTCAGAAGCCAGTCATCACGCGCGCCCGCAACGCGATCTCGACCTTCAAGGTCCGCGAAAATATGCCGATCGGCGCGAAGGTCACTCTGCGCAAGATCCGCATGTATGAATTCATTGACCGCCTGGTCACGATTGCGCTGCCGCGCATTCGCGACTTCCGCGGCTTGAACTCGAAGTCGTTTGACGGCCGTGGCAACTTCGCCATGGGCATTAAGGAACATCTCGTGTTCCCGGAAATCGACTACGACAAAGCTGAATCTGTTTTGGGCATGGACATCATCGTGTGCACCACGGCCAAGACTGACGACGAGGCGCGCGCGCTCCTGCGTGCGTTCAACTTCCCGTTCCGGCAGTGAGATAACAGTCTCATACGCGGAGACCAGAGGTAACCATGGCTAAGAAGAGCTCGATCGAAAAGAACAAGCGTCGTGAGAAGTTGGTGAAGCAATTCGCCGGCCGTCGCGCACGCCTGAAGGCGATCGCCAATGATGAATCGTTGAGCATGGATGAGCGCTTTGCTGCTCGTCTGAAGCTTGCCGAACTCCCGCGCAACTCGTCCGCTGGACGCGTGCGTAACCGCTGCGAAGTGTCGGGGCGTCCGCGCGCCGTCTATCGCAAGATGAAGATGTCGCGCATCGCCGTGCGTGAACTTGGCTCCAAGGGTCTCGTGCCCGGCCTCGTCAAGTCGAGCTGGTAAGGGGAGGCATTTCGATGAACGATCCATTGGGAGATATGCTCACCCGTATTCGTAATGCGCAGATGCGCCGCAAGGGCAAGGTGTCAACACCTGGTTCGCGGCTGCGTGCGCATGTGCTCGAAGTTCTGGCTCAGGAAGGCTACATCCGTGGCTTTTCGCAGACCGACTTCGGCAATGGCCGTACCGAGTTCGAAATTGAACTCAAGTACCATGAAGGCCAGCCGGTCATTCGCCAGATCGAGCGCGTCTCGAAGCCTGGCCGCCGTGTTTATTCCGCTGTTGATGCCATGCCGCGTGTTGCGAATGGCCTCGGCATTACCATCATTTCGACTCCCAAGGGCGTGATGGCCGACCACTCTGCACGTGAGCAGAATGTGGGCGGCGAAGTGCTCTGCCGGGTCTTCTAACCAGAACGAGGGAAAAAATGTCTCGAGTCGGAAAGAAGCCCGTTGCCGTACCGGCTGGTGTCACCGCTAAGGTTGAAGGCCAGGCCGTGTCCGTGAAGGGCGCTAAAGGTGAACTGCGTTTCGTCGTTCCTGACGATGTGAACGTGAAGTTCGAAAATAATGTCATCATCGTCGATCCGCGTGCGGAATCGAAGCGTGCGCGTGCCATGTGGGGCATGTCGCGTTCGATGATCAACAATCTCGTGACCGGCGTCACCGCCGGCTTCACCAAGACGCTCGAAATCACGGGCGTTGGCTACAAAGCTGCTGTTGCTGGCAAGAACCTGCAATTGTCGCTCGGTTTCAGCCATGAAGTCCTCTATCCGATCCCGGCTGGTGTGACGATCGTGACCCCGAAGCCGACGGAAATCACCATCTCGGGCGCTGACAAGCGTCAGGTTGGTCAGGTTGCTGCCGAGATCCGTTCGTATCGTGGTCCTGAGCCTTACAAGGGCAAGGGCGTGCGTTACTCGGATGAGTTCATCTTCCGTAAGGAAGGCAAGAAGAAGTAAGGAGAGGCCGCGATGGCTAAGGATAATCAGGCTCTCGCCCGCCGTAAGGCGCGCGTCCGCCGTTCGATCCGCGCGCGTGCCTATGGCAAGCCGCGTCTGTCTGTGTTTCGCTCGTCGAAGCAGATCTATGCGCAGATCATTGATGACGAGAAGGGTGCAACACTCGTTGCCGCTTCCTCGCTCGAAAAAGATCAGCGTTCGGCTCTGAAGACGGGTGCTGATACGGCTGCTGCTAAGGCCATCGGCAAGCTCATTGCCGAGCGTGCGAAGAAGGCTGGTATCAACCAGGTCGTCTTCGACCGTGGCGCTTACATGTACCATGGCCGCGTCAAGGCGCTGGCTGAAGGTGCGCGTGAAGGCGGTCTCGAATTCTAATCTCTCCGGGGCGGTTTCACGCCCCGGCGTTTTCTCGAAGCGAGCGGTTTTGCCTTTTGCAAACCGCGCAAGTGACGGAATAGAAAAATGGCTCGTGAAGGTGAAGGCGGTCGCGGTCGCGATCGTCATAACAACGAAGAGCGTGACAGCGAATTCGTGGACCGTCTGGTCCACATCAATCGCGTTGCGAAAGTTGTGAAGGGTGGTCGTCGCTTTGGCTTCGCCGCTCTCGTTGTCGTCGGTGACCAGAAGGGTCGCGTTGGTTTCGGTCACGGCAAGGCCCGTGAAGTGCCGGAAGCCATCCGCAAGGCGACGGAAGCCGCCAAGCGCGCGCTGATCCGCGTGCCGCTGCGCGAAGGCCGCACATTGCATCATGACGTTGCTGGTCGCCACGGCGCTGGCCGCGTGTTCCTGCGTGCAGCGCCTGCTGGTACCGGCATCATCGCCGGCGGCCCGATGCGCGCTGTTTTCGAAACGCTCGGCATGCACGATGTCGTCGCCAAGTCGCAGGGGTCTTCGAACCCCTACAACATGGTGCGCGCAACGTTCGACGCTTTGAAGCGTGAAGATTCGCCCCGTTCCGTTGCGGCTCGCCGCAACTTGAAAGTGTCCACGCTCCAGTCGCGCCGTCCCGGCGCTGACGCGGATGCGGGCGCTGAAGCCTGATCGGGAGGGTTTTGACAATGGCAAAGACCTCTGCAAAGGCGACCATCACTGTTGAGCAATATGCCAGCGTGATCGGCCGTTCAAACGACCAGCGTCAGACGCTCGTCGGTTTGGGCTTGAACAAGATCGGCCGTCGCAAGGCTTTGGAGGATACTCCGGCTGTGCGTGGCATGATCGCGAAAGTCGCGCATCTCGTGCGCGTCGTCGAAGGCCAGTGAGGAGCACCCAGATGAAACTCAACGGCATTTCCGACAATCCCGGTTCTTCCAAGAAGCGCATGCGTATCGGCCGTGGTATCGGCTCGGGCATGGGCAAGCAGGGTGGTCGCGGTGGTAAGGGCCAGACGGCTCGTTCCGGCGTGCGCATCAAGGGCTTCGAAGGCGGCCAGATGCCGCTGCATCGTCGTCTCCCGAAGCGCGGCTTCACCAACATCTTCGCGCTTGAATATAACGAAGTGAACCTTGGCCGCCTGCAACAGGCGTTTGAGGCTGGCAAGCTCGACGCGAACAAGCCCGTCACGATCGAAGCTTTGTTGGCAGCTGGCGTTTGCACGCATGCTCGCGACGGCGTGAAGATTCTCGGCTCCGGCGAGATCAAGGTGAAGGCCAATTTCGAAGTCGCCAAGGCTTCGAAGACCGCCGTCGCCGCGATCGAAAAGGCTGGCGGCTCTGTGAAGCTTCTCGAAGCTGCAGTCGAAGCCAGCGCCTGAAGCAAACTGCACCTGACGTAGGTGTGATGCGCTTCACCACTTGATCCCGAGCGGGGCGAGGATGAAAATCCTCCAGCCCCGCTTGTCATGTTCAGACCTTGAAAATGAATAGCGTGGGGCGTGGCCGCGCGCATCCGGAGTGCTTTCATGGCATCGGCAGCCGAACAGCTTGCAGCGAACATCAACTTCTCGGCAATCGGGAAGTCTGAAGAACTCATGAAGCGGATCTGGTTCACGCTGGGCGCGCTGATTGTCTATCGTCTGGGCACATATATTCCGCTTCCCGGCATTGATCCGGCGGCATTTGAAGCGAGCTTTACGGGCAAGCAGCAGGGCGTGCTCGAATTGTTCAACATGTTCGCCGGTGGCGCTGTGCAGCGCATGGCGATTTTTGCTTTGAACATCATGCCGTATATTTCGGCCTCGATTATCATTCAGCTTTTGTCCTCCGTTTTGCCGTCTCTTGAAGCGATCAAGAAAGAAGGCGAGTCCGGCCGAAAGCTGCTCAATCAATATACGCGCTATCTGACGGTGTTTCTGGCGATCTTCCAGGCCTATGGCATTGCGATCGGTCTTGAAGGTCAGACGGGCGTTGTTGCTGATCCAGGCTGGTTCTTCCGTATTTCAACCGTGCTGACTTTGATGGGTGGCACGATGTTCCTGATGTGGTTGGGTGAGCAGATCACCTCGCGCGGCATTGGCAATGGATCGTCACTGATTATTTTCGCGGGCATTGTTGCAGCTTTCCCTGCGGCGATTGTCTCGACACTGGAGTTGGGCCGTCAGGGCGCGATTTCGACGCCGCTGATTTTGGCCGTCATCGTCATGTCGGTTTTCGTTATCGCCTTCATCGTCTTCATGGAACGTGCGCAGCGCCGTCTGCTCATCACCTATCCGAAGCGTCAGGTGGGCAATCGCGTTTATGAAGGACAAACATCCTTCCTGCCGTTGAAGATCAACACGGCTGGCGTGATTCCGCCGATCTTTGCTTCGTCATTGCTGTTGTTGCCAACGACCATTGCGAGCTTCTCGCAAGCGCAAGGCGGCACGGGCTTCCTGGCGACGATCACGACCTATCTCGGCCACGGCCGTCCGCTTTACATGGTTGTCTATGTGGCGCTGATCGTCTTCTTCGCCTTCTTCTATACGGCGATTGTCTTCAATCCGACGGAGACGGCGGAAAATCTCAAAAAGCATGGCGGCTTCTTGCCGGGCATTCGTCCGGGCGAGCGCACAGCGCAATTCATTGATTCCGTGCTAACGAAGATCACGGTTCTGGGCGCGGCCTATCTGGCCATCATCTGTCTCTTACCCGAACTGCTGATTTCCTACGCAGCTCTGCCGTTCTATTTCGGTGGTACGTCGCTGCTCATCGTTGTGAGCGTCACGATGGATACTGTGGCTCAGGTCCACGGCCATTTGCAGGCGCAGCAATATGAGGGGCTCGTGAAAAAGGCGAAGCTGCGCGGGAGAAAGAGATGAGGCTGATACTTCTGGGGCCGCCGGGTGCTGGCAAAGGAACACAAGCCGCCCGTCTCGTTGAAAAATTCGGCATTCCGCAGCTCTCGACCGGAGACATGCTGCGCGCTGCTGTCAAGGCTGGCACGCCGGTGGGCGTCAAGGCCAAAGCGGTGATGGATGCAGGCGGGCTCGTCTCGGACGAGATCGTTGTCGGCATTATCTCGGACCGCATTGAAGAGGCCGATGCCAAACAAGGCTTCATCCTCGACGGTTTCCCGCGCACGGTCGCGCAGGCCGAAGCGCTGGACAAGCTGCTCTCGCAAAAACACATGGAACTCGAGGCGATTGTCGAACTGAAGGTGGACGAGGCCGCACTTCTGTCGCGCATCGAAAACCGCGCTCGTGAGACGGTCGCCGCTGGCGGCACGGTGCGGGCGGACGACAATCCGGACGCCTTCAAGGTTCGTCTCGACGCCTACCGCGTCCAGACCGCGCCTGTGTCGGCCTATTATGCCTCCAAGGGCACTCTGAAGGCGGTGGACGGCATGTTGCCGATCGACGATGTGACCAAGGCC
>Ga0209400_1000571_pt1 | contig 31922 bp, 20 predicted proteins | sample M_130807_EF_Meta_FD_187313 | JGI IMG/M metagenome (GOLD analysis project Ga0209400, IMG submission 187313) | Freshwater microbial communities from Lake Montjoie, Canada to study carbon cycling - M_130807_EF_MetaG (SPAdes) (version 2) | ecosystem: Environmental > Aquatic > Freshwater > Lake... | reverse complement strand
CGCGGGCGCCGCCCAAGTTTCTCAGAAGTATTCTAAAGTACCCAAGACATGTTCGCAGACTGAGGATATGTACGCAGACTGCGGACAGCCGACGAACCCTCCCAAAACTGGACTATCGCGGTGGACAGGGGGGAAGGACCCAAGGGCCCGCTCCGCGGGCGCCGCCCAAGTTTCTCAGAAGTATTCTAAAGTACCCAAGACATGTTCGCAGACTGAGGATATGTACGCAGACTGCGGACAGCCGACGAACCCTCCCAAAACTGGACTATCGCGGTGGACAGGGGGGAAGGACCCAAGGGCCCGCTGCGCGGGCGCCGCCCAAGTTTCTCAGAAGTATTCTAAAGTACCCAAGACATGTTCGCAGACTGAGGATATGTACGCAGACTGCGGACAGCCGACGAACCCTCCCAAACTGGATTATCGCGGTGGACAGGGGGGAAGGACCCAAGGGCCCGCTCCGCGGGCGCCGCCCAAGTTTCTCCGAAGTATTCTAAAGTACCCAAGACATGTTCGCGGTCTGGCGGATATGTACGCTGAATGCGAACAGCCGTCGAACCCTCCCAAACTGGACTATCGCGGTGGACAGGGGGGAAGGACCCAAGGGCCCGCTCCGCGGGCGGTGCCCAGTTTTTTTCAGAGGGTCTTGAGGAGATATAGGCATTGGTCATAATATGACTAAAAGATAGACTATTGGTCATTTAATGACCAATCCCTCAGGCGGTAGACGGGGTCTGAAAAAGTGATAGTTCAGTATGGCACCCAAGGGTCTTGGGAAAGGGGCCCGCTCCGCGGGCCGTGGTCAAGTTTTTCAGAGGGTCTTGAGGAGGTCTAGGGATTGGTCATAATTTGACCAAAGGATAGACTATTGGTCATATTTTGACCAATCCCTGAGAAGATGTATCTCACTACCAACAATCGGTATTATCTTCAGTAACAGTATAGACAAAAATCTATATTATACACTAACCGAGTAATGGTGCTCAGAACATGCGAACATTGTAATTATTCCACGTTTTACAAGAGCTCCTTTGACTCTCATTTAAGGTCCAAGAAGCATCTTGAGACAACCAACCAAATACCTCCCGATGAAACTAAAGAATTCGAGTGTAAGTACTGTAAGAAACGATATGGTACACGAGCGGGGGTATGGATACATAAAAAAACATGCAGAAGTGCACCACCCACGTCGACTCCCGATGTGGTTGCCCAGATTCACGCCAGGCTCCAAGAAATCAATACAGAGCGTCTTGGTCAACCGTCGTCCCAAGAAGACCCCAACCTGGACCGCTTCCTCCAGTACCTCATACAGTTGGCAGCTCCCGTGGCAGCCGCTCCGGTCCCACCTACACCCCCTCCCGCCCCCGTCCCACGTCAGTACATCTATATGATCCAACTCCGTGAGTTCATTCAAAGCGGTAAACCGGTGTTCAAGGTCGGTAAAACCAAACAGGCCAACAGCACACGGTTCCGTGGTTACCCCAAAGGTAGCGAAGTCATTCTTCAGTGTGAGACCCCCAACTGTGACGATACCGAACGCGAAATCATCGAAGCATTCAAAGAGAAGTATATTCACCGCACGGACATTGGGGCAGAGTACTTCGAGGGAGATATCCGCGAGATGAAACGCGATATTCACCGCATCTGTGATTGATACCAAGACATGGTATAGGACTTGGTATTATATCGCGGTGGAAAAGAAGGAAGGACCCAAATACGGAACAATAATTGGTTCTTATGGAAGGATTATTGTATAAGTGGAACAATAATTGGTTCTTATGGAAGGATTATTGTATAAGTGGAACAATAATTGGTTCGTATGGAAGGATTATTGTATAAGATCCAGGTTTCTGCTTCAAACTATCATAGAGGGCCGGCTTCGCCGGCCCCGGAACCCCGGTCCCTGGTCTGGGGGTTCTTGGTCATCTTGGGTTCTTGGTCTACTTCTTGGGTGCCATTGTCTCGTCCCCGATGCCTCGTCCCCGTAGGGGGCGAGATTTCCATCTAGTCCACCGCACGAAAGACGCACCGACCTCGGAGACACCCCCTTTCCAAGACGACCAAGAACCCCGTCCTATATCCCCCACCTACCAAGAACTTATTCTCCAAGGCCGGCTTCGCCGGCCCACCCGGTAAACCATATAAACCCATCTCACCACTATATCATGTACCCATCTCACCACTATATCATGTACCCATCTCACCACTATATCATGTACCCATCTCACGAACCTACCTTGTACCCCATGCAAGACCTTCCCCCCGACTACGTCCTCATCACCCGTCAAGACGCCCCGGTCTACCACGCCCTACTGGCCACCCAAGGTCCTGCGTTGTGTCCTCCCCGGTTCACCGCCGAGGTCTTCCAAGAACACCTCCAAACCTACGATATCGCGTTCCTCCGTGTGACCACCACCCCCAAGCACCCCACAGGCCTCCTCCATAGTTTTGTCTTGGCTCGTCACCGCCCCGACCCGGACCCCAGTCTCGTGCTCTTGGATATCCTCATCGTCTGTGTTCCCCGGCCCGGCTCCCGGGAAATCACCCAGTACCTGGAACTCGTCGATACCTATGCTCGCACCCACAGTTACCTCCGAATCATGTATTGCGATGTCCTCACCAAACGGGCCCATACCCAGTTCGTGAACCACGGGTACGACAGCCCCGTCTCACATCCCGTGGCGGGCCAAGACGACCCCATCTACTTCATGCACAAGTTTCTCACCCCGTAACCCCCACCCGGCTCACCCCTCCATACAACGTATTTTATCTAAATAAATACGTGGTATCGTCCACCGGACCCGTCTTGGTATCCTCTCTTGGTCAGGGTTCTTGATCTATGTCTACTTCTTGGAACGCGAAACCCGGGATTTCTTGGCGGTCCGTCCCCGGCTACGCCGGCTCCGGCGGCGCGAACGCCGGCCTCCGTAGGTCCCCTTATGGATGTAGTCCGGGGTGCGTTCGTACAGCACCAGGTCCTTCGGAAAGAGAGTATCGTCTCCCACAAACCGGGTACCCTCCTCATCACGCTGGGCCAATTCGCCGTGTTTGTACTGACGGTCTTCCCCCCGGTAGTAGTAGTTGTTTGCCAAGACGGGCTGGGGAATACGCGTATATTGGTTGGACATGGTGGGTCTCCTATATATATAATATGGGGATGTTCTTGGTCGGCTCTCTTGGTGCCCCGGTCTCGACCCCGATGCCTGGTCCCCGTAGGGGGCCAGATTTCACCCTAGTCCACAGCACGAAAAATGCACCCCACCTTGGCGACGGACCCTTTCCCCCCGAGTCATATACACATACATATCGACCACACCCCCATATCCGAACCTCTATATACATATCTCTCCCTGGTCTCTCTCCCCATATCATGTATTGGATATGATATGGATATTGGTCCCGGGTCTACGGTCTTACGTGACCACCGACCCCATCTCAAACGGATAATACACCACCAGTCCCTTCGGGTCCACAATCGACACGGCCGACGTCGCCGTCGTCCCCACCCCGTAGCCCCAGATCCCCATCACATCGTTCAGTCCCAGGGTCCGGTTGTACAAGCGGAAATCGTCCATGTACCCGGTGAACCCCGCCAGGTTCCCGTACCCGTTCGCTGCCACCGGCACACTACTCGGTACCCCACCCATATAGTTCTTGGTATAGACGCTCCCGGTATCCGGCACCCCCCCGTCGACGGTCCCCATACACACATCCGACACATAATAATTATACGTGGCCGTCGTGGTACTCGTGTACCGGCATGTCATCGCAAAGAACGACCACTGGTTCAGAGGCACCTTATGGTTACTCGGCACCACGAATTCCGCCCCCGTCACCCCCGTCGCCACGGTCCGGTTACACGAAAAGTCCAACGTCCCGTTCGTGGGATTCATATAACAGGACACCACTCCACCGGTGGTATTGGTCATGGCAAACACCGTCGGGTTGGTACTGACGGCCGCCACCGTCGGGTAGATCCACCCGGTCACCGAGAAGCCGGCCCCCGTGGCCGGCGTCGGGCACGTCCACGGCCCCAGCTGGACATACGTCCCCAGGCCGGCATTGAGCGACACATCCCCATTCCCCACCATCGACGCCGGCGGCCCCCCCGTCAGGCTCGCCCCCTGGCAGAGCGACGCATCCGCCGTGGGAATCGCCGACGCATAATTGTTCAGGAGGGTCGTCCCGGTCACCGTCGTCCCCACATCCATAGGATAGTATAGGATCAAGCCGGACGGGTCCGTCGCCGTGGACCCCGTCCCCAGCACCGTGGAAAAACTGGTATTGACACTCCCCAGGCCCACCGCCGAGCTGGTCGACCCGTTACTGTTGGTGACCACGATACTCACCTGGTTGTTCCCCGCGGGGAGGTTATAAAAGGGGAGGTTGAACGTCGTAAAGTCCGTGGTCCCCGGGGGGAAACTGTAGCCCGAGAGGAGGACGACCCCCCCGATCATGACGGTCAAGGTCGTCCCCGGGTCGTAGACATTGGCGGGCCAGGCGGTGAACGAGACCACCCCACTGTTCCCCGTGGCACCGGCGGGAGGGGTGGGGGCCGTGACCGCCTGGGCCACGGTCACCGAGCCGGCCCCGGCGCCGTTGGCCGAGGACATGTTGACCGCCATATAGGCCGAGACCGTACTCGGGAGGGAGCCCGTGTAGAAGGGCACCCCGTTGGCATCCGTCCCGGACCCACTGGCCAAGGATACTGTCCCTGCCGGGGGGGCCACACTGGGAGCGACCGGGGCACCCCCCGTGGCCGAGAGACCGGAATCGGTGAGAGTGGTCCCCGCGGGGCTGGTGGCCGAGGCCGTGATGGTCCCCGCCGAGCCGGAGGCGAGTGCGGCGTTGGTAGCTCCCCCCGCGGCGGCCAGCGCCCCCGGACTGGCGGCGGCCCCCCCGGCAGCGGCGGGCGAGCCCCCCATGGTCGTCCCCACCGCCGCCGCTGCCGACGTGATGGACGCCGCGGTCACCCCCGAGCTGGCTCCCCCCGCGGCAATCGTGATACCCGGGATACTGGTCGACGTGAGGGGTGTGGCCGAGACCCCGTTACTGGTGGCCGGCAGGAACGTACTGGCCACCGCACCCCCCGTCAACGCCCCCAGCCCCGTGTTCCCCGTGGCCGAGGTGGAGAGTGCCCCCGTCCCTCCCACCGCCGACACCGCCGACACCGTCAACCCCGTGGTGGTATTCAGATTCGGAGTGAAATAGTAGGTATAGGAGTAGTTGGGGTAGGGGGTGGTATCGATAAAGGCATTCCCCAAGACCCCCGTGGCCAAGGAGGATGTATAGGTCATCGTCTTGGTAATATAGGCATTGGTGGTGGGGGCCAGCGACGCCGAGGCATCGTAGATTCGTAATACCTTCGTCACGGGGTCCACCCCGGCCACCTCACTGGTCACAAACGCCGGGTTCCGACTGACATCCACATAGTTGAACACCCCACTGAGATCCACCTGTACGGTGACCCCATGGAGCCCCCCGGAGAACGATACCCCCGACGAGGACAGGTCGTAGATGGGCTGGATGGCAAAAGGTGGGAGCTGGATGGACGTGGTCCCCCCGAGGGTCGCGGCGGGGACGGGTACCCCCGCCGTCACCTGGATGTACGGGGTGATGGTATAGGTATAGAGGGTGTCCCCCTGGACGGTGGTATCGATAAAGGCGAGGGGGCCGGGGGCGGCCGTGCTGCTGACGGGCACCAGGGAGAGGGGCGGCGAGCCGAGGGCGGAGGCATAGAGGGTCAGCCCGTTACTCACATCCAAGACGGTGGTCCCGGCGTTGGGGCCACTCGTGGCGAACAGGTTGGGGTCGGCGGGGTCAAACGGGGGCGACCGACTGATGTACAAATAACTAAAGGTACCACTGACATCTATCTGTATGGAGGCCCCGTAGGAGGCGGACCGGTTCCCCCAGACGGTGGCGGCAGAGGGGTCGAACGTCCCCTGGACCACCATGGGGGGTGTGGCCACGGGGGGGATGGCATTGGTGACCAGGTTGGGGTAGTTGGCGGCATTGGCCGTCAGGTAGCCGATATAGGAGTAGATTTGGGCGAGGACCCGGATCTCGGGGGCGGTGAGGACCCGGCCGTAGTAGCGGATATCGTTGAGCCGGCCGTTGAAGTAGGAACCCGCCACGGGGGGCTTGCCCCCGACGGTACCCGCGACCACGGTAAAGGGGGCGTAGAGGGCGGTCTGGTTGACGGCGTTGGGGATGGCCACGGCGGCGGACCCGTCGAGGTAGAGGGCCTGGCTCGCCAGCCCGGTGGACGTACACCGGACGGTATAGCAGAAGAAATGCCAGGCTCCCGGGGTGAGGGCCACCGCGGTGGCGTTGGCGGCCCCGACCGTTGACCCCGTCCCCCCGTTATAGTAGGTGGTGAGCCCGGTGGTGGACCCGTAGTAGACGGAGACCCGGGCCAAGCCTGCCCCGGAAAGGTCAAAGAGCACCCGACCCGCCGCTTGCCCCCCCACAGGGTAGAACCACCCGGCCACCGTGAACCCGTTCCCACTGGTGACGGTGGGGAAGGAGACGGGGGTCTGAGCCTGGGGGATGGCCATGTACTGAGACTGGGCGGCATTGAGGGAGAGATCGGTACTGTTGATGGTGGTGGAGGAAGTATCGTAGGCGGCCCCGTTGGTGAGAAGTCCCCCGACGGGGGAGGCGTAGGTCACGGGGGTGACGGTGGACCCGGCATAATTATATACATAGACGGAGCTGGGATCTTGGAAGAGCGACATGGGGGATATGGGTATGGGGATATAGATATGGTGGGTGGATATGTATGTATATGGGTGTGACCGGGGGCGTATATAGTACGGGGGGATATGGATGTATGGTTGAGGACGAGGGGGGTGGTTGGTGGGGACGAGGCGGGTCCTTATACCATGGGTCTTATACAAATATTTATACATAGGTTGGGGTGCCCAACATGTGTATAGGGTTTGGGGGAAAGGGTTGGGGGAGAGGGTGAGTACGAGGGCGTTGGGGGCGGTGGTGGTGCTGGTGGGGGTGGAGATGGTGACGCCGCTGTAACTGGTCACCGGTCGCCCGTACCCATTATCCCGAGACCGACCACATGGGTTTCGGCGACCGGTTGGATTCGCAAGGTGGGGTCAGGCTCTACACGTCCAATATGCGTTTCATCTGGTTCCAATATGTAACACGATAATTCGTTATAATTAAACATACATATTAAGCAGTCGTATATGTCAATGACCCACTTGTAAATTTAATAATAGTATAGCTGACACCAGCAATGGTAGCCGTTGATACGGTTTTACTTCCAGAACCGGTAAAATTTGCCGAATTATAGTTAGCCGTAGGAATAGATAAAATAACGACACCACTTCCTCCCGCACCACCCGGCAAATAATTGCTGGTCATTGATACTCCACCACCACCACCACCAGTATTGGCAGTTCCTGCAACACCTGCGGTTCCACCTCCATTACCTCCACCACCTAATCCGCCAGTACTAGTCGTGTTAGAACCACCTAAGCTTCCACCACCTCCACCGGCATAATAAGTGGCAGTTCCTGTAATACTATTTGATATACCGTTTCCTCCATTTGGAGGAACGGTTGTACTTGTACAAGAGCCTCCTTCTTGCCCCGCACCTCCTCCACCACCCGAAGAACCGCCGACGTTATTACCATTATCTCCACCGACATTACCGTAACTAATACATCCGGTATAACTTGCCTGGTTGGAAGCACCCACCAGGTTGGGATTCCCACTGTAACCTGCACCTCCAGTACATCCACCAGATGGTGTCGTAGACCCTCCTCCGATGTTGTATCCACCACAACCCCCACCAGATGCAATGTAAGTAGTGGAATTATATACTATTTGACTGTTACTTCCATTTGTACCATATGCTAGATTCGTACCTGCTGTACCTCCTGCACCAACTGTTACTGCAAAGCTTAACCCAGACGCGTATGTAATATATGGATTGTAAACGACACCTCCAGCACCACCACCTCCAGCACCACCGCCTCCACCACCACCAACGATCAAGAAGGAAATACCAGGGGTTACGGCAATAGTCGGGAAGGCAACTATTGCGAAACCGCTACCACCATTACCAGGCGTACCACTTGAACCAGTGCGCGTACCACCTCCACCACCACCAGTATTCGCTCCACCATTGCCTCCATATTCACCGCCGATCCCGCCACTTGCAGTTGAGCCATTTCCACCATTATTTATTCCTGTGCCACCAGCACCAACTGGTAATGTACCATTATTGGTACCTGACATCCCACCACCTCCTCCTCCACCCATTCCACCTGGTCCACCGGCAGCACCATTTGCACCGGAACCACCTCCACCTCCTCCCCAATAATATCTACCAAACGTTGAGTATCCAGAAGGTGTAAATGTAGATATACCCGGTAATATACATTGAAGGCCACATCCACCTCTTCCTCCGATAGATTTTGCATTAGCAGTAACACAGGTTCCGCCATAATTACCGGCACCTCCTCCAGCGTTTCCGGCATAATCGCTTCCAGTTGTTTGAGCACCACCGGCATTTGCATAGTTATTGCCGGCAGTATTACCCGCGGCAGGTCCATAATTATATCCGCCACCACCACCAGACCCACCAGTATTCGGGGCCCTACCGGTGGTTGCACCATATCCTCCTCCGTAGGCAGTAATGGTGGTTGCTCGAGGAGTTCCTGTAAATGTAACTGTAGTATTCGAACCGTTTGTTGGAGTACTTGTACCACCACTACCACCATTTCCTAGAGAAATACTAATCGTTCCTGTACCTGCCGCGACAGAAGTGCCCAACATATAAAGACCCCCTGCTCCCCCACCCCCACCAGAAGCACCTCCTCCACCCCCGCCAATCGCGAGAACATATACGGTGGTTGCAGTTGAAACAGTATAGTTAATCGAGTAAGAATAGGTAGTCAATCCAAAAGAATATACTTGATAGTTGTAACCATCGGTTCCAATAGAAGTTCCTGTAACAATACCGTTTCCTGAAGATAGAGAACCGGTAGGAGTTACTGTTGAACTATTGTATTGTACATAATTAACAGTAACTTGACTAGGAGATGCGGTGGTTAAAGCATCGATAGTTCCCGAGACATTGATAGCACTGACGTCAAAGGTCCAGGGGCCGGATCCGGTGACGGGTATGACCTGGGAGCCGCCGGCGACGTTGTAGGTGAGGTTGCCGGCCGTGGTACTGGCGGTGCCCGCGGTGAGGGTCCAGGTGAGTGTGACGCCGGTACCCACGCCCCCCGTCCAGTTGAGGGTCACATTCGGGGAACTGTACGAGCTCGTCAGCACCAACGTCGTCGGCGGGGCATAGACGGTCGCCACCGCAGACACGGACCCCACCAAGTTCACGGCCGTGAGCGTGACGGTCCAGGCGTACCCATTGCCGGCAGTAGGGGCAGCCAAGGTTGCAAAGGAATAAGACGTAGAGATACCGGGAAAGGTCTGCGTCCCCGAGCCGTTGTACACCGTGGCCGACGTCGTCACCCCCAACCCCGTCCCTCCCGACCACGCGAGCGTAAAGCCCGTCGACGTCACCGCCGTCACCGCCCCAATCGTAATCGGCGTGGGCGGTGACCGTAGCACAATCGACCCCTCGTCAAACGGATAGTACACCCCCAGTCCCGACATATCAATCACGTTCGCATACTGGTTCGAGGCAAAACCGTACGACCATAACGACAAGATATCCGGGGTCGATAACGCCCGGTTGTACACCCGGAAATCGTCCATGTACCCCGCAAAGTAGCCCAACGGCCCAAACGAGTTCGGCGTCGGACTATTGACCGGTACCCCCCCCAAATAGTTATTCGTAAACGTGGCCGACGTCTGGGGCCACGCCCCCGTCTGGGTCGCCATACTCACATCATTCAGATAATACGTGTACACCCCCGTCGTCCCGTTATAGTACGCCGTCATCGCAAAGAAATTCCACCGATTGGGCTGAATGGTGTAGGTATTGGACACGTACTCGGACCCCCCCGCCACATTATACGAAAAATCGAGCCAGTTGTTCTGCTGGTTCAGGTACACCATCAGGTTACACGCCGTACTACTGAAAAAGCACAGGGTAGCATTCGAGGGCTCCACCGCCACCGAGGGCTGGAACCAGCCCGTGATGGAGAACCCGTTCCCCGTCACCGCGGCGGGCATCGACCACGACCCCATCTGCACATAGCAGGTCGACCCGTTGAGGGACAGGTCCGCACCTCCCATGATGGCCTGGGTGGTATCGAGCACCGCCCCCCCACACAAGGACGCATCCGCCGAGCCGGCCAGCCCCGTGAAGCCCGCCGAGCAGTCGTAGACCACCGTCCCCGACACCGACCCCAGGTCAAAAGGGTAGTACAAGGCCAGTCCCGAGGCGTCCACCATACGGTACCCCACGCCGGTGGTGGTCGCCGACCGGATCTGCAGCCCCCCCACACACATTCCGCTCGCCACCGTTCCGGCATTGGTGGTAATGTTCAAGAGGTAGGTCCCCGCACGACTCATGGTGAAGGGGAGATTCAACGACGTATAGGGGGACGCATTGGGGGTCGGTAAATTCGTGAGATTCGGGGTGGGGCTGATGGTAACGTTCGTGAACCCCATCGAATCACCGTTGGCCGACGCCTGAGTAAGAGTGATGGTTAAAGTATAAACGCCCAGCGTCGTGACGACGAAGGTACCACTGTACGCGGTCCAGGTCATGGCGGAAGCCGTGAAGGTTTGGGTGATGGGGGTCGACCCGGCAATGGTGGCCGTGAGGGTGATATTTGCGTTATTTAAGGTTCCCGCCCGAACCGCCGCAGTAATCGACAAGGTATATGTATTCGGGGTCAGGGTCACCGATTGAGTAAACGATGTTCCACTTCCGCTTCCAGGATTTTGACATAACACATAGGACCCATACGTGTTGAACACGAATGGTTGCCCGGTGCCAGCCGCGGTACATAAGAAGTTCGTTGCTCCACTGACGGTCCATCCCGGGATCGTCTGTACGGTATTGTACGGGGCCGATACAGATAGACCATTCGTGGCTGCCGCCGGACTACTGAACATCGGATTCGTAATCGTGTACGCCGGAATCAACGCATTGGTCAAGCTGTAATTGTTCAACAGGGTCACTCCTCCCAACGTCACCGTAATGGTCTGTTGGGTATAGTACCCCCCGGTGCCAATATCACGTGGCCATACGAAAAATGACACCATCCCCGACGTCCCCTGGTAGATCCCCACGTACTGAGACAATCTCGCCGTCGTTCCCGCATTCTGGCTGATATCGATATAATACGTCACCGTGGAAGGCAACGCTCCCGTGTAGACCCCCGTCACCGACCCGTTACACAGGAACAAGGTCGACCCCGAGGTCGCCCACCCCGGTAAGTTCGCCGTCGTCACCGCCGCCGCCGACCCGGCAATAGGCAGCGAGGACCCCTGGTTAAAAAACCCGTTGAACAGGGGGGTCGTCGTGACCGACCCGAAATTGACCACCGACCCCGACGTGTTCATCACATAGGGCTGTACCGTATACGAGTACGACGTATCGGCCGCCACCGTCGTGTCCACATAGGCCCAGGTCGTCGCGTTGACAAACACCAAATTCGCACAGGACACCGTCGAGGTCGTGGTGTTGGTCACCGCCCCCACCTGGGCTGTCCGGGTCACATAGAGTCCACTAAAGGTACCACTCACGTCAATCTGGACGGCATTCACATAGGAGATATCGTAGTACATCTGGGACACAATCGCCGGGGTGGTGCCCGACTTGTAGTTGAAGCTATACAACACGTTGATCTCGGGTAACGACAGCACCCGGTTGTAGAACCGGAAATCGTCGATTTTACCGTTGAAATAGGTGTAGACGGGCCCCGCCCCGCGACCGTAGCCGATGTACGAACCCGTCCCTGCGGTTCCCCCCGTGAAGGACACGTAGCTCCCCGTGGTGTTGGTGGCGGCGTAGGCCCCGTTGGAGTTCAGGCTGGCATCGATATAGAGCGACTGGAGGGCGGTGGTGATGGACGTGCAATAGATGGTATAGCAGAAGAAGTGCCACGAGCCCGGCACCACCGTGACGGTGGACTGGACCACGGCACCGTTGAAGTAGCCATACAGCTGGTTGGACGTACCGTAGTAGAGGGAGACGGCACAGCCGGACCCCGAGATATCGAAGATGGTACTGTTGACGGTCTGGGTACCCGAGGGGTAGAACCATCCACTAAAGGAGATACCGTTCCCGACGGTGGCGGTGGCAGTGGTGAACGCGGTATTCGAGATGACATATTGTTGTTGGGCGGCGTTGAGGGAGAGATCGGCGGTACCGACGGCGGAGTTACTATCCAGGACCGGGGCCGTGGTCCCCTGGAGTACGGCGTCCATGATCCCCACTCCGGAGCTGAAATTGGCGACACTCGACGACATCGCCAGGTGGATAGGAAGTCGACCGGTATATATTGTACCCTAGAGGATTTTTCTATGTGGTTGTCCGAGGGGTACCCCGGGGCGAGCTTGCGAGCCCACCATGGACCAAGACCCATAAGACCAAGATTGTGTATAGGATTATGGCAAAATTATGTCTCATGATACCCATGAACCCACGTCTCTCTCAAGCCCATCTCCAATAGTCCGCCCATATCCCCAGCCCGAGGCGACGATGGCCCGTATCTATGCCTTTGGCGGGTGGCCTCCGTTCGCCCTTGATTTCACCCATATCCAGGTGAAATACCCGGCAAATGACACGGTCTACCGGCTCAAAGGGAAGTAGGAGGTGCTCACCCACGAGATGGTGGACAAGTGTGTGTTAATTGACCGGGGATGATGAATCTGGTACATGGTACGGATGGTAATCCACCTACCATCTGTACCACTACGAATATTACAATATATATCACTCTTACATATTACGTGACGTTCAGAACCAATTTGTATACAGTATTACTATTATACATATAATAGAAAATATTCCCTTGGGTTCCACATCCCATGGTGATTTGAAAGGTTTCCACCGTTCCAAGGTTTGGACCATTTACTGTCAACGTGGATGTATTCATTTGATTGGTGGCGGGATTCCAAGGATATACAGTGAGATTATTAAATATAGCTAACATATAATACGGCTGCACACTACCAGTATAATTACCACCAATGAGAGTATAGGCCCTATCACCAATATGCACATTGGACACCGAAGATGCGGAAAATGTCGCCACATCCCCGTTCCAGGTAATCGTTCGCGACGTATCATTCCCATTCTCTGATGTAAAAACCATACTGGCCGTTGCATTCGTGGCCACACCCGTTCTACTGATGGCAAAACTGGCAGCCCTAAAGGCCGGATAGGTATTTGTCGTCGTATTGAATCGGGTATAATACAGGTTCGACTCGAACGGGACCACAAACAGGGTCTTCCCGTCGGGGGTCATACAGGCCCCAAAATAATTCTTGGTTTGGCACAAGGTCGCCACGGTGGTATCGAACTGGATGAACGTGGGATCCACCCCGGTCCAGTTCACCGTATAACATGCACTGCCCGTCTGGGCATACCCGAACTGCCCGTCGTTTCTGAATGCACAGCCGTTACGAATATTGCGACCTTGACCACTTGTGAGGGTTTTGGATGAGAACGAAGACCAGGTAGTCCCTCCGTCCGTAGAGGTGGCCCAGTATGCGATACCGCTGTCGATAATCAACATCTTGGTTTGGAGTAAATCCACGGCAATACTGACTTTACCCCCGCTCACGATGGCCGCCGGTAACGATGCGGTACTGAGAACACTGACCGTCGACGAGGAATTGATGGTGGTAAACGACTGAACCCCGCGGTTGGTGGTCGTATTCATCGAGGTACTTCCCACCCCGTTCGTCGCAGTGATCGTAAAGGTCCACGGGCCGTTCCCGGTGGCAGCGACGGTGGTCCCCGACGTGATGGCAGTCGGACCGGTGGTGGCGGAACCACTACTCGATGAAGCATAAGTATAGGAAACGGCCGTACCCGTCCCCCCCGTCCAGGCGATGGTCACCGTCGAATTCGCGGCATTGTACAGCGATGTTACAAACAACGGGGTCGGTACCGTTGCACTGACGGTGGTCGTCCCGGTCGCGATGATCCGATAGTTGGTATCGTAGGCGACGACATTGACGAACCAGGGGGGGGTACTCGCGGGGGTCACGGTGACGGCCGTCAAGGCTCCGGCTCCGGCGGAGGCGTAAGCCACCGAATTGTTCACAAACACCACAAAATAGGCTGCCCCCGACACGGTCGAGGTGGTCAGGGCAAACGTTGTGAGGGTGACCGAAGGAACGGTCACGGTGAGAGCGACAGGAGTAGTATAAGCAACCGGAGTGGCTTCTACGATAAGACGGTCGGCATCCTCCAAGGAGCTTCCAAAAAAGTAAAAATAATATAATTGTGAATTACCATAACCAGCCGTCCCGTTCGAACCGGTATTACCGTATGCCATAATATAATTAAAAGTTGCAGTCTGTTTTCGTATTCCTTTCGATACATATGTCCCGTTAACAAGTGATCCATTAATATAATCCGTGCGAGTACCACTGGTTCCATATACGTATTTTAATGTGGCATAGGTATTGGGATTCCAAGTTATACCACTTACATTATAATCGTTCGTCTGCCAAGTATTAGACAGGCTGGTTGTGCCGACACTCACAATATTGCAGCCACTGAGTACTCCGCCATCTCCTCCACCGTATATGATACCACCATTGGTATAGTTCCATAATTTGAATGTAAAAGAATAACTGGCATCCCCGTACGGGTAAGCGCCATTCGGTAAACTCAAATTTGCGTACAAATTGGGTGCAGCTACTCCACCACCGGTACCTGTATATCCAAAATTCATTACCCCATAGGATACATCGTAGATGGGTTGTCGATTCAGGGTATATTGTATCGCACAATTGAAGCAAATATCCATCGACTGGTTGTACCATTTGGTCACATAGGCATAATTAGTATTGGCCCCGTTGGCCGTGAGCCATGCCTTCACTGACGTACCTGTCCCCAGATAGCCCGTGCCCAGATTACCGCACACGTCCGCATAGAAATTCTGAGTATAATTACAATCGGTATCCGTCGAGTACCGGAGGGTCATGATCGGACCGAAATAGTTATAATTGATGAGTCTACACGAAAAGGCTCCCTTCATGGATTTATACGCTGCGCTGGACAGCGTGGTGGTAGAAAGGACATCGTTGTATTGACCACTGGTGTAGAGAGTGGGAGGTAACACGGCCACCGCATTGCTCGTGATAGCCCGTTGAGGGAAGGCGATGACCACAATGCCCGACCCACCTGCCCCACTCAACCCGTTCCAGGTGCCACCCCCACCACCCCCCGTATTCGCACCTCCATTTCCCCCGGGACCGTACAACGGGGCCTGATTGTCACTGTATCCTCCCTTACCACCAGGGTTCAAGGCCGAACCACCCCCAAATCCACCGTTGTTGGGGGAACCTTGGGTGGTGCCCCCACCGCCACCCCCTAGGCCCCCATTTCCACCATAGTAGTAACTATTGTTGGTACTACCGCCCCCACCCCCGCCCCAATAATAGGTGCCGTAGGCCACGCCGGCTGGGGAAAAATTATTGATTCCCGGTAAAAAGCATTGGATACCGTTTCCTCCGGCACGAATCGCCGCGGATTCGACCGTAGAACCCGTGGCGGACGCGGTGCCTGCCCCTCCTCCACCTCCCGTCCAAAACGATGAATAATTGATAAGCAACCCTGGATTCGCAAAGTTGTTATAGTTATTATTCGGGGGGGTATAGCTGGTCGATGCATAACTTCCTCCGGAACTCCCCCCGGGTCCGCCAGCCCCGGCACCTTTTTCACCGAGACCTCCACCATACGCATAAATCAACGGGGTTCCTCCAAAGGTGACGGTGGTAGTACCACCCGCGGTGGCTCCGGCTACATTGTTGGCCACGGTATTCCCCGAACCACCGGCACCGACATTGACATTGATGGTCGAGGAACCCACCGGTAAGAACACCGGGTTCATCACCACACCGCCGCCCCCACCACCGGCACCCGCACTGCATGTCCCGCCCCCCCCACCCCCCACGGCCAATACATACACATACGATGCCTGGTTGGAACTGTAAGACAAGGTATAGGTCACCCCCGTCTGTTTGAATGCATAGACTTGGTACGTGATACCGTTCGAGACCGACGTCCCACTCACATCCGTCGCACTGTTCCAGCCGGTGATATTCGGGGTAATCGTAAAGGCGTTCGTATACACCAATGTTGTCCCTGTCAGTGTCCCCGTCGGCCCCACCGCGGTCACCGTCGCCGTCCAGGGTCCAATACCCGACAAGGTCCCCGAGGTCGCCGTCCCCCCCGTGTCGATGGCCCCCGTCTGGGTCGTCATCCCGGTTCCCGTCAAAGTGTACGTGTAGGTCAGCCCACTCGCCACGTAGTTGGTCACCGTCAAGGTCAATGTATTGGTCACCGCCCCGTTCCATAGCCCACTCACCGTCGGAGGTAGGTACACCACCCCCGTCCCCGTCGTGGCACCTGCCGCATTGGTCGCCGTGACCACCACGGTCCATACGTTGGCCATTGGAGTGGATGTGTTGGTCGGGGCCGTCAGCCCCGTGAACGTCACCGGTGGCGCCGTCCCCGTCGGAACCACCGTCGCCCCGTTCACCCTATACGTATAGCTCACTCCCAAGCCCGTACCGCCCTGCCAGGCCAACGTGAACCCTGACGACGTCACCGCCGTGGCCGTGAACCCATAAATCGCCGACGCTGGTGCCCGCATGATCGTACTACCCTGTTCAAACGGGTAATATATACCCAATCCCGACATGTCAATGACGTTGGCGTACTGGTTGGCGGCGAACCCGTAGTTCCATAGGGACAAGATATCCTGCACACTGAGGGCCCGGTTGTACACCCGGAAATCGTCCATGTACCCCGCAAAGTACCCCAGGGTTCCATACGTGTTGACGGTGGGGTTGTTGAACGGGACACCCCCGAGGTAGTTGTTGGTGAACGTCGCCACGGTGGCGGGCCACACCCCCATCTGGGTCGCCATACTCACATCATTCAGGTAGTACGTGAACACCCCCTTGGTCCCGTTATAATACGCCGTCATCGCATAAAAGTTCCACTGGTTTGCTTGCACTCCGTAGGTCGACATTACATACTCCGACCCGCCCGCCATGTTGTACGAAAAGTCCAGGAGGTTGTTTTGTTGGTTCAGGTAGATGAATAAATTACACGCGGTACTCCCGAAGAAGCACAGGGTCGCGTTGGACGGCTCCACTGTGACCGAGGGTCGGAACCAGCCCGAGATGGTGAACCCGTTACCCGCCACCGCGGGGGGCATCGTCCATGCTCCGATTTGCACATAGGCCGACGTCCCGTTCAGGTAGACATCCGCCCCGCCCAATATGGCCTGGGTCGTGTCCTGTTGGGCACCCCCACACAACGACGCATCCGCGAACGCACCCGCACCCGCACCCGCACCTCCCACCAGGTCGGCGAAGCCGGCCGAGCAGTCGTACACCGTCGTCCCTACCACCGTGGTGAGGTCAAACGGGTAGTAGAGGGCGAGCCCCGCCGGGTCCACGATCTTGTACCCCACCCCCGCGGACACCGCCGACCGAATCTGGACTCCCCCCAGGTTGATACCCGATTGCCCCGTTCCCGTGTTGGCCACCGTGATAGTGAGCTGGTAGGTCCCCGCCGCCGTCATCGTAAAGGGTAAATTAAAGGCCGTGGGAGGTGTCGCCGTCGTCCCCGACACCACCTCCGGGAAGCTGTACCGGTTCAGTAGGATCATCCCCCCCAACATGACGGTAATCGTCTCCGTGGTATTGTACGATAGATCCTTGGGCCAGGCGTAGAAGGAGACCATACCCGATGTTCCCTGGTAGATACCCGCATACTGAGACAGCGACGTGGTCGATGCGACATTTTGGCTGATATCGACATAATACGTCACCGTGGAGGGTAGTGAACCCGTGTAAATACCGGTGACTGGGCCGTTACAGAGAAGGGTCTGTCCCGTCCCTGTCCCGGTCACCGTCCACCCCGACAGGTTCGCCACCGTCACCGCCGACGCCTGTCCGTAGATGGGAAGCGACGACCCCTGATTGAAAAACCCATTGTACAACGGGGTGGTCGTGATGGACCCCATATTCACCACCGTCCCCGCCGTATTCAGCACAAACGGTTGTATGGTGTACGAATACGAGGTGTCCGCCGCCACGGTGTTATCCACATAGGCCCAGGTCGAGGCGTTGACAAAGACCAGATTGGCACACGAGATGGAGGAGGCCGTGACACTGGTAGTCGTCCCTATCTGTGCGGTCCGGGTCACATAGAGTCCACTAAAGGTACCACTCACGTCGATCTGGACCGCATTCACATAAGAGAGGTCGTAAGCCATCTGGGATATAATGGTCGGTGTAGTCCCCGATTTGTAATTGAAGGTATAGAACACATTGATCTCCGGAAGGGATAACACGCGGTTGTAGAACCGGAAATCGTCAATTTTGCCGTTGAAGTAGCCATAGACCGGGGCGGTCCCCCCGGTCGACACCCCGTAGCCGAGGTATGCCCCCGTACCCTCCCCTCCCCCCGAGAACGACACATAGTTGGTGGTGGTATTGGTGGCCGCATAGGCCCCGTTGGTGTTGAGACGGGCATCGATATAAAGTGACTGGAGGGCGGTCCCCACCGCGGTACAATAGATGGTATAGCAAAAAAAGTGCCACGAGCCCGGAGCCACGGTCACGGTGGACCGGACGACTCCCCCGTTGAAATAGCCGTACATGGTCTGACCCCCCGGCCCGTAGTAGAGGGACACCGCACACCCGGTGCCGGAAATATCGAAAATCGTGCTTCCTGGGCTCTGAGGCCCCGTCGGGTAAAACCAGCCGGTAAAGGAGATACCGTTCCCCGTCGCGACGGAGGGGGTGGTGAAAATGGTATTGGATATAATGTACTGTTGTTGGGCGGCGTTGAGGGACAAATCGGCAGTTCCCACCACGGGGTTCAAGGTGTCCAGGACCGGTGCACCCATGAGCTGGGCATCCATGACGGCTATCCCCGAACCGGTGTTGGCGATACTCGACGACATGGTCGAGGTGTATAAGGGGACGTCGACCGGTATATATATTGTACGATAGAGGTTTTTTCTATATGTTTGGGCGAGTTTGCGAGCCCACCCAAGTGGGAGACCAAGACCTGTGGACCCAAGACGATGTATAAGGTGACAGACCAAGACCCTGGATCCCAGATGATGTATAGGATTTTGGCAAATATATCACCCGAACCGGAGTCCCCAAGTCTCTCCCAAGTCTCTCCCAAGTCTCTCCCAAGCCTCTCCCAAGCCTCTCCCAAGCCTCTCCCAAGCCTCTCCCAAGCCTCTCCCAAGTCTCTCCCAAGTCTCTCCCAAGCCTCTCCCAAGCCTCTCCCTTACCAGGTCTAACCCGAGAGGTGGGCGCCGAGCCCTACTAGTCAACCCCCGAGAGATTATATGGGACGACTAAGAAAACCAGATTCTAGTAGGGCTCGTCGCTCCCCTCTCGGCTTCCAGGTCCGGTCCCCGAGGTCTCCCCCGAGAGGGTGGGCGCCGAGCCCGAGTCCCCAAGTCTCTCCCTGGCCGCTCCGCGCTACCCTCTCGGCTCATCGGGCCTCCCCCAAGCCGCTCCGCGCTACCCTCTCGGCTTCCTGGCTCTCCCCCAAGCCTTGCTCCCAAGCCCCCACCCCATACAACCGTATAAAAACATCCCCCGATTGACGTATAGTGCACCTGATACCCCCGATACCCCCACCCACCCGATATCATATACCCCCATGTCCTTTGAACAATTCGTCTGCCTGTCGGGCTTGCCCCGGACGGGCTCCACCCTCCTCTCGGCCCTCCTGTCCCAGAACCCCCGGATTCATGCGGAAGGAAACTCCGCGGTCTGCCAGCTCATGTGGGAAATGGCTCAGTCGGTCACCCATTGCCGTGAACAACTCCAAGCCAATCAAAAAGAACATCTGGTCCAGCAGCTCATCACCCATATCCCCCACCTGTACTACCAGAACATCCCCGAGAAGGTCGTCGTGGATAAGTGCCGGTCGTGGACGCACGGTCCCAATCTCAACCTCGCCCGGGTCTGTATCGACCCCCAGATCAAGGTCATCGTCTTGGTCCGGCCCGTGGTGGAAATCGTCGCCTCGTTTGCCCGCCTGTACCAACGTAACGGGTTCACGGGGGAGACCCTCCAGGCCAAGCTGGCGGCCCTCCTGGTACCCCAGAGCGAGCCCCTGATGCGGTCCATCCAGGGGGTCCAGTGGGCCAAGAAGCAAGCCGACCCCCGGACGTTCCTGTTTGTCTCATACCAAGAGTTGGTGACCCAGCCGGAGGCGACCCTGGCCCGGATCTATGCGTTTGGGGGCTGGCCCCCGTTCGACCACGACTGGACCCATATCCGCATGAAGTACCCGGAGAACGATACGGTCTACGGACTCGAGGGCCAGCACGAGGTAAGGCCACAGCTGGCGAGCACCCCGAACACGGACCGGGGGCTCTTGAGCCCGGAGATGGTGGACCGGTGTAACAAGATCGATGAACTCATGATGGGGTAGGTACCACGGCCCCGACAGTATCTCTAGGAAAATTCGAGGAACATGGAATGACGGAAAATTCAAGGAAGACCCGGATGAGCTTTGCTCAGTAGGGTCCCTACGAATTTTCCGGAATGGAATGACGGAAAATTGATTCACCTTTCGAGGGGGTGTCCGATACCACCATCCCATCCCATATAAATATTGTGTATTGTCTAGTATATATAGTACACAATACCCAAACCATATACCCCAAAACATGCCCCTGCCCACCACCACCCGAGCCGTGAACCAACCGGAACCTACCCCCGAGGTGACCAAGCCGACCATCCGGGTCGATCACACCTCCGAGGGCTTCAAGGACTTCTTTGCTACGGACTTGGCGACGATTCAAAAGCGAATTGACACGAGTGATAGGTATCGGGACCTGATACCGGCCGAGGTGATTCAGAAAATCAATGAAAAGGTGCACACCCTGTCCTATAAAGAGTTTGAACGATTCAATGCATTACATATCAGCAACGATGAGTTCCGTATGTGGGCAAGCTATCAGAACATCTATTATAATAACCCCCGTATGACGGATTTGATCGAAAAGGACGTCATCGACAACGATAAAGACCTCATCTACTATGAACTTAGGACATTATCCCAATATCACACCAATGCAAAGATAGCCGGTATACTTATTGAGTGAAACCATACATTACTCTACCAGTTCACCCGTTTCAAGGTACGTTTACGCCTTTTTGTTTGACGTGAACGGGTTCGCTTCCGTGGATATTTACCTCCAAACCATTTTGGCTTACTACCTGGATATGCCATCATATCCGCACATGTCTTGGTGACCCCTTGATTGGTATCCGGTTCCGGTATGGGTATGATCGTTCCTGCGGGTAATTTGATACGGGCCAACGGGTCCAATACCTGGGTAACCACGATATCGTAGATGGGGGCCACGAACCTGGAAATCATAAAGGGTTCATTTTTATGGGGGTTACGGGTAACATATGTTGTAAATTCATTGAACGTGGCTAAGCTACGAAAGGAGGTATAGTAGTTGAACAAATGCCGACTAAACGCATGAAATAGATAAAATTGGTAGCTCGAACGTACTGGATGAATGATAAATGGGCGGAAGACCCGGGGATGAATATAGTCTAGTTTCAGGTGGAATGCCCCTACGGATTTGTCACGAGGAGAGCGGTTATTCACGCCATGAAATGAGAAATGAAAAAGGTCGATTTTGTCAGTTTCAAATTTATGCCAATTCTTTCCTAAACTCTGTACGTATTCACAATCCTGATTTTGTATGGTGTATGGCCAATTCGATATATAAGTATTACTCGCGTCATAATATTCGAATTCATATTTAATATATATCACAAATACGACCAAATCCTTATTACGTATTGTTGTAAAGCTCGAAACTGTCAGATTGATACGATTAAAATCCGGTGGAACTTTAACTTCATTCCCCGGGGTGGGGACCCCAATATTCGCATCCAGGTATTGGCTAAAATATGAGTTATGGGTGTTCAGTAAGGCGTCGACGGTGGGCTGTATGTTCAAGAGTCCAGACAGGATGTAACTGGCATCATAGATGACGTTGTATGCCTCACTGTTACAGTAGATGTTCTCCGATAGCTGATTGGTGTTGAGGTTCGTGGTCTGTCCAGTGAGACCCGACATGACCTCCCGGGGTTATATAACCCCGAGAAAATATACTAAAATTCAAGGGAAAGCCGGATGAGCTTTGCACCCTAGGGTCCTTAGGAAACATAGTGGGAGAAAATTGATATAGTGAGGTGGGAATAGGATATGTATCCTATCTCATGCCCCGAAGCGACCGCGTCGACCACACCTCGGAGGGCTTCCGGGATTTCTTCTCCACGGACTTGGCGACGATTCAAAAACGAATTGACTCGAGTGACCGATATCGGGTCCTGATATCGGCCGAGGTCATTCAGAAAATCAACCAGAAGGTGCACACGATGCCATACGAAGAGTTTGAACGATTCAATGCATTACATATTAACAACGATGAGTTCCGTATGTGGGCAAGCTATCAAAACATCTATTACGAGGACCCCCGTATGGACGAACTGATTGAAACAATGGATATTTATGATGCCGACGGTCTTATTTATTATGAGACCAGGACATTGTGGCTTTATCGTTCCAACGCCGAAATTGCAGGTATTCTAGATGAGCACGGTAACCTGTGACCGGGTCGGTACACGATACATATACACGATACATATAGTCATGGCGGCCGGCTCCGCCGGCCTGGGACATAAGATATCTAGATAATATAACCCAAACACCTCCTCTCCCCCTTCCATCATGTCCGATCTTTGCTCATACCGTAACATGTTCGGTGCCCCAAACACCGGTGCCCATCAGTACCGGTTCATGGGGTTCGCCATCGTGGATGTGGTCTTAACCGTCTTGGTGGCCTGGCTCCTGTCGTACTGGGCGGGCTGGCCCCTGGGGTGGACCGTGCTGGGGGCGTTTTTGGCGGGAATCGTGGTCCATCGGATGTTTTGTGTACGTACCACGGTGGACCGGTTACTGTTCCCGTAAGGGCATAAAGGGTACCGGTATAGATATCGTAATAGTGTGCAATATTAATATTCGAATCTGTTTGGATGAATCACTCGTACGACCAATTCGTGGGCCTAGCTGGGTTACCGAGGGCGGGGGGTACCCTTTTGTCGGCCATCTTGTCCCAAAACCCGGCTATTTACGCGAGTGGGCACTCCCCCGTGTGCGAAATGGGGTGGTCCATATATACTGCATACCGTGAGAGGTGTTTACGTGAGTTTAATGCTCACCAGAAGGACCACCTCCTCCCCAAGATCATCCGTTCCATGGCCCATACCTACTATATAGATGCCTTCCCCGTGGATACCTCGGGGAACCCCCCACCGGTGCCGACCCGGCGTATCGTGGTGGACCGGTGCCGGTCTTGGACCAACGGCTGTAACCTACAGATGTGTCAGTCGGCCATCGACCCGAATATCAAGGTCATCGTGATGACCCGGCCCCTCGACGAGGTGGTGACCTCCTACGCCCGGCTCTTTTCCAAGAACACCATGGGGGCGGCGTTGGACCAAGTGCTGCCTCAACTGTTACAGCAAAATGGAAGTGAACCGATTCTTAGGTCTTGGGAGGGGGTTCAGTGGGCCCAGCACCAAGCCCGGTCCCCCTTCGTGGACGCTTCAAATACTATCACAAACCCGTACTATAATACCTTTATCTTTGTGTCCTATGACGAGTTGGTGAGCCAGCCCCAGGCCACCCTTGACCGGATCTATACCCACTGTGGGTGGGAGCCGTTCACCCATGATTTCGAAAACGTGGTCTCCAAGTACCCGGAGGACGAAAAGGTCAATGGGTTGATCGGTCAGTTCGTGGTGTATCCCCAGGTGGCTCGCCAGGTGTACCCAGATACCATCCAACTGTCGGAGGAGGTACTGAAACGGATACGGGAGATTGAGCCGGCGCCGGTAACTCAGGTGGAGACCGAGACCGAGACCGAGTCGGCCTTGGTGACCCGGGTCGAGACGGAGCCGGAGACGGACACCAAGACGGACACCAAGGTCGAGCTCGTGCCCGTCCCGGAGCTCCCGGTCCCCCCGGACTCGGACGACGAGACCGACGCGACCCCTATGGCGGAGGTCGAGCCCCCGAGCCCTCCCACGACCTTGGTATTGAATATCTGAGAACAAGACATCGGGGTCAAGGTTCGACGCCCAGCCCATTGTCGAGGCCAGCTACGCTGGCCCTGCACCACTCGACCACGGGGCTCCCGCCCCTCGGCTCGTGGGCATTGTCTCGACCGAGGTGCCGTCCGACCCCCACACCCCCGGGGATTTCCGATATATCATGTATCATATCTCTTTTTTGGATATCATACATCTTATCTATGTGTTTAATGTGTTTATTTTATCATTCGAACATGGTTCATGGATCATTTACTCACTCCCGAAGAAGGCTCCCTTACCCAGACCGAAATCGCACAACCGGGCGATGGTCTCGTTGTTGTCTTTCATGATCTGCTTGGTGAGGTCTTTCACAGAGATCATACCGATACACTGATCGCCATCCATCAAGATCAGATGACGGATATCCTTCACCAACATCTTGTTCATGCAGGTTTCTAGAGAGTCATTCGCTCGGGCAAAAATGATCTGGGATCCCGGGGTGCAAATGTCCTTGACCTTCACCTCTGTGGGGTTCAGATCCAACGAAGCCACCTTTTTAATATAGTCACGTTCCGAGCACACTCCCACAATTTTATTCTCAGCATTAACAACCGTCAGACAGCCGACATTGAATGCCGTGAATTGGTTAATCGCCTCCCGGGCGGTGCTGGTATCTAAGATACGGAAGTCGATTTTGTGATAACAGCTATTTTGAAAGACAGAACGGGCCGACACGGAAGAGCCCATCGCGGTGACCGTGGTGTGAAAGGCACGACGAAACATGGGATGATATGGATGTATGGGGTGTATGAACGAGACGGTGAACACGGAGGTATATGTCTATAGGTAGGAGGGTCTTTTTATATGGGTTTCGGGTACCATCCCATGGGATTAGTCAACTTAGTACGATTCTTTAGGAATTCTTCTTTATGCGTAAATATTCTATATTCTATCTATATAGCATATATATATCATGCCGTTTACCTGTGAACATTGTCATTATACGACGACTGTGAAGAGCTCATTCAACGACCATTTAAGGTCCAAGCGGCATCTTGACAATCTTTCCACACCTTTTCCATTCAATTGTGATGGGTGTAAACGTGGGTTTAAGACCAAATGTGGCCTAAGACTACATAAATCTAAATGTCAGCACAAAGAACCCACGGATGTTTCCAACACCGTTGTCACCACTGAAGTAGTTACTAGGGATGTGTTTGATAAATTTCGAGCAGATATGAACAATGTACTGATGCTTCTTAATACGGCTATCTCACAACTCATTATTCTACAATCCACCATGGATAGTTATAATACACGTGACCGGTTCCAATCATTCTAGATGGGTTATCTAGATGTATCCATATAGACACATAGGATATAGAACCCTATACCTATATCATATACCTATACCGATACCCCCACACCAGGTTCCACCACATGGTATTTACCTGTGAGTATTGTAGATGTGGATATAAGAACCAACGGGGGGTCAATATCCACCAGGCCCGGTGTCCGAACCGCCGTATCAATGTGAATGTCTCCAACAACCGTGGACCGAGTGCCGTCCCCCATACCCATACCAATACCCATACGACACCACCCCCCACGGTCGACCCATCCAACGCGGAGCTAGCCAAAGAAGCCGCCGAGAGATTCAAATACATCATGAATAGTTTGTTCGAAAACAACCCCCAGATGCTGGCCATCTTTGGTAAGAATGATTTTGAAATTGGTGATATCGTACCTGGGACAGAAGGCCGTGTTGGACGGGATCCCACACTAGACATCAATCATAATAGCTTCACCGACACACATAATTTTACTAACAACTTTAATTTGTACGTTAAATATGATATTATCGATATGAATCGGTACATTAAACGGCTCAGGATTCGACGTATTCCCATGTCACTTATATATCAGATATTGAACTGGTGAAGAGGGAAGGTTAACAAATGGACTCTTTGGAGTGAAATGGAAAATTCCTCTGGAAAATCCTCTTTAGGGAAAATTCCACGACTATCATGGAAGCCCGGAACAAAAATACGTACTTTTGGTCCTTTAGGGAACTTTTGTAAAGACCACCTGAAACAGTTCCCCTTGAAACCTGGCGATAGAGAACTCAATGCCTTGGCCTCCGGGGATAGCCCCCAGTTTTTTACCGACCTCGGCTAGTCCGGAACAAAAATACGTACTTTTGGTCCTTTAGGGAACATTCGTAAAGACCCCCCCTTGAAAACAGTTCCTCTGAAACCTGGTGATAGAGAACTCAATACCTTGACCTCCGGGGATAGCCCCCAGTTTTATCAGACCTATACCTTCTTGGGAGAAAATACCTTTGGAATATTCCATCTTTAGGAAAATCCCATAACTGCCCCGAAAAAAGTCCTTTCAAAACCCACCAGGGGGTCTTGGGAAGTAGGGACCAATTGGGGTAAGACCCAGTTTTATCAGACCTATACCTTCTTGGGAGAAAATACCTTTGGAATATTCCATCTTTAGGAAAATCCCATAACTGCCCCGAAAAAAGTCTTTTCAAAACCCACCAGGGGGGTCTTGGGAAGTAGGGACTGAACGGGGTAAGACCCAGTTTTATCAGACCTATACCTCCTTGGGAGAAAATACCTTTGGAATATTCCATCTTTAGGAAAATCCCATAATATAATCTATCTATATATTATATACCATGGTCTATACCTGTGTCTGTTGTCAGTACTCGACGGTTAACAAGCGGACGTACGAAGATCACTTAACCAGTAAGAAACATCAAAAAGTGGCTTCCGATCAAGCAGAATACAAATGCGACAAATGTCATAAGCCGTTCACTACTCAGTCTGGTATGAGAAAGCATCGTTCCAAGTGTCAATGCAGTTCCATCACTGACGTGTCCAACGCCATCATCTCCGTTGATTTGGGTTCTCAAGCCTTAATCGAGACCGCAAAACAGGAGTTGCGAGCCGAGATGCGAGCCGAGATGCGAGCCGAGATGCGAGCCGAGATGCGAGCCGAGATGCGAGCAGAGATACAAGCCGCCCTCATAGATTGTATGAAGAGACAAGCCGTTTCGGATAGTTCCAACTCTCTTGCCATGTTCCAGTCGTTTTTCGATCCCATACTTAGTAATGTCTCTACCGGTTCCCATTCACTGGTAGCCCATGATATAAATTCACATAGTTACAACACCCAGAACAATAATAATTTGAACCTCAATATGTTCCTCGACAAATGCAAAGATGTCCAAGATATGGTAGATTACATCGATACATTGAACTTCACGAAACAAGAAATGAAGGACATGATGAATCCCGCAAAGCCCATCGGTGAATGTATGGCGAGTTTACTTAACACCCGGTTGATTCCAGTGCCTATAGAAAAACGCTCCATCCATTTTGTACCAGGTGACGACGAACGCCCACCCGTATATATCGTGCGAGATAAAAACGCATGGGTCCGTGAGAACCCCACCGCAGTGCAACGTGAGATAGAAGATATAGAAGTTTACGAATGTGACAAAGATGTGGAAATAAATTACCCGCATCTGTCCCGTGACAGTCTCCCCAAGAAATCAGCCATGAACAAAGTATCCGAGAAGCTAGGAGATAAGATTTACTACGATTGTAAGAAACACTTTCCCGGTAAAGAGAACCATGTCATCCATGCGAGTAGATGTACCGGTCGTAGCGAATTTGTGGGGGCGTTGACACATAAGAATGGGGTCTTACTGGAAAACCCCAATGCTCCGAAACAACCGGCCCTGAAAGGGCCCACCCGTTAACTCACACGACAAGAGCTCAAGATTATCTATATGGATTTCTATATAGATATATAGTATATAGTACCCTATATCCTTGTGTATCCAACACCCGTTCCATTGCATGGTATTTACCTGCGAATGTTGTCACTATACGACCAATTTGAAATATTCCTTCACTGTACACATGAAGTCGAAACGGCATCTAGTAAATGTGTCATCGCCTGCCCAATATCGTTGTCCCGTATGTGATAAGGGTTTTACTACTACACGCGGTCTCAGTAAGCATCTACCGAAATGTCAACACAATGAAACCACCGATGTTTCCAATACCATCGTCTCTACTGAAGTCATCACCAAGGAGATGTTTGATAGTCTTCAAGAAAAGGTAGTGTTATTAGAAACCGCTGTTATGGAGTGTTTGCGCCGCCAAGCCGTGATAGATGGTTCCAATTCTCTTCCCATGTTTCAAACCTTATTCGACTCGTGTGGTAATATTTTAATTGCTGGGGTAAGTAACTATATGAATAGCAACAATAACAATACCCAGAACAATAATAATTTGAACCTCAATATGTTTATCGACAAATGTAACGATGTCCAAGATATGGTAAATTACAGCGATACAATGGATTTCACGAAACAAGAAATGAAAGATATGATGAATCCCGCAAACCCCAAACGGTGATTGCCCGATAACTCACCACACCTTCTCCTCCATCCCATAGAAATGATGCCACCCTACATCACTTCTATCGTTTATGTCTACGGGTTCCCCGCGTTTTCGATCTCCTACCCACCTTACGGGTCGCACGTCCCTCACCACCAAACATCACCACTCTTGGTATATTATTGAATGTTTGGACCCGTTGAATCCCGGGGTTCTGTCGAGCCAGCGTCATTTCATTACACGTAACAATCGCGGTGTTACTGGGGTCGTATTGTACCGCGACTGGTACCTGTATAGTAATGGTACTCGCGGCCAAGAGAGGGTTCAGAATGTCGACCACAATCTTGTCGTATATTGGCTTGAGGATGGTATCGATAAAATTCACCGTACGACCTCTCGATGTCGTATAATCCACCACCTTACCGGGATGTTTCAATAAGAATGGAGCTATCTCGGACAAATCAATACTGGTATTGGATGTGGTAAAAAAGTCCTTCAGGATGGTATTAATATTATCCCACAGGACAAATTGATGAGGCATCGCCGTTTGTCTCGGGTCAATGATAAACGGTCGGTAGGGAACCACCCCATTTTCTTGTAAATAGTCCACCCATAGATGAAATGCCCCACGAAACTTGTATTTCTTGTTGTTGTTATTGGGTATATGAAACGAAAAATGGAAAAGATTAATTGGCGATACTTGAAATGTATACAAATGATTCTGACTATTTGAATCGTCTACGCATCGACATTTGTTATTATTTATGGTTTCAGGTTCATTAAATTTGTATTTGTATGTCGGTGAGTAAAAATCAAATTCATATGTATATATAACTGCAAATGTTATGTACTCAGGATTTACCAGATTTTTGGGGTCCTTGCGATATATAATATCGGCAGTTATTTGTAATGAGCGACGATTAATTTCTCCTAGTTTCGTGTATTGTATACCACTATTTCCAGTTCTTATTTCCAGCATCTTGGATAATACTGGCAGATTAGATTGGATATGTGAGTTAATACACCATGCTCTCAATGAATAGAGTCTCGACCTAATAATGTTTTTACGGTATATATTGTTGTAAGCTTCACTGTTACAAAACGTGTTCTCATGTAACTGGTTCCAATTAGACATTCTTTATACTATACTATTACAGGATATATTCTTCGTCCTCAATAAGAGGTATTTCTGGAAGTGGTTTGGTTAGGCGACAATAGAACATGTGATTTCCTAAAGACCACCGAATCAGTTCCAGTTCATCCCATTCGGTTGTCCGTTTTTTCCGGAGTATTCTGGTTATGTTCGGGTCCTTGGATACAATGTTCTGGAATTTAACCAACATATCGAATTCAAATGGACCCAGGATATCTGGATCGGACTTGAATTCTTCTAAAGAAAGGGCTAGGACCTTTTGGTTGATTTTTAAGATGGTGTTAGGAAGGATGACATCCGAATAAGGAGACATATCGATGATGGTCTCAATCAGGTCAATGTCGGTCGTAAACATGATGTCATAGATGTTGTCCCGGTTGACCACTATTTTCCTACGCACGGCGGAAGATGGTTTCACCGGACTCGGCGCCGATTTGGAAGTACGGGGTTGTCTGGTCTGCATGGTGGGTCTCAAAACATATATACTATATAGACTCAGTATATTTATATATAGGTGTCTAGACTAAACGACCTGGTCCACTCATAATCAATTTTTCACCCCATCCCATAGAATTGATGCCACCATACATCACTTCTATCACCAAGAACCCAACCAACTTACACCATCGAGGCCGAGTGCACCGGGTCCGCGACAGGTTTGAACACGGTCTGCATGAACTCACCGTCCATGGGATGGCCCACCGGTGCCATCGCGGCCACCACGTTCTCCTCCAACGTCACTTCCGCCGGAGGATTCATCCGCGCCATCTCGGCATCCCGTTTCTGTTGGGTAGGAGTATACTGAATATACGCCGTGCGACCCGTCACCAGCGAGCTCCGCCGGATCAGCTCGTACGCCACGAACACGTAGACCACCGCCAACACCGGGTGGCTATACATGAACAAGAACACCACCACCGCCAAGATCACCAAGAGTCCCAGCCCCGAGTCCACGTAGGGCGCCAGCTGAAACGGCGTCGCCACCGGGAACACCAAGTACAGCACGAACAAGGCCAGCAGCACGATCTCCAGCGGATTTTTCATCGTCAAGGTCTTCATATTGAGCATCGCCATGAGTGGATACCACCAAGAATATGTATAGTACCGAGAACCCAAGTTCACTATAAGATAAGGGGGAGAAAACGAGCCGACCGTAGGAAGGGTCGTTGTCGGAAAACCGACCAGCGGGAGGGGTATCAAAAATTGAATCTACCTAAAGGTTTATCACCACCCATACCAACGGCCCCCATCCCCATCCCATCATGAGAAGACGTCCCGGTTACCGCCCCACCCCCGCCTCCAAGCCCGCCTCCAAGACCCCCGCTCCCACGCCGGCCCCCACCCCCGCCCCCTGGACCCTCACCGACCCCTACCGCGACACCGTCCGCTCCCAGTCGTATATCGGTAAAAAGGGCTACACCATCCCCAAAGCGGTCCTCGCCCCCCCGGACCTCCAAGCCCTCTACCAAGAGTTGTATATGGTCCCCGCCCAACACGGCCCCGTCGCCGGCCACGACCCCTCGGCCTCCTTCCCCGTCTACCGCGAAAACGCCAACAAAATCTATGTCCCCCGGTTCTACGGTATCGAACGCTACGGTCTCCCCGCCCTCGGTAAGGATATTGACCTCTCCAAGGTCACCCCCATCGACTGCCCCTTTGAAAAACCACTCCGGGATTACCAAGAGGAAATCGTCCAAACGTACCTCAACCACCTCGGTCTCCCGGCCCCACTAGCGGAACATTCCGCGGAACATTCCGCCACCCTCTCGGCCACCACCACCGCCACCCCCAATCATTCCAGGGGAGGTATTATCCAACTCCAGTGTGGTGGAGGTAAGTGTCTCGGTCGTGACACTCCTGTACTCATGTATGACGGTACCATCAAGATGGTCCAAGACATCGTTGTGGGGGACCAGCTCATGGGGGACGACAGCCGCCCCCGTAATGTCCTCACCCTTGCCCGGGGACGCGAAACCATGTATCGGGTCACATCCAAGAGGGGTCATGCCAACTATACTGTCAATGCCAGCCATATCCTGTCCCTC
>Ga0209400_1000570_pt1 | contig 32036 bp, 29 predicted proteins | sample M_130807_EF_Meta_FD_187313 | JGI IMG/M metagenome (GOLD analysis project Ga0209400, IMG submission 187313) | Freshwater microbial communities from Lake Montjoie, Canada to study carbon cycling - M_130807_EF_MetaG (SPAdes) (version 2) | ecosystem: Environmental > Aquatic > Freshwater > Lake... | reverse complement strand
ACATAATGAACATGAGATTGAGGTCGAAATGCTAACTTCTTCTGGTGGTCAAAAACACCATGCAGAAGTAGCAAGGCAGAAGCAAGTATGGTTGGATTCTAAAGGTATTCTTTTTAAGGCGAATGTTGTTGCAGGTCGGAAAACAAAAGCCGAATATGCAAGGTCAGACACAATCCTTATTGATGATACACCTGATGTAATTCAATCATTCAATGCGGCAGGTGGTATAGGTATTTTGCATAAAGAGATAGGCAACACTTTGTTGAAACTGAAATCTCTGGTTACAGAAGACATATATAATCTGATATAATGCATAATGTGGATAAAAAACTATACAAACATACAATTTATACAAGGAAATACATATGAGTTCATTTGCTAATCTTAAGCGCAATCGTAGTGATATTAAAACACTAACCAAAGCGATTGAAGCAACATCCCAACCTGCTGAGGCAGGATCCAAAGATGACACACGTTTCTGGCAACCAGAAGTAGACAAAGCAGGTAACGGCATGGCTGTTATTCGTTTTCTCCCTGCGCCTGCGATTGATGGTGACGATGCTCTTCCATGGGTTCGTACATTCAGTCACGGTTTTCAGGGACCTGGTGGTTGGTTCATTGATAACTGTCTCACAACTCTTAATGACAAGTGTCCAGTTTGTGAACACAACAATACACTATGGAACTCTGGCATTGAAGCCAACAAAGAAATTGCTCGTAAACAAAAACGCAAGTTAAGTTATGTTGCAAACATTTTGGTCGTATCAGACCCAACAAATCCATCTAACGAAGGTCAGATTCGTTTGTACAAATTCGGTAAGAAAATCTTTGATAAGATTACTGAAGCAATGAATCCTGAGTTTGCGGATGAGACACCTGTTAACCCATTTGACTTATGGGAAGGTGCTAACTTCAAGTTGAAGATTCGTAATGTTGAAGGCTATCGCAATTACGATAAATCAGAATTCTCCACAGCAAGTGCATTGCTTGAAGGTGATGATGCCAAACTTGAAGAATTGTGGAAGAAAGAATACTCTCTGAAAGAATTCACAGAGAAGAAACAATTCAAACCTTATGACCAACTCAAGTCTCGCCTTGATAAGGTTTTAGGCTTTGAAGGTGCTGCACCTGTATCAAAGGCTGATACTGCCGTAGTAAGCAAGTTTAATGATGATGATATTTCTGTGATTGACAAACCAGTTACAGAAGATGAAGATTTGGATTACTTCAAATCACTTGCACAATAAACTAACGCTCCTTTCTCAGAACTTAGTTTGACCCCGCCTAGTGCGGGGTTTTTTATGTCAAATTATAATTGATAAGATACTTCATAATATCTTTATTATAAGTTTGTTGCAATTCACCACCAGAATTTCCACCACCCTGTGATGCTTTTGCTGCTGGACTATTTGCAATAATTTGTGCAATTGAGGGAGCTGCAGATGTTTCTTGCTGTGTATTCAGATAATTAGCAAACAAATCTACCAAAGCATTACCTGTATTTATTGTAGGCATTTGTTCTTTTGGAGAGCTAGCAGCAGTTGAGCCAGATAATGATGGTGTCACAGCACTGGAGGTTGCAATCATAGTATCAGACCCCGTTAAGGATGATGCTAAAGCTATTCGCTTTAACGCTTCGGCATCAGCATTTTTTGGTCGTTCAAGGTCTTTTGTGAAAGCTGCTATAGCAGAATCTAATGATGTTGTAGCTCTAAATCTTTCGCCTTGTTTACTTTTAGCGGCTTCAATCATCAAGTCTATATTATAATTTGGATCCATTAATTTTTCTGGACTGTGACCTGTTCCCAAACCACCTTTAGTGTTCATTTGAAATAAACCGTAACTTTCTTCTTTATCAGTCACAGGCGACTTAGCAGTAGGATTAAGACTAGATTCAGCAAAAGCATTAACTACAGCAGCTGTTGCCTGAGCATCTGTGAATCCAGCTTCCATAAATTTATTATAAATTAAAGAAGCCATTTCACTTTGTTTTTTATTTAATTTTTTATAATCTAATCCCGAAGATGATGAATTTTTTTCTACTTTAGTTGGTGCAACATCATTTCTCCGAGAATCGGTTTTTGCGGCCTCGGTTCGTGATTCTCTAGCGTTGCGGGCTTGTTCGACCTTACCAATTTCTTTAGGTATGCTGTTAGATTCCACATATCTAGAAAAATGGTCTGTTCTTCTTTCTTCTCTCTTTTTTTCAAGTTCTTTTGCTTTTGCTAAAAGTGCTTTTTCTTCTTCATCTAATTCTATAAGCCTTTTTTCCGCAAATGCTCTTTGAGTTGGATCCAACTCACCACCAAACATACCACCTGTTTTCTTTAAGTTTTCTTGAAGTTTTTTTCTTTCTTCTGGAAGATGTTTTGTCAATCTATCTTGGTCAGTTGGTGCTAATTCTGATAAACCATAAGCAGTTACACCTAAAGCAGCTGCAGCGACAGCTAGAGGTGGATTGGCTATAAGAAATCTGGACATTCCCAAGAGAGCCTTAGCGCCACCCTTAGCGGCCTTGCCGAGGCCAGCACCACCACCTAAAGCTAAAGCGCCTCCACCGGCGGCTGCAGCAATCATATATGCACCATATTCATCAAGAAATTGTAAAAAATGTCCTTTCATATCGCTAGCCAATGCAACTAAAGCACCCGATATAAAATTGAGGGAACCTATGGTAACATCAGTTATTTTATTAAATGAAGATTCCATAATTTTAGTCATTTTATCCAGAGTATCAGTAAACATTGTTGTTTTAAATGTTTTATCCAATTTTTCTGCAAATACTGTAAGTAATCCTTTATCACCTTCTATACCAAAAAAACTTTTGATACTCGTTGAAACGTCAGTATATATTTTTTGAAAATCAGCACCCATTTTTTCAAAATTAATACTTTTTGCAATCGAATATATCATAAACCCAGCGGCAGCACCTAATATAATACCTAAAGGTCCTAATCCACCTAATGCTCCAGAAATAATACTGAAAATACCTCCAGCTACGCCACCAATTAAACTTCCTATACCGCTGAGTATAGAACCACCCACACTTAATAGACCGCCACCTATTGAACCTAAACCACTCAACAAACTTCCACCTATTGAACCCAAACCACTTAAAATACCTCCACCACCACTTTCAGGAGTAGGTATTAAAGAAGTTTTTTCGAATTGTTGTTCGTATTGTTTTTCTCTATCTCCTGATCTTTTGAAAAACATATCCGATTTTATTGCCGGAGTACCACCGGATAATTTTACCATTTTCTGTATATTCATACGAATTAAATTCATATCTCTTGCCATAGCAGGAAGAACAACAGAATTTTTGGCTGCTATTTTCCCATCAGCACCAAGACGAGTCAATTTTTCTTCCAATGATTTTGAAACTTCACCACCAGAAGCACCAGAACCACCGGAACTACCTTTATTAGAAGACCCATATTTGTATGACTTACCAAACATCTTTTCAAAAACAGCACCACTAATACCAGATTGTGGTAACACTCTGCGAATGTCAGTTTTTTCTTTGATTCTCTCGCCCGAAGCTGAAATCAATGATCCAAAAAGACCACCTTTTTTAAGCTCTTGTCGATAGATTTCTGCTAGTCTTGATTCTTTTGCCATTTTTATCTCTTATTCTTAGCTGCTTGTTGTTCCATTCTTTGCTTTTCTTCTTCCAAAAATTGCGCTAACATTGAAACATATATTTCTCTTTCCCAAGGTATCATATTATCAAGTTCTGTAAGACTATATTTGTGGTGTTGCATCAATGCAAAATTAGTCTTATAGTAATTCCCCAGGTTATCATGATATAGACTTATGCGAAAAAACTTTGCATGCCCTCCAGTGTGATGTTCTCTTGGTAACCACACTTCTTGCATTTGTAATCAATTTTCTTTTGAATTTTTGGCATAGTATCAAAAAAGTTTCGGATATTTTCCAAATCTTTTTGTTGGAGGTTGTCAATGAATTCTACAATTTCTTCCTTTGAACTGTCTTTCATATGATAAACAGTATCTTCATCATACACTTGCTCAATAGAATTGTAAATTAAATCCATGATAATATCATTATCTTCTTTACCTAAAGATTTTTGCATCATCTCAAAAGTTGGATACTTCATAATAATTCCAACCTTATCGGTTAATTGGAATTTTTTTGTATGAGCCTCATTGATTGTTGGTTGAACTTCTAATACACTAAAAGAAATATCATTAACTGAACCACAATCCTTATCTTCATCTTTTTCATCTTTTATAATATTATTGCATCTGTATTTCAGATTAACAACCTCTGAAACTGACCTTGCTCTCAAATGCATAAACAAGTATTCCAAATCGAATACAGGCAATGCATCAATATCAATATCGGTTAGCACACAATTTTTTAATACTTGCCTGATGACTTTGATGGTAGCTTCAACATCATCATTCTCTGTATTCATTAGGAATAATTTTTGTTCTTTAACTAAGAATGGTCTGAACTGAACCACCTTGTTATTTGATATAAGTTTCACTTCATAAATTGGCGTGTCTATTTTAGGTAACATAATGTCCTCACTTTGTTGAAAAAATTAAAAACTCGGTAATGCTTTACCGAAAGGAGAAATTCTAGAAAGACCGACACCAAATAGTGCCGCAGCTGCAGCTGCAAGGTCATAACTTCCGGTATATACTGGTTTGTATCGTTGATATGAAAATTGAACCGATAATCTATGAAAACCGTCTTCGGCCCAACTTAATGGTTGTGCTGCAAGACCAATTGGAAAGGCATCAATCAATTCAATTGCATATATTTGTTTAATAAAATCATCATACTGAATCACCTTGATTGGTGTCATATATCTTGTTGATTCATCTTTTGCATATCTCATATTGTTTGTATCTGATGGATGAATTGCTTCTATCCACCTATCGAATAGTTTTCTTTCCCAAAATTCATTTGTGCTTAAAAATCCTAAAGTTATTTCACCATATTGTGAACCATAGGGAACTTTAAAACCAGGACCATAAATTTTAGCATCTTGTGTCAACAATGTTCTACCTGGCAATTCTGCGGTTTCACATTGCAATGCAAGGTATCGGGATAGAGTTGGATTCCCAGATGGATTAGGATTTTGTCCTATAGCACTACCTATTGCATTAGTAACAGATGCAAAAATTGAATTTGGTGAATTTAAAATATTTTCGATAATATTATTTGGCACAAAATCAGAAATATATTTTGGTAGAGGAATAATAACTTCAAATCTGGATGGTTTTGCAGGACCATCCTTTGACTTCATATGAGACAAAAATAAATTTGGAGAAAACGACATTAGAATTTTTTCCTTGAGTCTGCGTAAACTTTACTAGTAGAGGCACCAACAAATGATTCTAATGGTAACATTGCTGCAATGTCCCATTCATCTGCGGTGATTTCCAAAAATCTGGATTGAATCTGTGTAAACAGATATCTTTTAATACATGGATTGGCTTCAAATATCCTAGAAGCTGCAGCCAAGTATTTGTAGTTAATTTTTAACTTTGTTTTTTCATCATATGTGTCATTAGACATTGTGTCACTCAATTTGTCTAATAAAATCATTCGGTGTTTAGGATGAATATAGTGAAGATTGAGACCTAAAAATCCATCATTATACTTTTCAATTGGAATGACCAAAGGAAATTGGTCATAGTATGGCATACTATCTTTTGTCTTTGGGTCATAAAAATAAAAATACATTTTTCCAATCATGGATGTAGTTTTAAGTCTATTTCTGTCATTCATCAATGCAGATGAGGTAGGTTTCAAGTCTTTAACTTTTGCTCGCAACCATGCCCTAGAAGCATTGGTTCTAGGTGTCAAACCTTCTTTTGCAAGTGATGTTTTAATTCTGTCAAGTAATTTTGCCATCTTCTATTTATCTCATATGCCTAAGTCTTTTTCGGTTAAGACTTTGAATTGCCAACCATGTTCTTTACAAAACAAATCGGCAGCTCTCCACTTTTCTTGATTCACGGCATATGTTGCCGACTCTTGGATAAAGCGTGCCGTTTTACGTCTCCGCACAGGTTGTTTCGTCTGTGACTCTGGCTTTATCTCTAGTATCATCGTAGTCTCCTGACCATCTTTCCGTTTGATCCTGACGATGAAATCTGGAAAATAACGATGCACTTTTTGGTCGATAGGAGACTTGTATGGTATCGGCAATTCTTCCGATGCCCACCAGAGAACATTTGGGTTATCATCTAACCACTTCATTACCCTAAACTCCCATGAAGAACGATAGACGATGTTATCCGCATTACCATTATATTTCTTTGGATTTTTAGAGTGAAAGATTCCTTTGTGGTATGACATAAATAGTCTCAGTATCTCTTATGTATGATAAATATATCTAGTAAATTAAAAGGATCATAAATGGCAGGATTATTAAGCTTTCTCTCAGACATAAGCGTCCAAGCTTCGGGCCAGCCAACAGGTCCCTTATCGTCATTAGGTGAAAATGATTATGGCATATCCACTTTTAGATATCCCTCCGATTTAGGCTCATCTGATAAGGGTCACTATATGATAATTCAAGTCCTTGAACAGAGTGAAACTCAATTTGCAGGTTCATCAGTTGGTACTCAAGGAGCTAAGTTTGGAAATGATGCTGGCACTCAACAGCTTATTTCTGGAGTAACAAATCTTATAGGTAATGTTTCTAGTGAAGTACAAAAAGTTCTTCCGCCAGCACTTACTGGCGCTATTAATTTTTTAAAAAATGCATCACTAACACAATCAGCTATTAATACACCAGGTGGACAATTTGCTGTTGGTGTTGGAGAAGGTTCTGGTGATTTTTTAAAGAAATCATATGACAGATTAAAAATAGGCAGTGTTCGAGCAACAACTAAAATAAGAAGCTCAATAGCACTTTATATGCCAGACACTTTGAATTTTGATTTTACTCAACATTATTCAACACCTAGTATGACTGATTCTCTTGCTGGTAATATTGCAGCTTTTGGTGGTGCCGCTGGAAAATCAACAGTAGACGCACTAATGGACAAAAATCTTAGTGCTAGAGATAAGGGTTATGTATTTGGTAATAATATGAGCCCATTTATTGCAAACTATGCGGCCAAACAAGCGGGTGGTGCTGGTCAAATTGCATTTGCAGCGGCTACAGGAACTGTGCAGAATCCAATGATTGAAATGATATATTCTGCACCAGATTTTAGAACATTCAGATTTGACTTTATGTTTTATCCTAGGTCACAAAAAGAAGGTAAAGAAGTTCAGGATATAATTAGAACATTGAGATTTCATCAAGCACCAGAATCACAAAAATCAACAAATGGATATTTTTTAATACCTCCTTCAGAATTTGATATCAGATTCTTCTATAGGGGTACAGAAAATCCAAACATTCAAAAAATAGGTATTTGTGTTTTAGAAACTATAAATGTTAACTATGCTCCAAATGGTTTCTCTGCATATGAGGTTCCAAATCAACCTGGCAAATTAGGCGGAACAGGTATGCCAGTTGCAATTCAATTATCACTACAATTTAAAGAAACTGAAATACGAACTAAGAATTCATACAAAATAGAAGATAAATTAAATTATGATACTGCAAGTAAAATAGATTTCTCTAAAACTATTAATGATGCGGTTGGAATTCCTGACAACATAGGATAAAATTATGTCAAAATATTTCAATTTTTTTCCACAAACCCTATACACATTAGATTCAAAAAATGTGGATGTGGTTAATAATATAACTTCACGTTTTAATTTTGAAGAAAACTTTAAAGAAAACTCTGCTGTTGCCTATGAATATGATATAAAAGACGGTGATACTCCAGAAATTATTGCTAAAAAATATTATGATGATTCAGAAAGACATTGGATTGTATTATTATTCAATGGTATTATTGATCCACAATTTGATTGGCCAATGCAATATGACACACTAATTAAATTTATGAATGAAAAGTATAAAGAATTTTCTGGTGCTCAATTAGGATCCAATTGGGCTAAAAGTCAAATTCATGCATATTATAAAATTCAAAAAAGAACAATATTAAGTACAAACACTATCACCATAGATAAATTTGAAGTGGATGCAAACACTTATAATGTGTTCGTTAATTCTACAAATACAATTACTCTACCAGATTCTCAATCTCTTAAAATTGAAATTTCTAAAGAGACACAATCTTATTATGATTATGAAATCGAATTAAATGACTCAAAAAGAAAAATAAAACTTTTAAAACCAGAATTTGTTCGTAATGTAGAACAAGAATTTAGACGAGTTATTGCATAATGTCTCTTGTTATTAGTCAGTCAACCCAATTTGAAATAAACAAATTGGTAATTAACTCCAAATATGGACCAATTGATGTGAGTGCTATATTTGAAGAATTGAACATTTTTGATAGTGTTTTTGTTCCATGTATGTCTGGAAATATTTTAATTAAAGATTCTGTTGGACTGTCAAATAGACTTATGTTTGACGGCAGTGAATTTATTGATATTGATATTGTAAAAGACAAAAATGCACCAGAAACAAATTTAAAAAAGACTTTTAGGATTTACAAACAATCTGATAGAACAAACGTAAATCAAAATTCCGAAGTTTTTATTTTACACTTTGTTTCTGAAGAAATGATTTATTCAGAACAACAAAAAATTAGTCAATCATATACTGGTCAATATTCAAACATAGCCTCTTCTGTTTTGATTGATTATTTAAAAGTACCAACAAATAAAATAGGTTTTTTCGAATCATCTAAGGGTATTCATAATGTTGTTGTACCTTTGTTGTCACCAATTGACACGATGAATTGGTTGGTAAAAAGAAGTGTTAGTGAAAATGATACAGCTGATTATTTGTTTTTTGAAAACAAATTAGGATTCAATTTTGTTACTTTGAACAAATTATTTTCTGAACAAAGTATCTCTACTATTAATTTTTCAACAAAAAACTTAACAACTGAAATTGCAACTGAATTTTTAGGTGTAAGAGAATATAGTATAAACACTTCTTTTGATATTTTGGATAGTACAAGAAACGGATACTATTCAAATAGATTTGTTGGGTTTGATATTTTAACAAGAAGTTTGATTGAAACTAATTTAGGACATGGTAATCACTACAAAGGCAAACACTTAAACGAATTTGCAAACATTTTCATATCGAAAAATAGAGAAGGTAAAGATGCATCATATATGCCCTTTTCTAAAGTGAGTTTATATCCATTTCAATTATACAGAAATCTCCAAGGTTATATTAAAGAAAATGATACTGATAAATCTTTATTGATTGATGAAACACACAAATATATTCCACAAAGAAAAGCTATAATGAATAATTTACTACAAAGAAAAATGACAGTTTCTTTACCTGGTAATTTTTTCATATCTTCTGGATTTGTATTGAATGTAGATGCACATTCTTTTTCATTGGTATCTGATGTTACTGAAGAAAATGATAAGTCAGTTTCCGGAAAATATTTAATTGTGTCAACAAGACATATGATTAATCCCACAAAACATCAAACATATTGTGAACTGGCCACAGATTCAATAAAAACAGGAATTTTACCCGCAACTGATAGCTCTTTGGATAGGTCTAAATATAGATAATGTTAATGCAAGAAAATACAAATTTCGTTGGTAAAGACGGGTTTACCTGGTGGATTGGTGCGGTTGAAAACCGAGTTGATCCACTAGCAATAGGAAGATGCCAAGTGAGAATTTTTGGGTGGCACAATACAGACACTACAAAACTTCCAACTCAAGATTTACCTTGGGCACACCCAATGTATCCGATTAATGCGTCCAAAAGCTTTTCTGCACCAAAAATTGGTACTTGGATATTTGGATTCTTTTTGGATGGAGAAAACGCACAACAACCAGTAATGATTGGTGTGTTACCTGGAATAAAAATAAAATGAGTAAACAATTACAACAATTACACACTTTGACAGCAAAAGCAACCATAGCACATAAAATGTATTCTGCTGGGTTAATAACAAAAGAAGATTTTAAAAAACAATTAACTGATCTTGATTGTCATTGTCATGGTGATATTGTATTAGAAGAAAAACATGCAGACTTTGATACATATTACAGAGAAACATTGGCTGGCATTTTAAAATCGTGCGAGTTAGGAGAATAATTAATGGCAACTACAACTGAAGAACAATCTCAATTAAGTAGTTTAATTCCTTCTGTCGTATCGTCTACACCTGTAACAACAGCTTATGCTGATGCTAATCAAAGTTATTTAAGTGCAGAAGAAACATTAAAGGCAATTGATTCCAATACAGATAATATAACTAATTCTACCGTAATTAATGTTACTGTTGGAGAAGAAACAACAGCACTTTCAATTGAAAATTCTACCGCAACAAACACTCAAGTTGTCACCGATACAGTAGCGGTAGATTCTCCTTTTCGTGGATATTCTGGCCAAACCAGAACTGTAGAAACAACAGCATTTGTCAACCAAAGAGTTGTTACGGATTCCAAACCAGCTTTAGCTACATTTCCAGGAAGTAATGCGCTTGCTGCAAATAGTCGAGATGTTCCTGTTAGTGGTGTTCCCGATATATCACCATATGCAAGAAGTGGCCGTAATATTATAGGAACAACCACACAGCGAAGAAATCAAAATTTAATACATTCTTGTGATTTTGCAAATGATTTAAAGAAAAGTATTTACCTAAAGAAATTTTTGAAATCTATTGCAAGATGGGTTAGAGAAGGTATTAGAAAAATAATGCAGTTGATGGGTTTTTCTGACGCATCTGGTTCATTTTCATCAATTATTAATGCGCTGAAAAAAATTGCAAAAGAACTTCGATATATAAAAACCGAATACATTGATCCAATTATTGAATTTGAAAAATATGTTATTGCAATTCTAGTTAAAATTAGAGCAATCATTCAATGGATTTTAAGTTTACCTGCTAAAATATTAGCACTACTTGCAGCCTGTCTTTTAAAATTATTAAAATCTTTGGTGCAAATGTTTGTTGATGCATGGAAAGAATCTGGTGCAGAATTAGGACAAACTGCTGATGCTGGAAAAGGTTTTGAAGAATTATCTGCTGCAATAAAAGATGCAGCTAAAGCCGCCGGTGAATTAATAACCGCAGGAACTACCGCTGCAGGTTTGGCAGTAGGTATCGGTGTTTCAGCAACAGTTGGACTAGTCACACCAGTTAGTGAAGCAGAAATAGCAGCTGCAAATAAAACAATCACCAACTATTCAGGTAGTATTCCTTCTGCTTTAGAAGTGCCAAGTGATCCAGACTTTTTGAAGAAATCCACTCCTTAGGAAATAATTATGACAGATGCTGAATTAGAAAAATTACTTGCTGACCATCCATCAACGGCTAACCTTGATGATGTAAGCAAAAAAGAACAAGCTGAAAACCTTACGGAAAATAATGCGTATAAAGAATCTTATGATAAGTTAACTTCGGCATTAAAATCCAACCCATCTCAAAATTTATTTACTGAACCACCTTCGCCTGCGGACCCGGATAATCCTCCATTATATCCATACAATGAAACATGGGATAGTGAATCTGGTCATTCTGTTCAATTAGATGATACGCCAGGCAGAGAAAGAGTTTCTATACAACATGGTAAATCTGGAAACTTTATTGAAATGCATCCAAATGGCGACCAAGTTATAAAAGTTTTTGGTGAAAGTTTTGATATCACCATTGGTAAGAAAAACATTTATGTTACTGGTGCATGTAACATTGTAGTTAATGGTGATTGCAATATGCAAGTCAATGGTGATTTTAATCAAGAAGTTAATGGTGATTATAACCTTGCGGTCAAAGGAAAATATAATCTCAGAGCTGTTGGAAATATGTCTATATCTGGTGATGAAGACATAGGCATTGCAGCAAATGAACAATTTGGCGGCCAATTAAATTTAACTGCATCTGATAGTATAAATTTAGGTTCTGACGTATTTGTACATGGCTCTGTTGCTTGTGATACACTTACTGCTGATTCCCGTGTTAACGCAGGTATGGGCGTCTATGCAGGACCTTATGGATTCACATCATCACTTGGTGGTTTAAGTTTAGGAATACCAACACCGTTTACACCAGTTGCAACTCCTGGTTGTATTAACATTATTGGTTCAATGACAGCATTAGGTTCTGTTAATGCACCAACAGGAAACTTTTTAAAGACAAATATTGCATATGCAAGTATAGGAATATCCGACGCCATTTTGATGACAGACACCATTAACACTTCGATATTTGGCGCTCATTTTCATTTCGCAGCTCACGGACCAACTAGTTCATCAGTTTTATCAATGATTTAAAGGAATATATTATGGCAACATTATTTTCAAAATTAGGTTATAATTATAGCGACCCACACGGAGACATAAATGAATTTTCTGCGGAAACGAAAGAACATTTAGCTAGTGTCCCGCCATTGCTTGAAGATTGGCAATCAGAAGATATTGCTTCTAGTAATGTTGGTGGATACTATCAAAATCCTTTAACCACAATATCAACGACTATTGCTGTAACTGCAAACTTAATTATGAATATTGAAAGTCAAATTCAGATTTATGATAATGCTAATGTTAGTTCTATAATGGCTCGTGTCGCAAACAACGCAAATAATTTGATTTCAACAATGGGTGCCTTTAAAGACCATACAGATAGAATTTCTGGTGTTACAACATATAGTGATTATATCTCAGAAGCTACTCAGGATATTGCACTCACAAAACCATTTAGGGATACTGCCAAGGGATATGCAAAATCTTTAATGTATATTATTTACCAAACAGATGGAATTACTAATACTTCCATAATGTATGGATCACAGACAAGTTTATTCATTGGACCAGAAGCCAATACATATTCTAATACTTTGACAACATATAAAACCACAGTAAATTCAAGTATTTACATTTCAGGTTCAAACACCAAGTCTACATTGACCACAACTCAAGCAAATACAATCAATACTGGTATCAATGAAATGATTACATTTTTTGATACCCGCAGAACGCATGATGAGAATTTTTTTAATAACATGAGAACCATGGTGACTGACTATAAGGCAGTAACACAATTCTCAAATATGGGTGAATCAGAGACGGCTTTAGTTAATAATTATACAGGTTCAAGTAAGATTCTTACCAGAATTAACTCATAAATAGAAGATGGCAACCACAATAACACAAATAGCTACTGGATTTAGTGATTTGGATTTGAATTTTATCATGCATCCGGTCAAAAAAGATATCAACCGTCACACGAATGAGACAGCGGTTGTGAATTCTATTAAGAATCTTATTTTGACCAATCACTATGAAAAACCTTTTCAACCAGATGTTGGTAGTAATGTTCGCAGAATGTTATTTGAAAATATGGACACTATTACTGCAACAACATTACAGAATGAAATTGCACAAACTATTAAAAATTATGAACCTAGGGTCAATATATCAACACTTAATGTATCACCCGATTATGAAAACAATGGGTTCAATGTTTATATGGAATTTTATGTCATTAATAAAACAAATCCAATAACAATTAATTTCTTCCTAGAACGGATTAGATAAAGATGGCTAACGCTCGTTTACAAATTTCAGACCTTGATTTCGACCAAATCAAGGAGAATTTAAAATCGTATTTACAACAACAAACAACCTTTCAAGATTATGATTTTGAAGGTTCTGGCCTTTCTATTCTTTTGGATATTCTTGCCTACAATACACACTACAATTCATATTACTTGAACATGGTTGCTAATGAGGCTTTTTTAGATACTGCTATTTTAAGAGACTCTGTTGTTTCACATGCAAAGACTTTAGGTTATACACCTTATTCAATTACTGCACCAAAAGCAGTAATCAATGTTACTCTTGAAAGTGGTAACACCACACCCGGCATTATTACAATGGGAAGAGGATTTTCATTCAGTTCTTCTGTATTTGATTTTGCTTCATATAATTTTGTTTTATTAGAAGAAGCAGTTGCTACAAAATCCGGTACGGCTTTCTTTTTTGAGAATTTGGAGATTTATGAAGGTTCATTGAACAATTATGAATTCACATATAACAAAAATTCAAATCCAAAATCAACATTTACTTTGCCAGATTCCAATATTGACACAAATACAATAACGGTTTCTGTTACACCAAATTCAGGCAATACATTTTCTGAAGTATATAATTTAGCAACAAACATTATAGATGTGCAAATTGATTCTCCTGTTTTCTTTATTCAAGAGGACAGAAATGGAACATATAAAATTTATTTTAGTGATGGTACAATAGGCAAACCACTAGATGATGGTGCAGTAGTTTCTGTAAGTTATTTGGTGACAAGGGGTACTGTTGCTAATCAACTTGATGCGTTTGTTCCTAATACCAAACCTGGTGGAATTCCTAATGTAACAGTTGAAGTGGTTAATGTTGCAGCTGGTGGTACTGATAGAGAATCAATTGATGAAATCAAATTTAGTGCTGTTTCACAATTTACTACACAAAATAGATTGGTAACTTTTAAAGATTATGAATCTTATATAAAAACAAATTATCCAAACATAGATTCGTTATCAGTATGGGGTGGTGAGGAAGAAAATCCTCCAGAGTATGGTAAAGTTTATATTTCATTAAAGCCAAAATTAAATTATTACATTTCTGAAATTGAAAAACAAAGAATTATTGATGAAATAATTTCTCCTAAATCTATTGTTTCTGTAACACCACAAATAAGAGACCCGAAATTTTTGTATTTGTTACTTTTCAATAATGTTAAATATACAAAATCAAAAACAAATAGTTCAATAACTTTTATTAAAAATGCAATTAAAAATTCAATACTTGGTTATTCTAATACCAATTTGAATAAATTTGGTTCTATTTTTGTACTTTCAAAATTACAAGATTCAATTGACAATGTTGATTTAAATTCTATTGTTGGTTCTGAAACCATTGTCAGAATTCAAAAACGATTTGAGCCGGTGTTAAATCAACAAACATCTTATACAATTGATTTTAATGTTCCGTTACACAGAGGAACAATTACCAATAGAATGACTTCGACACAATTTGATGTGTATGATGTTTTTGGTATAAGAAGATCCGTTATTTTAGAAGAAATATCTCAATCATATACTGGTGTTTCTTCTATTGAAATTACAAATGGTGGTTCTGGTTATTTGATTGCACCAACTGTTACGATTACAGGTGATGGAACCGGTGCAACAGCTGAGTCTGTAATCGTAAATGGAAGAGTTACTGGAATAACAATAACAAACCGTGGTTCTGGTTACACACGAGCATTAGCAACAATTTCTGGTGGAAGTGGTTATGGTGCTACTGCTGTTGCAGTTTTAGATGCAAAATTTGGAACAATCAGAACAATTTACTACGATGAATTTGTACAGAGACAAACAGTCAGAGAAAATGTTGGCACAATAAATTATGATACTGGTATAATTACAATAAATGATATATTAATTTTATCTGTTAATTCTTCTGATGGATTAATTAGATTAACTATTGAATCTGATAGTGGTATTTTGTCATCTTCAAAAGATACCATTATTACAATTGATGAAAATGATCCAGCTTCCATAACAACAGAATTATCTGAAGCGTAATGACTGACAATAAAGTATCGCTGTTAATTAATAGACAAGTTCCCGAATTCGTTCGGGAAGAGTATCCCGTTTTCATTTCATTTTTGGAAGCATATTATGAGTTCTTGGAAAATAAACAAGGTACTCAGAAAAATGATTTAACAACCAAGTCAAAAGAATTAAAATACATTTCTGATGTTGATTCATCTATAGAAGAATTTGAACAACAATTCTTAAATTCTTATGCAACATTTTTACCAAAAGACACGGTAGTAGACAAAGCCACATTAATTAAAAATGTCTTGCCACTTTATTTGTCTAAAGGTTCTGAATCTTCATTCAAATTATTGTACCGATTAATGTTTGGTCAAGAACTGGAAGTTAGTTATCCAAAGAATAATATACTTCGTGCTTCTGATGGTAAGTGGGAAATAGAAAACACACTTAAAGTTTCATCAAACTTCTATTCATACTATACAGGTAATGGAACAAATAAACAATTTAAAATTTTACAGGCATTGGATTCTTCACAAATTTCAGTTTATGTAAATGACGTTAAACAAACAACTGGATATAATGTTAGAAAAGAATCCAAAAAAGTTGTTTTTAATACCGCACCAGTAAATGGTTCCAATATCAAAGTTTCATATAATACACTTGATAAGACTATATTTACCAATAGAAAAATTACTGGTGAATTATCTGGTGCTACGGCTCTTGTAGAAAAAGTTTCAAATAAAATTGTTAATGCAGAAACAATTGTTGAATTATACATCAATGATAAAACACTATTAAACACATTCATAAATGGTGAGAATGTACTTACTGATGTTTTTGTTGATAATATTTTAGTAAATGTAATTGTTACCACAGTATCAAACGTATTACGAATTAATATCATTGATGGTGGTGCCAACTATAATGTTGGCGATCCAGTTATTGTTAATGCACCAATAGCTGAAGTTTATCCTTCTGCCTTAATTTCAAAAACATTTAAAGGTGTAATTAACCAAGTACTCATCACAGATGGTGGTGCAGGGTTTATGGTGGGTGAAAGAATTGCTGCGGTAGATTATACCAATACTCAATTAGATTTTGCAATTGCGAATGTCAATATAAATTCTGCAAATACCGCAAATACATTTTTAATTTATTCTAATATTATTTCAGATATTGATCCATCAAATACATTTGTCAATGTTGCTAATTATAATTTTCCTAACACTAACATTTCTCCATCAGGCATAGTTAATGTTAACTCAGTAATATCAACTGCATTTTCAAACACAAGATTTATCTCAATTGGTGAAATTTCAAATGTTACAATTATTGCGGCTAATGTTGTTGTTACCTCAACTCCTGTTCTCAATGCTGCACCCGCATATGTAACAATTTCACCATTGACTGCAAATACGCCTTCGGCTACAACTATAACTATTGACACCTTTGGTTCATTAGGTAAAATAGTTGTTCGTAATGGTGGCGCTGGTTATGCAGTTTTTGATGAGTTGGTGTTTACAAATAAACCAATGTCATTTGGTACAGGTGCAGAAGCAATTGTATCAAAAGTATCTTCTCTTGGCCGTATCACAGAAGCCAAATTTGTACCAAGTAAAATTACAGGCAGTGCAAATGTAACATCGGTATCAAATGTAATGGTTCATGGTATTGGAACTTCATTCAATACCGAATTGGTTCCGGGTGATAGTATTATGGTTGGATACGATACTCGTAAAGTTATCAGTATTGCATCAAACACCTCTCTGAATGTGACCTCTGCATCATGGACACAAATATATTTGGGAGTTCCAATTAGAAAAATTGGCAAAAACTTAGTAGGTGGCCAAGGTTATAAAAACGATAGACTACCAACAGTAACAATTAATTCAGTTGCTGGTTCTGCTGCATCAATTGAAGTTACTGCAATTATGGGTGATGGTGAAGATTTGTTGGCCAAAGGTACAAAACGACCAGGTGAGATTGAAGAAATCATTGTTACAAATCCAGGCAGAGCAATTAAAGTTGTACCTTCTGTAGATTTAACAACATTTGGTGATGGTACTGCAACTGCAAATGTAACATTGAACCCATCGTATGAAATACTTGAAGGTCGTTGGTCATCTTCTGATGGTATATTGTCTTCTTCTGATAGAAAAATTCAAGGCCGTGATTACTATGTAAATTATTCTTACTTGCTTTCTTCTGCCACAGAATTTGCTAAATATAAGAAAATATTTAAAGAATTATTACATCCTGCCGGTTTCAAGGCATATTCCGAAATGACTAGGTTGGATGAATTGGAAGCAACACCTGCAACATTTGAAACACTTGTTGCACCAAAAAATATTAAAACACTTTCTGGTCTTGTAAATATTGTTAACACAAGCATTTATGTGACCGGTTCGAACACTAAATTTAATGTTGCCAATAGTCTAGGTATTATTTCTATTGGTTCGTATATTGCCGTCAACTCACAAATTCGTGTTGTATCGAGCATTATAAGTAATACAAACCTTGCAGTTACCAGTGCATTTACTATAACTGCAAACAATGAAGAATTATTGGTTGTAAATACCATATACGATGCTATTGCAACAGAAATCACATTGGATGAAATCATTGCAGAAAACGAATTAACATTGACAGTAGAAACATAATAGGACACAAGAATGTCAACAACAAAGATTACCTCTCTACCAGTATTAGCATCAGCAAATATTTCTGCGAATGGTGCTAACACAGTATTTGTGGTTGTAGATAAAAGCAGTGGAACACCAACAACAAAACAATTAACTCTACAGAGTTTAGATATATTTGTTGATAATGTTGGTCCTACTGCTTTTGCACAGGCTAATGCTGCATATGCACAAGCAAATACTGCTAATACTAATGCAACCACTGCTAATACTAATGCCGCAACGGCAAACACAAATGCGGTTAACGCAGGAACTTATGCAAATGCTGCTTTTAATAAGGCGAACTCTGCAAACGTATTAGCACAACAGGCATACAACGCAGCCAATTCCGCAAACACTTTTGATTATACAACCATTTCAACTTCTGCTGGTGTTTACGGTGATTCTATTTCTGTTACATCATTTAACTTGGCCGCAAATGGTCGTATTATTAGTGCATCAAATATTGCAATTACTGGTTTCGCAAATTCAACTTATGCAACTTCGGCATACGACCAAGCCAATGCTGCAAACACATTAGCACAAGCAGGATTTAATAAAGCAAATTCAGCTAACGTATTGGCACAACAAGCATTTGATGCCGCAAATACTGCCAATGCACCTTTTGCACAAGCAAGTTTCGATAAGGCCAACTCTGCAAACGTACTAGCACAGACTGCGTTTGATAAAGGTAACTCTGCTAATGTTTTAGCACAGTCTGCCTACAATGCGGCCAATTCTGCAAATACTTTTGATTACACTACAATTTCAACCAGCGCAGGTGTGTATGGTAATGCAACATTTGTTCCAGTTATCACCTTGGCGGCAAATGGTCGTGTAAGTTCTATAACAAATACCGCAATTACAGGATTTGCTAATACAACTTTTGCATCTGCATCTTTCGACCAAGCAAATGCCGCTTTCACAAAAGCGAATAGTGCAAATGTACTTGCACAAAACGCATATGATTATGCCAATACAGTTATCATTACTCTGAACAATGCATTTATTACTGCATCTAGAAATACTGCCAATTCTTCTTATGCACATGCAAATGGTGCTTATGGTGCCGCAAATAATGCTCTTTCAACCGCATCACTATCTTGGTTAACTGCAAATAACTCAGACACAAAAGCAACTTCTGGTTATGCACATGCGAATGGTGCTTTCAATAAAGCCAATAGTGCAAACGTAATTGCACAGGCCGCATTTGATACTGCCAATACTAATGCAGGTGTTATCACATCTTCATTCACACAAGCAAATGCAGCTTTCGATAAGGCGAATTCTGCGAATGTCTTAGCACAGGCTGCATTTAATACCGCAAATACTGGTAATACAACTGCAAGCGCAGGATTCAATCAAGCAAATACTGCGACCACAATTGCACAATCTTCATATGATTTTGCAAACACAGTTAACACATATTCTGCTTCTGCATATGCAACCGCAAATACTAATGCAAATACGATTTCATCAGTATCAGTAAGAACCAATTCTGCATATGATACTGCGAATACTGCACTTACATTTGCCGCACAAGCAGTGAGTTATGACAATCAAGCGAATGCCGCATATGATGCCGCAAACTCTGCTGTAATTATTGCGAATCAAGCAAACACAACTGCAAACAATTTGATTGTAACTGTTGCTGCTTCATTCGATAAGGCAAATTCTGCTAATGTGTTGGCACAGGCCGCATTTGACGCCGCTAACAATGGTGTTACTGCAAATGCAACTACTTTAACTGGTACTGTTCTTGCAAGTAATGTAGTTTCTTCTAACTTATCTTCAGTTGGCACATTAACTACATTAACTGTATCTGGTAATACTACAGTTGGTAATCTAACAATCTCAACTGGTGGAACAATTACTGGCAATGCTGCCGCAGGAAATGTGTCTGCAAACGCTGTTGGTTACATGGGTATGCCACAGAATAATTTGACTTCAAATTATGTGATTACACTTGCAGACCAAGGTGAACACTTATACTATAATGTATCAACAAATAACATTGTTTATATTCCAACAACCTCAAATGTGGCATTTCCTATTGGTGCAACAATTGATATCATATCAAGAACCTCTTCAAGTGCAAACGTGACTATCACACCAAATACTGGAGTATCATTGTTCTTGGCTGGCAATACAACATCTGCTGGCCGTAATGTAACAACATATGGTATGGCAACTCTTATTCATGTCGCTGCAAACACTTGGTTTGTTAGCGGTACGGGAGTTTCTGCTCTGTAAAAATGACAGATAAATAAAACACTATGTCAAATTATACTTCAAAGAAGTTAGCATTTAATAACGCTGAACAATTCAAAGAATCGTTCTTTGAACCAGAACCGGCTACGCTTGGTTATATTTTCTTAGGAAACCATGTTGCATGGCCAAATGAAGATGCACCAACAACAGCAGTTGATACAGTTTCAAATGAAAAATCTATTTGGGACAACATGTATGCGGGTAAAAGAATAACAGGTAATGATGTTGAATTAGTTATTCCTAAAGTTAATTGGACAGCAAACACAAAATATCGTGAATATGATGACGCAATAGATTTGACAGAATTGATTACTGCTAATACTGCACAGAATTTGGGTCCAGTATATGTTATGAATTCCGACAGAAATGTATATTTGTGTCTTTCAAACAATACAACAACCGCAAATTCTACTGTAGAACCTACTGGTAAGAATTTTAATGCAAACGGTATTATTCAAACTGCTGATAGTTATGTTTGGAAATATCTTTACAACATTAGACCATCTAATAGATTTTATAGTAATAATTGGATTCCTGCACCAACGTCAACTGCAAAATTGGACTATGATACATCTTCTCTTATTTCAATTGATGGTGAGTTAACAAACATTGTTGTTGTGTCCAGTGGTTCGGGTTATATTCATAGTACAATTACTGTGTCTGCATTTGCCGCAGGATGTACAACACTTTCAGTTGCCAATACAACCAATTTAACTGCAAACATGGCAGTTTCTGGTACAGGTATTGCTTCTGGAACTCACATTGAATCTGTTGATACCGTAAATACTAAAATTCAATTATCTAACGCAACCACAAATTCAGGCGGCGGTACAGGAAATAATGTATCGGTTCAGTCCAGAGTTTATATCTCTGGTGATGGTGTTGGTGGTGTTGCATCAGTAGTATTGTCAGGAAATTCAGTTAGTGATATATCCGTCTCATCTTATGGTAAAGATTATTCTGTGGCCAACGTATACATTTATGGAACAGGAACTGGCGCACAAGTTAGAGCGGTACTACCACCAAAGTTTGGCCATGGATACAATCCTGCAAAACAATTAGGTGCATCCAATGTAATGGTTGCAATGAGGATCGGTGAAGTAGATTCCACAGAAGGTGGTATTATTTCTACAGATACTACCTTCCGACAGTACGGTCTTCTGAGGGATCCGTATAAATATGGTGAGACAGTTTCAGCAAATACTTCTACAGCTAATTCGGTGTTTTCACAGACAACAAATTTAACAGTAATTTCAGGAACAGCATTTAATTTGAATGAATTTGTGTATCAAGGCGCTTCATCCACATCATTCACCTTTAGTGGTTATGTACATGCCTATTCAACAAATCAAATTAGATTAACAAAAGTAAAAGGTAGTATTTCTGTTGGTAGTCCATTAAAAGGCACAGAAACAAATCCTTCAGGAAGAACAGTTGTTACATACAGTAATCCAGAATTTGAACCAAATACAGGCGACATTTTGTATGAAGAAAATATTGTTAGCGTTCAAAGAACAGACGGTCAGGCAGAAAGCCTCAAATTTGTCATACGATTTTAAGGAAAAGATAGTTCATGGCTCTTGATACAAATTTCAATGTAAATCCATATTATGATGACTACGATGAAGACAAGAAGTTTCTTCGTGTCCTTTTTAAGCCTGGCTATGCGGTTCAGGCTCGTGAATTAACACAACTCCAAACTATATTACAAAAACAATCTGAACGATTTGGATCAGCTTCATATAAAAATGGTAGTATCGTTACAGGTGCTGCAATTTTTGCACAAGATGCTACATATATTAAATTAAATTCAAGTTATCTCGGAACAGATATTATTGCCAATAATTTTATTGGAATGACAATTCTTTCCAATGATGATTCAAAACGTGCAGAAGTCATTAAGGTGTATGAAGCAAACATAGGCACTGGTGACCCAATTACTTTAATGGTAAAACAACTTTATGGTGATGTATTTGTTTCTGCTGATGTAATTAAGACAAATGAAAATTCACCATACTATGGTGAAATTGCAACATCTGGTGTTGGAACTGGTCAAACATTTTCTGTTACAGAGGGTGTTTTCTATTATGATGGTTTTTTCATTAAAAATGATAAACAAACTATTGCAATCTCAAAATATAGTAACACAAGCGCAAGTGCAAGAATTGGTTTTGAAATTGTAGAAAGTATTGTAAAATCTTCTACCGATACAAGTCTCTTAGACCCAGCACAAGACGCATCAAACTATCAAGCACCAGGTGCTGATAGATTTAAAATTGATTTGATACTTTCATCAAGAGCTTTAGATTCGACAGATACAACAAAATTTATTGAATTGTGTAGAGTTATTAATGGTGAAATAATAAGAACTGCTGACACTGGTGTGGCAGCAATTGTTGAAGATACATTAGCAAGAAGAACATATGATGAATCTGGTAATTATACTGTATCACCATTCATACTTTCTTTAGAAACAAATTCTGCCAATAGTGCAAACATGGATGTCATTTTGTCTCCAGGTAAAGCATACGTTTATGGTTATGAATATGGCACAACTTCACCAACTACAATCACAGTTGAAAAACCAAGAACAACTTCTAATGTCAACAATAGAAGAATAACTGGTGATTATGGTAATTACATTTATACGACAGGTCATATTGGTAATTGGCCAATCGACCAATTAAGTACAGTAGATTTACATTGCGTTCCAAATGCATCAATTAATGTATCGAATACAGCAGCAATCACAAACACTAAGATTGGTACTGCAAGGGTTAAATCTATTGTGTTTGATTCATCATCAAACACATCTAATGTCGTAACATATACATACAAAACATTTTTATTTGATATCAATGTTAACAGTTCAATTACTGGTAATGTAAATGCATCATCTGTTACTTCAACTACCATTCCTATTGGTAACGTAACTGCTGGTCAAGTATACTCTACTATTCCTGATGCATACAAAGGTGCAAAACTTAGAATTACTACTGGACCAGGTGCAGGTGAATCACCAAAATTCATTACTGGATTTACAGGCACTATATCTTCTCAGAATTTAACAATTGCATCCGCATTTACTGCCACTTTAAATTCACAATCCAAATTTTCAATTGACTTTGAATTCAATGATGCAGAATCTTTGGCAACATTTAGTAGCACTACAAAAATTAATGCTGCAACAATTGATACACGTTCTAAAGATACAACATCAACATATGTTGACACCATTGCAACAGATTCGTATCTTGAACCTTTAATATTTCCTGTTGGCCAACAATACGTTACACCTGGAACAATTGCTGATTTTACATATACTCAAAGAAGATTATATCAAAACGTAGCATTTTCTGGAACAGGAACAACAGTAGAATCTGCTGCATTATCGACTTATAGTGGTGAAAGTTTATCTACTGCAAATGGTTCGTCAGCAATATTGGAAAAATATCATGTTGTTGTAACATCTATTGGTACTTCACCATATGTACAATATCAAACTGTTCCTGTTGCAAATATTACCGCAGTTAATACAACAACTAAAAAATTGACTGTTGCTTATGCCAACAATATGACTGCCAACATTATTGCCACAATTGATTACACATTGGCATCAGGCAGCCCAGCAAAAACTAAAACACTTGTTAACGAAGCATCAACAATTCAGACTTCTGCTGGTGAATCAATTAACACTAACGGTGTAATCGTTTATGCAGCAAGTGGTCAAACAACAATCCAAGCAAATAATATTATCAGAACACCTGATACATTGCAATCATTGTATGTTCCTGATGTTATTCAATTAATTTCTGTTTATGATTTTAACGGTGCAGCAATTGCTAATACTGGTTACACAGACGTAACTTCTCGTTACACATTAGAAACTGGCCAAAAAGATTCTTTCTATGACCATTCTTCTATTAAATTAAAAGCAGGATTCTCTGCACCTATTGGTCCTATTGTTGTTCGTTATAAAGCATTTTCATCAAGTGGTGCAGGATTCTTTAGTGCCGATTCATATCCAACATATGGAACAATACCAAGCTATTTGTCAATAAGTTCTGGTGTTCAATACAACCTGCGTGATTGTTTAGATTTCCGACCTATTCGTAAGGCTGCAACAGCGGCAATTGGAACAACAGTTGTTTTTGATGTGGATCCTACATCAACTGGTCCAAAAATTCCAAAATATGGTTCTGATATTCTTTTAGATTATTCATATTACTTACCAAGAATTGATAAAGTGGTATTGAATAAGAACAAATATTTTGAAGTTATTAAAGGTGAACCTGCAATAAATCCAATTATTCCAAAAGATAAAGATGATACAATGAATTTGTATCTTTTAGCAGAACCAGCATACATTGCTAATACCTCAGAAATTGTTGTATCTTATTTCAACAATCGCCGATACACCATGAAAGACATTGGTGCATTGGATACTAGAATTAGTAATCTTGAATATTATACATCTCTTTCTTTATTAGAACAAGATGCTATCAATAAACAAGATGCTACAACTAACTATTCTTCTAATTTGCAAAGATTTAAGAATGGTATTGTTGTTGACTCATTCAAAGGACACTCTGTTGCTGATGTGACTGCGCTTGATTATAGAGCTTCAATTGATGTTAAAGAACAAGAACTACGTCCAACTTTCAATATTACTTCCAGAATGTTGAATTTTGATGCAAGTAATTCTACATCTTATTTGCAATCAGGTCCATTTGTTACTGTGCCTGCATCAAACACATCATTTGTTAATCAAGCATTAGCTTCAAGAACAATGAATATTAACCCATTCAATGTGGTTAATTACATTGGTAAAATTACTTTAAACCCACCTTCTGATATTTGGGTTGATACAACTAAGAAACCTGACGTTACTGTTAACCTTGGTGGTGATAAAGACGCATGGGCATTAATTGACGAAGTTGTTAATAATTCCGCATTTACATATGAGTGGGGTTCATGGCAAACTGTCTGGAGTGGTTCAACTACATCCGTGTCTGATAATATTCGTGGTGATGCATGGACTGATGGTCCAAGAGCTGGTAGAGGAAATATCAGAACTACTGGCACAAGAACCACAACAACTACAACTACAAATTCTCAAACTCGTACAGGTGTAAAATCTCAAATTGTTCCAGAAACAATTACCAAATCTATTGGTGACCGTGTGGTCGATGTTTCTATCATACCTTATATGAGATCAAAGAGTGTATTGTTTGTTGCTTCTGATTTCAAACCAGATACCATATTGTATCCTTTCTTTGATGGCACAGCAGTTGAAAAATATACAGTTCGTGCAAACAAATTTATTCTTGCTAAAAATAATTTAGGTTACAGAACCGCAACTGCAAATGGTGAAAGTGTTACTGTTTATAACAATGGTACATCTTCTTCAATTGGTTCAGGTGTTGTTGTTAAGTCATCAAACAATTCTGTATTTGTTGTAAACCTTAACCCAACTTCTGCATTTAATGTTGCAAGTGCCAACTTAATTGGTGCCTCAACAAGTACGAGTGTTAGAATTTCTGGTTATGAACATTACTCAGGTTTTGCAAATACCGCAACCACAACAACAATTAAATTGGCAATTGATGCCACTGGTGCTAATAATGAAGTTCTGTATGGTAACACATCAAACAGCAACATAATTTCTATTGTTGCAGGTACTGGTGCAGGCCAACAAAGAACAATCAGTTCATATGTTGCCGCAACTAGAATTGCCACAGTATCTTCTGTATGGTCTACAACACCTGACACCACTTCTGTTTACTCAATTGGTCGTTTAACATCAACTCGTTCTGGTGATGTTGTTGGTATCTTTAATATACCTGCATCTACATTCCGTGTTGGTGAAAAACAATTCAGATTAATTGACAGTTCAACTGGAGATATTCCAAGTTCATCTACAAACGGTGATGCATCTTTCTATGCACAAGGTTTATTAGAAACAACTGAAAATACTATTGTTTCCACAATACAACCAACGATTCAAAGAACATCAGTTATTGATAGTCGAGTAACAACTACAACAAGTAGTATTACAACACCACTTCAAGGTTGGTATGACCCTCTTGCACAGTCATTCTTAATTTCGCCCGCACAATATTCACAAGGTATATTCCTTGAAAAAGTTCGTGTATGTTTTAAAACAAAACATGATACTGCACCAATCACGTTGCAACTAAGACCTACTGTTAATGGTTATCCGTCTTCAACAGTAATTTATCCATATGGCACAGTTACTTTGACACCAGATAAAGTAAATGTAACTGATTCTCCAAATTTAGATGATGCAACAAAATATACAGATTTCGTATTTGATACACCAATCTATTTATTGCCGGGAGAACATACTTTTGTTCTTGTTTCAAATTCAAATGGATATGAGGCATATGTTGCCGAAATTGGTAAGTTAGATTTAGTTTCCGGTTTACAAATCTCTGAACAACCATATGGTGGTTCATTATTCAAATCTCAAAATGGTTCAACATGGACTGCTGATGAGAATATGGATATGATGTTCAGATTATATCGTAAAGATTTTAGTACTTCAGAATCAACATTAAAATTTTTGATAGACAAACCAAATTCAAATGTTGTGTTTGATTTATTGAACCTAACAACTTCTGAAATTGCATTTGCTAATACAAGTGTGAGCTATTCTTTCTTGTCAGAAAAATCATCTGGTGGAACAACTGATTACTACAATATTAATCCTAGTGAAGATTATGCAATGTATGATATAAATGGCCGTAGAGTATTGAATCCTACATCAGGAAATAATACCTTCATTTTGAAGGCAACTATGTCCACCACTAATCCACATATTTCACCTATCATAGATACAACAAGATATGGTGGTTTATTTGTTGAAAATATTATTAATAATTTACCACTACTGAATACTGGATTTTCTATCACTACTGCTGGATCAGGATACACAGCTAATGCTAATGTAACTATATCTGGCGGTGGTGGCTCTGGCGCCAATGCATTTGCAGTTGCGAATGTGACCACTGGTAATATTTCAAGTATAATTGTGGATATTGCTGGTTCAGGATATACCACATCTCCAACTATTACAATTGGTGCACCTCCTGTTCCAAGTGGCAATACAACATCTGTTGTTACATACAATGGTGAAGATAAAAAATCTGGTGGTAACTCAGTAACTAGATACATGATGCGCCGTGTAACTCTTGCGGATGGATTTGATTCTGGTGATTTGCGTGTTTACTTGACTGGTTACAAACCATCAAGTTCAAACATCTATGTGTACTACAAAATTTTGTCTAAGTCTGATTCAGATACTTTTGATACCAAAAATTATCAATTGATGACTGAGATTGGAAATGGTAATTTTGTATCTTTAACCAAAAATGATTACCGTGAATTAACATTTGCGCCTGGTATTTCTGGTGCTGCTAACAATTCAGTTACATACACTACTGATACTTCATCATTCAATTCATTTAAAACTTTTGCTATTAAAATTGTAATGTCTGGTACAAATACAACAGATGTGCCTAAAGTTCGTGATGTTCGTGCAATCGCTTTACCGGCAGCATAATATGAATGATAATTTAGTTCAAGTAGAAGATACCTCGTTTGTTCGGGATATTCATTCCAAAGCGATTCTAAATACTGACATAGCTGGGTTGCAAAATTATTATGTGCAAAGAGATTTGCACAAAAAAGAACAAGCGGAAAAAATACAAGCGAATATTCGTTTAACACAACTAGAAGAAGACATGTCTGAAATAAAAACGATGTTGCGTCAATTAGTCTCTAAGGAAATGAGTAATGGCAGCTAATACACTTAGTCAATTAACCACTGCCAATACTTTCCAACATTGGCTGACTGCAACACAGTCATTAATTGGAACTGCCAATTTATTAACTAATGGTGCAGGCTCAACATTCTATGCTAACACACGATTAGAAATTGGCGGCGCAAACGCAACATTGAATGTTGTTACATCTGCAACTATCAATGACTTGGTTGGTAATACGGCTAATATTGTTACAATTCAGGCACGAAATCTAAGTATTACAGAAAATTTAACTAGTACACTTAGAACAACAGGTCAAGCAATTATTGGTTCTGACCTTACCGTTTATGGTAATTCGACAATTTATGGTAACACCGCAATCGCTGGTGACTTAACTGTAACTGGTAATATTATACTTGATGCAATCGGGTTTGATGATATTAATTCAAACGGTTCTATCAATGTAGCAAATACATTGTCCGTAACTGGTAATTCAACATTCAGTAATGCAAATGTAACATCGGTTCTAACTGCGAATATTGCAAGAATCACAACTGCAAATATTACAACTGCAAACATTTCAACAACAACTGGAACTATTGCATCAGCCAACATTACAACTGCAAATATAGTTAATCTAGTTGGAACAGCAAATACTGCGATATATGCGGCAATAAGTAATGCAGAGGGAACGGCATTAGCCTTCTCTATTGCTCTCGGGTGATATAAATAGGATATCAAGGAAAAATATAGATGGCAAATACATTCAAATCAAACGTGTCGGCAAACATTGTTACAAGTGGTAATACAATTTACACTTGTCCGTCTGCAACACAAACCACATTAATCGGTATGACTTTATCTAATAAGTCAGCTGGTACTGTTACTGCAAACGTATTTTTAACACGTTCTGCGGTAGATTATTCTATTATATCCAACGCACCAATAATTACAGGGTCTACTCTCGTTCCTATTGGCGGAGACCAAAAAGTCGTTCTTCAGGCTGCTGATGTTCTTAAAGTAACTACAAGCGCCAACGGTTCGATGGATGTAATTGCATCATTACTAGAGATATCATAACATGGCACTTACTAGAGTACAAACAGGTGTATTTGGTGTTGCTGGCAGTGGTAATACTGCTGTGCAACTTAACTCTGCTATTGTTGAGAGTTCAAACACCATTTATTCAAATTACACATTGTCAACAGGACGAAACGGATACTCTGTTGGTCCAGTTACAGTATTGACTGGTAAATCAATCACAGTACCGACAGGTCAGAAATGGGTGGTTCTATAAAATGGCATTGATTAATACAACAACCACAGGCGTTTTAGGTACTACATTATATGGTGATGGTTCTGGTAACTTGACGGTTCAACAGAATGGTGTAACACAAGGTATTTTTGGAAATATTCCAGCATTTAGTGCTTATCAATCTACGCAACAAACTGGTATAACTGCAACTACTTGGACAAAAATAAATTTTGATATTGAAAATTTTGATACGAATAATAATTTTGCATCTAATCGTTTTACTCCAACTGTTGCTGGTTATTATCAACTTAGTGCATCAGTTTGTTTGGTAGGTGCAAATTCCAGTTATTGGGTACAATGTGCAATTTATAAAAATGGTTCAATAGTGCAAAGTGGGGGTTGCAGTTTAGGCAATTCTAGTTTTTATCCTCAAGCAACTACTTCAGGAACTGTTTATTTAAACGGAACCACAGATTATGCGGAAATATATTCTTATGGTACGGCTGGTGGTTCTTGGAGTGCATACAATACTTCAGTAAATACTTGGTTTAATGGTATATTAATTAAGGCAACATGATGACATTAGTAGAAAAAATTAAAACATTATATTCTAGTCTTACGGATTTTGACTTTACAACCACCATTCAATTACAAAACGATAGTGATGGCAAAGGCGACTACATAGCCAAGTGGGAACATCCAACACTTGCACAACCAACAAAGGAACAGTTAGATGGCATTAGTTCTTGACGGCAACGGAACCATGACCGTTGGTAATGGTTCTATTAGTGGATTAAATGCTGGCGGTTTGCCAGATGCGTCTGTTACTCAATCAGATTTAGCAGTTGGTGTTGCAGGTAATGGCCCTGCGTTTAGTGCTTATGCAAGCGCCGCACAAACAATAACACATAATGCTTGGACAATTTTTAATATAAATACAGAGTTGTTCGACACAGCGTCTTGCTATAACAATACAGGTTCTACTGTTGGTAGTATTCCAGCATATTCATTCTTGCCCAACGTAGCAGGGTACTATCAAGTAAGTGCCTCATGGTATTCGGCAACGACTGCTAATGGTGTAAGTAGTGGTATTTATAAAAATGGTTCAATTTATCAACAAACGGCACAAGGTTTTTATGCGGGTACAGTTTTAGGTGTAAATTGTTTAGTGTATTTGAATGGTTCATCAGATTACATTGGATTTTATGTATTGCAAGGACAAGGTTCTTCTTATACAACTTTGGCATCAAGACCTGACTTGTATTTTTTTGCCGCATCAATGGTAAGGAGCGCATGATGACACTCTACGACAAAATAAAAGCAATTTACCCGCAACTTACTGATGCAGATTTTGGTTTGGTTGGAACTATTCAGTTGCAAAATGATGGTCAAGGTGATTACATTGCAAAGTGGGAACACCCAACATTACAAAGACCAACTGATGAACAGTTGGCACAGATTACAGAATAAGGTATAACAAATGAGTGTATCATACGGTGGCGATAGTATAGTATTCGCAGACGGCTCAGTAAACGCCAGTGGTTTCATTGGGCATAGAAACCGCATCATCAATGGCGCCATGGTGATTGACCAGAGGAATGCGGGTGCTGCTGTAACAAACACATATACTGTAGATAGATTTTCACCTCAAGTTAGTTCTGGAACATTGACTTTTCAACAAACAACATCTGTCGTACCAACAGGTTTTGCTTATGCATTAGGTATAACTGTTACTTCTGTTGGCACAAGAAACGCTGGTGATTTTTTTGACATCCTTCAAAATATTGAAGGTTTGAATGTATCAGACCTTGGATTTGGTGCGGCCGGTGCAGTTACAGTTACATTATCTTTTTGGGTTCGTTCTAGTGTAACGGGTACATATTCTGGTGTTTTGGCAAGCGGAGATAATACTAGAACTTATAGTTTTACATATACAATTAATTCTGCTAATACTTGGGAATATAAAACTATAACTATTCCTGGTGATACAGCGGGTGGTTCAACTGCTTACCCAATAAATAATACAAGTGGTTTGCGACTGAAATTGGATTTGGGAAGTGGAAGCAATTTTCAAATAGCCACTGGTTCTTGGCAAGCAGCAACAAATAAAATAGGAACTTCATCTCAAGTCGGTTGGGCGCAAACCGCAGGTGCTACTTTTTATATCACAGGCGTCCAGTTAGAAAGAGGTTCAACTGCATCATCTTTTGAATATCGTTCAATTGGTACTGAGTTGGCTTTGTGTCAGAGGTATTACTTTAAAACATTTCCTCAAGCGACTGCGCCAGCTCAAAATACGGGCGTGTATGCTGGAGCTATCAGCTATGTTGCTGTGCTTGCGGGCGCAAACTACATGAGCGCACCAGCTTTTTTCCCCGTTGTTATGAGAGCAACACCAACAACAATTACTTTTTACAATCCTGGTGC
>Ga0209400_1000569_pt1 | contig 32044 bp, 31 predicted proteins | sample M_130807_EF_Meta_FD_187313 | JGI IMG/M metagenome (GOLD analysis project Ga0209400, IMG submission 187313) | Freshwater microbial communities from Lake Montjoie, Canada to study carbon cycling - M_130807_EF_MetaG (SPAdes) (version 2) | ecosystem: Environmental > Aquatic > Freshwater > Lake... | reverse complement strand
ACACCATTTAAAATAAAAAGGTTACTATTTATTTTTGAAAACTCAGCCCATGTTAAATTCTTATTGATAACATATGGTTGAAATTTTCTAAGCTTTATAAAATCTGTTTTTGTTTTTTCAATTGTTTCATTATCTAATCTTAAAAATTTATTTAGCGTTGTAAGTACAAGCTCTAAATCGGTAACGTCGCCTTTAATCAAAGCAATTCTATACAGTTGCCGATTTTCAGCTATCTTATTATTAAAACGATCTAATATTAATCCTCTCTCTGCTGCAATTTTCCATTCTTTAAAACGATTTCGATCTGATAAAATTGAATATTTATTTCTTTGAAATACCTGTAACCACAAAAGTCTAAGACCAATTAAGCCAAAAAAAGTATATTTAGCAGTAGTTAGGATTGCTTTTCTTCTATTAATTATACTTATTTTTGTTTGATAACCTTCTGTTGGTCTATGCTTAAAAAACTTCATAAAAATATAGACAATATAACATCAAAAATGCTAAATCGTCTCACTTTTTTGGAGGAAAGCATATATTAAAATAGAAGTTAAAAATGACAATTTAGAGCAAGCTCTTAGAGCTCTAAAAAAAAAATTACAGAGAGAAGGTGTATTTCGCCTGCTAAAAATTAAAAGTCACTTTGAAAAACCATCAGAAAGAAAAAAGAGAGAAAAAGACGAAAACACAAGAAGAGTTAAAAAATTTAAAAAACTAAAAGCCCGTTACTAGACTCAAGATCTATAGTAAAAAAATAGCCATCAAAATTAAAACAAGAACTATAGCAACCGATATATATACTGTTAATTTTTTAAAATTAGACCAAGTTTCTTTTTGAGAACCTATATCCATATAATTTTAACCCTGGCGCGCTTTAAACTTTGGATTTTTTTTATTAATAACGTAAAGTTTTCCTCTTCTTCTGACTACTTTACAATTTATATCTCTTTTTTTAAGAGATTTTAATGAGCTCACAACTTTCATAAGGACTTTAAATATATATTAAAAGACACTTTGTAAAGAAAAGTTAACGGTTATTCATTAAAAAGTTACTTACATAATCTTTTAGGCTAATTTTTGCAGATAATCTTATTATTTTATTATTCAGATTCATCTTTGTTAAAGCAGAGGCAAAACGCTCTCCTTTTCTCTTTGGCAAATACCTAATTTTACTTTTAAATAATTTTGCAAGTTTAATAATGCTATAAGACCGTTTGCTTGCAATACAGTAATGTTTGCATTTATTTTTTCTCCACGCAAAAATACAAGCTTTTACAGTATCATAAACATGGGTAAATCTTCGAGCTTGCGTCCCGGGTCTTACCACTGGTAATTTTTTTTTTTGCTTATAATTATCTTCAAATATTCCAACAACTGTTGCCATATCACCTTGGCAAATATGCTTTTCTCCATACACGTTATAAAAGTAAACAACTTCATATCTAAAATTAAACCACTTCTTCAAATTCTCTAACAGTTCTAAATTTTTAGCTTTTGAAAAAGCATAAGGAGATAAATTCATGTCTTTCCCTTTATTTCCTAAGCTTGCAGAGGTTGCAGAATAAATTAATCTTAAGTTATTCTTTAATGCAAAATTAAATACATTTGAACTTCCTTCAATATTAGAAGCAAAACACTCATTTATTTTTTTAAAGCTTTGGTAAATTCTTGCAAACTCACCAAAATGAAAAATACTTTGAATTTTGCCAGTATAACTTTTCAACAAAATTTCTATATTTTTAGTACTTCCCTTTAAATACTTAACTCTTTTATTTTTTATGTGATTTTTAGTTAAACCAGATGAATAATTATCAATACTTATAATCTTAAATTTTTTAAACTTTAAAAGTTGGGATATTAAATTGGATCCTATAAATCCTGCGCCTCCTGTTACAACTAATATATTTCTCATTAAAATTTAAGAAGGATTTATAAAGCAAAGCCTGGCAACGACCTACTCTTCCGTGCCTTAAGACAAAGTACCATTGGCGCTAAAGGGCTTAACTGCCGAGTTCGGAATGGGATCGGGTGTTACTCCTTTGCAATAATCACCAGGCAAGGTTTTGTACATAAATAGTATTCTTTTGTAAATATCTTAAATATCTCAACATCAAACCCAAATTTAACAAAAGTAGATAATTTAAAATATAATGCTATAAGTAAAAAACTTTATCGCGGGGTGGAGCAGTCTGGTAGCTCGTCAGGCTCATAACCTGAAGGTCCTTGGTTCAAATCCAAGCCCCGCAACCAATAGAATACTATTAAAATAACTTAATTGCCTATTTTGAAAAATAATCTTTAAGAGTTAGATCAAATCCTGTATTTAGATCTATCTTTGGATACCAGCCATATTTTCTAGCAATTGAACTATCGATAATCTTCCTTGGAGTACCGTCAGATTTAGATCTATCTAGAACAATTTTACAGTTTATATTAAATTTTTTTAAAATAAACTTTGCAAAATTTAATATGCTTAAATCATATCCTGCTCCAACATTAATTAATGTTTCATTTGTTTTCTTATTTAGAAAATAAATGCATGCATCTGCTAAGTCATCTACATACATTAATTCTCTTTTCGGTTTTCCACTTCCCCACAATATAATTTTTTTTTTTTTATTCATTTTAGCATCAATTACTTTTGCTATTAAAGCAGGAAAAAAATGGGATGTTTTAAAATTGTAGTTGTCATTAGGCCCGTATAAATTGCACGGCATTAAACATTTATAATTGGTTTTATATTGAAAATTATAACTTTCACACATTTTAATACCTGCGATTTTGGCTATAGCATAAGATTCGTTTGTTTTTTCCAACTCTCCTGTTAGAAGATATTTTTCTTTAATTGGTTGTTTAGAATTTCTTGGATAAATACAGCTCGATCCTAAAAAAATTAGTGATTTTATTTTATTTTGAAAACAGGCGTGAACAACATTATTTTGTATAACTAAATTATCATAAATAAAATCAGCCTTATATTTATTATTTGCATAAATGCCACCAACTTTTCCAGCTGCATTAATAACAGCATCAATCTTTTTTTTTTTAAAAAAATTAAATACCTGCTGTTGATTTCTGAGGTCCAATTTTTTTTTATCTACAGTTAAAATTTCTTTATAACCAAAATATTTTAACCTTCTTACAACCGCTGATCCTACTAAACCTTTGTGGCCAGTTACAAAAATACTACTTTTCTTATTAACCATTAAATTTTTTCATCTCTTCTCTGACCATCTCTTTTGTTAATGAATAAATATCATAATGAGGTTTCCATTTTAGTTCTTTTCTAGCTTTGCTTGAATCTCCTAGCAAGGAATCTACTTCTGCAGGTCTTAAATATTTTTTGTCTATCGAAATAATTTCTTTATTATTTAAATAGCCTTTTTCATTTAAACCTTTGCCTTTCCAAATGATTTTGATTCCTAATTCTTTTGCTACTAAATAAATAAAATATTTAACCGAATACTGCTTACCTGATGAAATGACATAATCTTTTGGGTTTTTTTGCTGTAACATTTTCCACATAGCAACAACATAATCTTTTGCATGACCCCAATCTCTTCTGGCATATAAATTTCCAAGGTAAAGATGTCCTGATCCAGTTTGTGCTATTTGACAAAGCGCAGTGACTATTTTCTTTGTAACAAAAGTTTCCCCCCTTATTGGACTTTCATGATTAAATAAAATTCCATTACAAGCGAATATATTGTATGATTCTCTATAATTGACAGTAATCCAATGTGCATAAAGTTTTGCAGCTCCGTAAGGACTTCTTGGATAAAAATTAGTTTTTTCATTTTGCGGCGGTTTCGACGAGCCAAACATTTCTGAAGTACCGGCTTGATAAAATTTTATTTTTTGAGAAAGCCCTAACGTCATTATTGCATCTAATATTCGAAGAGCTCCTATAGCATCAACGTTAGCGGTATATTCGGGAACTTCAAAAGAAACTCCAACGTGAGATTGTGCGCCTAGATTATAAATCTCATGTGGCTTTGTTTTTTTAATTATTTTTAAAACAGATAATGAATCAGTAAGATCGCCATAATGCATATAAAAATTAGTTTTCTTATGGGGATCTAAATAAATATCATCTATTCTGTAAGTATTTAAAGACGAGCTTCTTCTCTTAACACCATGAACTATATAATTTCTTTTTAATAAAAATTTAGCAAGATAGGCGCCATCTTGACCAGTTATACCGAAAATTAATGCAATTTTTTTCATATAAATATTAAGAGAGTATATATTTATAACTATTAAAAGAATCTATATTTAAAAAGGGTAATAATTGCTTTTATAGTGTTTATTAATCTAATTTTTTATATATTTTATAAGTTTTGCACTTAATTAAGATTTTGTATAAATAAATAAAGATAAACGAAACTTTAAAATATTTTTTTAAAATTATAATATCTTGCATCATTTTTATAAAAAAAAATTTATAATTAGTACTTAACCCTCCAGTTTTCATTAAAATAATAAACTGATTTAAATATATAAAATTTAAATTTTTTTTTGAGATTTCTAGATTAAATTCAGTATCTGAAGAAATATAATGTATAGTGTTATAAGGATTTGATAGCGCAATATTTCTTTTTACAAAAAGAGTTGGACTTGCGATTTTTAAAGCTGTTAGGGTATTTAGATTTTTGACTGGGAAACTCCAAACTCTTGTTAAATAATTTTTTTCATTAAAATAAATTAAATCACCAAATAATAAATCACATTTTGTTGCTGTTATTTTTTTATAAATTTTATCTAAAACATTTGAGTTATAGTATTTGTCACCAGCATTTAAAATTCCAATGTAGTCTCCTTTTGCGATTTTAATTGCATAATTTAAAGCTTCATAATAATTTTTATCCGCTCTGCAAATATATCTAATATTTTTTTTTAAATATTTCTGGATAGCTGATTTTGCTCCATCGCTCGGCTTGCTATCGTAAATGATGTACTCAAAATTCTTAAAACTTTGAGACAAAATACTCTTCAAGCTTACCAATAAGTTTTTTTTATCATTCTTTACAACAGTTAAAATAGAAAGCTTCATCTTATTTTTTTAAATAATGTAAAAAAAAACCAAATATATAAAATAACATCGAGGCATTAAAAGTGCTAAAAAAAGAACCAGAGGGTTTAAAAGGAAAAATTATAGCAAGAATTAAACTTCCAGTTCCAATAACTATTAACATATTGTTATTTTTAATATTTTTACATTCTCTATAAATATTAATAAAAACAAGAAAAATTAAACCTAGAAAAAATACACCGCCCACTATCCCTTGTTCACTCAAAAATTCTAAAAAATAATTATGCGGATGAGTCGCGCAGGCTCTATGATTATGGTAAAGCTGGCTTTGTGCCTTTGTTTTTTTATCGATATTTGTATCCTCGCACTTTATTCTAAAACTTTTGGGTCCGTGTCCAAAAATTGGTTTTTCTAAAAATAACTCAATTGCTGCTCGATAGTGATAACTCCATGGACTTTCCATTAATTTATTTGCAATTGATTCTTCCTTAGATGTCGAACTCCAACTATCATAAAATTTAACAAATCGACTATCAATAGAGTCGATTTTTTGAGCAGAAAAAAAAATTAAAATTAGTAAAAAAATCAAAAATAGAAAAAAATTAATTATTTTTTTTTTAAAAAGAAATATAAAAAATAGAGAAATTATAATAATCAACAATGCATTTCTTTCCCCTGTCAATAAAATTATTGTTAATAAAAATAAACATAAAAAAGACTTTATTAAAAAGTTTAGATAACTTTTTTTTAATTCTAAATTTAAAAATAATATTAATATTAAAGAACCTATTTGACTTAGATAAGTGCCTGCGACTAGCCAATCTCCGAATACTCCTGAAAATCTTAGACATTTAATTGGTAAAATTTTAGTACACATGCCAGGAGTAAATCCAAAAATATCCTTGTAAAAAAAAAATTGATAAAGAATATCAAGTGCAATTAAAGAAATTATTATTATATTAAAGTAAATAAAAAATTTTTTTTCTTTATCTGATATTTTTTCGAACACAATGAATACAGCGGCAGATAAAAATAAATATCTAATATTTCCCAAAGATTTTAATAAAAGATCGAAACTTGTAAAATGAATTATAGAATTTATAAAGATAAATGAAAAAAAAATAATAACGTAAGTTACTAATCTGTTTTCAAAAAAATTTGTTTGTCTTCTCTTAAAGATATAAATTAACATAATAATACTAACGCAAATAGTAATTATGTTAGTAGCGGTATTTCTTAGAGTAATAATTAATGGAAAAAAAAATACCAAGAATAAAAGAATTTTATCTGAGAGAGTAGTTGTAATTTTTTTATCCATAATATACTTGAATAATATCTTTAATCTTACTAATGCTAAATTAACACAAAATAAAATGATCGAGTTTATTTTAACAGCACTCTCCTTTTTTATAATTTATTTACTTAATAAATATAGACAAAAGATTGGAAAAAAAACTCAACTTATAGACAGACCCGATAAAATTAGAAAATTTCACAAAAAAAATATTCCATTGTTAGGTGGAATAATGGTTTTTTCTTCATATATTTCAATAAATTTTTATTTAATATTTTTTCAAGAATTAACAAAAATTTCTTTAATTATTTTTTTATGCTGTTTGTGTTGTTTCGTGTTAGGATTAATAGATGATATTAAAAAATTTTCTTATAAATACAAATTTTTTATATTAATTATTATTTTTTATTTATTTATAAGTTTAGATCAAAATTTACAAATTAATAAAATATATTTTCTAACACTCAATAAAGAATTCTATTTAAATTATTTAAGCATTCCATTTACAATTCTATGCCTATTACTTCTAATAAATGCTATAAATTTAATTGATGGAATAGACGGATTATGTATTCTGATTTCAGCTATATTTTTAATATGGCTAATGAATACCTTTAAAAGCATAGACGCCTTCCATATTGTTGTAATCATATCCCTTATTTACATTCTGTATCTAAACTTAAAAAAACATATTTTTTTAGGAGACTCTGGTTCTTTATTTTTAGGATGCCTAGTGGGACTCAATGTTGTTTTAAATTATAATCAAGAAATATCAAAAATTCATCATCCAGTTGAAAATATCTTCATAGCTCTTATGCTGCCAGGGTTGGACATGCTAAGAGTTTTTGCAATAAGAATTTTTAATAACAAAAATCCTTTTTTACCTGATAGAACTCATCTTCATTATTTACTTTTAGATTATGGTTTTAGTCCAATAAAAATTTTAATAATATTTTTTATTTTAATTCTATCGCCAATTATTGCCAATCAATATGCAATTTTTTCTCCAGCAACAATAATTTTATTTTATATTTTTTTATACTCTAGTTTGGTTATTTATCTTAAAAAATTTAATAATTAATTTTTAAATTTTATTTAAGTGTAATAATTTTTTTGAAATTTTTTTGTAATCTTTAATTTTTTTAATTTTATTGATAATTTGAATTATAGGTTGATAATAATTAATAAAATTCAATTTCTTGTTCTGCAAATCTAAATAATAATCAAATAATGATCTGTCGTTTAGTAGTTTATTTAAAATGGGCGTGGATTCATTAAAACTTTTACAAGCTAAATCATCATGAATTAGTAATGAGTTCCAATATGAGTAGGGATTTCCAACAATGAGGCATTGGCATAAAGCAGCTTCAGTTATTGAATTTCCCCATCTTGGACTTGTCGCTCCATAAATTGGGGAAAGAAAAATTTTAGAAGAAGATAATAATTTTATATATTTTTTAACATCTAAGTTTCCTTTTAATTTTGCAACATTTTTAAATCCATTAGATATTAAAAAAGAATTTATATCTTTGGGTTGATGAACTTCACAGACAATATCAATTTTTTTTTTTGCGGAAAGCTTCATTTGTTTTAAAAAAAAAGAATTACCAAATGAATAAGAGAAATCGATGTTATTTGAAGATCTAAATAAAGAATAAGGAGTATACCCTTGTGTCAAATTTAAAGTTAAATCATAAATTTTAGATTCTAAATAAGCGTTACTTTTATACGATAGATCTGAATGATCCTCAAACATTTTTGCCCATAAAATATCAGAATTTTTTTTAATATAATCTATTGGAATATCGTCCTTTAAACTTATTACCATTTCATAACTGGAAAAATTTATATCTTTCAAAATTTTAGATCGAAGATATTGATTATAAATATACTTATAATTCTCAGATTTTTTTTTTAACTTATTAAAATAAATATTTTTATGAATATTAAGATTTTCATTATTATTAGTAATTACAACATCTGTTAAAAAATTAAAAAAAAGGCCTACAGGTCCCAATCTATATCGCGTTGATAAAATTATTTTTTTTTCTTTGTTTTTTAATTGCGCGCTATTTTGATATAAATCAGAATAATGATATGGCTTTAAAAATAATATTTTTATTTTTAATTTTTTTAAACTAAAAGTTAATTTTTCATATTTATTATAAAAATATTTATACTTAATTTTAAAATGAGCTCTTGTATAACTATTCCAAAAAATCATAAAAATATATTTTAAATAAAATTTAATCATCTCTATTGAATTTTTTTAAATTCATCAAAACTAAGGAAAAATATTTGTCGACATTTCTGTTTAGAGCAAATTTTTTAAAATCTACGCTCGTTCTCTTTTTTAAAAAAGAGTTGATAGCATTAGCAATCGCAACAGCATTATTTGGGTTAAAAAAAATGGGCAATTTTCCCAATTGTTCTCTCGCTCCTTCATATTCTGAGCAGATAACTGGTTTATTTCTGGCGAAAGCCTCTAAAGGCGGTAAATTTTCTGGCCCACAATAAGAGGCATAAATTAGTGCCAAGCAGTTGTCATACAAATTAATCATTTTTTTTATACTGACAAAATTTAATATCTTAATATTTTGATTTGAATTTAAACTATTTTTTAATTTTAAAATCTTATGAAAATATTTTTTATTTTTAATTGAGCCAACTAAAATTAAATTATATTCATAATTATTTTTTAAATTAAATTCATGAAATCCTTTAATTAAATTTAAATGATTTTTATGAGGCCAAAAGTTAGCCGGATAAAAAAAATATTTTTGTTTAGTTGTGTATGATTTTGCATTTTGCAAATAAATCGTTGGGGTTGGATGAGGTATCAAAACGACTTTACTGTTTTTAATATTATAGAATTCAGCAATTTTTTTTTTTAAGTAATTTGTGCCAGTTATTATTTTGTATGAATTTTTTAAAAATGAACTTATTACTGTATCTCTATAGTATCTTATAAAAAAGCCTCCTACTTCAGGGAACTGAGGATGAGTTCTATGCTGCAAATCCCAAACTGTAGAAATATATTTTTTAAAAATTGGGTAAAAATATTCAGCGGAAACAAACCAAACAATATCTAAATTTAATTCTCTTTCTAATCTCTGATATTGGTCTAAATTTAATTTTCGATAAATTGTTAATAGAATAGGAAATTTTGAGAATAAAAAATTTTTAATTTTTATATTTAATTTATTTACATTACGTTCCTTGTATTGAAAATTATTTTTTTTTATTATTTTTTTTAAGGAATTATCAAAATCATTTTGTATTATAAAAATATATCGATTTTTATCTTTAATATTTTTGAATAAAGATTTAAATATATCATAAGTAATTGTGTAACCTCCACCTTCTTGAGGATTTCTTGAACTTAAAAATATTCCAATTCTCACTTTAAAATTTTTTTTATTATACTACAAATTTTAACAATATCATTTTTTGATAAATTGTGGCTTGACGGCAAATACAATCCTTTGTTCCATAATAAATTACTCACGGGCGTTAAATTTTTGTCTCGTTTAAAATATTCTTTTAAACAAGGCTGCTGACGCATTGACATAAAAAAGCTTCTTGTTTCAATTTTTGACTCCTCTAACTTTTTAACAAATAATTTTTTACTCAACCTTGATAATAACAAAATCCCAACCATCCAATAAACACTTCTATTGCCTGATAATATTTTTTGAAATGCGACACCTTTAACTCCGGACAAATGTTCTTTGTATAAATTATAAATATTTTTTTTCTGCTTTATTACTTTGCTAATATTATTTAATTGACTATTCGCTAATGCGGCTTGATACCCTGTCATTCTAAAATTATACCCTCTAGTAAAATGTTTAAAACGAGGCTTAGTAAAGGCTAGATTTCTTAATAATTTTATTTTTTCATAAATTTTTCTATCATTTGTTGTAATAATACCTCCTTCTCCAGAGGTGATAATTTTATTAGCGTAAAGACTAAAACATCCGCAAAGACTTAAGTTACCAACTTTCTTTCCGCGGAAAGTTGCCCCATGCGCCTCGGCAGCATCTTCAATTACTTTTATTTTAAATTTTTTTGCTATTTTATTTATTATTAACATATCAGCTGGGTTGCCTAAAAAATGAACTACTATTATGGCTTTTGTTTTATTGGTAATTTTTTTTTCAATTAAAGATGGGTCAATATTCCAAGTTAAAAGATCAGCATCTACTGGAACCGGAATACAATTATTATGCGTGACCGCTAAAGCTGTTGCAATATTTGTTGTTGCGCTAATTAATATTTCGCTCCCAACTGGAAACTCACACGCTGCTACCGCTAAATGAAGTGCAGTGGTACCACTAGAAACAGCTAAAGCATATTTAGTTTTTATATATTTTGCAAAATTTCTCTCAAAGTTAGTAATATTTTCTCCAAAAGATCCTGATATTTCTCCTGCTTTAAGAGCTTTTGTTACGCTAATAATGTCTTTTTTTGTTATGACAGGTTCAAAAACTGGGAACATTAATTTTTAATTTTTACAATTACTTTATCAAAAACAGGGCCTAGAAATGGTCCTTGTTTTACACTAATACACTGCATATCTTCCAATACTTTAATTGCATGAATTCCGTGCATAAGAACAATTGCGTCACCTTTTTTTAAAATAATTTTTCTAATTAAGATTTTATCATCAGAATACAAATCTACTTGCACCTTTCCTTTTTGTACTAAAAACATTTGCTGTAAATCTTTAATAATTCTTTTAAAAGGTCTGTGGTAATGAGGCTCTTCTATAAATCCTTTTTTATGAGCCAATAAACCGAATTGAAATGATGATTTTGCTGGAGATAAAAACGTTGTTTCTTTTTTTTTTAGATTATTTCTAATAATTTCTGCATAATGTTTTTTTTTATAAATTATTAGTTCGTGTTTTTTAGATGGCATATTAATTTAATATAATTTTTTTTTAAATACCGCAGGATTTCCTGCTACTAATGTATAATTATCTACATCACTAGTTACAACGCTCCCTGCAGCCACAATTGCTCCCTCCCCAATTGTCACTCCTTTTAGAATGATACTTCTTGTACAAATCCATGCATTTTTTTTTATAGTTATTTTTTTTGAAATTACATCTTGCCAATTCATCATATTATTTTTAAATTTATGTAAATCATTATCTCTTTTATTGGCATTTAATGAATGGCTATCATGATCAGCTATTATACATTCATAAGAGATTAAAACATTATCTTCAATCATAACTTCCTCCTTACAATCTATAATGGTTTTTCCTCCTATAAAAACATTATCTTTAATTATAATTTTACTTTGATCTGTCTCAGTGACTAATCTTCCGTTTAGTAAACAGTTTTTACCAATATAAATATTTGATTCTTTATGTCTTTTATCGATTCTACAAAATAAATCAGAATTAGAACTAACTGAAGTAACTAACAGCCTGTTATACAAACTTAATAATATTTTTAAAAACTTTATCATTTATTTTTTATAACAAAGAAACCATTTTCCATTCGAAATAAAATCATTCCATGAAGAATCTACGACATAAACAGTTTTAAATTTTTTTTTAAATTTACTTACCCACCAGTCAATATTATTATTATGAAATGTTTGATATGTTTTTGTCCATCCTTCATTTTTATTTTTTTTTGAGACTGGCATCATATGAAAAGATGCAACACTAGTTACATAATAAAGTTTATCAATTACCTGATCAACTCCTTCATCGGTAAAATGCTCCAGTGAACCTATAGAATAAGAATAATCAAAAAAATTTTCCTCATAATCTAATTTTGTTGCATCTATACACTTTAATTTATCGTTATCTATTCCTTTGTTTTTTGCAATATCAATTAAAAACTGAGAAATATCACACCCATACAATATAGCTTCAGGATTAGTTACTTTTAGATCTAAAATATTTTTTCCTGTGCCACAAGCAACATCTAATATTTTTCCTTTTTTTCCATTTAATAAAAGAACTATTTCATTCCAAACACTACCTTTGCCCCATTCTTCTAATTTTTGTGCTGTTATAGGATCATTATAAATTTCAATATCTTGACTATCCTTTTTAATAGTTAATTTATTTTTATTTAGTAGATACACAAAATAAATTTTATTTAATAAAAAAAGCATGAACGGAGGTAAAATATTTTTAATAATTTTTTTCATTTAAATAAGTAATGTATAATTTTCCTAACTAAACTTAATTCTTTTAATAAAAAAATACCAACTTGTTTTTGATTGTGACTATTTAATTTATTAATGCGTGGATAGCCAATTCTTTTACTTTTTTTTTTAATAACAACTTTATTAAATACATTTGAAGTAGACTTATGAGAACCCGATCCATCAAATCCTCTATTCACAACCAATGTGGAAGGCGGAAATAAATTTAAGAAGTTTTTATGAAAAGAAAAAAGATAAAATAATATACCCCATGAATTAAATTGACTAGTCAATTGCTTTTTTAACATTTTTAAATAATTGTAGGACCCATTAATATTAAAATTATTTTTTTTATTACAATCATATTTAATATTATTATATACTTGCCGTATTAATTTTTTGTCTTTAGAAAATTTAATAAATGCCCTCCATCTATCAGACCAAGTAGCCCAACCCCAGCAAGAAGTTAGATTTAAAAAGTAAGCATCATTCGAATTGCAATTTATTGGATATGAATATCCTGAAATTTGTAAAATGTTTTTTTTATTCTTAAATTTTTCTAATGAATTAATCATAAAATTTAGAAAATTTTTATCAACAACCAAATCATCTTCTAGCACGATAACTGAGTTGTATTTTGTTAATACATAAGAAATTCCTTTTGTAAGATTTTTATACAATCCTAAATTAGTCTTTGAAAATTTAATAAAAATATTTTTATTCTTTTTTTTAAATTTTAAAATCTCGTTTCTAACTAAATTCACTTTAGACTTGTCATCTTTTTTAGATGCATTAAAATTATCAGAAAATATATATAATCGAAAATTTGTAAAATTCCTGCATTGTGAAAGACTTCTCAACACCTGCTTTGTGTGACAATATCTGTTGTAAACAAATAAGCAGATAGCAATATTCCTCATACTATGATTTCATTTACACTAGTTCAATTTAATTATCACTATTAACAACATTTTTTTTAATGAAGGATTATAAGATAAATTTTTTTGAGACGCTGCTATTATTCATGCTTTCTAATAAATTGAATGTGTAAATAGTTCTGTTAAAAAAAAGAATATAGCCACGTACATAAAGGCATATTAATATTCATTTACTATAAAATTTTCGACTCTTAATATTCTATTAAAATTTATAGGGATATCTTTTTTATGAGTTATAAAAATAATAGTTTGATTTAAAACTTTTTGAGAAAATAAATTGTAAATTATTTTATTTTCAGTTTCTGAATCTAGAGCACTAGTAGCCTCATCAAAAACAAGTATCTGCGAATTTAAATAAAGTGCCCTTGCAATAGCTAATCTTTGTTTTTGTCCACCGGATAGTTTATATCCTAATTCTCCAATATTAGTATTTTCTTTTTCAGTTAAATTTTTAATTGTATCTGTTAAACTAGATTTGCTAATACATTCTTGAAGTAATTCTTCGTTAATTTTATCTTCATCAATTCCAAAAGCTATATTTCTTCTTATTGTATCATTCAACAGAACTATATTCTGCGAAACTAATCCAAAAACTAAATTGCTGTCAGTTAATAAATTATCATCTATTAAAATTTTTCCGCTAGTAGGTTTATAAATGCCAACAATTAATTTAATTAATGTTGTTTTTCCAGATCCCGTTAATCCTTCTAATTTTATTCTATCACCTTTATTGATTTTTAAATTAATATTCTGAAAAATATATTTATGCCCATCTTGATATTTAAAACTTACATTAATTAAATTTATTGATTCGTAAAAATTAATAATGTTAAAATTTTCATTTCCCTTGGCATTTTTCCAAATTTTAATTTTTTTATAAATAATGTTCAAACTTTCTAAATAATAACTGCCGTTTAAGTAACTATTAACAATCTTATGAAATAAAGGCATTAACCTGAACATTGCTATGCTAAATAAAGCAATTTCCGGAAATGATGTATCAAAAGAACTATTAGAGAAAATGCTGAATATAATAAAAAATATTAAAGAAATTAATGAAAAAAGTTCAATCAAAGGCGATTGAAGTGTTTGCCAGAATTTAAATTTTTTTTCACATTGTAGATATTCAGAAAGACTAAATAGAATTTTTTTAATAAAATAATCCTCTTTCTTAAAAAATTTAATTAAATCAAATAATTTTGAAATATCTTGAATTATTTTAATTCTATTATTTATTAAAATTTCTCTATTATTAGATAGTAATAAAGTTTTATTTTTTAAAAAAAAATTAAATAATAAGAATAATAACATAAAAAGAAGTGAAGAAAATATGGTTCCAGTAGGATTTATAAATATTAGCAAACAAGCAATCATAAATATTGTCACGGCGTCTCTATACAAATAAATAAAATTAGGTAATAAGGAGTCGCAAAGTTCCGTTATTTTTATTTCTAGATCTTTTATAAATACTGAAGAACTTGTTTTATATAAAATTTGATAATCCTGACTAAATGTTGATGATAAAAATTTACTAGTTACGGATATTCTTACACTGTTTATAAAATTTATTTGATACAAATTAAGAATAATTGTAAAAAAAAACTTTAATATAAAAAGAAAAAAAAATAAGATTAAAAAATATACTAACAGATCTTCTCTTGTAAAACTTTTTGAAAAATGTAAAAAATTGTAATTATCGAAAAAACTTATTAAAGTATAAATAAAATTTTTATCCGATATAATTTTAAATATTGGAAATACTAATCCTAGACTGATCATTTCTAAAAAAGAGTTTATTATAGTGAAAAAAATTAATAAAAAAAATTTACTTTTTTGAGAAGGAACTAGCACATATAAAAGTTTAGTAATGAACATTTTTAAAAATTATTTAAATTAAAGTTTTGTTTAATTTTTTATCAAAATAATTTAAATTCCTATATAAATTTGAATTCGATCTAAAATTATAATTCATTAATTTAATCTTCTTAACAATAGTATTAAATGGTAACTTTTCATTATACAAAAAACTTAGATAATACACTTTGCAAACTTCCAAGAGATTTTTTTTGGTGATTTTCTTCTCTTTTGGGTTTAATAAAAAATTTTTATAATCTTTTAATTTTTTGGGATTATACGAAAAGTTATAAGAAGTTGTTCTGTTTACTCCTGCAGAAACTGCTGTTTTACCAAAGTAGGGGGCTTCATACAAAATACTTCCATTATTAGATATAAAAAAATTAATGTTTTTATTCTTAATAATTTCTATATTTGAAACTTCATCAGGCAACCATATTAAAGACTTATATTTATATTTTAATTTTTTGAAAATTTTTTGACTTTCATCAAGAGCAAGTGTGTGTGGCTTAATAGCAATTTTCAAATTGTATTTCTTTATTAGATCCAAAGTATAAATTGTCCACAAATAATGATCATTAAATAAACAATCGCCACCGTAATAATGAGCAGCGTCAAAAAAACACTGTAGAAAAACAACTCCATTTACATTATTTAAAATCTTTTCATCCCTTAAAGGTTTAAATTTTTTTGAAGAATAAATTTTAAAGCTAGCATCTGAGTTGTTTTTAAATTTTTTTGATAGTTCTAATCTTGCAAGTTGAATTTTTTTTTTTTTATTTTTTAAAACAGAAAAATTTTTTTTAAAATTTTTTACATTTTCGTCAAAAGGGTAATTTGGGTCTATTTTTCTCAAATTATATGAATAACTTGTCCAGGAATATACATTTATTTTTTTATTCAAAAAAAATCTAACTGGAATTCCAAATGGTAAATAAACGCAATAAACAGTGAAGCAATTTGTTATATTAAATCTTCTACAAAGATTATTTAAAAAATAAAATGTTATAACTGCCTGATGTAAAATTTTTCTCAAAAAAATTAAATCACTGATATTTATAGTTGGTTCAGATCTGTATCTAATATAAGTATCATAGATTAAATCACCAATAATTACATTATTTAACTTTATTTTTAAAATATCAGAACTACTTTTAATTTTTTTCAACAACTTATTTACTTTAATATCAATTTCTTTTTTATCAAAATGGTCAATAAAATTATCTACTTCAAATATTTGTTGCACGCCTATAACTTTGTAAAGTAAAAACCACTTTTTTTTAAAAAAATATTGAAACAACTCTTGCCCTAATCTAAAAAATTTTTCTAAAATTTTATATTTAATATTTTTTGTTGGTTTAATAATAGAAAGAGGCCAGATAGCGATAGAATTGTACTTTTCTTTTCGGAAAATTTGTTTAATTAAAATTTTCCAATACAGTAAAAAAAAATGATCTGGATGAGCGATATAAACAATCGTCTGTTTATTGTTATCAAATTTACTCTCATTACAACTTGATAAATTTTTTTGAATAAATATTCTTTCTTCTTGATTAATAAATATTTTTTTTATATTTATAAAAAAATTATACATATTTTTTTATTAAACCAAAAATACCATAATCGCTATAAATTAGTATTGTTAGCCAGTGTGGCTATTTTTACCAGCTGCAATAACATTTTCCAAGTGACTAGATTTCAGTTGTCCAAAATAACCATAGAGAATTTTTTCCCCACATATTTTATCTTTCGTATATGCATTGTGTTGGCTTAACCATTCTTACTGCTCTTTTGTGTAGCCTTTATCTTAAAAATTTTCGATATTTAAAAAGTCCTGGCTTATAAATGCTCATTCTTAGCTTCGATCATATTTAAAATTATTTTTTATTTTTTTTGCGCTACGACAAACATGCTAGATGACAGATTGTTATTTGCAATAAAATCTTGAAAATTATTTTTTAACTTCTGATTTTTTGTGTTAAAAATTTTTTGGTAGAAGGGGTCTTTAATAATAACACTTTTGTTACTTATATAACTTTCTATTATGCTGAGATCTAATTTGCCTGGAGTAAAAACTTCTAATGCTCTGAATCCAGATTTTTTTAATAAGAGCTTTATTGAATGAGTATTAAAGTAATTTAAATGCTCATGATCTACAGTATTGGACTTCTTTCCTAAAAATTTAATATCAAAGCCTTCTCCATTTGGACAGCTAAACATTACAAGACCATTAGATATTAAATTTTTTCTTACATTTAATAAAAAATCTCTAGGACTAAATAAATGTTCAATTACCTCAAAATTAGTTATTACTTGAAATTTATCCATCTTGCTAAATCTAACATTTTCGATAACATCGTTAATGGAACTTATATTTTTTTTTTTACAATTTAAATATCCTTCAAGTGAAGGTTCTATAGCTATAACTTTAGAAAAATAACCTGATTTTTTTAACAAATCACAAAACGTACCAAAGCCAGCACCTATATCTACTATATTAGGTTTTTTAAAATTATATTTTTTACAAAATTTTATACATTCGTTTACTCTGGGTTTAAAAATTTTTTTTCTCCTTATTTTTTCACTTGCTGGAAAAATATATTTATTCCAAAATCTATAACTTTTTGAATTCTTGTAAAAATGATCTAAAATTTTAACAGTAGGCCTTGGATTCATGTAATATGTTAAGCAGTTGATGCATATTGAGTATCTGAATCCATTTTTTTTTAAAAAAAAATTTTTTTTTTTTGAGCGACAAGCGGGGCACGCAACCTTAATAAAGTTTTTTTTATTTTTTAAAAGCAGTTTTCTGTCACTATTTATAAATACCTTTACAGCTTTTATTAATTTTTCTGGTCTTATATCTTTTTCAGAGAATCTCATAACAGTGCAATTTAATTTTTATAATTATTTTTTTTTATTAAATAGATTAATTTCATCAGATGTTAAATGAACTTTCCCATAAGATGAAATGCTCCCATCCACGTTTTCTTTAATCCAATTTCCTTCTTTAATTGACCAAGTTCTTGTATCTCTAAATTTATCTGCTGTTCTCCAAAAATAATTTTCATCTCTACCAATATATTTTAACCAATAATGTAAATCATCAGAGATTACATGATCATATTTCATTACAAGTTTAATTGCCTCCGTTCTGCTCAGATATCCTGTTCTTATGTCTTTTGAAGCATGATCAGAGCAACGACCATATCCAAATTTAATAAATTTTAGAAGATCGTGTATTCCAGATTCATATCTGTCATCTAAATTTGACATTTTTCTATAAGTTCTTTGAAATGATCCCTCTAATTCTTTCCATCCATACAATTCTTTCATTTTTTCTGCATGCTTATTTGGATCCCATTTAAAATAGTTTCCTACAAAAATTCCCCTTAACTGAGAAGTGATTACTTCCATGTCCGATGGATATTTAGCCCATAACATATCTTTCTCTGAAAGTTTTTCATTTTTGTAATTTATTAAATCACTCCATTCATATCCTCTTAAAGCATGGTCATGTCTAAATCGGTTTGTGTATTCAGGATAGTCTTCTGGATGAAACATCCCGGCTATATCCATGGGGGATTCGCCCCAAATAACTAAAGGTATATTAAATTTCACCGCCACGATATGTGGAGCCGTAAATATTCCGCAATGACTATGCCAATTCATGTCACCCATTTTTTCAAAGCAAATACGATTTAATTTTTTCAAGACTTCGACGCTTGGTCCCCACACAATATGATCAGCATCAAACACTTCTCTCATCCTGTCTCTGTTGTAATCACCCTCTGGCAAATAATTATTGCCGTGATAAGTTACCAATAAAGGTTTTAATTTATATTCTTTAACTATTAAATGAGTTTGAAAATAACTATCCTTGCCTCCACTAACAGGAATTACGCAGTCATAATTTGAATTGTTTTTATAATTATTTTTTGCGTCTTCCAGAATTTTTTCAAATTTTTTTTTTCTTATTTTCCATTCATCATCGCTAATCTTTTTAAATAAAGCAGCAGCTTTGCAAGCAGAGCAAATTCCATCACTATTTATTTGCAGATTAACTGCAATTATTGGATAAACGCATTCATTACAATAAATCATTATCTTAAATTCTTAACAATACTGGTTCCCTAAAATTTAAATTTTTTTCATAAAGCGATTTTCTTGTTAGAAAAACGCTATTTTCCTTATATTGAAAAAAATTTGCCGCCGCTATTCCATCAACATTCGTTTTAGTTGCAACTTCTAAAAAATCTTCATAACTTCCTGCGCCACCACAACATATAACAGGAATTTTTACAGAATTATCGACAAAATTAATTAAATCAATATCAAAACCCTTGCCAGCTCCATCTCTATCAATGGAATTAATTAGTATTTCTCCAGATCCGCTACTTTCGCTAATTTTGAGCCACTCACCCAAGTTGTAAGATAAAATTTTAGTACCGTTATGAGTAAATATTTTATACTCACCGTCAATTATTTTAACATCAATTGAGTTGACTATACATTGGGAACCAAATTTTTTGGATGATTTTTCTATAAATTTATAATTCGAGTTTGAAAAAGTGTTTATTGCAACTTTGTCTGCACCTTTTGCAAGATATTCTTCTATTTTTTCTAAATTATCAATTTTCCCCCCTACTGTTATTGGCATAAAACAAAACTTAGAAATATCATCGAGAACATCAGATAAAGAAACTCTTTTTTGAAAGTTTAAATCAGTCCTGTTGATTTTTGCCTCTTCATCTCTTGAAATATCTAAGAAAATAAGTTCGTCGGAAGCCCATTCGCTAAATCTTTTAACACTAGGAAGTGGATCTCCGAGAGTATTGAAGTCCTTAAAATTTCTGCTTTGCACAATCGATCCATCTTTCAATAAAATTATAGGAATTAATCTTCTTTTTTTCATGAATTTATAATTTCAAAAAATTTTTTAAAATTAACTGACCAGCAATTTGACTCTTTTCTGGATGAAATTGAAAACCCCAGATGTTATCTGAATTAATGATGCACGGAAAAAATTCTCCATAACTTGTCTTTGCAACAATTGAATTAATAATTTTAGGTTCAAACACATAGCTGTGAAGAAAATAGAAATTGGAATTTTCATCTATTTCATTTAAAATTTTATCTTTTTTTTGAATCAATATAGTATTCCATCCTATGTGGGGTAATTTAAGCCTATCCGTTTTTAATTTTCTGACAATTCCTTCTATCCAATTTAATCCAGTTGATTTTTCAAATTCATAACCAAAAGTTGACAATACTTGCATTCCAACACATATTCCTAGGAAAGGTTTTTTTTTAATTAGAACTTCATTTGATAATATATCAATTAAATTATATTTTTTTAATTTAGACATCATTTCACAATAAGATCCTACACCTGGTAATATCAAATGAGTTGCTTTAGTTATGTCTTCTGATGATCTAGAAACTATTACGTCATAATTGAGATATTTTATTAAATTATAAACAGATTTTTTATTTCCGCTATTTGCATCAACAATACATATAGTCATAAATAAATTATAAAGAAAAAAAGCGTTAAATTTTTATCAATATGTTAAGTATATAATCTCTATAATTTAAAATAAATAAATATATTTTATGAAAAAAGAAAAAATTTTTATTATAGGGGGAGGTCTATGCGGTTGTTTACTTGCGTATATGCTCTCTAAAAAAAAATACGATATAACAATTTTTGAAAAAAACAAAAACTTAATAAGCTCTTACGATTCAGTAAAACTTGGAAAATATAAAATTAACAACGGGTTTCACGGTATAGAATTACCAAGAGCAAAAAAAATTTTCGACTTCTTTACAAATCAACTTAAAATAAAATTTAAAATTCTATCTATAAAAAGACAAATTCTTTTTCAAAGGTCAATTATTAACTTTAAAGAAAAAAAAAACGACTGGCCAAAAAATATTATATCAAATTTAAAGCCAGGTGTTAGTAATTACAAAAATGAAACTGTAGATTTTTTTTTCAAAAAAAAACTCATTAACTTATTTAAGATAAATTCAAAAAAGTTTTTTGGTAACATCAATGATTCAGCAAAACAATTTTTGCCATGGTTTTTGCCATCTGATATTACCCATATAAGCAATGATGAAGGTGACAATTTTAGATCGAAAATCAGAAATAATATTATAGAAGGTAAATTTGCTATACCGAAAAACAATTTATTTAATATTATTAAAAAAAAATTTTTTATTTACCTTAAATCTAAAAAAGTTAATATTATTTTAAATGCAGAGGCAGTTTTAGAAAAAAATAATATTGAAATTTATATAAAAAACAAAAGAATTAATCCGGGTAAAATAAAAAAAATTTATTATACTTTGCCCGCAGTTTTTTTAATAAAATATTTAAATAAAAAACACTTTCAAAAAGTATACCGGTATAAAAAGAATTTTTTAAACTGCTTAATTGAGATTAATGAAGTTAATTTTAAACATGACTTTTCTGAAATTCTTACGTTGAATAAAAAAATATGGTTTGTAAATAAAATTTATTCATTAAATTATTTGAAATTTAATATGACAGATAAAAAAAAATATCTGGTCGCAGAGATTATATTGGATAAAGAAAAACTAGATAAAAAAAAAATACAGTCGCTTTTAAGTGAAATTAAAATAATTTTTGAGCTTAAAAATATGCCAAAATTAATAGAATGTAGGTTAACTAGATCTATTTTTTATTTGAATAAAAAATGGATTGAAAAAAGCTCTAAGATATTAAAGAGTATTTCTAGGAATAAAAAAATAATTTACAATTCTAGCTTTTACCCTTTAAACATGAATAAAGTTTGGATACAAGCTGCACAGATGAATAAAAGTTTGCGCTAGATAAATGTATCAAGATAAATTTTATCAAAAAAAAGAAAGCAACAGTTTTTTTAATAGATGGAAAGATAATAATATAATTGAATACAAGACATCTCAAAAAAAAATAAGACCCTATAAAAAGAAAATATTAAATATATTAAATTCAAAAATTAATTTAAAAAAAAAGAAAGTTTTAGAAATTGGGCCCTTTATTTGTGATCTACTTTGGACGCTTAAAAGAAAATACAAATGCGACGTTTACGGTATCGAACCATCTTCATTGGCGTGTGCATATAGTAAGAAAAATTATAATTTAAAAATTGAAAATTCTACTATTCTTAAATCTAAACTTTTTAATTTAAAAAAAGAAAATAAGGGAAAATTTGATATTATTATATGCGATGATGTTCTCTCTTGGTTAGACAGGGAATGTATACTTTCTTGCATTGCCGTAATGGATTGGATGTTAAAAACAAACGGCTATATTTTTTTAAGGGACTTTTCTCCAGCTTTCAATTTTGCATACCCAAATCATCACTGGATAAATGAAAAAATATTTAATTTTAAACAAAAAAATGGACATGCGCAATTTTTTCTAAATTCAGGAAAATATTCTAAAATTTTTTACAAAAAATATATAACTACAGAGCATCAAAAAATTACAATAAAAAATAAAGAAGGAATTACCTGGTCAGATGTTATTATAAAAAAAATCAAAAAATTTACACATCCTATTAGAAAAATTAAATAAATTTCTTAATAAATTTCTTAATAAATTTCTAATAAAACTTTTTCAAACTAATCACAACTGTATGATCTTTTTTGTCATACTTTTCTTTTTGAAAATCTACTATCTTGTAATTAGGACACCAGGAAAAAAGTTTTGAATAGTCCATTTTTCTTACGTAATGACCAGGTTTGTGTGAAAATTTTCTGTATTTTATTTTTTTACTATAAAAATCTAAAATAACAATGATTCCATTTTTTTTTAAAACTCTATCAGCCTCAAAAACAATTTTTATTAGATCTTGATTATCGGTAAGATACAAACAAAATCCGTAGATAATAATATCAAAAAAATTTTTTTTAAAAGGTAACTTATCTGCGGTAGCTTTTTTCAAAAATATTTTTTTATTTTTTATAGCTGCACTAGAGGGATCTATTCCAAAAAAATTAACTTTTTTATATTTCTTACTTAAATACAATAATCTACTACCCTCACCGCAGCCTACTTCTAAAACATTAACTATTTTATTATTTAAATTATTTAAAATTACTTTTGTTAATAATTCATTTTTAAAATTTATAATTTTATTTTTATTTCTGTAAAAATAATCATCGCCGCCTTTTTTTAGAAAATATTCTTTATTATTTTTCAAGTTGTTCTTTGTGATAATTAGTAATAATTTTTTTTAATTGATTTATGCTCAAAAATTCTGGATTATTATCTGAATTATAAGAAAAACCTTTCTTAACAATTTTTCTTAAAGAATATTTATTTTTTAAATAATTCGGAACAATTACATAATACTTTCCAAGATCGTATACATCTGAACTATCGTGAGCCGATATCATTTCCTCATGTATTTTTTCTCCCGGTCTAATTCCTATAATTTTAATTTTAGATTCTTTGCTTATTGCTTTGGCCAAATCTATTATTCGAAATGATGGTATTTTAGGGACAAAAATTTCACCTCCTTTTAAATTCATTAACGAATAGATAGTTAGATCAATTGCTTCTTTCATATTTATGTTAAATCTTGTCATATTCTTATCAGTAATACTTACTATTCTATTTTTGCTTTGTTCAAAAAATGTATCAAGCACTGATCCGCGACTACCCATAACGTTACCATATCTAACAACGGCAAATTTAATATTCTGTTTTCCTATTATATTATTTGCGGCTATAAAAATCTTATCTGAGCAAAGTTTTGTTGCCCCATATAAATTAATTGGGGAAGAAGCTTTATCAGTTGATAGAGCTATTACACGAGTGACAGAACTTCCTAAGCAACATTCTATTAAATTTTGGGCGCCCAAAACATTAGTTTTTATAAATTCAAATGGATTATATTCTGCGATCGGAACCTGTTTTAAAGCAGCTGCGTGAACAATAATATCAACATTATTTATAGCTAATTTTAATCTTTCCTTATCTCTTACATCTCCGATGAAATATCTAATATTTTTATATTTCTTTTCATTAAAAATTTTATTCATTTCGAATTGCTTAAGTTCATCTCGACTAAATATAATAATTTTTTTTAGTGGTACTTTTTCTTTTAACAAATACTTTACAAAAGCTTTGCCAAAAGAACCGGTGCCACCAGTTAACAAAAGACTTTTATTCTTAAAAAAATTTTTATTCATAAATTAATAATTTGATCTTATTCCCCCAATGCAAACGGGTCCACTTAATAGTTTTTGAGGATCAATATTATCATTAATTGATCTACTAATTTTAAAAAAAACTGAATTCAATATATCAAAATAATTATTGAAAATTTTCATGTTATGCGCAGTACATAAATATATAGCATTTGAAGCTAAAAAATTTTTTTTTATAAATTCTTGAGATATAAATGTTTTATAATATAAATTATTTTTATTCTCAAAATCAAATCTCGGTAAAGCGCTTAATCCCTGAATTTTTATTTTTATATTATTTATTTTTGCTAAAGATTCCCAATTGGCTTTTACTTTTTTTCCTAAACTACTTATAACATCCCAAGATTTAATTTTTTCCATAATTTCTAAAGTTTTTAATCCCGCCACTGATCCTATTCTTTCTGTCCAAAAGGTACTGCTTATGAATGTTGAGTGCGCATAATTCATAATAGAATCTGTTCCTATAACTGCATTAATCGCGTAACCATTTCCTAGAGCCTTACCAAAAGTTGCTATATCTGGATTTACTTTATATTTAAGATGCAATCCTCCAAATGCCTCTCTGAAACCTGAAGTACATTCATCAAAAATCAAGACTATGTTTTTATTTTTAGTTAATTTTCTTATATTTTCTAAAAAATTTTTTTTTGGAGGCTCGTTTCTGGAAACTTCCATAATTACTGTTCCAATATTATTCTGTGATACAATTTTTTTTAGCTGATCAAAGTTATTATATTCAAAAACAAATACTGAATTTTTTAAATTCTTTTGAACTCCCTGAATCGGCAAATTTCTCATTAAATGGGAGTTTAAATTTTGCGAATCTGAAAGATTGGCAGATAAGTACCAGTCATGCCAACCATGATAGCCACATATAGCGATTTTATCTTTTCCAGTTGCGGCTCTTGCTATTCTTACTGCTATCGCGGCCGCTTCCCCTCCTGTTCTTGCAAAACGAACTTTTCCTGACCACGGATGCATATCAATTAACTTTTCTGCCAAAAGTATTTCTTCTTTTGAGTTCAAGGTTGACATATTGCCTTTATCAATAACTTTTCTAACTGCATCATCAACGTCTTTTCTTGAGTAACCTAGAATATTAGTTCCAACACCCATCATTGAAAGATCAAAATATTTTTTTCCCTCTAAATCCCAAATATTACATCCTTTGGTTTTTTCAAAATAAGCCGGCCAAAACTTTGGCAAAAATAAATCTGGATTTTTTGAAAATAACATTGTTCCTCCAGGAATAACATTTTTGGCCCTTTTCCACATTTTTTGACCAGTATTAAGATTATACCCTTCGTTTCTAACTAAATGACTATTAATCGAAAAAAAATTTTTTTTTTTCTTATATAAATCTAAGAGATTTTTTAAATTGAAATCTAAATTGTTCTTAAAATATTTTATTATTTTAGCTATCAAAATAAAATCTTCTTTTTCATCTAAAGTTAATCTTAACAAAGAATAATCTATGGGGTTCTTTAAATTAAATTTTTTAAATTTTTTATTATTAATTATAAAAGGGGTAACGTGTTCTCTTTCTATGGAAAGTTTAGCCTTAATATGGGCTTGTTTTAAAGCCCCAAACTTAAATACTTCTACGTCAAAACCATCAGGAAAAGTAGGTGGGCTAGTGTTAGAGGCATAATCCACATTATTTGAAAAAAAATTACTTATAACATCATCTATTATTTTTGGATCTATTAAAGGACAGTCGGCAGTTATTCTAACGATATTTTCTCCTTTATATTTCTTTGCTGCTTTATAGAACCTATCTAAAACGTTGTCTTCCGATCCGGTAAAATAATCAATTCCTAATTTTTTACAAATATTTAATATTGGTGTGTCTTTTTTGTTTTTAGAGCAGGCAACTATTATTTTGGAAACATATTCTGACCTAGAAAGTCTTTTAATTAAAATTTCTAAAATAGTTTTATTATTAATTTTTTTTACTACTTTTCCTGGAAGTCTTGTTGAATTGTAACGTGCCTGAATAATTGCCAGGACTCTTCTTTTCAATTCCATTTTCTCGGATCAATTAAATTTATTTTATTAGTAGAGAATTTTCTTGGTATAGTAATCTGTTTTTTTTTAAAAACATCTATTATTTCTTTTAGTTGGTTATAATTATTAAAACCAACTATTAAATAATCAATCTTTTTAAATTGCTTAACAAAATGTAAGCACCCTTGCATTAAAGATATATTATTTCGGGAACACCAATTCTTATATTTATTTAATATAATTTTATAATTTTTATTAATTTTAAAAGAACTATTTTCATTAATCAAAAGACCTTGTAAAAAAATTGATCTTACATAAATTTTTACTTTAAATTTTTTTAAAATGTTAAACCAACCTGAATCCAGCATTCTATTATCGATTGGATTAAATGGGACTTGAATAATGTCTGGTTTCCACAAGTGCCAAATTTTTTTTATTTCTTGTGGTTCATAAACAGAAATGCCAATTTTTTTAATCATATTTTTTCTTTTCAATTCCTGCAAAGAAAGTAAATAGTTTTTTCCATGTTTTCCTAATAAATCTTTATAATTATGTATTAATACTCCATAAATTTTTTTAATTTTCAATTTACTTAATGACTGTGATATTTCTTTTAATAACCAACTTTTAACATTGATATTTTTTTTGTTTGGAAGTTTTATTTTTGTAATTACATGTAAATTTTTTAATTTACTTTTTCCAATAATTTTTTCACTCTCACCATAGCTTGTTGCCGTATCAATAAAATTTATTTTTGATTTAAGAACTAACTTTTCTATTTTTTTAAATTCTTTGCTGCTTATTTTTTTATTATTAAATAAACCATAATTCATCCCTAACTGAGCGGAACCTATAACTAATTTCATGAAGCTATTTATTTAAAAAAAGTTTAATTTTATTTGCTATTGTTCTTTGAGAACTAATATTTAAACCATAAAAAATAGGTAAACTTATAGTATTTTTGTAATAAAATTCCGCTCCTCTATAAAAGTTTAAGTTTATTTTTTTATTAAATAGTTTAAATTTATAGATCGGAATATAATGATACTGGCAAAGTATATTATTTTTTCTTAAAAATTTTAAAAATTTATCCTTAGTAGATCTTATTTTTGCAAAATTAATTGAAATCAAAAATAAATGGTAAGATGGTTTGCTTATTTTATAAGAAGGAAAAACAATAGTATTAATAATCTTTTTTAATTCACTCCTATAAAAATTAAATACTTTTTTTCTATAATTTATAAATTTATTTATCTTTTTTAATTGACCCAAACCAAGAGCACAATTCACATCACTAAGCCTATAATTAAAACCAGATTCACTTAAATCGTATCTCCAATGAAAATTTTTATCTTTATTAATGCCGTGAGATCTTAATGAAACAATTCTATTATAAAAAAGCTTGTTATTTGTTGTTACCAACCCTCCTTCTCCAGAAGTAATTGTCTTAACAGGGTGCAAAGAAAATGTTGAAATATCAGAATGCCTGCAAGATCCTACAGGTAAAAATCTTTTATTAAATATATATCTTGATCCCAAAGCATGACAGGCATCTTCTATTAAATAACAATTAAATTTTTTTTTTATATTATAGAATTCAATAACATTTTCTGGATATCCTCCTAAATACATTGTCACTATTGCTTTAATTTTTTTTAATTTATTAATTTTAATACACTCTAATAATAATTTTGGAGTCATCTGCCCAGTCAAAGGGTCAACATCTGCTAAAAAAATTTTAGCACTCATTAATCTTGCCATATTATAAACAGCTATAAAATTTATAGCTGGCATAATTATTACATCATTTTTTTTAAGATTTATTGCCATCAACGCCAGATGAAGGGCAGATGTTCCGCTATTACAAGATGCGGCATATTTTATTTTTAAAAATTTAGAAATTTCATTCTCAAACTTTTTTACATAACTCCCCGTCGTAATTAAATCTTGTTTTAAAGCTTTGGAAATAAGTCTAATATCCTGACTATCTATATATTGACGGCCATAAGGAATTATTTTCATATAAAAATTCTTAATTTTTTTAATAATGATTTTTTTAGGGGCGTTTCAGACTTTATATCAAAAGGAGATTTTTTATTTATTAATTTTTCAAAATAAAGTGGTTGAACGCCAAATCCCGGTCTAATAACTCTTATATTTTTTTTAGTAAATTTTTCTCCTTTTTTAATATTATAAACAGCATAAATTGATCTTCTAAATTGCAAACTCTGATTTTCACTTTTATTTCTAAAAAAATATTCTTTACCCATCATTAAAGACGTATCTTTAATAACTTGCACATAATCTTTGATTTCTTTTCCTTTTAAAGAAAAAGCAATATCAAAACCTTTTTTTTGACCTTCTAAGGCTATATGTTTTTCAATAACTTCTGCTCCTGCTGCAATCGCTGTAGCGACAACTTTATTATCTGTTGAATGATCAGAAAAACCAACTTTACAATTATATCTTTCTTTCAAAATGTTAATATTATTAAGATTAAAATCTGAAATCTTTGAAGGGTAATTGCTAACACAATACAGAAGTATTATTTCTTTTGCTCCGTTTTTTTTTGCGATTTTATAAGCCAAGTCAATTTCCTTGAGATTCGCCATGCCAGTTGAAATAATTATAGGTTTTCTAGTCTGGGCTATTTTTTTAATTAAAGGAATATGGTTCATTTCGAAGGAAGCAACTTTATAAAAAGGACAATTAAGACTTTCTAAAAAATCTACAGCAGATTCGTCAAACGGCGTACTAAAGCAAGTAATTTTTAATTTTTTAGCATAATCAAATAATTCTTTGTGCCACTCAAATGGTGTTTGTGCTTTTTTATATAGATCCCATAATATTTTCCCATTCCATAGACCGCCTCTAATTTTAAAATCTAATTTATTACTCTTTATAGTCATTGTGTCAGGAGTATATGTTTGCAATTTCACAGCATCTGCTCCATATTTTTTTGCAATATAAATAATTTTTTTTGCTTGACGCAAAGAACCATTATGATTTGCCGAAATCTCAGCAATAAAATAAGTTTTTTTAAGAGAAAAATTCAAATTAATTGATTTCATTAGATTTGAATATTTTTAGGATATATTTACTTTTCTTGTAGAAAAAAAATGCTGGCCAATCATTATTATTCGATATTCTCAATAAATTAAACTGGCTCTTTATATTTTTATCAATACTAATTTTGCTGTCTTCTTGTTTTCTCTTTCTTAAAAATGTACTTTTTCCTTTTTGTTTTTTTATTTTAAAATTTGGATAAATGTGTAAAAATTTTTTTATAAGTTTGTAGGTAGAATCAAATTGCTTCTTTCTTATCTCCTCATACAATTCATGACCTTTTAATAAAATCTTATTCTGTAAAACAATTTTTCCAGAATCGACTTTTTCATTATTTCCTAGCATTACTAAGGAATTAGTAATATTTTTTCTATTTTTTAATATTTGCCATTGCAATGGCGCAAAACCCTTAAATTTTGGCAAATTGCTCTCGTGTACTATTAAAACAATTTTATTCTGTTTTATAAAACTTTCTGGCAAGATTCTCGTATATCCTAATACAAAAACTATTTCGAAATTATTAATTTTGATATAATCTTTGAAAAAATTATATTTATAATTTTTTTTTGTTAATTTTTTTAACAATGGTAAATAACGTAATAACCAAGGATTTGTTTTGTCAAAAAGGAAGGCAATTTTTTTTTTAATTAACATTGAACAACAACTATCATGAAAAAAAAAATATTTAAAACTGAAAATAAATACTTAAGAATAATCAATAAAATTGAAAATATAAGAAAAAAAAATAATGTTAATTGGATGAATATTTTAAGACTGGCATTTAAAAAAAGTCCTGAAGAAGCTGCTAAAATTATGTCATTAATCTATAGAGACGACGCCTCTATTACTAAACTAGTAAAAAAATTATCGAAATAGATTTTAAGTTAATTTAATTTTGAGTCTACATTCAAGACTAATATTGTTATTTTTTTTAACCTTTGAAAAAATTAATTTATAACGACCTAATCTTGTAAAAGCTTTTGGAAATTTTTTATAATCTAAATCTAACATCCTAATAAAATCATAAATTTTATTTAATTTAAAAGATGAAAAATTAATATAACTCTCATTCTCTTTCCTTCTATTAAAGATAACTACTTTTCCTTTCTGCATTATTGCCTTGGGAAGTTTATGACTCGATAAGAATCTAATCATTTTAAGAATAATAGAATACATTCTAATATAAATTTCGTTCGCACTCCCTGTTAATGAAAGGTCTTTTTTTAAAAAAATACCGCCAGAATCCATTGTATCTTTTGCTTCAATGGCGCATATTTTTGTTTTAGAAAAACCTCTTAAAATCATATTTTGTATCGGTGAGCCTCCTCGGCCAAATGGTAATGGGGTTGAATGAAATATTATTGTTATATAATTATCAAATATTTCTTTATTAATTTTCCAATGCCAATGGGGAACAAAAATTATACGCGGATTAATAGTATTTATTTTTTTTAAATTTAAATCTTTTTTATTTGTAATATGAATAAAATTTTTTTTTTTAATCTTATTTTTAAAATAATCTGTAACCGAAACAATGCAGTATTTATGCATTTTTACCTTTTAATTTGTTTTAATACTTGAAATCCTTCAGCTTGTTCAAGCCCATTCTGCACGCCTCTGAACTTAGACAATATTTCAATTCCTTTTAATGATCTACTATTTGGAAATTTCTTTATTTCCGTTTTGTAGGCTCGTAATGCTTTTTTTTTCTTATTCCAATCTTTTTTTATATCTAAAAAATAATTTGGCTGAAAATTTTTATTTTTTTTAAAATAAGCAAAATCAGTTGATGAGGGTATTTCGAAAGCTAAAATTTTATTCCAAACTTCCTTTGCCTGGGGTCGAAAAGCTGTCAAGGTTGCTTCAGCAACAATTCTATGATCGATATTCAAATCATGAGGGTTATGTGTGTAAATAATATGAGGCATGATTTTTTTTTTAGCTTTTTCAATTATTTTAACAATGTCCAATAAGTTTACTTTGTCCATTGCGTTGTCTGGAAAATCACCACAACAATCTAATAACCACTTAAAGCCTAAAATTTTTGAAGCTGATAAAGAATTTTTCTTTCTTTGGTATATTAAATTGTCTTTAGTTTTAGAATGACGAGCGCCGACTCCATCAGTCATATAAATACAATAAACTTTATCCTTGTTTCTTACATGATGTGCTATTGCTCCTCCACACCCAATAGTCTCGTCATCTGGATGGGCAACGCAAATTAAAACTCTTTTTTTCATTATTAATTAAAAATTATAGATTTTGATTAAATTTATTATAAGGAGATATTATTTAACATTGTAATTTGTACCAAGAAAAATTTTTTCAGTGCATAAATCAAGCCAATTGAGCTATTAGTAACGGTAAGCTTAACGTGTTACCACGCTTCCACACCCGTCCTATCAACGTCGTAGTCTACGACGGCTCTATAGGAAGAACTAGTTTTGA
>Ga0209400_1000568_pt1 | contig 32074 bp, 27 predicted proteins | sample M_130807_EF_Meta_FD_187313 | JGI IMG/M metagenome (GOLD analysis project Ga0209400, IMG submission 187313) | Freshwater microbial communities from Lake Montjoie, Canada to study carbon cycling - M_130807_EF_MetaG (SPAdes) (version 2) | ecosystem: Environmental > Aquatic > Freshwater > Lake... | reverse complement strand
TGAAAGAGGTGAAAAAATTGAGCCCAAAGATTGGATGCCCAAAGAATACCGCAAACAATTGATTAGAATGATTGAACAACATGGCCATTCCGAAATTATTGGTGCGCTTCCTGAAGGCACTTGGATTACCAGAGCTCCTGGCTTCAAAAGAAAATTGGCTTTGATGGCCAAAGTTCAAGATGAAGTTGGACATGCGCAATTGTTATACAGTGCAGCTGAAACTTTAGGTAAAAGCCGCGAGGCCATGATCAACGATTTAATTACAGGCAAATCAAAATATTCAAACGTGTTCAACTACCCTGCCTTTACTTGGGCTGATGCTTGTGTTATTGCATGGTTAATTGATGCGGGTGCTATCATCAACCAAGTAGCCAATGCAAAGGGCAGCTATGGCCCCTATTGCAGAGCTTTAGACAGAATTTGCACAGAAGAATCTTTCCATTTGAAATACGGACACGACAATGTGGTAACCTTAGCCACCGGTACTCCAATCCAAAGACAAATGGTTCAAGAAGCTTTGAACAGATGGTGGCCACCTATCATGCACTTTTTTGGACCTTCAGATAAAATTTCATCACACACAGAAATCCTGATGAAGTGGAAAGTAAAAATGGCGACCAATGACGACATGCGTCAACAATTCTTGAACATGTATGTGCCAAAAATTTGGGACCTTGGTTTAACTGTTCCTGATGCCAATTTGAAAAAGAATGAAACTACAGGTAAATGGGAATACACAGAACCAGATTGGGATGAATTCAAAAGAGTCATCAATGGTGGTGGCCCTTGCAATGCAGAGCGTTTGGCGGTTAGAAGAAATGCTGAAGAAAGAGGCAGATGGGTTAGAGAAGCATTGAAATCAAACCAAACAGCCTACGTTACTCCATTTGCTTAATCTTAAAACCAATTACAATGATTGAATCATTAGACCCAAGAATTAACAGGGCTTCCATTTCACTTGACAACAACATTGAGCCACTTGGTACTTTAGACCAATGGGAAACCTATGAAGTCTTTCACCAAAAGAAACGAGGCGACCAACACATGCATGTTGGAATTGTTCATGCTGCAAATCCTGAAATGGCATTGGCATTTGCCAAAGAGCAATTTGGACGCAGAGGCTTGAGTGCAAATATTTGGGTAGTCAATACCCGTCATGTGTTTGCTTCTACCTATGAAGATGCAGATATTTTTGAAAGCACTACAGAAAAAACCTACCGAGAAGCTGGTGGCTACAAGGTGATGGATAAAATTAATCAATACAAGAAAGCTCAAAAGGCTTAATTAAAACCAAAAAGTGATGAACGAAGCTGCAATCAAAGAATTGTTGTATAAAGTTGCCGACGACCAATTGGTAATAGGACATAGAAACAGTGAATGGACTGGCTTAGGCCCCATTTTAGAAGAAGACATTGCCTTCTCTTCAATGGCCCAAGATAAATTAGGACATGCCCAAGCATGTTACCAAATTTTACATGAAATGGGCAAGGCAGAACCCGACCAAATTGCTTTTAGCAGAAAAGCGAATCAGTTTCACAATTGCCAGTTTGTTGAACTACCCATTGGGGAGTATGATTTTAGTTTGATGCGTCATTTTTTGTATGACCATGCAGACCAAATTCGCTTTGAACTATTGGCAAACAGCTCATTTGAGCCCTTGGCAAAAATTGCTAAAAAAGTAAAAGGCGAAATCAAATACCATGTATTTCATGGCAATACCTGGATTCAAAAACTAAGCACTGCAAATGAAATCAGCAAGATTAGAATGCAAGCAGCCTTAGATGAATCTTGGAATTATGCATTGGGAATTTTTGAACCTGGAGCATTTGAAGAAATACTGCAAAACGAAGGTGTTTTTGAAGGCGAATTAGCCCTTCAAAATAAATGGTTGGCTACCGTTTGTCCGTTGTTGGAACAAGCAGGCCTAAAAGTACCCGAAAAAGCCAATTGGGAACCCGTTTACGGAGGCAGAAAGGGCTACCACTTGTCACATTTGGAGGCCTTGGTCAATGAAATGTGCGAGGTATTCCAAATAGACCCAAATGCTTCTTGGTAGTTAATCTTTGAGCTGGTATTTTTCTCTGTATTTTTTATTGAGTGCTTGCTGAACATCATTGATTTCAACTTGTACACCTTTGATAAACACTTTTTCAAGCTTGCTTGATTTCATGTCTAAAATATCTCCAGCTGAAACCAATACTGTTGCTTCTTTCCCAATTTCTAAGCTTCCAATTTTGTTGTCAATATGCATGAGTTTGGCTGGCCCTAAAGTAATACAACTCAAAGCTTGTTCTTTGTCCATACCATAAGCTACAGCTGTTCCTGCATTGAACATCACATTTCTGGCTTCCCAACTTCCCGATTGTGCAATGATCACTTGAATACCCGAATCGTGTAAAATAGCAGGCAATTTGTAAGGCAAATCATACGCTTCAAAATTGTGCATGGGTAAACGATGGATATTTGACAATACCACAGGAATATTGTATTTCTTTAAAGTTGGAATCAATTGATAGGCCTCTTCAGCCCCTATAAACACGAGCGCAATGCTAGGATATTTTTCTTTGATCAAAGCCAAAGCCGAAAACATCCCTTTTGCCGTACTCACATGTACATACAAATTACGTTGTGAAGCAAATACTTTTCGCATGGCCTCATACCTTAAATTCGGAATCGTTGGCTGTGCCAATTGGCAATAGGTATAAGCTGATTCAAAAAATTCTTGCATGGCTGACAATTGTTTTTCTGTTGCCGATTTTTCTTCAGATTGATGTGCCTTGTTTTCAGTTAAATCTGGATAGTTCAAATGCACACCATCGTCTTCAACAACCAGGGCATCTTCCCAATTCCATGCTTTGGTATAAAACAAACTACTAGAACCACTCATTTGACCTCCTTGAGGCACGGCTTGTGTAAATACAATACCATTGAACAAAGCGGTTGGTAAAATTTTAGAATCGGTATTGTAGGCAATGGCAGTCCTTACATTTGAATTGAAAGCCCCAACCTCATTGTAATCACGGGTTGCACGCACTGCATCTATTTCATTCAAGCCCATGATATTGTTCATGGCAATGATGCCCGGATACAAATGTTTGCCTTTTACATCAATAATTTTGGCATTTTTGATTTGCTGCTGAAACTGGGTTGATACTTCTATAATTTTACCATCTTGCATGAGTAAATGCGCTTGCTGAAGCACCTCTCCATTGCCTTTGTGGATGGTACCTCCAACCAAATACACAGGCTCATTTTGAGCATGTAAACACAGCGATATAAACATACCCGCTAATAAAAAATGAACGTGCATTTTTAAGCCCTTAATTTTCATCTTCACAATGGTAGTTTTCATCTTGCTTGCTAATTTGTTTTTGTGTTTTAAACCCTTGTTTTTTCAAGGCAATCATTTTTTGAATGAGTCGGTTACGTTCTTTTTGGTTTTCTTGTCTCATTTTTAAATCTTCCTCTAAAGAAAAATAACAAGCCCCATCAACAAAGGTGTACAATGGCTTGGCATAAATACTCAAGGGATTGTTGTTCCATAGCACCAAGTCGGCATCTTTACCCACTTCAATAGTGCCTGTAAGGTGCTCTAGGTGTAAAATTTTAGCAGGATTCAAGGTCAACATTTTCCAAGCAGCCTCTTCAGTTAAATTGCCGTATTTGATCATTTTAGCGGCTTCTTGGTTTAAGCGCCTGCCCATCTCTGCATCATCACTGTTGATGGCTGTTACAATGCCCATATCATTCAATATTGCACCGTTGTATGGTATGGCATCCATTACCTCAAATTTGTATGCCCACCAATCGGCAAAAGTACTGGCAGCAACTCCATGCGCTTTCATTTTATCGGCCACTTTATAGCCTTCTAAAATATGGGTGAAAGTATTCACTTTAAAACCAAAATCATTGGCAATATGCATCAACATATTAATTTCTGATTGCACATAACTATGGCAACTTATGAACCGTTTTTTACGTAAAATTTCTAATAGCGTTTCAAGTTCTAAATCTCTTCTTAACGATGGATTTTTTTTCAGTTCTTGCTCATAAACCAAAGCACGGTTAAAGGCATCAATGTAAATTTGTTCTACCCCCATTCTTGTTTGGGGATATCTTAAGCCTGGTCCTCCTGAACTTTGTTTTACATTCTCACCCAAAGCAAATTTGATAAAACCATCGGCACCTTTTATTTTCATTTCTTCAGCCGATTTACCCCAACGCAATTTTATCAATGCGCTTTGTCCACCAATTGGATTACAAGAACCATGTAACAATTGAGCACCAATCACACCACCCGCCAATTGCCTGTAAATATTGATATCTTCAGGTTGAATGACATCGCCAATACTTACCTCAGCAGTAATGGCTTGGCTACATTCATTTACCCCATTGTAAATGGCCAAATGAGAATGCTCATCAATAATTCCATTGGTTAAATGCATGTTTTCAGCAGGAACAATTCTCGCGGATGCGCACTGTAAATTATTACCAATAGCTATAATTTTACCCGCTTTGATATGTACATCTGTTTGTTGCAAAATGCCATTGCTGGTATTGGTCCATACGCTAGCATTTTTGAAGATGATTTCTTCTTGTATAGGTAATTTTGTTCTTCCAAATTCTGCAAATGGATACCTGATAACAGGTGTAATTTTTTGAATGGAATCTTTGTTTTCTGTAGCAGCTGTTATGCCCTGAATTTCTAATTTTAATTGAATAGAACTTGTGTTTCCATCGGCCAAATAAAGCATGCCGTTAGCTTGGATTTGATTGGCAGTACCTCCAAAAACCAATTGCATGGAATGATATGATATAGGTTGAGATTTACTTTGCCATGTGAATTGATAAGTTCCTGCACGCTCAGTAACCGTAAGGTTGATGGTGTCCTTGCCAATTAAATTCGCTTTGTATTTGTTGTTTGTATTTGTTAACTCAACAAACTGATATGGCAGGCTTGATGTCAATTTGAACAAGCCCGTAATTGGTGTTGAATTTGCAGGGCCTAATACCAATCTATCCGAACCCTTCCAATGCTCTAATACTTTGGCATCAGCTTTAAAAATTGAGTTGTTGCATACCACTAAATAAGCTGGCATACCCTTTTTGATACTTCCACAAATAGCCGATACACCCATTAAATTTGCAGGGATTTCGGTTAAGGATTGCAATGCTGCTTTTTCTGAAAGTCCATTTTGTACAGCCAATCTTAAATTCTTCAAAAAAACCTCTGCATCTTCACAACCCTTCATGGTAATGGAGAAAGGAATTTTAGCTGCGCTAACACTTGCCAAATTTGTAGGTGCATTTTCCCAATGCATCAAGTCGGCTAAGTTCACCAAATTGGCATCAAAAGCATCTTCTACATCATAAGGTTTTGGGAAATTAAGGGGTAAAATCATGGGCAATTTCATGGCTGCCAATTCCTGAATTCTTTGGTATTCATCGCCATTTCCTTTGATTACCCAGTTTTTAAATGCAAACTCATTGGCAATTTTTGCAGCACGCAATACAGCCCATTTATTTTCAGCATCAAAAACAACAGGTAAATTCAAATGCTGGTTCAGGGCTAACAAACTGATATTGCTTTCAGTGTTTTGATGCTGAATCCATTTGGCATCGTATAAACTTTGTCTGATCAATGCCACAGCACCCATGGCAGAATTTGGATAATCAACACTTGAACTTCCTTTATTGAAACTCCAATTCATGCTCACTTCATCTTTGATGAGTGCCGATTGGGCTTTGCTTGAAACTGTGCTCACCAAAGCTGAAGAGCCTCTACAAATACCATCTTGAATAGCACTTAAAGTCATGCCAAATCCAGCATTCAAATATGCCACTTGTTGTTTTTCATCAGGGCTAAAATACAATGCTGCTTTTTCTTCTGAACGGATGGCTTCGTTCCAATGGTATGCGCCCCTTTTGGTAGTGGTATAACCATGCGTATTTCTCAAGGCATTTTTTGGCTCCCATTTGATGCCATAATCGCTATATAAATCGATGAAACTAGGATAAATAAACTTTCCAGAATAATCAATTACACTATAATTAGCTGGAATGTTTTTGTACGCGCCCACATACACCAATTTACCTTCATTGATGAGCAGGAGTGCATCGTCAATGAAGTGTTCAGCATCGGTCCAAACTTTTGCATGTGCAAGCGCATACGCTTGAACTTGAGGGTTGGATGGCCCATTGAGCGGAAAACTCTGTTGCGCAAAAAGCACAGAAGAGTAAAGAAATAAAATGAAACTTAGGTAACGATACATATTCAAATAAAACTAAAATTTAGCGCATTTGAATAGCCTGATGAAATTTATAGAAAGACTATGCTTTCAAAGATGTACTCAATAAACCATCAAATAACAAACGGCCATCCGTATTGAACAAATTTGCATCAACTGCTCTTTCAGGATGCGGCATCATGCCAAAAACATTTCTGCCTTCATTGCAAATTCCAGCAATGTTTTCAAGCGATCCATTTGGGTTAGATGCTGCTTTTACTTCTGCGTTTTCTGAACAGTATTTAAAAAGAATTTGGTCATTGGCTTTCAAACTTTCTAAAGTGGCTGCATCGCAGTAATAACGGCCTTCACCATGTGCAATAGGAATTTTGTAAGCTGTATTTACATTTAATGCTGAAGTAAGCGAAGTATTTGTGGTTTGTGGTTTGATCCACACATTTTTACAATTGAATTTTTGGTGGTCGTTGTGCAATAAGGCTCCAGGTAACAATTGGCTTTCGCACAAAATCTGAAATCCATTACAAACACCCATCACCATTCCTCCTTTGTTGGCAAAATCAATCACATGTTGCATGATAGGCGATAGCTTGGCAATGGCACCACTTCTAAGGTAATCCCCATAACTGAATCCACCTGGCAAGAAAATCAAATCACAGTTTTGTAAATCGGTGTCTTTATGCCACAGCGTAACAGTTTCACAACCAAACTGGTTTTGAAATGCATAAATAGCATCTTGGTCACAGTTAGAACCCGGAAATATAACAACCCCAACTTTCATAGTAATTATTTGCTACAAAAATAAGGCATTGAAAGCAATTCGCGTAATTTTAATCGAGGAATAAATAAAAACCTACAGGTAAGTTTCCAATCGGAACCTTAGGATTGGCAGGCTGTCCGGGCATAATTTTATTTAATTTTATTTCTAGAAATGTAATAGAAGATTTTGCTTGTTGTACCACAATAAATTCATTGCATTTAGGGGTAGAAAAAGGTGAAGCTGTAGGAAAAGCTTTTTTATCGTGGTCATTGTTACTTGCACCTTTTACCAGTATAGAATAGGAATTCACCAAGTTCTTTTGGGTTTTGTCGGTTTTCTCCGCAATGATTAATTTGGGTCTGCCCAAAGTAAAAAACGAGCGTTTTACTGAGGAAACTTTCAATAAATCAATTTTTTCAAAGCCATTGTCTAGGTAATACACAAATTTTTTGGCCAGCTCAATATTTTTTGGATTGGGAGCTTGTGCAAATGCCTGAAGCATGAAAAAAATAGAAGTAAGTAGAAAAATCAGTTTACGCATGCTGTACTTGTTTCAAGCAAATCTATGCAAATGTTGGTATTAATTCTCTTAAAATTTTCTCATTTAACTCAATGTAAAAAACTCAAGCTTTTCTGTAGTATGGTTTCTGATAATGCCTGCACTTACCAAGGATACCAGTATTTTCTGAGCCCTCCATCTTGAAATATTCAGTAGTTTACAAACCTCTTTGGTGGTAATTCTTTCGTTGGTTCTTAAATACTTTAATAGGTTTTCTTCATGCCTGGTATACTGCACAATATTGGGTTGTTTGCCATGGTTTCGTTTCAATACATCCAAAACAATTTTACTTGCCAATAAAGATTTATCTTTTACTCGAATATAGGCCCACCATTTCCCATCCTCACCTTTGGCATAATAGGGTTTGTCGATGCCTTCAGGAACTGTTGCTTCAATCACCACCTTGTTTCCAAACTCCCATTCTCTGATGCTTAAGGCAATGGGTGGTTTCATGTAAAATTCTGCAGCCAAATCGAGCATGTATTTCTCGTCTTCGCTTTTAACACCTAAGATAGATTTTTGGTCGCTGACACCCACCAATAGCTTACCGCCCTTGTGATTGGCAAAAGAACAAATGGTTTTGGCAATTTTAGATGCAGAAGAAATGGTTTGCTTGAAATCCAAATCTTCCCCTTCTCCTAGGCTTATTTTTTGAAAAATGGGATGCATCTATGTTGCCTGAATTCAAAGTTGAGAAATTTCTTGTAAATGATGTGCTAAAATATGTCTGAACCAAACAGTATAAAGCTCAGGGGTTGATTTGCAGTCGCTTGCCACTTTGTCTAATGCTATCCATTGGGATGATGCAACTTCCTCTTTGTTATATTGAACAGGGCCATTGTAGGTGCCAATTAAAACATAATCGAGTTCATGTTCAGTTAAACCATTTTCAAAAGGCGCCTTGTAGATGAATTTGTTGACGATTTTTAAATCAGCAGCAATGCCCATCTCTTCCATTAACCTTCTGTTTGCTGCCGCTAAAATGCTTTCGTTTTTACGAGGATGGCTGCAACAAGTATTGGTCCATAAACCAGCAGAATGGTATTTAGAAAAAGCCCTTTGTTGCAGCAGTAATTCATTTTGTTGATTGAATAAAAAAACAGAAAAGGCACGGTGTAACAAGCCTTTTTCATGGGCTTCCATTTTTTCCATGAAGCCTATTTCTTCATCGTTTTCGTTGACCAGTATAACTTCCTCGTTCATCTAGTTTAATATTTTTAATTGGGCTTCGTTCAAGCGTGAATTCTTTAGCAAAAATAGTTTTATTTTTTGCTTCAAGTCATTGTCTTGAATCGTTTGGTATTGTTGAACCAAGAAATTTTTGTCCTCATTCTGGTTGGAGGAATAATTCAAGAAAGAAGGCACATTGGATTGAATAATCAAACGCAAATAGCGGAACTCAATATTGCTTGGATTGGCTTGGATTTGTGACTCTAATTGCAATTTGCCCTTTTTAAAACAGGCGTATTTAGACGTAGGCAAAAATAAATGCTTGGCTTGAACCATGTTCAGTGCTCCTTCATAAGCCAACAAATAAGCTGTTTTGGGATACTGAGAGTGTAAATAAGATTGGAGATCTGCGGCGTCTTTGCCTTGTTCAATGGCTTTGTGAAAACGCGCTCTCACATTCAAATTCACATCCTGAACTTGAAAGAAAAAAAGAGGCAAAAACAACAATTTAAGAATCAATACTACAAGAGGTTAAAACTATGTCTGAACAAAGAACTACAAAACAAAGCATATTTGTGCTTATCTGAAATTCTGATGCGTTCTTGCATGATGACACTTGCAGGAATTTGACTGATTTTATTGAGTAATTTAGAATAGTAAATATAGGCCACATACACCCCAAATCTGGCATCTTTGGGCAACATCTTGATGCCTTGATAGCCCAATTCAAAATCGGCTTCAATATCAGCTTCAATCTCTTTTTTCACTTCTTCTGTAAAGTGCCCATTCACCAATTGAGGAAAATATTGACGGCCCAATGCGTATTGGTCGGCATTTAAATCGCGTAGGAAATTTATTTTCTGCAATGCAGATCCCAATTTCATGGCATAAGGTTTCAATCTTTCGTATTCCTCGTTGTTGCCTTCCATAAAAACACGCAAGCACATCAAACCAACCACTTCAGCTGAACCCAAAATGTACACCTCGTATTCTTGCTGATTGTAATGTTGTTTGCTCAAATCCATTTCCATACTTCTTAAGAAAGTTTCAATGAGCTCCCATTCAATATTGTATTTATTAACTATTTCTTGAAAAGCATTCAAAACTGGGTTGATACTAATTCCCTCAGCAATTGCTTGCATAGTATCTCGTCTCAATTCAGACAGCATTTTCTCTTGCTGATAGCCATGAAAAGAATCTACAATCTCATCAGCCAAACGCACATACCCATAAATTGCATAAATAGGATTGTGGAATCTTGAAGCCAAAAACTTGATTCCAAGTGAAAATGAAGTGCTGTATGCTTTGGTAAGCAATTTGCTTCCTTGTATGGAGTGTTCATCAAATTTATACTTCATAGCAGGGGTTTAAATGTTTGTTAATATGTAAAAGGAAATTGTCATTCATTTGTTTTAAAATCTTTCAAAATTTGGGTAGCACATACCTTCCCACTGATGATAGATGGAGGAACACCCGGGCCTGGAACCGTTAATTGTCCAGCATAGTACAAGCCTTTTACTTTTTTATTTTTAAGCCTAGGTTTTAAAATGGCTGTTTGGCTAAGGGTATTGGCCAATCCATACGCATTGCCTTTGAAAGCATGGTAATCGGCTATAAAATTCTGGATACTGTAGCTCTTTTTGTAAATCACATGTTCGGCCAAAGCAATACCTAATTTTTGTTCCATTCGGCCTAACATCATTTGTAAATATTTTTCTCTGGTTTCCTCGTCATCTCCTGTTAAACCAGGGGCTACAGGTATCAACAGAAATATATTTTCAAAACCTTCTGGTGCAACAGTAGGGTCGGTAACCGATGGCGCAGAAACATAAAACAAAGGGTTTTCAGGCCATTGGGGATGGGTATATATTTCCTTAGCATGCAATTCAAAATCTGTATCAAAAAACAAGGTATGGTGACGCATATTGGGGATGCGCTTGTTCAAACCAATATAGTACAACAAACACGAAGGAGCCATTTTACGATTCTCCCAATAGGTTTCGCTGTACTGTCTGTATGCGGGTGCTAATAAATTACTTTCAATATGGTGGTAATCGGCGGCACCTATGACTACATCAGCCATGATTTTTCCATTTGGGGTTTGAACACCTATGGCTTTTCCGTTTTCAACCAATATGGCATGAACCGACGTATCCAATTGGATTTGAACACCCTGCTGTTTGGCAATTTGTACAAATGCTTCAATAATTTTGTGCATGCCGCCCATTGGGTACCAAGTACCAAGGCTCATGTCGGCGTAATTCATGAGGCTGTATAAAGCAGGTGTGTTTTCTGGCAATGCACCTAAAAACAATACGGGAAACTCTAATAATTCTTGTAAAAAAGAGTGTTTGATAAAAGATCGAACATGGCTTCTCATGTTGTTGAGCACGTCCATTTTCAGTAAACCTTTCAACAACCTGATGTCTGCAAATTCCAATAAACTCAATCCTGGTTTATATACCAAATCGTTGATACCAACCTCATATTTGTAGGCTGCCTCTTTCAAAAATTGACGCAGCTTTGAACCCGCCCCTTTTTCATATTTTTCGAACAAGGCCTCCAGTTCATTCCTATCGGCTGGTATATCTACCAAATTTCCTTGTTTGTCAACCACCCTGTAACTAGGGTCTAAGCGAATGAGTTCATAGAAATCGGCCGTGGTATGCCCAAAATCTTGGTAAAATTTTTCAAAAACATCGGGCATCCAATACCAACTTGGGCCCATGTCAAAAACAAAACCTTCGGCAGTAAATTGTCTGGCTCTTCCACCAGCTTGTTCATTTTTTTCTAAGATGACAACTTCGTATCCGCTCTTGGCTAAATAAGAGGCTGCGGACAAACCCGCTATACCCGAGCCAATTACGATTGCAGATTTTTTTTCCATTTTTAAAATTCTAATATGAAACCAAAGCTCGGCAAAATTAAGGCTGTATCATCATTCAAAATGAGAGGAATGGCGTTTGTTCCATCTGCTCTGATTTGGTTTCCATCTGTACTTAACCAGCTGCTATTGTCTGCTGTTCTTTGAAAAGTATAGTTTGGCAATGAGGAATTTACTTTTGCAAAAGCATTTTGAATATCAATGTAAATATCTAGTGTTTTGTTTTTAAAGTTAAGCTTTTTATCGATACGAAAATCAAATTGTGTAAATGTACTTAGCCTTTCTTGGTTTAATCTACTGTAATCCAGTACTCCTGTGCCCGTTGTTAAATAATTAATTCTAGATGCTTGCATATCGAAAGGAGTATATGGAGCACCTCCAGCCAATCTATATTTTACGCCGAGCTCCCAACCTCTTTTGAATTTGTAACCCATAATTGCTGAAAATAGATGCCTATTGTCCCATGCAGTAGGAATGAGTTTGCCAGTACGACCTGAGAATTTGCTATTGAAAAATGTGTAGGATACTGTTGCATAAAAGTTCTTTGATAATTTTTGTTGAAAAAACAATTCAAAACCAATGGATTCACCTTTGCCAATACTTTCTATGGATTCATTTCCAAGGATATTAAAATCTGCTCCTTGATTAGCCAATGAAATTCCATCTCTAATTGAAACCGGATAATTGCTATAAAATTTAGCGAATCCCTCAAGTGTTAAACGAGTATTGCTTGTAGGTAAAAATTCTAAACCTGCTACAATATGGTTTGAGGCAACATATTTGTTTTGTTTGTTGAGCAAATCACCTGCGTTATTTCTAAAACCCAAAGCGGTATATGTAGGTGTTTTAAAATACCTTCCACTGGTAAAATTAATATTCCACTTTTCAGTCAATGCATAGCTCAAAGATATTCTTGGAGAAAGCGTTTCTAGTGGATTCATCCCGTCTTTGGTAAAAGTATTCATGTCGAATCGAACACCAGCATTCATGCTCAACCTATTTTTTAAAAATCTACTTGATGTTTCCACGAAGGCTCCTATTTTAAAGAATTCAACAGCGGTTTTGAAATCAATGAATAAAGGTGCTGCAATCTTATTACCTAAACTATCATAAACACCATTATTAATTTTTGTAAAGGTAGTATTGTTATATTTCACATATTGCAACATTGCTCCATACGCATATTTCCACTTTCCTTTATACTGATTGATGTCTAGTCTTAATTTGTTTTCAATTTCTTGTGAGCGAATTTTTAAAGTTCTTTTGGTTTCGTCATTCTCCTTACCATCTTCAAATCTGTCTAACGCATTGTTAAACATATTTCTGCTTAAAGCTAGGTTATAATATCCATGATTGATTCTTCTTTTTAATAAACTTCCAATTGTATAATTCCATTGGTTGACATTTGGACTTGAGCGAATAGCATATTCTTTATCAGGTGTTGATTCTTTGGGAACAGCAAATTTAAATTGATCAATGGCACCAACACCTAAAGTAGTTAAGCTGGTTTTATCGTTGATATTGGTGGTAGTTTTATATTGAAAATCCCAGTAGTTTGGTCTAATTGGAATATCCAAAGCCATAAATAAAAACTGTAAATAACTTCGTCTAACCGATGACAAAAAAGTTGTTTTTTTAGTCAATGGTCCATCCATGGTTAAACCAAATTCTGAACCCGAAAGTCTTACATTCCCTTGTATTCTATCAGAATTCCCATTTTTTTGTTTGAAAGTAAATACACTTGAAAGCGGATTGTCATAACGGGCAGCAAAACTGCTTGAACTCAAAGTTACATCCTCTATAAAACTTACGTTTAAAATACCTTGAGGTCCACCCGAACTACCTTGTGTAGAAAAATGATTGATGACAGGAATTTCTATACCATCAATGTAGAAAACATTCTCATTTGGAGCGCCACCTCTAATGATAATATCGTTTCTAAAACTGGCACCCCCCGTATTTCCTCCAACCCCAGGTAAGGCTTGAATAACCCTAGAAATATCAAAGTTACCTCCCGGATTACTTCTAATTTCTTCAGCTGTTAAATTTTGAATTGACAGTGGAGTCTCTGTTCTTTTTCCAAAAGTCTTTATTTGTACAACTACTTCTTTCAAATTTTTATTTTCTGGTTCTAATTCAATTGAAAATGTTTGAATGTTACCGGTTGTTACTACTACATTGTAAATGTTCTTAGGAAAATAGCCAACATATTGAATTTTTAAATTGTAGGATTTTGGAACTATTCCTGTTATTTTAAAATTACCTTCTACATCTGTCAAAGTTCCTAATTGAGTTCCATCTAAGCTTACACTTGCACCTATCAGCTTTTCTTGAGTGTTTTTATCTATGACTGTACCAGTAATTGTTCCTGTTTTTACTTGTGTAAATGCTGAGTAACTAAACCCAAGAAATAAGCTTAATAGTGTTAGAAATCGTTTCATTGGTACTTTTTTGTATAAATTTTAGGCAAATAAATATATTTTCGTACTTAATTACAAGAAATATGTAATGTTTCTGTACTAAATAAGTATTTTTGTGTACTAATTGTTTTGAAGATGGACAAATTTCAAATGACCAAAGATTTGATATTAAAAATTGAATTATACGAAATGGAAGGTCATAATGCTTCCACGGGCATCGTTGACTTTGCCAATTGGCTCAAAGAACATACAGTTAACAATCAAAGTAAACCAGAGCCTAGAAATTTAAACGGCGAAATTGCATACAATGAAAATCCAAATCAATACGAATCAAAAGAAGTTGAAATAACACGCTTGGTAGTTTTCATGAACAGGTATGCTAAAAATTACATCAAACAGGCGCTAGAAGATTGTGAAATTCAAACCTCAGACGAGTTTGCTTATTTAGCCTCTTTGATAACTAGAAATGGAATGGGAAAAAGTGAGTTGATTCAGCTTAACATTCAAGAGAAAACAACAGGTATGGAAATACTCAAACGTTTGCTTACCATGAATTTGATTTTTCAATATGACAATCCAATTGACAAAAGAAGCAAATGTGTTGCCATTACAGATAAAGGAAAAAGTGTTTTTTTTGCAACAGTCGGAAAAATGATGCAAGTATCTAAGGTGATTGGTGGCGATTTAAATGAAAATGAAAAAATAACCTTACTACATTCTTTGAGAAAACTTGATCAATTTCACCACGAGATATACACAGATGGAAAGCAGAAAGAAGCGTTAGCAGCAACCAACGAATACAACAAATGAAAGTATCTATTATTGGAGCCGGAATGGGTGGATTGGCAACTGCTGCAAGGCTTGCCGCCAAAGGTTATCAAGTAACTATTTTTGAAGCCAATGCGTATCCGGGGGGTAAATTAACAAGCATACAACTTGAAAAATACCGCTTTGATGCAGGTCCTTCCTTGTTTACTTTGCCTCATTTGGTAGACGAAATCCTTGCACTGAATCCAAACCATGAAAACATTTCATTCCGTTATCAAAAACTGAAGGAAGTTTGTCACTATTTTTATGAAGATGGTTTAAGATTAACAGCCCATGCAGACCCAAATGAATTGGCAGAAGAGCTTTCAACCAAAACAGGTGTCAACAAACAAAACATCTTAGATTATTTAAATAAAGCTGCGCTCAAATATGAAAGCACTGCCGAATTGTTTGTAGAAGATACCATTCACAGATTGGGACATTTGAAAGCAAGCAAAGTATGGAAAGGGATTAAAAATATTGCTGCTTTAGATGTTTTTAAAACCATGCACGAAGTCAATACCAGTGCATTGGGGAATGCACATTTGGTGCAGTTCTTTAACCGCTATGCTACCTACAATGGGTCGAACCCTTACAAGGCGCCTGGCCTGTTGACCATGATTCCGCATTTAGAACAAAACTTAGGGGCTTATTTTCCTGAAGGAGGCATGCAATCCATTACAGATGCATTGTACCAAACCTGTAAAAACCTAGGTGTTAGTTTTGAATTTTCGAGTAAGGTTGAACAGATTTGGATTGAAAAAAAGGAGGTAAAAGGCATTGTATTGAATGGAAATAAAATTGCCTCAGACTTGGTGGTATCAGACGTCGATATCCATGCGCTCTATTATAAATTAATGCCTGGTATCAAATTGCCCAAACGCATTCTCAAACAAGAAAAATCTTCATCAGCCATCATTTTTTATTGGGGCATGCAATCGCATTTTCCTGAACTTGATTTGCACAATATTTTCTTCTCGGCTAATTATAAAGAAGAATTTACGCATTTGTTTGAGCACAAGACCCTCTCTGACGACCCAACCGTTTATGTCAATATCAGTTCTAAATACCACCCGGCAGATGCCCCTCCTAACCACGAAAATTGGTTTGTAATGGTGAACGCACCGCACAATGATGGCAGTCAAAACTGGGATGAACTCATTGCAAAAACAAGAAAAGCAGTAATCCAAAAACTCAATAGGATTTTAAACAGCCACATCGATTTATTGATTGCCGAAGAAAGCGTTTTAGACCCCAGAAGCATAGAAAGAAAAACCAGTAGTTATGGCGGCTCTTTGTATGGCAATTCAAGCAACGGAAAGTTTTCTGCGTTTCTGAGACATAAAAATTACAGTTCAGCTTATAGCGGATTGTACTTGTGTGGGGGCAGCGTACACCCAGGAGGGGGCATTCCTTTGTGTTTGAACTCAGGCAAAATAGTAGCGAATTTAATTGAAGAAGACCATCCGCTTAATTAGATAGCTTATGGCTAAAATTGTACACCAAGTACAATGAGTAGCTGTAATCCAATAAGGCTTTGTTAAGGTCATAAACTGGTTCTAACCTGAACGATGTTTTGATTTGACTCTTCATCAAAGGTTTTTCGTAAACCAATCGCAGGTAACACAATTTTCTTTCTTTTACTTTAAGTATTGGATCTTCTATTGATTGTGAAGCGTAAATGGGTGTGCCAATGGGTGCCAAAAACTGATTGCCCCAATAAAGGCTACTCGAAACAGTCCAAGCACCTTTTTGAATGCCTAAATTAGACAAATAAGCAATCCCGTTTTTAAAAGGCCATAAACCAAATCCATCAGGTTCTGCATAGCTTAAATAATTGACCTCAAAAAAAGCGCTATGGGTATTTAAAGCATGTTCAAAACGCAAGCCCAATGCGGTATTCCAGCGCATGGTAACAGGGTCGTTATTGCTACCAATTTGCCCACCATGGTGTTTGCCGATGATTTGTACATCCGGGATAATTTTAAAGCTTTTTTCTTTAGGCAAGAGATTGTGTTTTGCATGCAAACCAACCACAAATTTTTCTTGCTCATTCGAACTTCTAGAGATATAACGGTTCCAATCAATAAATAAATCTACGAAGCTTTGTTGACTATGAATTTTAAATTGAATGCCTTCTTCGTTTCTATGTTCTATAAACCTGTTGATATCAAAAATGGGTTCAAGAAAACCATGGGTTAGTGCACCTTCAAGCGTACCAAATACCATGCTAAAAACTCCTTTTTGTGCCTTGATACTGAAAACAGGCTGCAAATCGGTGAATGCTTCTGAAGCACCAAAATCTCTTCTGGCATACAAACCTGTTTGAATTTTTACAAAGGCATTGAGTTGATAGGCCAACAAGGGTTGAACCTGATAACCCAAAAGGGTTCTACCCAATTCAATGGGATTAAAATATTCGGTATTTCTGAAATAAGAATTGGTTTTTACATTGAAAAAAAACTTGCCTGAATCGGCTGCTTGAATGGGAATCTCATCAGCCAATACCCTGTTGTTTACTTGCGCTAGGCCCTTGCTTACAATGCCCAAAACAACCCATAACAACAGTAGCTTTTTCATTTATTTGCAATTATAAATCGAGTGCGTTTGCCAATAACTCAGCCACATCCAATACCTGAACCTCTTGTTCTTTGTTGTTGTTTTTGATGCCATCTCTGAGCATGGTCATACAAAACGGACAAGCTGCAGCCACAGTACTGGCGGCAGTTTCAAGCATTTCAGTTGCACGCATCATGTTTACTTCTTGTTTGCCTTGTTCGGCTTCTTTGAACATTTGCGCACCACCAGCACCACAACACAAACCCTGCGATTTACTGTGTTTCATTTCAACCAAAGCGGCATCTAATTTTTCGATGAGTGCCCTGGGTGCTTCGTACACCTCATTGGCCCTACCCAAATAACAACTGTCGTGGTAAGTAATGCGTTTGCCTTTGAAAGCACCGCCTTCAATTTTTAACCTACCCTCACTAAGCAATTGGTTCAACAAAGTAGTGTGGTGTACAACTTCGTAATGCCCGTCTAATGCAGGGTATTCATTTTTAATGGTATTGAAACAATGCGGACAAGCCGTCACAATTTTCTTTACTTGGTAGGCATTCAAAACCTCGATGTTTTGCATGGCCATCATCTGAAACAAAAACTCGTTACCCGCTCTTTTTGCAGGGTCTCCGGTACATGATTCTTCAGTGCCCAAAACAGCAAATTGAACCCCTGCTTTGTGTAATATTTTTGCAACGGCTTTGGTTATTTTTTGTGCACGTTCGTCAAAACTACCAGCGCAACCCACCCAAAATAGCATTTCAGCTTCTTTTCCTTGTGCAGCTAATTCTGCCAATGTATGAACTTTAAATTCTGTTGTCATTTTTGTACTAATTAAGGTCTTGCATCCAATTGCCTCTGTCTGAAGGGCTGAATTGCCATGGCGCTTGGTTGTTTTCTAAATTGGTAAACATATTGTTGAGTGAGCTAGGTGCAGCCGATTCTTCCATTACTTTGTACCTGCGCATTTCAACAATAATTTCCATTGGATTGATATTGATTGGACAAGCTTCAACACAAGCATTGCAGGTATTGCAAGCCCATAGTTCTTCTTCAGAAATATAAGAATGCAAGTTCTTGTTGTCTGGCTCAAAACTGCCGTTTTTATCAATATTGCGACCCACTTCTTCTAAGCGGTCTCTGGTATCCATCATAATTTTACGTGGCGATAAAAGTTTACCCGTTAAATTTTGGGGGCACATGCTGGTACACCTACCACATTCTGTACAACTGTAGGCATCCAATAAATTTTTCCAAGTTAAATCTTGCACATCTTTCACTCCAAAACTTGAAGGAGCTGTATAACCTGGAGGTGTTGCAGCCGATGGGTCTAACATCAATTTTACCTCTTGGGTAACAGATGCCATGTTGTTGAGTTCTCCTTTGGCTTTTAAGTTTGAATAATAGGTATTGGGGAAAGCCAAAATAATATGAAAATGTTTACTGAAAGGTAAGTAGTTCATGAAAGCAAAAATGCCTAAGATATGGAACCACCAATAGATTCTTTCCATGATGACCAAAGAATCTGTGCTCCAAGAATCAAAAAAGGGAACCAAAAATTGAGACACTGGAAATGAGCCCGCTTGCATATAATGCGCCACATTTCTGGCTTGTAAAATTTGGTCACAGGCATTCATTTTTAGCAAAGCACCCATTAACACAATTTCTATGAACAAAATACCAGCCGCATCTTTGGTTGGGAAACCCTTTAATTCAGGCGCATTCAAACGTTGCAATTTGTAAATGAAACGTCTGCTTAAAAATACCACACAGGCAATGATTACCAAAGCTGCCAATATTTCAAAAAAGCCAATGGCAATATTGTAAACAGGACCCAAGGCTGCAAATACACGGTGGGTACCAAAAATACCATCAATTAAAATTTCTAGCACTTCAATATTGATGAGTACAAAACCAATGTACACAATAAAATGGAAGAAGGCTGGAATGGGCCTGCTGGTCATTTTGGTTTGACCAAAAGCTACTTTTAACATGGTTTTGAGACGCAAACCAGGTTGGTCGGTACGGTCTAAGTCTTTACCCAATAGAATATTGCGGCGTATTTTGGCCAAATTCCTTGCAAAGAAATAAACCGATACTGCAGTGACTAGGACAAATAGAATGGATTGATACATGGCACAAAATAAGGAAAAGCCCTGAACCTGAACAAATCAATAAAAAAATTTGGAAAAAATTTCAAAATGTTTACCTTCGCATTCCTCTTACAGAGAAGGTGCGGTAGCTCAGTCGGTAGAGCAAAAGACTGAAAATCTTTGTGTCGGGGGTTCGATTCCCTCCCACACCACATGAAAGAACAAAGGCCCAATTGAAAAATTGGGCCTTTTTTTGTTCGAAAAATGCGCGTTGTGCTCGCACAAACAAGCATTTGAGAACAAAAAAAGCACTGCGTTAGCAGTGGCTTTGTTATGGCTGCATTGGCAGGAGGGAACTTAGTCGCAGGCTAAAATCCCTCCTGCCATTCCCCAATGCCGTCTGGAAATGAATTGAGCTTGCTCAAGAACCAAAACTACTTAGCCGAAGGCTAAGTACCATCTTAACTTCATCTCACTACTGTACGACACTTAGCCGAAGGCTAAGTACATCCTTACAGCAACTCTCTTCTGCACATCACTTAGCCGAAGGCTAAGTACATCCCATCAACACTCCCTTACTCGATCAAAATCACTTAGCCGAAGGCTAAGTACCATCCTAGCTACATCTCACTTCTGCACATCACTTAGCCGAAGGCTAAGTAAATCCTGACATCAAACGCGACTATACACCTCACTTACTGAAACATTACTGAAACAATTTGAAGATTACCCGATACTTAGCCTTCGGCTAAGTGTAAAACCATCTATCATTATCCAAAACCCTCGGGGTACATTTTGGGGTACACTTTTTTAAGAAATTTGAGATATACCCGTTAAATTAAAAAGTTGCATATAAATCAATCTAAATCTCATTAATCTTAAACTAAAGTAAACTGGCAAATAGTAGCAAAAATATATTAACAGTAATAATTATATTTGATAAACCTATTAAACAAAATGAATACAAATATTACAATTACCAGAGATTTAGACATTGACTTCAATTTAGATGACATCAAGTCAAACATTGAAAGAGTAATCAAACTTGGTGCATACTCTAAACATAGTCAAAATGATATTTTCAATACTTATAGGATAGGCAAAATGGATGGTTTGGAAATTGTCTATATGAATATTACCCTAAATAAAATTGAGGATACAAAAACTAAGATTAAAATAGAGGTAGTTGAAAGACTAAGAAACTCAGGTCACGAAATTATTGTAAATAGAATAATAGATAATTTCTTGGATAGATTAGCTAAATCTTTGACTGGAGTTGAAGATGAGGAAATCAAAAAAGCTGCTAATAAGGGGTGTTTGGGTACAGTCATCTTTTTAATCAGCATAGGCTCTGCGCTTACTTATTTAATTTCTTGAGCTAACTTTTAAAATCTATTTGAGTTTATACCATTCCTAAGCTAAAAAGTAAATGCCCCTAAATTTGGTTATCGGTAAATAAATTATCCAAAACTATATTTCTTATATCCAGCTTCTAAAGGATATTATTAGGAAATTTTTAGAGAGAGGATTACGGATATATGGGAGTTAGTTCAAGCATAGGACGACCGCCACGCAAAGAAAAACACGACAGAAAAATGAAAATAGATATTACGTTTAATGTATACAAAGACGCAAATGGTGGCGACCCAGACAGCACAAGTCCGACACTTCGTTCATATCATAAATTGTTATGGAGTAAACCATTGCCAAACGGACAAACTTTTGAATTGGACAACAAAAAAAGCGGAACGTATTTATATCACAAATCTGAACTTGGAGAGTTTAATTTAGGAAGTGACGCCATTACTCACTCATATAGAAAACAGAAAAGAAAACAATGGTTAATAAAGCAAATTCCAATCGAAGTAAACGAACTATTTGACATTGGTTCAAAAATTGGTGCATACACACTTTTTCCAAAAAACAAAATAGACAACAAGTTTACAATCAATCAAGCTCGAGGAGTAAACAGCTTAATTGACGACAGATTTGACCTGACATTGGAATGTATAAGACTTTTTTACTCAGGACAACTAAACCCTCTTTTCGACACATTTTTAAGATATAAAAACTTCTTTGATTTGTTCGAGGACTTTAAAGGTTACATTGACTTCTTTTTACTCAATGACCTTATTGACGAGAGTGAAAACATTCGGTTTTACTTACCATTTGACAACTTCAAAACAAAGCCAACATTTACAGATGTTGACGAATATTTAGTTTATAAGAAGAAAGTAACGGACTTCATTAATGCACGTAATAAACGAATTGAAAAATATGCAAACCAACATATGACAGGACAGAATGCCAGCCACTAAAAGCACTTACCCAAAATTGGCGGTTCATTCGTTAAATCAAGCTTTGTGCTTCTAACAACGTGAGTGCTTGGTTAACATTGTAGTGCTTCGAAATAGCCACCTTCGATTAGTCGCAGAACTTTGGCGGTCATTACAAAAGGACACGACAGCTAAGGTGACGAGGAATAAGTACCAAAAAGAACAACTTTTTTCAACCATAATTTCTTTTTGTAAATTTGAGGATTGGTGAAATAAAATATGGCAAAAAGCAGAAAACTAAACGTAAATGAATCTCCGATAACGGTAATCAATCAAAATGAAACTGACTATATAAGTTTGACTGATATGACAGCTTCTTTTCGAGAAGGAAGCGGACTAATCGGCAAGTGGGTTACGAACAAAAATACATTGGAATATATCGGTGTTTGGGAAAAAATCAATAACACCGATTTTAATTACCCTGAATTCGGTGTAATTAGCCAAGAAGCAGGAGTGAATAGGTTCATAATGTCTGTTGGACAATGGATTGAACGTACAAATGCAGTAGGTATGATTGTAAAAGCAGGGCGTTACGGAGGAACTTATGCACACAAAGACATTTCATTCCACTTTGCAATGTGGCTAAGTCCTGAGTTTCAAATATACTTGGTCAATGAATTTCAACGACTGAAAGACGATGAAAACAACCGACTGAAATTAGAATGGAACTTACAAAGGACATTAGCCAAGGTAAATTACCATATTCATACAGACGCAATCAAAGAAAATCTGACACCTCCAGAAGTCACCAAACAACAAGCAAGTTTTGTTTATGCCAATGAAGCTGACCTATTGAATGTAGCACTTTTTGGAATTACGGCAAAAGAATGGAGGGAAAGCAATTCCAATCTAAGTGGAAATATAAGAGATTATGCAACACTGGAACAATTAGTTGTGTTGAGCAATATGGAAAGTATTAATGCTTTATTTATCCGACAAGGATTAATGCAAAAAGAACGTCTTATCGAATTAAACAAAGTAGCGATAACCCAAATGAAATCCTTACTTGAAAGTAACGCAATGAAGAAACTGAAATAAATGGACGAAAAAACAACGAACCGCTAACAGCGTGTATAAAAAATAGCAGATTTAGTACTAAATCAAAAGCAAGTGCTTTTAAATCCGCTACTTCTTGTACAAGCAAACCGTTATTAATAACCTAACTACACCCAATAACAAAAAGAAAAAAACAGTAAATTTCTATTGTTAGATTCGTTAATTTTTCACTCAAAAACCGTGAAATGCACATTCTAGCTGACACTGTAAATGACACTGTAAAACCACAAATTGACACTGTAAATGACACTGTATTTTCATTCATTGAGCAAGACAACAAAATAACAGCTAAGGAAATTGGCGAACGCTTAAAAATGAGTTTAAGTACCGTAAGAAGAAAAATTAAAGAACTTAGAGACAACGGAAAAATAGAACGTATTGGAAGTGACAAAACAGGATATTGGAAAATAATTGAGTAAGAGTATTGACAAGTGAAAAGAAAATAGCTCTTTCTTATGCTGCAGAAAGAGAACATAAAATTCTCATTCGTTCTTGATTCAAAACATCTCTTACAGAATTGCGCGCATTTTCGGAAACTTAGCCGCAGGCTAAAATCCCACGTTCTATTCACCAATGCTCATTGGAAATGAATTGAGCCTGCTCTAGAACCAAAAGTATTGAATTAGCCGTTGATTTGTTAAGGTTGCATTAGCCAAAATACTATCCTCCCTCCTTAATTCTTCAAGAATCAACTACCTTAGTACTTACCAATTCTTGATTCAAACCAATCAAATGCTTTTCGATTTTTAAGCTTTTTTATTCTTCATCGTAAAGAACAAGGTTTAATCATTAAGCTACTTGATGAAGATTTTTAGTGCAAGCAGCTATCTTTATAAGGAGAAAACATAATACGGAAATAATCATCAATTAAACAATTTGAAAACACAAGTATTTAATACATTTTTAGTTTATGTATAGATAAAGAATACTTTACTTTAAAAACTAAAAAAAGAAATTATTGAATTATATTTTGTATCATTCACAAAATTCTGTTATCAATAGTAAAACTATTAGAAAAAATGGAAATTTATTACAGCATTCAATCTACTCCAAAATGAAAAAATATCATCCAAAATTTGTTTTAGCCTATCTGCTTTTTAAGTCTGGACTTTGCAAGTTCTTCAAGTTTCAAAGACATGGCCTTAATTTTAATTTTCATAAATCTGTTTTAGCGATGAACTTGTTTGCTGACAAGGATTACATAAAAACGGATTTTGACTTGTTAGAATCACATTTAAAAGAAGCAGAGGTTTTTATAGATATTGGAGCTAACATTGGAACTTGGAGCTTATGTGCAAGTAAAATAGTTGGATCAAGGGGCAAGGTGATGAGTTTTGAGCCACACCCATCATTTTACAGTTATTTATTTGATAACATTCAATTAAACAAATCAACGAACATAAAAAGCTACAATTTTGGACTCTCTAATGAAAGAGATAAACTATATTTTTCTAACAACAATGACACCATGAACTTTGTTCAAATAAAAAAAGAAGTTGATTCAATTGTTGTTGATGTGGAAAGGCTTGATGAATTCACAAATGAGCTTGAAATTGTTGATTTAATTAAAATAGATGTGGAGGGTTATGAGTTGTTTGTTTTAAAAGGGGGAATTGAAACTTTAAAGAAAACAAAAAAAATAATATTTGAATCAAGTTTGGAATTTTGTCAAAGATTTGATTACAGGACAAGTGATATCATTGCTTTTTTAGCTGATCTCAATTTTAAAGTTTACAAATTAGATGACAACAAGTTTCAAAATCAATTGCCAAAAGATTATCAATCTTTTGAGCATGAGGATTTGATTGCCATAAATAATTTTTAACATAAACCAAGTCCTTCAACCCTACCAAGAGTCAACGAAACAGAGAAATATTTGCATACTTGTTGTTTCATTTTAATTTAATTTTGAACCTAATTTAATTGTTCAAAAACATATTCAATTTGAAAAAATGGAAACCTGTTATTTTATCAAGTAAATCCATTCGTAGACATTTGAATTGACAAACCCTAATATTTATAAAACTCTCTATGATTGATTAAACCAAAATGGAGGCTTGAATCCTCCTATTTAATTTCTATTTCAACAAAGCCCCTACCTCATGACAAACTTTTCTAAAGTTTTCAAATAGGTATCAAAACCCATGAAAATTGGTACATCGCCGTGGTCAGCTTCTGGTATGCGGTGTTGTTCTTTGTAAGTTCCTTTTAGTTGGTATAAATAACATCGCCATTTGTTTTGATGCCCAAGAAATTTTCTTGTTCACCATGAATCCAACAAAATGCTTGTTCCCATCCATACCAATTACGTTACTATTTATTGAATGCTACATATTCAAATTTTGAAAAAGGAGATTATTGTTATAAACCTGAAAATATCATGGCTAGATTATAAAACTGTTAAACACATTTGAATTCAACCAGTACATGTAAGCAAGACTCATATTTTTTGTAAGTAAATACTAGAAATAAATAGAAATTTTTCATGTATTAAACAAAACAAATGATACCTTGTTTATTGTGATTGATTTCAGTTTGTTTGTTCATTATTTAAATTAGTGTTAAATTAATAGCTATGATTAAAAAATTATTCTTGTCAACTTTCATATTTGGTGCGGCAACTATCTATGCTCAAACTGACAGCACCAAAGAAGAAATGATAGACTTCAGTCAATTTGAAGTAGTTGAGCCAAGCGGAATTCAAAGGTATTGTACCAGTAAAGTTCTAGGACTTAGCCCAAGTAAACTAATTTCTATTGGTTACGATATTCAAACCAATCATACACTTAAAAATTATGAAGGATCGGAAACCTATGATTTAATAGGTAATAAAAATCAGGCAAGCATTCAAAATACTTCTGGATTAAGAATTGCAGCCAATTACCCAATTTTATCAAATACCAAATGGCTAATTAACCTTGGCGCAACTTATTGGAGAAGCAATTTTCATATGGGAAGCCATGATGGTACAAACCACGTGATTCATAAATTACACGAGAATGGGCTTACTACTATTGGCTTAAATACAACCATATTCAAGCCCCTTAACGAAAAGTACTTTATTTTAGCTTTTGCAAGTGCAGATGCAAATGGAGATTACAAACTCAATAGCACTGATATTGGATCCTATTTGGTTAAACCTAAAATTACAGCTGCAGCCTTCTTTGGAAAGAAAAGAAGCGATTATTCTATTTTAGGATTTGGTATATCAAGAACCTACAGGCCAGGCGCCTTGGGCATAATTCCATTGATTTTGTTTAACCATACTTTTCAAAACAGAAAATGGGGTATTGAATCTTTGTTTCCTGCTCGCTTTGCTGTTAGAAGAACCATCAACACGCGAAACTTATTGTTTGTTGGATATGAGTTAGAAGGCAACAGTTACAGCATTAGCAATCCTGTAGGAGTTGCATCTGTTCCTTTGTATGATAATTTAGAATTGAGACGGTCTGAGTTAAGGCCTAGAATTACCTACGAATGTTCATTGAGCGGGTTCATTTGGCTTTCAGTTCAAGCTGGATACCGCATCAATTACAACTTTAATATTGACCAAGGTGATAAATTCAGGCTTATAGGTTCAGATGAAAAATACCATATGGTAAACACCTTAACCAATCCGCTATATTTCCAAGTATCCTTGAATTTGGTATCTCCTTAATGGGCGATCTTATTTTTTCTTGAGTTCAAGACGTCTCCAAACATCAGTTCTTCCAAAGGCAGAAATGCCAATGAATCCACGAATATTCATAGAATTGTTGTCTGTTAAGCTGATGGTGCAATTATAGGTACTACCACTCTCTGGATCGTAAATAGTACCATCTTCCCAAACATTGTCTCCTTTAAATTCAAAACCAGCAAGCATTCTCATACCCAATAAAGGGGTATTTCTTTTGCTTTCATCGGGATTGTTTTTGTCAACTTTGGGTTTACCTTCTTCGTTAATGGGCTCACGCAACCAAACTATTCTTCCGTAATAATAATTACCCGATTTTATAATATTTACCCTGGCTTTTCCTGAACCAGTTTCCCATACCCCAACGATGGCATCACTTGTAAAATCTTGTGCGAAAACTTGGGTACTTACAAAGCTTCCTAATAAAAATGCTAACAATAAAATTACTTTTTTCATTCTGTAAATATTTAAAACCTATAGACAATTATAATAAAATTAGGTTTTAAAATTCTTGTGAATTGTTCCAAGTGAGTTCAAAATTTAGCTTTTGAACCAATGGTGAAAAAACAATTGAAACACAGTTTACTACTTAAGAATAATTCCCAATTAGGGAATTTGCCTGCATATTTGAACAAAAAGGTGCTTAACGCATGTATTTGATTTTGTGCTATTTAAAATTAAAAATCTTGCATTTTGAGCGTTTGGCTCTTCTTTTGAAAACAATTGGTAACTAATTTTTCTAAAGGTATGAAATTTTGTATTCCCAAGTGTTCAAAACTATTTTTATTGATTTATGGTTTCTTCATTAGCACAACAATCTTATCATGTAAAAGAGATCAAGATTTAATACGTCCTAAATCCAATCAAGCCAAACAAGCAACCTCTACTGGAGAATTGAAAGTTGCTGAACATTTCAATTGGGAAACCAGCAATGAAATTGAATTTGAAATTACGCCTACTCAATCAGGCTTATTGTTGATACAAGGAGAAAACGCAGAAGTGTTTCACAAAGCTTTTGTGCATGCAGGTACGACATACAACCCAAAATTTTCTATACAAAACAAATTCACAAAATTGAATGTGTTTTTTAATGGTAAACAAGAAAAATTTACTTTGACTGCCAAGTCAAAAATCAAAAGTAATTTGAAATAATACACTGTAAATTAATCACAATGAACGTATCAAAAATAAAACCTATTGCATTGTCAACTATTAAGGTTTGTGCATTTTTCTTATTGATTTTGAACTTTATGTTTGTTACCGTACATGCAGAAGGAACAAAAGAAATGACTCCTTCTTCTTCTGTTAACAATGTGGAACTTCAAGTTAACAGATCAGCAACTGGAGGTTTTGCCTCAACATTTGCTGGTTGGACAGCTACGAGTCAGAACGACCGTTTGTTTATTCATATCAAAGATTATACAACTGAAAAAATTTATTTGGGTTTTCAAAAATCAAGTTCCAGTCAGACTGTTTACTATAGAATAAAAAGACCCGATGGTACCGTAGTAGCGGGTCCAACACTTATACCTACATCTGGAAACGGATTCATCAGCAGTTGGTCACAAGCGAACATTGGTCCATCAACCTTAACAGGAAATAACGGTGGTTATACACCTATTGCACTAGATTTAAATGCAAATGCAACAACTCGTTACAATGGTGATTATTACATTGAATTCAATGCTACAAATACTACCGCCAATACAACAGAAATATTTTTAAAATATTATGATGTAACTGTTGCCAATGGTGCAAGCAATACCAATGTTAAAAAGGGCAGATTATGGTCATATTATTGGGGATTCAATTCAGGCGGATACACACCACCCAATATTTGCGCGGGTAGTTTGTTTGTGTATTCTAAGGACTCAATTGTTACTGAGGTTGACTTAAATGGTATATCGCCTTATTATTTTAGAATTTTTGCCAATTCAACTGGAATAGGAAATACAGGAAACATTACTACCGATAGAAAATCAAAAGACTTTGGTTCAAACAATCCTAATGATAGACCCGAGTTTAAAGTTTTCTTGAATGACCCCGATAATGACGAGTATCCTAGTGCCACTGGTGGTGACAGGGCTGCAACTTTTAATGCAATTACAGGCTGTCCTGGAAATTATTGCCTTAATTTCACCATCAATGGTGATGCACTGGCAGAGTTAAAATTAGACTTGAATAACAACGGAATTTATACCGACCCGATTGACCGTGTTTTAGAAGCGAATGTTTCAGGTGGAAACAATTGTGTTGCTTGGGATGGCTTAAACGGATTAGGAGGAACCGTAACAAGTAGTGCAAATATCAAAGTAGAGCTTTCTACCAAAGTGGGTACTTTACACATCCCTGTTTATGATGCAGAACAACATACCAATGGGTATTTGGCTGCAATAGTTAGACCAATTGGTATTGGAACAATGACAGTGTATTGGGATGATAACAATTTAAGTGGTGGTTCTAAGAATTTAACTGGAACACCAGCTACAGCACCTGTTGGTGGAAGTACAACAGTAGCTGGACAACACAGCTGGTTAGATCCAGCAGGTAACCAGCGTACTATGAATACTTGGTTTACAACCAAAAAAACAGTTTCAAATAGTTTTACTGTATCATTTGTTGCTGACCCTAACCCAAATGTTTCTCCTATTACTGGCTCCAACAGTGTTTGTATAGGTTCTACAATTAATTTAAGTACTGCTAGTTCAGGGGGTGCTTGGAGTTCAAGCAACAATGCTGTAGCTACTGTGAATAGTTCTGGAGTAGTAACTGGAATTGCTAATGGTACAGTTACCATTTCTTATACGGTAACATCAACATGTGGTTCTACAACAGTAACTAAAAATTTAAGCACTGTCACTGGAGGATCATTGGCATCAATTTCAGGTGTATCTTCTATTCAAACTAATGCTACTACAAGTTTTTCTGATTCTACATCTGGCGGTACATGGTCAAGTGCAAATACATTAATTGCAACTGTTGATACAAATGGACTTGTGACAGGAAAAGCACCTGGTACAACTACCATTTCTTATACCATCAATAGTGGTTGTCTAACGGGAACAGTGACTAAACAAATTACAGTAACTGACATAGCACCTACTGCTGTAAATGATACTACATTTACCATGGTCAATGTGCCTAAAAACATCAGTCCATTGGCAAACGACCAAATAGGTAGTTACCCATTCAACAACTCAAGTATAGAATTTTTAACAGGTACAGCACCTAATCCAGAAACAGTAGGTGTATTTACAACACATGCTAGTGGTACAGTTACCTTTACACCAGTAAACAATTTTACTGGACTTGCTTCTATTGGCTACAGAATTTACGATACAGGTGGACAATCTACAACAGCATATATTATTGTAACTATTTCTGAAAACTGTAATACAGACAGTGACGAAGATGGAGCTTCTGATTGTATTGATGAATATCCTAACGACCCACATAAAGCATTTAACAACCATTATCCTCCTGATGGATATGCAACCTTGATGTTCGAAGATTTATGGCCAAGTTTAGCTGATTACGATTTCAATGATGTTGTAGTAGATTATCATGCAAATACAATCACGAACAGTAATAACCAAGTGGTAGAAGTTATTTATACGATGATTGCAAAAGCAAGTGGTGCTATATTACACAATGGATTTGCTTTTCAACTTGATGGCATTGCACCAAATAAAATTTCAAGTGTAACAGGTGCAAAAGCAAGTGGTGCCTCTTGGTTAGCTCTAGGAACAAATGGCACAGAAAACGGACAAGATTACGCCAATATTATTGTGTTTGATGATATTTACAAAGTATTGACTTCAAATGGAAATGGAGACTTTGTGAATACCTTTATGAATGCTTCAAAAATGCCATTTGATACCAGTGTTATAACTGTTAAATTTATTGACAATGGTACTGTTCCCTCTGGAGGTGCAATCGATTTAAGTAGTTTCCCTCAATCTGCATTTAATCCATATATCATTGCTGGAGATACGAACGGACAGACACAAATTAGAAGTAAAGAAATTCACCTACAAAACAGAGTACCGAGCAAGAAAATGAACACAGACTGGTTTGGCACTTACGAAGACAACAGCATTCCAAATGAAGGAAGGTATTACAAAACCAAAAACAATTTGCCATGGGGATTAGAAATTTCTACCTCAATCCCTCATATGCAAGAAAAGCAAGATATTTCAACTGGTTATTTAAGATTTTTGGATTGGGCTAGAAGCAATGGAAGTAGCAATACCAATTGGTATTTAGATGCCAATGGAAACAGAGACAATACCAAGATTTATACCAAATAATATTCTTAAGTTAAATTTTTTAAAAAGGGTTTGTAGAAATATAAACCCTTTTTTTATGTCTGTAAATGAGTTTAGCATTGTAAGGAGATGAAACTAGACAATCAAGTTCAACTATTCAATTTTATCGGTCTACAAGAAGTAAAACTTAGAGAAGAACTCTATATACTTCATGAGCTCATCTTGCGCATCAAACCACATGCACAATTGTGGTTTTTTGATGGCAAAAATGAAACAGGTAAAATTGTCACAAACCCCAATATGGGCTATGGAACTTGTATGTTGAAACAAGCTGCCAAAAAAACGCGAGAGTTTTATAGAATTGGCATCAGCCCCAATTTACAAGGCATATCTATTTATGTATTTGGGCTTGAAGATGAAAACCTACCTGAATCAACACTACAAAGATAAAATTGGAAAGGCTAAAATCAGTGGCTATTGTATCAAATTCAAATCCTTAAACGACATTGATATGAAGGTTTTACAATTGCTGTTTGAAAATGAATTGAACAAAGAATAATCAAACAAAAATGCTTGATGATGAAGGCATTTAAAGAAATTTAGAATACTCAAAATACCAAACTACATAGAATCTTATCAACAATTGAATTGAATTCGGTTTTTGTCTCTAATTTTAGTGCAAAAACCTACCAATATGAACGATATCATTTGCCCGAATTGTAACAAAGCCTTCAAAGTTGACGAAACAGGATACGCAAGTATTTTAAAACAAGTACATGACAAAGAATTCAATGAGGAACTTAAAAATAGATTGGCATATATAGAAAATGAAAAAGCCAATGCCTTAAAATTACAAGAAGCTACGCTTAAAACTGGATATCAAAATTTATTGGCCAAAAAAGAGGCTGAAATTGTTGAACTCAAAGCCATGAAAGAAAAAGAACTCATGGCATTGGTGGCTAGCAAACAAACTGAGATTTTAGAAATGAAAGCCAAAATAGAGCAGGCTGAATTGGATAAAAAAATAACGGTGAGTGAAGCGGTTCAACAAATTGAGAAAGAACGTGATCTTCTTTCAAACAACTTAAGAAATAAGGAGATAGAAAGTCAATTGCTCGAAAAATCTTTACAAGAAAAATTCAATGCCGAATTAAAAATCAAGGAAGACATCATCAAATTGAAAGATGAAGAAATTGCCATGAGAAAAGACATGAAATCGAGACTCTCTACCAAAATGATTGGAG
>Ga0209400_1000567_pt1 | contig 32088 bp, 39 predicted proteins | sample M_130807_EF_Meta_FD_187313 | JGI IMG/M metagenome (GOLD analysis project Ga0209400, IMG submission 187313) | Freshwater microbial communities from Lake Montjoie, Canada to study carbon cycling - M_130807_EF_MetaG (SPAdes) (version 2) | ecosystem: Environmental > Aquatic > Freshwater > Lake... | reverse complement strand
TGTTCCAGATGCTGGAAGAACAAATGAATACTGGTCTATTAAAGATACAAAAATGTACTACATTGGAACATACCATGTTGGTAATTCTTATATTGAATTATCTTGGCAAGGTAAAGAAATTATTAATAAAGTGACAAAACAAGAATCATCTTCTTGACACAATAAATAAATGTTGATATGATTAATATGTTCATGGGAGAACATATGAGTGCTAAAACATTTGATAAAACAAAATTCAAAGAAAAGGTAGCAAATCAAACTCAAAATGAACAAATTGAAGATTTAGAATATCTTCAAGAGAAGAAGAAAAGACTAAATCGTTCCGAACTTTTTAAGAGAGCAACAAATGAGTCGTAAAGCCAAACATAGTCATGGTCGTCGCAGACGCAAGCTTGGTTCAAAAAAGCGTCGTGCTCGTAAGCTTCGTAAATAATTAATCATTTTTGCCTCCTATTTATTTATAGGGGGCATTTAAATGATTTATTGTATAGAAATAACTGATTATCATAATAGACAAATAATTCTTGGTCTTAAGAAAGACCAACAAGGTATTGAATATGGTTGTTTGTACAACCTAGAATCTATTGAAGATGCCGAAACGGCAATTAGAAATAGATGGAAATATAATGGTACAATAAAAATAATAAAAAATGGAATTGTAATTGGAGTATTAGATGCCAAGTCCATATGAAACAGTAGCAGTATCTGGCGGAATGGACCCCGTTCACAAGGGTCATGTTAGAATGATTCAAGAAGCAGCACAATTTGGCGAAGTTATTATTATTTTAAATTCAGATGAATGGCTCATGCGTAAAAAGGGTTTTGTTTTTATGTCATGGGAAGAAAGAGCAGAAATTCTTGAATCAATTAAAGGTGTAAAAAAAGTTGTTCGTGTTGATGATACAGATGGTTCTGTATGTGAAGCACTACGTAGAGAAAAACCAACATATTTTGCAAATGGTGGCGATAGAACAGATAAAAACACGCCAGAAATGGAAGTGTGTATTGATTTAGGTATTTCGATGTTGTGGGGAGTTGGTGGAGGAAAAATTCAATCTTCTTCTGAATTGGTTGCAAATATTCGTAAATAATGTTTTACAAACTATCAGTTTTTGCATTATCTTGTATTTTTGATGTTTTAATGAATCCAAGTATTTTTTACACTTGTTTGACTATTTACACCGCTATGGTTATATATACATGGCTTTTCATGGAGAAAAAGTATGCTTAGTTTTGTATTTATGTTTTTCCTTGCTTGCACAGGCAAGGCAGATAGTGATAGTGCTACTGGCGTTGATAGCGCAGATGTAGCAGAATAAATTTAAGGAGATAATATAATATGTTTTTAGTTCTTAGTGCAATTATCGCTTGTTCCGGTGGTGCCGAACCTGCACCAGCAGAAGTGGCACCAGCTACCGAGCAAGCTCCCGCTGCTGAACCAGCCGCAGAAGCAACAGAAGCTGCTGCAACTGAAGCCGAAGCTGCCCCAGTATCAGAGACTACTGAAACACAAACCACTACTACCACAACTCAACAATAGTAGTTATATTAAAAGTGTTGCCACCCGCGAACCCCAAGGGTGCTGTCTGGTGCAAGTCAGACCAACTTTTTTAATATGAGGATAATTTGAGGACCGAAACCCGCCGTCAGCGTTATAACAATAAGATTAATACTGCACAAAAGTATCCAATTTCAATTGCTACTGTCAATTTTATGTGCGATGAAAATCTTGCTTATGTAGTTAGAACCGTAGGATGTTTTGGTCTAACAGATGTTCATGTGATTGGCTCTATTCCAGAATACAGAGAAATGCGTAAGTATTCTGGCACATTGAACAACTATGTACAGATGCATCAATACAAGAATCCACATGAGTTTCTTGTTGCGATGAAAAACAAGGGAATCAAACTTGTTTCTCTAGAACTTTGTGATGGTGCATCAAACATTGAAGATTATAATTTTGATTTTAATGAACACATTTGTATTGTAACAGGACACGAAACAACAGGAGTACCAGCAGAAATTCTAGCAAATTCCGATAAAATCTATATTCCTATGGACGGCATCGGATATTCTCTTAATACTAGCCAAGCAGCAAATATTGCTGCATACGAAGCAGTTAAGCAGTACAAGCGCATTAACTTTGGAGTAAGACAGGCTAGTTGAGTAACATAAGGAGGGAATAAAATTGTTACTTAGTTTATTACTAGCATGTTTTGAAAAACCAAAAGAAGAAAAAATAGTGATTGAACAAAAAACAGTCACCTCTTATACTACCAACATTAATGAACAGCAAAAACAAACTGCCATGACAATCGAAAATAGTTTAAGAATGATGGAAATTCCAGATAACATTATTGCTGCCGCAATTGTTAATGGTATTGCTGAATCTGAACTTGATGCGAATGCTGTTGGTGACAATGGAAAGTCATATGGGATTTTTCAACTTCATAATTCTGGTTTGGGTAATAAAATCTCTCCTCATTATAGAAAGAATATTCATATCAACTCTAGTGTTGTTGGTATTCAAATTTTAAAAAATGAAAATTTAATTAAACAAGACCAAAAAGGTGCATGTATTGGTAAATTAACACAAATTATTACAAAAGATATTATGCGACCAGACGACGTTAGTTATCAAATGCAATTGAGAAATAAACTAGCACAAGTTACATTTCCAGAGAGGATATGAAAATGGAAATAAAGAAAGGTACAAAATGCATTCTTAGCAATTTAGGTCATTATAATTTTTTTTATATGTCCGATAAAATTGTAGAGTTTAATCGTGATTGTAGTGTCGAAGTTAAACCATATGTTAATACTATCGACACTTCATATATTGCCGTTCAAACAATTGCTAAAAATATTGGTATTTACGAAGTAAATTCAAGCGATGAAGACAAAGTAATTGTTTGGATTTCAAAATAATAAAATAATCAATTTATTTTTAACCCCCGCAAGGGGGTTTTTTATTTGACATAACAAAAAAGATGTTATATTGCTATTTATAGTATCAACGGATTTTAAATGGCAAAAAAGACATACGTTTTGGATACGAGTGCTTTATTAACTGATAGTGATTGTATAAATAATGGTTTTGGAAATAACGATTTATTAATTCCATTAAAAGTATTGGAAGAATTAGATAAACACAAAAAAAGACAAGATTTAGTTGGTGCTAATTCAAGAAAAGTTATTAGAACTCTTGATTCATTACGAGAAAAAGGCTCCTTATATGAAGGCGTAAGATTAGGAAAGGGTAAAGGAATATTAACTGTCAAAAGTTATAATCATTCCATGAATTTCCCACCAGACTTAGATTTATCTGTTCCAGATCATCAAATACTCGCTGTTGCTTTAAGCGAAAAAGAAGCAGGAGCAAAAGTAATAGTTGTTTCTAACGATATCAATATGAGAGTTATTTGTGATTCTATTGGTATGGAATCAGAAGATATGAATCCAGAAAAAGTAGTTGAAAGTTCTTCAAGTCTTTATACTGGTTTTGTTGATGTTATTGTTGATGATGAATTTATTGATAGATTTTATGAAAATGAAAACCTTATTCTTCCAGAACAAAAGGAGAAGTTATTTTCGAATCAATATTTGATGCTGACTTCTTCACTCAATAATAAGAAGACAGCATTGGCAAAGTTTGTTGCTCCAAATCTTCCATTAGCAAGACTAGTTCCATTTGGAAAGAAAGGTATTAATGGAATCAAGCCAAGAAATAAAGAACAATCTTTTGCTCTTGATTTATTAATGAACCCAGAAATTCCATTAGTTTCTATTGTTGGTAAGGCTGGCTGTGGAAAGACGATGCTCGCAATAGCAGCGGGTCTGGAGCAGACAATTGGATTAGACAATAAATACTCACGTTTAATTGTTTCGCGTCCTGTACAGCCAATGGGTAAGGATATCGGCTTCCTTCCCGGCACATTAGAAGAGAAAATGTCTCCTTGGCTTCGTCCAATTCAAGACAACTTACAATTCTTGATGGGCAACGACAAAATAACTCTTGATATGTACATGCAAAAAGGAGTTATTGAGATTGAAGCAATTACATACATTCGTGGTCGTTCAATCTCAAACGCATATATCATTATTGATGAAGCACAAAACTTATCAATGCATGAAATTAAAACAATCATTACCAGAGTTGGTGAAAATTCAAAGGTTGTTTTAACTGGTGATATTGAACAAATTGATAACGTATATGTTGACGAAACTACTAATGGGCTTACATATGTTGCTGAGAAATTTAAACCATATGATTTGGCTGGACACGTAACATTAATGAACGGAGAGCGTTCAAAGGTTGCCACATTAGCCTCAAAGATTTTGTAATGAAAACAATAGTTGAATCAATAAAAGAAAAAAACGAGAAAATAAAGAAAAAGTTAAAAGATAGAAAACTTTTTAACAGAATATATGTGTGGGAAAAAGACGCAGCACCACAAGAAGTTGATATTGATAAAGCATTGGCTATTTTAGTATCAAAAATACCAAAACCTTTCTTTGCAAATGTCGAAGGTATTTATATTGGTCAGTTCCCAGAATTAAACAAAAGAAGTTTGAATGCTCTTTTTCAAGATAATGCAATTTATATTACAAACCTTCTTATGGATACAGATGATTTAGTAAAAAATATTGTTCATGAAATTGCACATGCTATCGAAGAACAATATGATGAATACATCATTGAAAATGATAAATTACGAAGAGAGTTTTTAACTAAAAGAAAACAATTAAAGAAAATATTAAGTTTAAACCATTATGTCGTTGCAGAACAAGACTTTGACAACCTTGAATATGACCAAAGATTTGATGAATTCCTTTATCAAGAAATTGGATATCCAGTTATGCACACATTAACTGCAAATCTTTTTGTTTCTCCATATGCCGCAACATCATATAAAGAATACTTTGCAAATGGATTTGAACATTATTATTTAAATGACTTTTTAGCAGTTAAGCAAATAAGTCCAAATTTGTTTAATGCAATAACAAAAATAGAAAATATCGAATAAGGTGATATATGACTGAAAATGAAACTTTAATGACCGAAGTAAAACCAGAAACTCCAATGAAAGAATGGCTTTTAAATTATGTTGGAGAACAATTTAAACCAGAAGATGGTGGTATTACTGTTGAAATGATTGTAGATGCAATGGCTAAAGAATTTCCAGAATTTGTTTTAGCAATTGCAGAAGAAAACTTCATACGTGGTTATCAACAAGCACTTTATGATGTTGATTTTAAACCATCACAAGAAACTGTTGACTCTGTATAGTGGTTGTGTTATATTAAACTGCTACATAGGGTGTTGCTTTGCCTCACATTTCCTTTTCGGAACTTAAAACTTGGAACGAATGTCCGTTTAAACGCAAACTAATCTATCAAGACAAAATTAAAGTATTTACCTCTAACGAATATACAATTTTTGGAACATCTGTTCATGAAACTTGTGAAAAGTCCCTACTTAAAGAAATTGACGAGGGTAAATGCGGTGAATATTTCGAAACCAACTTTAAGAATGCGATTGAGAGTGCTAAAACACAAACTACAATTGACGAAAATTTGGTTTCAGATATGGTTACACAGGGTAAGGCAATCTTCGAAGATTTGTTTTCGTCAATTAAAGCGTATTTGGGTGAGTACGACGTTGTATCCTCCGAAGAAGACCTACTAGAAAGTATTAGTGAAGACTATAACTTCAAGGGGTTTATTGATTTGGTACTAAAAACACCAGATGGGAAGTATCATATCATTGATTTTAAGACCTGTTCATGGGGTTGGGACACGAAGAAGAAGTCTGACCCTATGGTTACATATCAGTTGACGTACTACAAGGAATTTTTTGCAAAAAAGCACAATATTCCACTTGATAACATTGAAACTCATTTTTGTCTTTTGAAGCGAACTGCAAAGAAGAATAGAGTTGAGTTTTTTCGCGTTTCAAGTGGAAAAAAGAAGATGGAAAATGCAAATAATCTCTTGACAAAAGCGATTGGAAGCATTAATGGTAATATGCACGTTAAAAATCGCCTTTCTTGTAAGGGATGCGAATTTTATAAAACACAACATTGTACATAATAGTAGTTTATTTAAGACCATTAGAAAAGATTGAAAATATAAAAAAAAGTAACAGGATAATAGATGAAAAAAATTAAAATTCTTACTCTGAGCGACCACCCTTTCTCTCCTTCTGGCGTTGCTCATATGTCCAAAAATATTATTGAAGGCATGTTGGCTACTGGAAAGTATCAATTTATCTCTCTTGGTGGCGCAATTAAGCATCAAGATTATCGTCCACAAAAAACACAACAATGGGGCGATGATTGGGTAATCGTTCCAGTTGATGGTTACGGTACTCCAGAAATGATTCGTTCTTTTTTAAGGTCTGAACGTCCAGATATTCTTTGGTTTATGACAGACCCACGCTTTTGGGGTTGGTTATGGCAGATTGAAAACGAAATTCGCCCTAATGTACCAATGATTTATTATCATGTATGGGACAACTATCCATATCCAATGTTTAATCGCAAGTTTTATCTATCAAATGACCATGTTGCTACTATCTCTAAACTTTCAGATGATATTGTTGCTACAGTAGCACCAGAAGTAGACAGAACTTATGTTCCACACGCTGTTGATACCAATATCTTCAAGAAACTACCAGCAGAAGATGTATTAAAATTTAAGAGAGAAAATCTAAAAATTAATGATGATAGATTTGTGTTTTTTTGGAATAATAGAAATGCTAGACGTAAACAATCGGGTTCTGTAATTTGGTGGTTTGATGAATTTTTGAACAAAACTGGTAAGAAAGCATCGCTTGTTATGCATACAGAACCTAAAGACCCAAATGGTCAAGATTTGATTGTTATTATCAACGAACTTAAACTTACAAATGGCGAAGTTTTGATATCGCAACAAAAAGTACCACCACAAAATCTTGCGCTTTTCTATAACGCTGCTGATGCAACAATAAATATTTCAGACGCAGAAGGGTTTGGACTTGCAACACTTGAATCGCTTGCTTGTGAGACTCCAATTATTGTTAATAAAACAGGTGGATTACAAGACCAAATTAGAAATGGCGAGAACGTATATGGTGTTGAAATTGTTCCTTCATCAAGAGCAGTAATTGGTTCACAAGATGTACCTTATATCTATGAAGATAGAATCTCAAACACTCAATTTGTTGGCGCATTAGATGTATTTACAAATATTCCAAAACAACAAAGAGAAATGATTGGACAGGCTGGTAGACAGCATGTTATAAACAATTTTAGTTTTGATAATTTTATTTCTCAATGGGATAAAATCTTTACAGACACATACAACAACAAAGGTTCTTGGCCTAATAGAGCATATAAAGGCTGGGAGTTGAAGGAAATATAATGAAAAAGAAGATTTTAGTTTCTGGCCCTATTTTAACGGCTTCTGGCTATGGCGAACAAGCGCGTTTTGCAATTAGAGCATTACGTTCAAGAGAAGATTTGTTTGATGTTTATCTTGCGCCAACTGCATGGGGTCATTGCGGCTGGATTCACCAAGATAATGAAGAAAGAAAGTGGATTGACAATCTTATACTAAAAACAATTCAGTACACTCAAATGTCGAATGGACAACCACAATACGATATGTCGCTACAAATTACTATTCCAAATGAATGGAAGAAGTTAGCACCTGTTAATATTGGCTATACAGCAGGAATTGAAACCAACAAGATTTCCCCTCATTGGATTCAACCAGCAAATCACATGGACAAGATTATAGTTGTTTCAAATTTTGCCAAAAAGGGATTTGAAAATGGAGTTTATAACGTTGAAGATAGTCAAACTGGCAAACAAGTTTCAAATTTTAAAACAACAACTCCTATCGAAGTTGTTAACTATCCTGTTCGTAAACAAGAATCTAAGTCAATTGACCTTCAACTATCGACAGACTTTAATTTTCTTGTTGTAGCGCAAGGTGGACCAAGAAAGAATCTTGGTAACACAATTAGATGGTTTATTGAAGAATTTAAGAATGAAAATGTAGGTCTTATTTGTAAAACACATCTTGCTGGTGCTTCTCAAATTGACAGAGAAGCAATTATTGCAAATATCAGCAATTTATTAAATGAATATAAAGATAGAAAATGCAAAGTATACGTCCTCCACGGCGATATGAGCGAAGCAGAAATGGCAGGACTCTATACCCATCCAAAAGTAAAAGCGTTGCTCTCGCTGTCTCACGGCGAGGGCTATGGCCTTCCAGTATTTGAGGCAGCGTACTACGGACTTCCTGTTATCACAACAGAGTGGTCTGGTCCAACTGACTTTATGTATTGCGAAAACAAAGATGGTAAAGTTAAACCACATTTTGCAAAAGTCAATTACGCATTACAACCAGTACAATCAGAAGCCTTGTGGAGTGGCGTAATTGAAAAAGATATGATGTGGGCTTTCCCAAATCCTCTTTCTGCAAAAGAGCAAATGAGAGAGGTTTATAAGAATCACGATAGATTCCGTGGTCAAGCAAAACGTCTTGCCCTTCATATCGAGAAAGAATATGAACAAAATAAAGTGAATGAATTGTTTGTTAATGTTCTTAATAAACAAGACAAATACGACTTAAATCAATGGATTAATAACTTTAATCAAAATCAAATTTTACATCATGAATAATATTGTATATATTTCTGATTATTTTTTAAATGAGATAGTTGGTGGTGGTGAATTAAATGATAATGAACTGACAAACATTATTGAATTAAATGGTAATAAAGTTTTAAAACTTAAATCAAATTATGTTACTGTATCTATTTTAGAAACATTAAAAAATAGTTCTTTTATTGTTTCCAATTTTGTTAATTTGCATCCTTCTTGTATTGATTATTTTTGTAAAAATTTAAATTATATTATTTACGAACACGACCACAAATATCTTGTTCATAGAAATCCTGCTATTTATGCAAATTTTACTGCTCCAATTGAACACATTATAAATTATGAATTTTATAAAAATGCAAAAACAATTTTTTGTCAATCAACTTTTCATAAAAATATTATTTATCAAAATTTAAAATTGGATAATATTTTTAGTGTTGGAGGCAATTTATGGTCTATTGAATCACTTGATTTAATTGAAAAACTTTCTAGTAATATAAAAAATAGTTGTTTTGCTGTTCTTGACTCCGATATTCAGCATAAAAACACGTATGATGCTGTTATGTTTTGTAGATATAAAAATTATGATTTTTGTTTAGTAAAAGATTCAAATTATAATTCATTTTTAAATAAATTATCTACCAATAAAGGATTGGTTTTCTTCCCAAAAACACCAGAAACATTATCTCGTTTATGTGTAGAAGCAAGAATGATGAACTTAGAGGTTATTACCAATAATTTGGTTGGCGCAACCCAAGAAAAATGGTTCAATATTAAAGGAAAAGAATTAGTTGATTTTTGCAAGGAAATGAGATATAACATATACAATTCAGTTATGGCAAAATTGTGATTTCTGTCGTTGTTCCAAATTATAATACAAACTTTGAATATTTTTGTGAGTGCATTGATAGTATTACAATACAAACATTCAAACAATTTGAAGTTATTATCGTTGATAACGGAAGTGATGCTGAAAATCTTAAAAAATATAAAAAGTATATTGAAAATATTGCAAATGTTCGTTTTTTGGTTTGTGATAGACAAAAGAATAAAAAAAATCTTTCTGTTGCTTTAAATTATGGTATCAAAAATAGCAAATACGAACTAATTGCTAGAATGGACGCCGATGATATTATGATGCCAGATAGATTAGAAAAACAATACGATTATTTTATCAATAATGATGTAGATATCTTAGGTGGTCAGTTGCAATATTTACACAATAACAGCACTACAAATCACCCTTCTTTTATTAGCAAAGAAATACCAATCAATTCGATTTGGTTCATTAACCACCCAACTGTTATGTTTAAAAAACATAAAATTTTGAATATTGGTGGCTATCAAGAAGAACCAGAATTTATAGCAGAAGATTATGAGTTGTGGACAAGAAGTTTGAAAAATGATTTAAAAATTCACAATTTGAAAGATATTATTATTAAATATAGAGTTCATGATAACAACTTGACATTTAAGGATAAAAATAATCCATATTATGAATCTCTCTTGCAATATATTAGAAAAGGATATATTCAATATTATACGGAGTTGAAAAAATGAGAATTCTTGTTACTGGTGGTGCTGGCTTCATTGGAGGTCACTTAGTTCAAAGGCTTATTACCGATAATCATCATGTGATTGTTGTTGATAATGAATCTGCCACCTCATCAGATAAATTTAATTGGTTTGATACCGCAGAAAATCACAAAACAGACATACTTGATAGAGAAAAAATGGAATCAATTTTTTCTTCTGGAATTGATTATGTATTTCATCTTGCAGCAGAAACAAAAATTCAATTAGCAGTTGAACAACCAGAAAAATGTTTCAATACCAATATTAATGGGACAACAATCCTTCTTGAATTAGCAAAAAAGTACAATGTTAAAAGAATAATTGTCGCTTCATCAAGTTCTGTATATGGATTTAACGAGGTTCCAAATCATGAAGAACAACACCCAGATTGTCTCAATCCTTATGCAGCCAGCAAATTGTGTGACGAAATAATTTGTAATACATATTATAAAATTTATGGTTTAGAATCTATATGTTTTAGATTTTTTAATGTTTATGGTGAAAGAATGCCCAATCGTGGTTCATATGCACCTGTTATTGCTGTTTTTGATAGACAAAAGTTAAATAATGAAAAAATGACAATTACAGGTGATGGTAAGCAAAAACGAGATTTTGTTTATGTTCATGATGTGATTGATGCAATGTTGTGTGGTATGACTACGACAAATAAGAATTGTCTTGGACAATATTATAATATTGGTAGTGGCACTAATATTAGTATCAATGATGTTGCTAAAATTATGAAAGGCGTATATGTTTATATACCAGAAAGAAAAGGCGATGCAAAAGAAACTTTAGCCGATTTAACTAAAATTAAAAAAGATTTAAATTGGACTCCAAAAGTTAAACTTGTAGAGTGGTTAAATAAATTTTGTGAGAATAGATATGGTAATTGATAATAATACTGGTATTTGGCAAAATAATTCGTTTGAAGGTCATGGATATGATACTTTCTTGTCTAATGCATTAGTTCACATTCTTAAAAAAAATAATATTTCCGATGTTTATGATTTTGGATGCGGTCATGGTCTATACACAAGAAATTTATTAGTTAATAAAATTAATTGTCAGGGATATGATGGTAACCCATATACACAACAATTAACAGATAATTTATGTAATGTTTTAGATTTATCCAAACCTTTTGATATGCCAAAAAAAGAATATGTAATAACTCTTGAAGTTGGTGAACATATACCAAAAATTAATGAAGATATTTTTATTGGTAATGTTCATAATCACAATATAAAAGGTGTTATTTTATCTTGGGCTGTCGTTGGACAAGGTGGCGATGGACACGTTAATTGTCAAAATAATGATTACATAAAACAAAAGTTTCACGACCTAGGATATAAAAATGATATTGAAGAAGAACAATTTTTAAGAATAAATTCTTCATTTTCATGGTTCAAAAACACTATTATGGTTTTTAAAAAATGATTACAAATTTAGTTATTGGGCATAATGGCAGATTAGGAAATCAAATTTTTCAATACGCTATTTTGAAATGTATCTCGTTAAAAAACGGATTTGATGTTGTATTACCAAAAGAAAACTCAGAAAGGGTCATTACTGGAAGATTTAATCCAGTATTAAATGATGTTGATAGATATAAACTAGATTTATTTGAATGTTTTGATATTTGTGACAATCTTCTCAGCGTAAATGAAATACACAAAAGTTTATCATTTCAATATGAAGAAAATTTTACTATGGATTATAATCATAGTCTTTTGGAAAATGCCAAAGATGCTACCAATTATGTTGGTTTTTATCAATGTGTTCAGTATTACTATGAATATGAAGATAAACTTAAACAAATTTTGAATATCAAACAAAATATCAAGAACTCTGCTTTAAATTATATTAATGAACTAAAAAATAAATATAACGTTTCTAATATTGTTTGTACTCATATAAGAAGAGGTGATTTATCACTTGATAATGGGCAATTTCAAGTTTTGTTATCTGCACAATATTATAACAAGATATTTGAAAATTTAACAAATCAGAATACAAAATTTCTTATTCTTTCTGACGATATTGAGTGGTGTAAGAAAAGTTTTGATAATAAAGATGTAATTTTTTGTGACGCAACAGATAAAAATATACAAAAACATATATTAGATTTTTGTATACTATCGTGTGGCGATAGTATAATAATGTCTAATAGTTCTTTTAGTTGGTGGGCTGCTTGGCTAAGTAACGCAAAAGACATATATTGTCCTAATAAGTGGTTTGGACCAGCATATAGTAACTTTCATGAAGAAAATATGAGACATCATAAATGGATACAAATATCGGTTGAGAGTGATTAATGATTATTGCTAAATGTCCTTTAAGGATTTCTCTTGTTGGTGGTTCTACTGATACAACATCATTTTTAGATAAATATAATTTTGGTTCTGTTGTAAGTTTTACACCAAATTTATATACTTTTGTTACTATTCATAAAAGCAATATTAAAAAATACATAATTAATTATTCTAAAAAAGAAGTTGTAGATTTTATTGATGAAATACAGAACGATATCGTTAGAGAGTGTTTGAGACATTTTAATACTGGTTATTGTACTGTCACATTTAATAGTAGCATTTTGTCCAGCGGCTCCGGGCTGGCTTCTTCTAGTTCTTACACCATAAGTATTATTAAAGCATTGACTATATTTCATAATACTGAAATGACAGATATTGAAATTTGTAATCTCGCATTTGAAATAGAAAAAATTTTTAATCCACTTGCAGGTATGCAGGATATATATGGCTGCGGTATTGGTGGATTTAAAAGAATAATTTTTGAAAAAAATAAACCACCATCTTTTAAATTTTTAGATTTATCATTTATAAACAATATTTCTACAATGTATTTAATCAATACAGGTGTTGTTAGAAATTCTACAAATGTATTAAAAACTTTAGATGTTGATAAATCTTTTCCTTTACTGGAGTTAACGCAAAAATTTGATAATATTATTTGTAATCAAAATAAAAATGAATTTTTTGAGTCATTTAATAATGGTTGGAAAATTAAAAAGAAAACATCACAAGAAATTACAAATAATGAAATAATAACTAAAATTGATGATTTTTTAAGTAATACAGAGTACATCATGGGACATAAATTGTGTGGTGCAGGTGGTGGTGGTTATTTTCTTGTTTTTGTTGATAATAATAAAAAAGATGATTTTGAAAATAAAATATCTTGCATATTTCCTGATAATCAGTTAATTAATATCAATATTGATTCTACAGGAATAAGAGGCTTTAAAGTATGATAAAAGATAATCTTCAAAAAGAAATTGAAAAATGTTACGAGTATAAAAATGAATTAAATGATTTAATTTCAAAACATGAAAACATTATTATCTTAGGTAATGGTGGTAGCAGTTCAATTGCAAGCCATATTAGCCAAGATTACACCAAAAAATTAAAGAAAAGAGCATATACTTTCTCAGACGCATCCAGATTAACCTGTTATGCGAATGATTATGGCTATGATTTGGCATATAAACAATTTCTAAAAGAATTTATTAGACCAAACGAAAAAACACTAGTTGTTCTTATTTCTTCTTCTGGTAATTCGCAAAACATTTTAAATTGCGCCAGTTTGTGTGAACAATACGATGATGTTGATTTAATAACATTAACTGGATTTAGTTCAGATAATAAATTAAAAACTATGAATATTAAAAATAGAAAAATCAATTTTTGGGTAGATTCTTCTGATTATGGTTTAGTAGAATGCGCTCATATGATTTTCTTACACATGGTTGCGTAAGTGATTACAGGTGTTATTGCTGGCTCATTCGATGTAATTCATCCCGGTTATGTATATACATTTAAAAAAGCAAAAAATAATTGTAATTTTCTGACAGTTGCTCTACAGGATAATCCAAATTTTGAAAGAAAAAATAAACTAAAATGTATTCTTTCTTTACAAGAAAGAATTGATGTTTTATCAAGCATTAAATATATTGATAATATTATTGTTTATAATACAGAGAACGAATTGTCAGAATTGCTGAGAAGCAATAACTTTGATGTTCGTATATTGGGCGATGATTATATTAATAAACCAATAACAGGAAATGAATTCTGTAAAAAGACAATTTTTATTGATAGAGAACATAATTGGTCAACTACTAAATTTAAAAAATTGATTTATCAATCTTATAAGGATTTTATTGATGAAAAAAACGTTATTAACTCTGTGTGATGGATTTTATGAAAATAATAGGCAAATTTTAAACAATTTAGCAATTTCTAAAGGTTGCGAAGTTAGTTCTTTAAAATTTACTGATTTAGATTCTGATTTTACAACTGAAGTTAGAAATATTCTGACTATTAAGCGTGGTTTAGGATTATGTGTTTGGAAGCCATATATTATTTTAAATGCTTTTAAGTCTTTAGACGAAAATGACTACATAATTTATGTCGATTCGGCAGATATGCTGCATCCACACATTTTTGATTACATTGATTATTGTATACAAAAAAATGATATTTTGCTCGTTCCATCACCAAGCAGAAATACGCAGAAAAGTCACACCAAAAGAGATTGTTTTGTTTTAATGAATTGTGATGAAGAAAAATATTGGAATTCTATACAAATAGAGGCTGGTTTAGTAGTTGCTAAAAAAAATCAAAGAACAATAAATATTTTGAATGAATGGTTGCATTATTGCAAAAATGAAAATATCATTACCGATATTCCAAACATTTGTGGACTTGAAAATTTACCAAGTTTTGTTACACATCGTCATGACCAAAGTATTATGACTAATCTTGCAGTTAAGTATAATATCTTGATAGACCCTATGTTGCTTAATTTTATTTCTCATAACGTGGTGTAAAATGTTTAGTATTATTCTTACTGTACACGATAAAGAATTTTTAATTCATGAAGTATTGAATAGAATTGTCAAAAATACAACAAATGCATATGAAATAAATGTTGTTATTGATGGTTGTAACGATAAATCAGAATTTATAGTTGATAAGTTTATTGGCGAAAACAAAAAAATTAAAATCAATAAATTTAATACTGATGATGTTTTTGAAACAAAAGCAAATAATGTTGGACTCAAGAATAGCAGCGGCGAATATTGTATTATCGTCCAAGACGATATGCTAATTAACGAAGTTGCATGGAACGAAAGATTATTAAAACCAGTAAAACAATATTCAGATGTTTTTGCGGTCACAGGAAGACACTCACATAATTGGAGTCACAACCCAAACTCAGTACATCAACATATGTTAAATGACTTAGATAATTGCTGGTGTGATATTCTGGTGGCTACAGATGTTGCTGGACGCGAGAATATTGATAGAAATACTTTTGCAATTCGTGATAGCGTTAATAGAGGACCGCTTCTAATAAAACATGAAATTTTGCAGAAAGTTAACTATTTAGACGAAATGTTTGCACCACAAGATATGGACGACCACGATTTGTGTTATAGAGTTTATAAACAAACTGGACTTAAGGCTGGATGCTTTTGGATTGATATCACTAGCGAGCCTTCATGGGGTGGAACTAGAAAATACGGAGGGCCAGCCCCTTGGTTATTAAGGTCGCAACATAAAAACATGAAAATTGTTTGGAATAGACACAAAGAATTAATTGTTGGAACTAAACATGATGAAAATAGGATTTTACACTAATGTTAGGAAAATAAATGTTTTTTACATTCAAAGATTGCAAAGATAAAAATAATAATAATTTTAAAAATGTACTTCATATTGGCGCACATCATGGTGAAGAAATTGATGAATATTCTTCATGTGGAGTACAATCTGTAATTTGGTTTGAGGCAAACCCAAGTTGTTTAGAAGAATTAATACAAAAAACCAAAACACACCAGTATATTAAACAAGAATATTTCTGTTATGCCCTTTCAGATATTAATGATGAAGAAATATCTTTTAATATTACCAATAATGGTCAATCAAGTTCAATTTTAGAATTAGGGACACATTTAAAATATTGCCCAAATATACAAGTTGTGCAAAAAATTAATCTAAAAACAAAAAGATTAGATTCTTTTGTTGACCAAATAGATTTTAGTAAGTTTGATTTTTTAACTTTAGATGTACAAGGTGCCGAACTTAAAGTTTTAAAAGGATTTGGAGAAATTTTTAATAAATTTTCTAATATAAAAGGAATATACACAGAAATTAATTTTGAGCAAGTTTATATTGGCGCACCACACGTAAACGAGTTAGATAATTATTTATCTGAATTTAAATTTAATAGAGTCAAATCTTACAAGTTCGATTCTGCTCCTTGGGGCGACGCTTATTACTACAGAGATTAAATGGTATACGTATTTGATTTAGACAATACATTGTGTATTACAAATAAAAACGAAAACGGTCAATGGGATTATTATAATAGTGTTCCATTAGTAGAAAGAGTGAAAAAAGTAAACAAACTTTTTGAACAAGGAAATAAAATTATTATTGAAACCGCCAGAGGAAATAGTTCTAAAATTGATTGGTTTTCTCACACGGAAAAACAATTGATTTTGTGGGGTTTAAAGTTTCACGAACTTAGAACTGGTGTTAAATTTGGTGCAGATTATTATATTGATGATAGAGCAATAAATTCAGAATTATTTTTTGGAGAATAAATGAAACGTATTTTAGTATTAGGAGCGGGCGGCTTTATTGGCTCGCATTTAGTCAAAAGACTTAAATCAGAAGGATATTGGGTTCGCGGCGTAGATGTTAAGCATCCAGAATTTTCAAAATCTGTAGCAGACGAATTTATTGTTGGAGATTTACGTGACCCAAAAGTTTGTGATTTAGTAGTAGATAAATCTATTGATGAAATTTATCAATTAGCAGCAGATATGGGTGGTGCTGGTTATGTATTTACTGGCGACCATGATGCAGATATTATGCACAATTCTGCTATTATAAATCTTAATATCATGGAACAAGCAGTTAAGAAGAAAACAAAGAAAATCTTCTATAGTTCTTCTGCTTGTATGTATCCAGCCTATAATCAAGAAAGCGAAGAAAATCCAGTATGTACAGAACCATCTGCTTATCCAGCAGCACCAGATTCCGAATATGGTTGGGAAAAACTATTTAGTGAGCGTATTTTCTTGGCACTTATGAGAAATTATGGTGTTCAAGTTCGTGTTGCACGTTATCACAATATCTTCGGTCCAGAAGGCACATGGCATGGTGGCAGAGAAAAGTCACCAGCAGCATTGTGCCGCAAAGTTGCAGAAGCACAAGATGGAACATCAATTGAAGTTTGGGGTGATGGAAAACAAACACGCTCATTCATGTATATTGATGAATGTGTGGAAGCAACTCGTCGTCTTATGGATTCCGATTTTACGGGACCAGTTAATATTGGTTCCGAAGAAATGATAGCAATTAATGACTTGGCTCAAATGGTTATTGATATCTCAGGTAAAAATCTTACTATTAATAATATATCTGGCCCCGTTGGCGTTAGAGGTAGAAATTCCGATAACAAACTTTATAAAGAAAAAGTTGGATGGGAAACGCAAAAGAAGTTAATTGATGGAATTCGTTCTACATACATTTGGATTCAAGAACAAGTTCTAAACAATAGATACTCAGATAATGACCTTAAAGTATTACTTAAATTAGGAGAATAAATGCAACTTTCAAACCAAGCAGTAGGTGCTCTTATGCTGGCACTTCAAAAATCACTCATGGAACAAACAGATATTGTTCCAATGCTAAAAGACTTTGTTTTTATTACATCAGATGAAGGTCTTGTTGTTACAAACCCACCAGTTGTACAACTTGAAAAGCAATTTGAGGACTTAGACGAATAATGCCAAGATATTCTTACATTTGTCAACAATGTGAGAATCAAGTAGAAGCCTTTCATCCAAGCGATGAAAGGCTTTCTTTTTGTGACAAATGTAAAACTGATTCTCTAAAAAAAGTTCTTTCAATCCCAACAATTATTAAAAATAATAATGTAAATTCCTCGACAAATCGTAAAGTTGGCGATATAGTTAAGGAGAAGATTGAAGAATTTAAACAAGATTTACGAGAACAAAAACAAGAAGTTCTCAACAGGAAAGTATGATAATTTCAACATTTATTATTGCACTTCTAGTAACAACAAACATTATATTTGTTTGGTACATTAGAAAATTGCTAAATATTATTTCTGATACAACAGAAGGTATAAATGATATGAAAGAAGCAATCAATGCATTCTCTCAACACCTTCAAGCAGTATACAAGCAAGAAACATATTATGGTGAGCCAACCATAGAAAGACTTATTAAACACTCTAAAGTATTGGTTAGCGAAATGGACCAATTTGTTAAAGTCTTTTTAGTTTCGCAACCAATAGAAACGGATTTAAATGATAATGAAAAGACAACAGAACAAAAGTAGTGCTAACGATTACTTCACTAAACAGCACGAACAGGCAATGATTGATTATGTCAATACTGACGACAAAAGAATACGAACAGAACTTTATGTTGAATATATCGAACCTGCTTTTAATGAAATGGTTGATAAAATCGTATTTACTTATAAATTTACCACACTACCAAACATCGACGCTCTTCGTCAAGAATGTAAAATATGGCTGATTACAGTATTAGATAAATATGACCCTAATTCTGGTTCAAAAGCCTTTTCATATTTTTCAGTTATTACCAAAAATTGGTTTATTCATAAAGTTAAAAAAACATCTGAACAAACAAGACGTGAAATTGATTTTGAAGAAATTTCAAAAACTTGTACACATGACGCACTAATTGTTGAAAATCCATATTTTGAAATAAGAGACAATGAAGAATTTTGGACTCATTTGTGGAAAGAAATCGATAGTTGGACTCAGTTAGACCTTAAACATAATGAATTGAAAGTCGTTGAAGCAATAAAAATTCTTTTAAATGAACCAGATATAATTGAAATTTTTAATAAAAAAGCAATTTATTTATATTTAAGAGAAATAACTGGTTTAAATACGAAACAAATTGTGAATAATTTAAATCGTATCAGAATCAGATATAAGTGTTTTAAAAATGAATGGGATAAGGGTAATATAAATGCCAGTTGACAAAACATTAATTAAAGTTCCAAAGATTGCGTTTACTCAACTTTATCCAAATGTTGTTAGTAATTTCAATCAAGTAACATATAATGAAGGCATTTATATTTATAATGAATCAAAAAAAGCAACATATCCAAAATCAGTAATTCGAATTTATAAAAACCCAAACAATCCAAAAAAGGTTTATTTTGCTGCAAAAGACACATCATTATTAGAAAATTACGTTTTAAATCTAATAAATATTGGTGCAACAAAAGAGGATAACCCAGAATCGTTTAAAAGTGTTGCACCATATAATGAACAATCATATTATTGGAGTCGAACAGAAACAGAAGATTCTTATAGAGATTATTCCTTATTTTCACAACCAAATAATTTAATTTTAAACGAAAATATAACCAACAAAACTCTAAATTTATATAGAGTACCTCAAACATCGGAACAAATAGCATATTTATCAAGCCTCAATTCAGATTCTAGAATAAATAATAACTTTTATGAATACGGTGTTTTTTTAAAAGCGAAATCTGTAATTTTAGATAATCAACAATATGATTCATATGAACCAAATAAATATCTTTCTTCAATCAACTACGAAATCGATAGCGGTTCTTTTGAAAACAAGACATTGTTATATGAAAAGTTCTTATTTAATGATTTAGAAAACGTTGACAGTATTTCACCACTTTTTGAAACAGAATTAGAGTTATTTGAAAATGCAACAATAAAAAGTGTTAATAAAATCAATTTTTCTGAGTTTATCGTTAGAAAATTTGACAATCTTTTAGTCGCAGATTCAAATGGATTTTGGTTTCCAGATAAAAGCGAGTCTGGTGGCGAAACATATTTACAAATTAATGTTGATTCTAAAATGATGGTTCTTTTTAAAAAATCATCAACAAATGATAGTGTATATTATCCAATTTATAGTTCTATTGACGATGAAGACTATGTTGGATATAAAACAGAACTTCCAGAACCCTCTGTAGCACAATCAAACGACGATGAAGAAGGACAATTATTGATTGATTTAAGTATCAATTATTTGGATGATAAAAAAATATTATTTGTGAAAGATAACAATCTTGTTTCCACAACCAAAGATTATGAAATGGTGGATGTTAAAGACATTTTAAATTATCGTTTTTATTCTTATAATCCCGGAAATTTGTTAAATGTAAAATTTGATGGTTCTTTGAATCTAAAAAAGAGAGGATTTGAATCTTTCGGAATAGAAAAAAGACTAAATCTTGAATATGAAAAAGATTATGTCAAAATCAAACCATCTGTCGATACGGGTGTTGAAATTGAGTCTTATGGTGATACACAATTAAACTCAACAATGTATGTTTTTAAAGATTCATTTAATTATAGTAAATATAATTTCTTCCCAGTTGATTTTAATGAAACAATATATGAATTTGAATTAGATAAAGAACTCGATATATCTAATGGCGCATTTGTAGTAGTAGAAATTAAATAGAAATCTAATTATTACATGAGCAAAACAGATAAATATATCAATAAAGCAATTGAAAACATTGAAAAAGATAGAGAAGTTACACAAGAACTTCTTAGCGATGTAATGAGTTATATTGGCACAGACCGTTCCAAACATGCTGAAGTAGGTCATGTAACAGCCAAATATATTGAATCATTACAGCGTTCAAATGAACAATTAGTTAAACTTGTCACATTAATGGCTAAAAAAGAAGACTCAGTTTATGGTGATTTATCAGAAGATGAAAAAACTGGTATTTATGAAAGACTTAACGGAGATTCATAATGGCTGACGAAAAAGAAGTATTGCCAATTTTTTCAAATTCTTTTAATTCAATTGAACCTAATACCGCGAGATTAATAACAAACTATAATGACAGGGTATTGCCACAAAGCACCATTATTGATATTGGAAATGCTAGTCAATTATATGATAGAAGAAGTTACATTTCTAACACTATCTATAAAGCAATTGTTGTAAAAACATATCCAAAAAATACCCCACCTATTCCAGAATCTAATTTGCCATCTATAATAAATGTAGATAATTTTTTGCAATGCAGAGCAGTAATACCAGATTTACATAGTTCTATTAGTATATTGCCAGTTAACTTATCCCCACAAGCATTAAATACCGATAGCGAAGACCAAATAAGTATCGATTTAGCGCCATATTTTTATATGATAGGTGCAACAGAATCTCTTAATGTTGGAGCAATAATAGAAGTACAATTTGATGGTGGAGATTATACAATTGGTAAGATTGTTAGCATAATAAATCCTACACCAATAATTGAAGCAAGTGAGATTAGCGCACAGCAAGCAATGGAAGAAGGCTTGTCTGTACCATTAACTGAATATACAAATAATACAACCGGCGAAGGCGCACAAGATGCCAGATTTGCTGATAAAACATCAAATAACGAAAATTGTGGCAAAGCAGGTACTGCTTATCCTGTTAAGCCATGCTATACAGGTGTTTTAGAAGCCACGGGGCAAAATGTTACATTACATCCAGATTTTTGGGACGAAATAAATTGTCTTTTGATAACTATAAAAGAAAATGAACAATTACAAATTAAGATTAATTCAGCCACTAGAAGCAAAGAAAAACAATTACAATTAAGAAAACAACGTTGTCCCGTCGCCTCTGAACAGGATTTAGAAACAATGAAATGGAGTGAATTACTAAAAAAATATTCATGTAGTGATACAACAGATACTGCTGCTGTTTCTGGACCATTTGCCAGTAATCATTTAATAGGCTTGGCTGTAGATTTTGATATGCAAATTAATCCTTGTCCAACCAATAGAAATTCAAATAATCTCAATGATTACAACAAATGCAGACAAGGCAAAGTTTTTAAAGCATTACAAAAACATAGTGGCTCAAAAGTTATAAATTTACCAAGAGAACCTTGGCATTGGAGTTATAATGGCAAATAGTGACCCATATAAGCCAAATATAGAAAGAAATAAAAATCTTGTTTCTGCTAGTGCGGAAACAAGAGCAGTACACTCTGGAATTGGAAATACACATTCATCTGAGCCAAAATTTCTCTATAACGCTGCCGATAACGAAACAATATTTGGTGGAAATGATAAAAACGCTTATATTGTCATTGGTAAAGACAGACCATATTCTAAATTAAGTGGTTATGGTGGTGAAGGCGCAACAAAATGTGCAAGTATTGATTTAGTTGTTGGTAGAATTGGAAGTATTACAAACAACGAAGAACAGCAATTATATGTTGACAACAATTATACGTTAGATGCTGCAAGAATTTATATAAGTCAAAAAACTGATGTTGATACAAATTTTGGTCTTGTTGATGGTGGCGTTGGAAATTCTAAGGCAAAATCTGCTATTGCATTAAAGGCAGATGGATTAAGATTTGTTGCAAGAGAAGGTATTAAACTCGTTACAAAAACTGATTTTAATAATTCATCTGGAGTTGAAACAGTACAACATTATGGAATTGATTTAATCGCCAATAATAGTGACCAATATTTACAACCAATGTTGCTTGGAAACCACACAGCAGAATTGGTTAGAGAATTAATTAATAATATCGATGAATTACAAAACAGAGTTCAACACTTCATTGATGAGCAGCAGAAATATAATGACAAACTTGCAATGCATACGCACTATACAACAATCGTTGGTACGCCAACAACTCCAAGTGTTGAAGTAGTAATACAAAATGGTATTTTGACAATGAAAAAACTTTTAGACGTTGACGTTGGATATTACTTTCAGAAAGTTAATTTTGCCGGTTTAGCAAATAAATATCTAGAAAATGGCGAATTTAGTATTAAAAGCAAATATAATAGAGTTAACTAATTAAAGCATGGCTACGCATTTTGTTTCGTCTTCGTCTGATACTTTTGAATATATAAAATTAACTAAAAATTCTTTTATTAATTCACAAGTTTTAGAAGTTTTGAAACCTAACACAGAAGTCACCGTTTTAGAAGAATATTTAGGTAATGTTTGCGAATATCATTATGTTTCTAGTTCAGCACATGCAGGATATGTATTAAATAAATACATTTTTCCTCTTGAAAATACTCCTAATTCCTCTCCATATGTTTGTTACAATACATCACCAATTCCATCATATATACCTCCAGAATGGCATTTGTTGACTGAAGATGAACCATATATTGATAGTAGTACACAAGAATATTGCGTTTGCATCGCAAATAATTCTTTCTCTTTTAACGACGTTGATGAAAAAGAGATTGTAAGACGTGGTGTTGATGCACTATGTAGATATTATAATAAACCTAGGGACGAGGCTTCGTTAAACAAATATATGGGATATTATATATTTGCAAAAATTAAAGATTTTTATGTTCCATATCGCCCATTAATGAGAACAAAATACTTAGTTTCTGTATCAAGAAAATATTTTGATGCAATTGAAGATGCTGTAGAAGTACAACCTGTTTTATCTTCATGTAAAACAGACACATTAATTGAAATTGATTTAAAAGAAATAGAACAAAAATTTAAATCATTAGCATCTATACTCGGATTATACAATACAGATGTTGTATTAACTAATTCAACATTAGTCTATAGCACTTCTGAGGTATATGGTGGACTTCAAAATGATTTTGTCAATGAAATCAACTTCTCAGAAAAAAAGAAAAATGTTGAAAATTTCAAAAAAAGATTAGATAATCTTTTGTCTTTAAACGAAATTGACCCCAATCCTCCTGTTACAATGCTGGATGAAGTTTATATACAATTTGTCATTAATGGTGAATGCAATAAATTGTGTGATATTGCAGTAAAAATTAATGGTATTTGTAAAAAACTTAGAAAAGGTATAGATGCATTTTTGAAATCAGAACCAGTTATGGATGAAACAACAGTTAATTTTGTTAAATATATTCACAATATAAATCAAATTGATAAATGTAAAGTTCCTTGGTACGATTTCGCCGAAAGATATGTTTATCCATCTGTCGTTGTATTGGCACCAGTTGTTGAAAACGATATACCATCATATGAATTGTTTAAAAATTTATACAATCAGTTTTTGTCTTTTCAAGCAAAAACAAAAGAAGCAGCGGCAAAAACTTATGAGCAAATTTATCAAGAACAAGTCGAAATATTGGGCTTTCAAACAACACAATATTTTACAGTAGGTCCAAGTCCTTTTTTGCGTCTTTTATTCCAAGCAGACAATAACTTAGACCCAACAAACTTACAAGCAATGTTTGATAGATTAAACCTTGTTGTTTCAGAATCTCCATTGTCTACAAAAAACAATTATGCAATTAAACAAAATGGTGAATATATTTCTGTTTCTGGCGAGGGTGAAACTTGGACTATTGGAAGCCCATCAACTGTTGATACAACAACATATAAAATAGATACAGAAAATCCTAGCGTTACAATTGATGGTTTAAGTTATACACTTTATAAGTCTTCCAAGGCAGACCAAGCAAACAAAAGAATAAATGATGGTCGTGATTTTGTCAGAAAGCAATTAGACCAAATTTATAAAGTTATTAATGAAATTGGTATCTGTAAACTTACAGATATTGCTTTTGGTTGTTTGTTATCGTTAGCACGCTCTATACAACTTGATGTAGATAAAACTTTAACTTTAAGTGTGATAAAAAATTATAAATACAATAAAATAATAAATGAAATAATCCCATATTTACCATCAGAACAACAACAATTTCTTTATGAACAATTATTGCTTGATTTAGGTTGCGTAAACAGAGATTCATTGTTATATACACTTAAAAATTATTTAAGTTCTAGTGAATATACAACATTAAATCTTGATAATGCATCGTATGAAGATGTTGTTGGAGAAGTTTCCAAGAGAATGGTAATACAGGTCGTGAGCGAATAAAATGACAGTTACAACAGAATATTGCTTTGAATTAGATGAAATACCAGAGAACATTCTTGCTAAAAAAATAAAAGAAGATGTTATCGATAAACTTTTATCTTGCAGTACAAAAGAAGAAGTACAATTAAAACTCAATGAAATCATAACGGAAAATTACGAGTCTCTTGATATTGAAGAGTTGAGAACAGGTGCTGCACCAATAGGGCCAGTATTAGATTCCTTTGTTGCTTGTTCGCTTGAAGATTCTACAGAAAATTTAACTAATGTTCAAATACAAATTGGTGACTTACTAAAAAATGCTATTGATTTGGTATGTAACCCCCCAACATTCAATATTCCAGCACCTTACCCTATTATCGATATTAGTGATGCTTTTTTAAAACAATTATTTCTTGCATTTTTGCGATTAATAATGAAGATAATTTTATCACTTTTGAAAAAAATATTATCTCTTATTATTGATATTTGTCAATCTGGACTTAGTGTTCAAAATTTATTTGGTTCTCAAAACTTTGGTGATATTTTATCTGATGCTTTTGGTGGTGCTGTTGATGAAGCAACTTCGTTTATCAATGAAGTATTTGGAGCATTTGGTATCGACCCAAATGGCATACCAGCAACTTCAATTGTTGAAGGGGAAGGCTGTTTAGAACCAATTACTCTTGGAGAAAACAAAGCAACTTCTCAATTCTTAAACGATTTATCATCAGTTTTAACACCTTTAGAAATATGTGATTTATTTGACAACAATACAAATGAACAAACTTTTCAAGTAATTGAAGAGTTGATGAAATATGAATATCCTAATTTTGGTGCAGTTTTCAATACAAGAACTAAAATAAGAGATTTATTTAAACTTCTTGGTAAAAAAGTAGACCCAAGATTGTGTCAAACAATAAGAGAAAATGCAGACAAAGTAACTTCAAATCCAGATATTTGTTTTACAAACGAAGCAATAGAATTAAGAAAAAATTTCTTAGGTAAAAAAAGATTATCTGATGAACAGATTGAGCAACTTCTTGAGAAAGAAAGAGAAGCACAAACAACGAATCTTGATAAAATAGGCCAAATTATAGCGGCCATTAAAACTAATCCAAATAGTCTTTTTGGTGACCAACAAGATATATTTTGTAAAAATGGGCAATCCGGTATTGTTTCAATGGATATGATGCCGTCATTAAGAAATAGTGCTACAAATACTTTGAATTACACATATAATATTTATGCTGTAACTGCAATAAAAGAGATAGAAGCATTTGGTGGTAAATTGCTTGTTCAAGAAAAGATATTAGATGCAGAAGAACCAGTAATACCAAAATTTGCTGCTTATACAATTCAAGATAGCGAAGGAAATACAAAAACATTTCCAAACATGGTTAATCCAACTTTTACCCAAAGAACATCATTTGGACATTTTGATTTGTGTGATGATGAAGGCGCAATCGATAATGATTCATTGCTTAGTTTTTACAACAATAAAGATAATGCACAAGATGATGATGGAAATATAGATATTCAAAAAGTTATTTCTGTAACATCCAAAAAAGATGCAAAAAAGTTGGGTGGAGACAATGTTTATATTGCAAATTATAAAAGCACACCAAAAATAGCGAATGATTTTTATAATACTGGTTCTGGTTTTGGCCTATTTTATATCAATAGTACCGAATTGGCACTAAGAATATCTGATTTAGGAGCAGCACAATATAAAACAAGAATTAAAGATTTTATTTCTTATGATACCGGCAGTATGTCAGTTACAATTAATATACCAACCAAATTTTTGCCATTTGGTCAACAAGAAACAAAACCAGATTTTGCAACGATAGAATCAACAGATAATTTAATCGTATACGTTACAGGAACAGTATAAAATGTCTACAGCACAAATTGGAAACTTGACTTACTACAAACAACAAAATACCATATTTTCACCAATTTCGTGTTCTAATGATTACGAAATTTCTTCATCTTTACCAGAAGAATACCAAACTACTGAAGAAAATCCACACATAATATATTATAACGATTTTGTTCAACCAGCAGCAATATCGCAAAGTGTAGCAACCACATCGGAATTTAAAACTAGTTTTCGTGAATTTTATTTAGATTGTTACTCAGAATTGATTGATTTATATTCTCGTTCTGGTACTGGTAGCGTTTATTTTAGAGATTCAGTTTTAACGGGAAGTAGTGCTGGAGCAGGTACTCTTACCGGATTAGAATTGTATAAAAACATGAATTACCATGAAATATTAGACATTGAAGAATTAAAAGAAGGTATTGTCAACAACATAACGTCAAATCCTTGTTTTTTGATGGATATCAACAATCTAAATGCACCAATTAATCCATTAAAATTAGAAATGATGAAAGGTAATTTTCGCCTTTTATGCAGAACATTAATATTGTACACAAAATTGCAAAATTTGTTTATTTCATCTGTATTCGATAATACAGAATTTTATACGTCTGGAGATTATAAAGACAGTACATTTATAGATTATTGTTTTGAAATCTTAATGAACAAAATTAATACTTTAATTCCAAAATATAAAAAAAGCATTTTTGCCTTTATGAATCAAGAATTAGAAACAAAATTAAATTCTGGCTCTGAGATTGTAGACCCAATAACAAATGAAAAAATTGAATTTTCTACTCCTGTATCTGATACAAATATGGAAGAAAATATAACAAAATATGCAAAAGTTATGTTTAAAACAGAATTTTTGTTTATCACTCAAAAATCTAACATATTCTTTTCACAACAAGGTACTGATAATGGAATTTCTTTTTCTATTGCTCCCTCGTCAAGTTTTGGCGTAAAACTATTATCAGCAAAAGAGTTTTTTTTAGATTCAATTCCTGTTTATGGTTTAACAACAACATTAGGTACGTATGACATACAATATACAACGTATAAAAGTCTTGCAGACAACAAATTACCAAGTTCTATAAAATTTCATTTACTTGTTGAAGGAGTAAGGGTGGAAAATGGTTACGATTTATCGTTGTCATTAGTAAACTATACTTCTTTATTGACATTTCCAATAACAAAAGTAACCAAGTTTTATAGGTCAGAAGAAAGAGATAGTGAATCTTTGACTAGATTTGCTAAAAGCAAATTAACAGAACTTAAAATACTTTTATTAGAAGATAGTAACTTTTTGTTGTTTTCTAATTATTTGTTCCCCCTTAATAAAATTTTAAATATTGCTAGTATTGTTCACGTAAATTTGATGTTAAAAACATATCAAACAATGTATAATATTTTAGATGGGTCTGTTGCAACTATTTCTAATATACACGATATCATATTGGGTAATGAAGATAAATTGGATTGCGAAACACCAGATTCAACCACCAACAATACAGACCAAAATAATATAATTTTAGGTATAAATCTAGAAATTGCTAAAGCAATTGCTACATTTCCAATTTCTATTCTTAAAGCAATAGAAGAAACATACGACCCTAATATATTTATTGCTTCAAAAATAAGAGCAGCAGCAGAATCATTAGGGGCACCAAAATTACCAATTATTCCATATTCATTGGGACTTTTACCAGCATTGACTATTCCGCCTCCTGTTGGCGTTGGTCCTCCATTAATCCCGCCTTGGGGATATATTTATTGGGGTGTTGATGCGGCAGAGATTGTGCTTGAATACGCAAAAAATGGTGTTCAAACTGGTAATATTCAACCATTGTTTCCACCAATTTCTAAAAATCCAACTAAACCAGATTGCTAATTTTATTTATTCACTAATTAATATATGGCCGGTTACGCACCAGAACTCCCAATGTCTCTTGACCCAAATGATGGGTTTTCTCTACTGTCAACTATAAAAAGAGTTGCAATTCAAAACGTTCGTATGATTCTGTATACAGAACCGGGAGAACGTATATTAGATTTGGATTTTGGTGTTGGAATAAAAAGATATTTATTTGAACAAAACGTTTCTTTCACTCATGAACAATTAAAATTAAGAATAAGAAATCAATTAAATAAATATTTACCATATATAAACATAATTAATTTAGAAATCTATGCAGTAGACCAGAATAATATTGTAATCAATGACGGTGGTTCAAATTTTATGAAGGTAGTATTATTGTTTAATATTGCAGGCTCTGGAGAAGTAATACCCCTTGAAGAATATTTTGCAAACATTGCAAGTGCTGCAACGTTTGGCGGAACAAGTGAATTATAAAAAGGAAAATTTAATATATGGCTAAAAAAGCACCAATTGTAAAATACACATCAAGAGACTTTAATTCAATTAAGAGCGATTTGGTAGAATATTCAAAAAGATATTATCCAAATACATATAGTGATTTTAATAAAGCCTCTTTCGGCTCGTTGGTGCTTGATACTGTAAGTTATGTTGGTGATGTTTTATCGTTTTATCTTGATTATCAATTTAACGAAAGTTTTTTAAATACTGCAAGTGAATTTGATAATGTTTTAAAGATTGCTAATCAATTAGGATATAAATATTCAACAAGAAGCACAGCCTATGGAGAAGTCACTCTTTATATATCAGTACCAGCAAATCAAAATTCAACAGGTCCAGATTTAAATTATTTTCCAATATTAAAAAAAGGCTCTACATTTTCATCAACTGGTGGACAACTATTCACACTTATGCAAGATGTTGATTTTTCAGATACAACAAACGAGGTTGTTGTTGCTAACGTTGATACTTCAACTGGCGTTCCAACAAGATTTGCAGTAAAAACAAAAGGTATGGTTCAATCTGGTTTTTACACTCAAAAGCAAATTACAATTGGAACATATGAAAGATTTAGAAAAATTGATTTAAACGATTCTGATGTTTTAGAAATAGTATCTATAACGGATTCAGATGGAAATCAATATTATGAAGTTGACCATCTTTCACAAGATGTAATTTTTAGAGAAGTTCCAAATTTTAACTTTCAACAAGATGGTGTGTCTTCAATAATAAAACCGTTTTCTGTTCCAAGAAGATTTATTGTAAATAAATCAAGAACAACAACCATATTACAATTTGGTTATGGGTCTGAGGATGAATTAACAACAGATTCCGTTGTTGAACCAGCACAAGTTGTTTTGCAACTACATGCAAAAGATTATTTTACTGATACTGCTTTTGACCCGACTAACTTAATAAAAACTGATAAATTTGGTGTTTCACCAGCAAACACTATATTAACTGTTGTTTATAGAAAAGCAAACGCTGGTATTTCAAACGTAGCCGCTGGTACTATCAACAAAATTACTATTCCATCTTTTACTTTTCCTAATTTATTAGAAACTACTCCACCTAGTCGTGCTGCTGTTGTTAATAGCGTTGAAGTTACCAATGAACAACCTTTTGTTGGAGAAGTAAAATTAGACCAAACAGAAGAATTAAGAAATAATACTTTAGGATATTATGCCGCACAAAATAGAGCCGTTTCTTTATTAGATTACCAATCAATTATTTATGGTATGCCAGCAAAATTTGGAAGAGTAAAAAGATGTTTCATTACACAAGATAACGATTCTTTAAAACGTAATATAAATTTATATATTATTTCTCAAGATAATAATGGATTTTTAGCACCTTCCAATACAACATTAAAAGAAAATTTAAAAACTTGGCTCTCTCAATACAAAATGATTAACGATACAATTGACGTTTTAGACGCAACAATTGTAAATGTTGCAATAGATTTTAATATTGTTGCAAATCCAGATTATGATAAAATTGATGTTTTAAATTCTGCATTAACAACAATACAAGCGGAATTTATTAAAAAATTAGAAATTGGCGAATCATTCCCAATAGCCAAAATATATAATATGTTGAATAAATTAAATGGCGTACAAGATACAACAAGTGTAAAAGTTTCTGCTAAAATTGGTGGCTTTTATTCTAATGCCTCGTTAAATTTAGATAAAATGATAACATATGATGGAAAATACATCAAAGCACCAAAAAATGTAATATTTGAAGTTAAATTTCCAACTGCCGACATTAAAGGAACCATTTCATAATGGCAATAAAAAGATATTTTGCGAATGCTGACACTACAATAACAAATGCTTTTAAAGCAAATCTTTCCACAAGAGGCGTTAGTGGAAACATGGGCTTATCTGATATTTTGGAAGTATTTAGTCTTTATGGACAAGCAGAAGCATCATCCTCAGAATTATCAAGAGTTTTAGTACAATTTCCAACAGCAGATATATTAGTCGATAGAACCGCTGGCCTTATACCAGCATCTGGTTCAATTGAATGGTATTTAAAATTATACAATGCTAAACATTCTCAAACATTACCAAGAGATTTTACATTAGTTGTTAACCAAGTTTCTTCTTCATGGGATGAAGGACAAGGACTTGATATGGAGGAGTATACCGATATAGGTACGGCAAACTGGATTACTGCCGCTTCTTCAAGTTCTGGCACTTCAAGTTGGTCGTCTGAAGGTGGAGATTACTATATTTCGCCAACTGCAACGCAAAACTTTGATGTAGGTACAGAAAATTTAAATATTAATGTTTCTGCTATGGTTGAACAATGGCTAAATAATTCAAAACCAAATTATGGATTTGGCGTTAGAATCACGTCAAGTCAAGAGCAACAAGCAACAACATATTATACAAAAAAGTTCTTTGCGAGAGGCACAGAATTTTTCTTTTACAGACCAGTATTAGAAGCAAGATGGAATTCTATCCGTCGCGACAATAGAGGAATGTTTATTGCTAGTAGTTCATTAGCATCAGCACAAGACAACCTTAATACAATTTATCTTTATAATGTAGTCAGAGGCCAATTAAAAAATATCCCATCAATAGGAACAGGCTCAATATACGTAAGGATATATACAGACTCTACAGGAAGCCAAACAATATCAGCAGCACCAAA